>OKNA01000027.1_pt1 | contig 139547 bp, 167 predicted proteins | sample 1611251 | NCBI WGS metagenome assembly OKNA01 (sample SAMN04436723, study PRJEB24849) | human gut metagenome | biome: human gut; feature: NICU; material: stool | host: Homo sapiens | place: USA: Saint Louis, MO | collected 2010-10-14 | reverse complement strand
GTTCTCGATCAGGTCTTTGAACGTATCGGAGCCTTTCATGTCCTCCAGGATTGCACCAGTGATATCACTGAAATCGTCCGTTGGTTTTCCAGAAGCCTCTACAAATCCTGAAACGCCAAATGCATTACGAGTTCGAACATAAACGTAATAAACATGGTCAAACTTAAGTTTTTGGATGGTCCACTGATTGCCACGGCCAAGGAATTGAGCTTTATTCTCAATGTCGTCGGACAATGGAATCGGAGTCTCACCTGCGTACCAAAATTCAAAAGAAGTATCAGATGTGGCAGTAACAGACATGACCGGAACTAAAGTGGCCTGAAGTGGGCCAGGTATCCACTGAACCGAGTTCGGGGGCTTAGGCGCTCCGATAATCAGGCTTACCTGAGTCTCAGCGCCTTTCATTCCATTTTCGTTTCGACCACGAACCCCAAGCGTGTAACTTCCTGCATTCAGGCCGTAAAACTCATATCGGAACTGATCGGTCTCATGCTGCGCAACTAATTTCCCATCAGCACTGTAAACGTACAGTTCAAACATCAGCTTTTTAGTGGTTGTAGCTGTTTCCCAGGTTGCTGTGACCTGAATGGTCTCAGAATTTGTGTTAATGATGCGCAGATTTTCAATGTTTGGCACACGGTAGCCATTAAGGGTATCGCTGGGAATGTCAAAAACAGCCCCCTCATCAACAATGGCCTGCTTATTTGGATCGTGCTGGGAGGCGCTAACGCTGTAGACAGAGTTATTTTCTGTTTCGGCAACGCTCAGAATCCTGAAAAGGCGGATCGCCACGCTCGCGGTGGAAATGGCAAATACGGTGCCTGCCCTGACCCAGTCCGGGGTTGTTTTTAGGGTAACACTATTCCCTGCAACACCATCAATTTCGTAGCGTACAAACTTACCATCTCTCCCCATGATCGACATGGTGGATCCATCAGTAACCACCGATGAGTCGACCGCATCAACGACTATGGACCTCCCGGAGTAAGACATTATTCGCCCACCGAGTCGCGTTCCGGCGTAGTCATTGTCCATCACTTCAACGATGTCTCCTGGAGTGAAGTGGATGGCGTCACGCGCCATCTGAAAGGACAGCCTGCTGCTTTCACGTTTCGCTGTTTCAAGTAGCCATTTACCAGCCCGCCATGCCTGACCACGTGAGGTACAGCCAAACGCCTCCAGAGTGGTCTCGTTGTAGTTTCCTTTGGCAATCATCTCATCGTCGGAAACGTACTCTTTCACCTGCTCCCAGCCGTTATCCGGGTCAGTCCATGACACAACAACTGCATTGTATTTCTCTGAACGCTTTACAGAGCTTCGTTTGAACTCGCCATTCACAACGTTGGCGTTCGTGATTGTCGCAATCGGATCTTGTGGCGCATCCAGCATGACAGAAAGGCGCAGGCCGTCCCACAGCGCAATGCCACGGAACATGCTCGCTATCTTGTCGAGAATGTCTCGCGCGCTCGCCTGCTCTGTGATGTAGGCGTTGAGCGTCATGCGTGGCTCTTTGCCGCCATACCCATCATCTACAAGCTGATCGCAATATTGCGACAGAATGTAGAGTGCGCCATCGTCAACATCGATGTATCCGGCGCGTTTCGCCAGGCCAAATCGGGTGTTTTTCGCCAGCTCACGGAACAGCCACGCCGGGTTGTTAGTCCATGCCTTTTTGAAGCCCCCCGTCCACAGCCCGGAGTAAGTTCTGGCAATTGGTTCGTAGTTATCAGGTACGTCAACGATCAGCCCGCGAAGATGATATGTGCGGCTCGGCGTGTCGGTGTACTGGTCACGGTCGATGACTGAGCCGGCAACAGCAGAGAACGGATAGCTAAGGTTGTCGTCGGTGATCTCGCTGTAGCTGTTCCAAACAGTCCCGTTTGACAGCAAATCGCTGCTGCTGTCAGGCGTAATGCGGCGAACGCGGATATCAAACGGTTTGGTGTCGGGGGCATCAATGACGTGCGCCTCAAGGTACTCGCCAGAGATTTTCCCTGTAATCGTCACCGTCTTCTCCATGATCCAGCCCGACGAGCCAGTTCTGGTCTCGATAACCATCGTTACAGAGGTGTTTTTCTGGTTACCCTTGGAGTCCTGCTCCATGAGCCCGGTGACGCCGATGTTAAAACGAACGCGGGTCACGTCCTGATCTGTCACGGTTCTAACCAGCGGGGTGTCGTAAGTGACCTCAGTGTTAACAATGGTCGTCGCTTCGATTGCAGAGAAGCCGTTGATTGGCTCCTGAGTCTCCGATCCAGGTCGCCAGGCAACACTAATGCCGTTCACGTTGACATTACCGCTCGAGTCAGTGATAGGCGTCTTATTCAGCTTGAATGAAGACAGGTGCTCCTGATCCACCGGGCCCGCGATTGGCCCCTCAGATATCAGATCCAGTACCCGATAGAATTGTTTTGATTTGAGGTTATCGTCGAGTAATTTTGGGGTTGATGCTTTACCGCCACCTGAAGACATAGCGCCACCTTAGCTGATTGATTCTTCCCAGTCGGAATTATTAGATGTGTCGATCCCGAGACTTATTACGTTGCTACCGACCTCCATCTCGCCGAGGAGTATGGGGACAGGGTGCCCCTGCCCGACCCTGTTTTCTGCACTGGTAAACGAGTTATTCGTGAGGGTGTTTGTTTCGGCCGCTTCCGCTGATGTTTTACTTTTCATGTTCCGGGACATGTAGATGGAGTAAGCAACCGAGGCGGCAGACAGCACCAGTGAGGCAATGAGAACTATCGTACTGGTCTCAAGTCCCGCCCCCTCAACCACCGGGACAAACAGCACTACAGAGCCATCCTTCAGGCGCCGATCCATGTGCCACTGCACCGAAGACGTTTCAACATCCTCACCCGCCACTCGCATTCTTACTCTGGCGTTCAGGAATGCTTTTTTGAACTCATGATTCTGAGCAAGCAAAAGACGAATGCCCTGGGCAGGGGTATCAACGTTCAGCTCGACTTTGCGGAAATGTCGGCGTAAATGCCCTGCAAATTTAAAGATGAGCACTGTTCATGTCTCCATATGGAATGCATCTGCTTAACGTATGCCGGGCGCATTTGCTCTCTCCGGCTTAAATGCCCTGAGCAATCGTGGTGAAGAACCATATTGTCATCGAGCAGAATCATTGCGTGGCAAGGGTCGGCACCGGGGAATGGCTGCCTGATTATTACGTCACCTGGCAGCGCTTCTCCCGGCGATACCTGATTGAAGCCATTGCGCGACATGTTGTTCAGATAGAGATTCTCCCCTCTCAGCCACCAGCCATTCGTCCTTTCGAAGTCAGGGAGGTCAATGCCGCACAGGTGATACGCATCACGGAATAGCGTGTAACAATCAGTCACTCCGTGCTCGAACCGCCTCCCCAAAAGGTAATCCAACGGCCTGAACGTTCTGATTTTCCCGTTACAGGCCAGCACCCATGGAAGGCCCGATGCAACCTGGCATTTACGGTCGGATCCGGACAGAACCGGGCTGTTCATTGGGTGAGAGTGGAATACCGCAGTCACCTCTCCAGCCTCCTCGGCCGCCAGCCAGTCATCATCACTGATTCGGAAGTGCTTTCCAGGTTCCGGGTGAACATTCCGACAGCGGAACAACTGCCCGCCATCCAGGATTAAGCCGCACACCTCATCCTGCGACGATGCCGCATAATCGAGTAATTCCTGCATCATGAAACCTTCTGAGAGCCGGGGAAGCTGCTGATTGGCATTGGTTCCGGTCGTGGATAACGGAATCGGCAGCCGCTACGGCGGTGAGAGCACTTATCTTTCGCCGGGTCAGTGGTTGGATTGTCGCGCTCGTCTGCAACCGGCGGCCCGTCATATCCGCACCCGACGCCGCGATACTGCCACTGGCAGACGTCGGCAAGGATGGTTCGCGCCGGGATGATAGCGTTGTCGCAGTCAATCGGTGTCGCCAGCGTGTAGGTCACCTGCTCGAACGTCTCTTCCGTCATCTCCTCAACAACGTAGCGGGAAACCGCTTCCTGCGTCGGATCTGCGTCAGGGTTGCCATTGGGGAAGTTCACCGCGTCCAGGTATTTCACCGGAACCTGACGGCGGGTGATCACCACCCCAAGCATGTCGTCGAAGTCATGGTTTATGCCCGTCAGTAAACCCGTGACGTTCGCCACCACCATTGTTGGCCGGGCATATGTGCCTTCGTTCTTTGACTCGAACCCTTCGACTGCTATCGGGTATGCCTGATACTGATTCCCCTTCCAGATCACATTTCCGTAATATCCATTGGTGCCGGAATGAAACCGGATAAGGTCTCCGCCAAAGGGTTGCAGGTCGGCTTCGAACAGGTCGATAAACGCGCCTACTCCGGCGTCGACGCTATCAATAATCATACTGGCTGGTATGTCGCGCACGGCAAACTCCCATAAAAAAAGCCACCAAGTGGTGGCTACTGTTTGAATATCAGGATGTTGCTTACTGATAACCCTGGTTAACGTGTAAGCTCAGCCCGTCAGTGGTGGGACACTGGCGTAACCATCGAAGGGGGATGGCTGATTACCTCTGATAAAGGAAAAATAATGTCAGAATTGAAATTAAACGCTATTGACTTTATTTCTTTTGCGGTCGCTGGAAATACATTTAAATTAAAAGCTAATTTGATTGGCCCTAATGACCAATTTCATTCGGTAAACCTAGATATAGCGCCAGATGAGATAAAGAATAAAACCATCGGTGAGATTGAAAAACTTGCTATTCAAGCCTTGCGTTCAGCTTGAATTACGGCAATTTGATCTAATTTCGCAGTGATTTGATTATAAGCACAGGTGTGAGCGCTAATAACTTCTTCCATCTGTGCTTTCATTGAATCAACCATAGCCTCTAACTCTTTAACACGTTGTTCTAAATTCATAACTGTCTCCCGCCTTTCGGCTTATCGTGGTACTTGTTCAAAAGTGGCCGTCAGTTCAAACAGCGGCCCGGTCTTTGTCATATTCCAGGAGCGGCAGACAAACAGCTTCCGCACTCCCGTATCGGATGGCGTCCAGTAGAACGATTCAACCGCCCCCCTGGCTTTGAGGAATGCCTCTGCATCCTTCGCAGGGTTACTGCGGCACGCTCCGCTGACGCCGCGAAAGGTGAGCGAGTATTTATCCATCAGTGGATTGATACCCTTCACCTGTCGCTGTTCGTATCCGTCACCTAGCTTAACGACGGCAACATTCGGCGTGCGCTCAACGCTGTAGCCCTTTTGCGGTGTCCATGTGAATGTTTCTGGCATGGATTACTCCCAACAAAAAACCCGCCGAAGCGGGCTTGTGTTAATTAAGGCAACTTTCAGAAGCTATCTACAAGTTCTTTGAGCTGTTTTTTGGCTTCGCTCAAGATGTCTGCTTCAATCTCTGCCAGGCTTTTATCGCGCTGCAAGGGTAAATGAACGCGAACCTTCACGCTTTTACAGTGGTCTTCATAATTAACAAACACGCTAGCAAGGATACCTTTACCATTGTCATTATCGTAAGCCGTGATGTCTTCAATTTGATATTCCATTTAAACTCTCCTTTGTTATCAGAATGCTCGATTTTAGCACGCCTTACCTTTTTGTACGTGGTTGGATTAATCCGCCAGGCCGATTAGCCTGATCGCTTATATGGAACAAAGTAACCTGCTTCATCTTTTGCAATATCTGCGCCATGGTCGCATCGTCAATGCCGCCGGTAGTGTTGATGGTGAAATGGACAGTTTGATTAACAACTCCGCCACTACCCCCAACCTTATTTGCCGGAATAATCTTCCCTGACTGATTCGGGATGAATGCCTGCTGACCCCCGGCGGTCTGGAAGATTTCAGAACGGCCATCCTCGTTGACACGATAGGCGTTACCAGCAGAAACCGTACCGCCGTAGCGACGACCGCCACTCATGGTGACACTTGCAATATTCGAAAGCAGGGAAGCACCGGCCGAGGCGATGGCTGCGTAGTTCGCCATTTTTTGTGCTGGCGTAAGAGCAGTCGGATCCGCCATGGCCTGCATAATCGCCGTGTTAAGGCTCAGGGTTGATTGCGCTATCGCGAATGCTTTTGCAGCAGCGAACATGGCAACATATGCACCACTGCTCTTTCCAGACGTGTTTTCGATAATTGACGCCAGGCTGTCAAAGCCCTGCGATGCCGAGCCGAGAATGGAACCTATCGCCTCAGTTTGTGCATTGGCCTCATCTACAGCAATTTTCCTCCTGGCGTTTGCTGCCTGCTCCTGAATGGCCGTCTTGGCATCTTCGTATTGCTGGACGCTCAAAACACCCATTTGCTGGTACTGTTGCAGTGCCGCCAGCTTCTGCTGCTCCTGGAGCGCTATTTGAGCCGTCGGGTCTTGCACAGCGCCGGTAACAGCGTCAGGGGTGGTTTTGTTGGCGGCAATCTCCTGATCTGTGAAACGCTTAGCCTGTTCAGCCTGAGCGCGATTCTTAATGGCGGTGGTTACTTGCCATATGGCTTTGGCCTGTGCCTTCGCCTTAGCTATTTGCTCATCTGTCGCTTTGTTTCCTAAAGCTACTACAGCATCATATTGAGCCAGTTCTAAAGAACCATCAGCGTACCCAGTGTTCAGGCGATCAAGTGCGGCTTGCTGGCGGGCAAGGGATTGGGCGGCTTCATCAGATGATTTTGTTTCCTTATTGGCGTCCTTCCTTGCAGCGGTAACACGCTCTGTTTCAGCATACACATCTTGCAGCACCCCAACGAGCTTATCGCCCTTGGCGATTCCGGCATCCTCTGCATCATATTGAGCCTGTAATCTCGCCCTCGCCTCACCTTCCAACTTTGAGAGCGCAAGGCGGCGTTCAGCGTTCTGGATTAACTTTTTGGCTTCCGGTGAATCTTCAGGTTCCGATGGCTGATCTTTCCCAACGCTTGCAGCTTTTTTGTTGAGCGTGTCCAGCACCTGAATAGTAGATGCCATCGCAGATATAGCAGCTTCACTCGCTCCTGGTATTTTGTTGCGCAAGTTATTAGCAAGAATGTTGAATGCCTCTTCGGACTCTCTCGCCTTTTGATTTAACTGCTCCTGAATAAGTGACTGCTGTTCGGTGGTTCGGTTTAGTTTATCAGTGGCATCGCTGACATCCCTTTTTCTTTGGTTTAAAGTTTGCAGCCATTCGTTGGCCTTTTTTACATAACCGTTGTTTTTATCCTGTTCCACACCGTATTGTTTTGCCAGGCCATTGTATTTGTCATATTCAGCCTGAGCATCACGTACAGAACCGTTCAGGTCATCGATGTGGTCCTTTTGCGCCTCAATGGATTTCGCTATATCAGCAAGAGTACCTGTGAGTTGCGTCTGGTTCATCTCTTTCATTTTGGCTATAACGCCATCAAGAGAATCTGCGTAAGTGATCGCCTCTTCTTTGGCTTGCTTGGCGCTCTGCCACCAATAAATCAGCGCTGAGGCGGCAATCATTATAATGCCAGCAGGGCCACCAAGAAGAGACATCGCCCCACGAAGCAACCCCATACCTACGGATGCCGCTCTTGCAGCAGACGCTGCTTTTGCTGTAGCTGCTGCCTGCGCTGATTCGGCCTGAGCCAGAGCCAGAGAGGCTGCACGCGCTCTTGATTTTTCTGCCGTTAAAGCAGTAAGAGCCGTCATTTCGGCATTGCTGCCTTTTGCCACATTATATTCAGCCTGCGCCAGCGCGACGGCAGAAAGAGCGGCCTCTTTGTCAGCCACCGCCTTTCTTCTTGTTGCATTCGCTGCAATCAAGGCCGCCTGCGCAGCCTGGCTTTCTGCTGTAACCATCTGCCGCGTTGCGGATACTGATTGAACTTTGCTCGCAATAGTTGTGTTTAACGCTCCCGCATACCGGCCAGCCATTACCAGAGCAAACGCCTTGGCAGCAATGGTGGCGGTGTCAATTAGGCCAGCCATGCTTTCTGAGTCGCGCCCAAACTCAAGGATGGCGTCAGCGGCACTAATCAGACCGTTGGTGAACGTCTGGATGGCGCTGGTTTGCCCCTCAAACGATACCAGTATTTCAGTAATGGCCGTCTTAATCCTTACGCCTGCGTCCGTCAGGTTGTTGGACATGCCTTTAGCAGCTGACGCATTGGAATCAAGCGATGCCTTCAACCCTTCCGTAAGTTGCGATGCCGTCAGCTTGCCAGCAGATCCAAGTGCCCTGATTTCCGCCGCAGTTTTACCACTGGCGGTAGCAATATCACCAATAACGGACGGGATGGCGGCGATTATGGTTTCCCACGAATCTGCCTCAACCTTGCCCTTGTTGATGGATTTAGAAAACGCACTAATAGCATTATTAGCCCGATCTGCACTTGTTGCGTTCTTAACAAATGCAAAAGACATTGAGTCCTGAACATCAAGCGCCTGTTGGGTTGAATATCCCATACTGCGGAGGCTATCAGCAGTTGTGATATACAGTTCCTGAGCTTCAGATAGTGAACGATAGGTGTCGTTAGCGGTATTGAGAAGTCGTTTCTGTACACTCTGAAACTCTTCCTGGCTGGAGGTAGCCATTTGTACCCGCTCTGACATTTCCTGATAACTCTGCACCATCCTCGCCATTTCCCGGAGAGTGCCAGCAGCAATAACCAGCTTGAGTGTCGATGCAAGTTTTGTTAACCCCGTATTAAGGGCATCAGCAGATTTATCGGCCTTTTTGAATCCTGACTCCATGCTGTTGGTGACATTAACCACCTGCTTGTCAGCACGCAACAGTTGAGCGGTATCAGCCTTAATCACATACTCAATATCACCGACGTTCTGTGCCATTCTCTTTTCTCCGGGCAATAAAAAACCCCGCCGGAGCGAGGTTTATTTATCATGATTATTATTCAAATATGGTTGTCATAGATTAGATCTAAGACCGACTTGGCTTGTCGAAAATATTTCACATCAAGATTTTCATCGACCTGGCTTTCGTATGGCCACCTTGTATAGCGAGTAGATACTGAGATCTGTTTGCCAATTGACTCAATTATCTTAACGGAATTACTGGATGAAAAAACTCCGCCTTCGCCTGACGCAATAGGCTTGTCCTTGCCGATTCTTACGTAAGCAAGAGTACCAGGGAAATGTTCGCCACCAACAAGCACGTTGTAGCCTGATTTATCTTTGAAAACATAAAAGCTATTATGGCTTACATAACAAGTTACTTCGTCAGTCATTGCATCGGTCTTACAGGCGGAGTTCCAAGCGCTTTTGTCATTATAATCTTTACCTATAGTGCCCGACGCATCAGAGTGATAAATGTGAGCCTTCACCCCATCAATTGTGAATTCCTCTGAGACATGCAATACAGGGGTTTTGATATCATCGGATTTTGCCCATAAATCACAAGTTATCTGGCTATCAGGGCGCAATTTTTTTTCTTTGAGAGATGATGGGCTAAACTCAAGCCCTTCACGCCCTGTCGCTGAATAAGAGCTATCCTCGTAAAAATCACAGCCAATATTTTTGGTTTCAGGAAAACCTTGCAGCCACTTAATGTCTTTTGGCTTCATTTTTTCACTGGCAGTCGCTAGTGAAGGCAAAATCGATGCGCATAGACATAACAACCAGAGCTTCTTCATATCCCTATCCCTTTTAGTAAATGTGCCAAAAGAGTAGCAGGGATCGGCGCAACGACAAAACCCGCAGTTAAGCGGGTTTGAATTAAGTTGTTGCGGAAATCGAAATACCTACGCCACGTCAGCTCCACGGATCAGATGACGAAGAGTTTTCACGCCTTCGGCGTTGTAGCGGAACGCTTCAACCTGCTTATTGGAGTGTGCGGATTTGTCCAGGAAGAACTTACCATTCCGCTCAGTTTTAAGGTTGTTTGCGTTTGCTACGCGCCCAATCTTCTGAGCTGATACACCAAGCATTTCACCAACTTCCCCGGCGGTGTGGTAATGCTCCTCAATCACTGGCAGCGGGATTGCGTCGTAACCAATCAGAGGGTTAATCAGTGATGCCGCCAGCGTCTGGTGAGCCATCGGATCCAGGCGAGGAAGAAGAGACATAATCTCACGGGCGCTGGCGATATTTTTCTCCAGTGCCTGGGCTTTCAACTGATCCGCTTTTGCCAGGCGGTATTCGGTGATACCGGTATTACTTTTCGGCATTACCGGGAGCGCCTGCATATCTTCCAGCTTATCGACCAAAGAGCGACGAACAGCTTTCGATTCGCGGGCGGCCACGCGGAGAGCCTGCTTGATGGACATGCCGATGACCTCGACAGGACGACCGCCAGACTTTCCGGCAGGTTTTACGAAAGTTTCGTAAAACTCCCCTTCCAACTCGTCTTTGATGCGCTCAACAAAGTCATTGTTGCGCACCATCTTCTCACCGCACTGCTTACGGGCGTCATTGACCATCTCCAGCAGATACTGACTATCAATGGTTTTCTCGACGAGATGCCCGTTACCTGGTAAACTTACTTTTGTCATTGGTTGGATCCTTTTGACAAGTTTCAATGGAAGCCGGCAGGTGCGAACTGTCGGCTTTTCTATTTGCATCACTGCAAAATTCCTTTCCCGTATGAGAAGACGTTTTTCCAGTCACTATCTCCCCATGGTTGTTCTTTGATGTGATCTGTTTCGCGCTTAAGAATGGCGCGAGCCTTATTGATCCCCCTGTTGTAATTTGTGCCAATAGAGCTAAACCGAGGAACCAGTCGATGCTCGGCAACCAACAGTAGAGGATGTACTTCTCGGCACGCCTCGTACATCACCGCAGCCGAACGCCAAAGATATGCCAGGGTGCATAATTCATCGTCGGTGAACTGCTTCGCGATTGGAGATTGCGCCACCTCGCGGTCGAGGACATCCAGCACCCAGCGGCGGAACTCTTTGGCCTTCGGGGTGGTAGCGAACATCGCAATTAAGTGAGATCCGCGAAGCGAAAAAACACGAACCGGAATATCAACAGCACCAGTCTTTCTAACGACACTCATTTTGAGGGTCGTTGACATATGTTCAGTAAATTCATCGTGATACCGACTGAATATCTGGGTAACGGCATCTGATTTCTTGTAACCCAGGGCTGCTGCCAATTCAGATGAAGTGAGCCATGTTTCACCCGCATGTGATACCGGGTGAAACTCTGTCTGCTGGAAAGTTAATTCGTTGTTATGTACACTGTTCATGTCGATAGATTCCTTGCCGGATTTGTTCGATAAGAGGCCCAGAGTGTTAGCGCACTTCTGGGCTTCGTCGTTTTTAGCGTGCATTCATTCCTTCCCGAAACTTCAAAGCCCAGACCAAAGCCTGTACCAGTGCGGAATTCTCAGAAAGCCCTTCTTCCCTTGCGATCTTCTTGAATGCATCTTTCACTTCCTGCGGATAGCGTAAAGTGAGTTTCGCTTCATTCTTCGTATTGCTTTGCATCGCCCCTCCTTTGGGATTAATTTGACACTAGTGGTATTAATTTAACACCATTGCTCATGGTGTCAAGTTAATCCTATTATGATAAAAATTTGTATCATGAGATGCGCCATGACGAAGTACCCAAGCCAGTTGCAGGATAAATTTAACCTCCGCCTCCCTGACGGGATGCGCGACGCCATAGCCGAACGCGCCAAGACTAATGGCAGGTCTATGAACTCTGAGATAGTTCAGATACTTCAGGATGCGCTAGATAGCGATGGTAAGGGGATAACGCTTTTACCAGATCAGCCATCAATTGGTGAAAACTACAAGGATGAAAGCTCACCTGAATTCAAAGCAGCTTTGAATCTTGCCAGGGTTTTGATGATGGAAGCCAACGATTACCTCAGCGGCAAAAAGAAGAAATAATTGTTAAAGAGCACCTACTGGCGTGATTAAAACGCTGGTTGGTGCGTAAAGATAGGGTCACAACTGAAGAAATTACCCCTCAGGTAATATGAATAGATATGAAGATGTGTTGATAGCACTAAATGCAAAAAGCCCACCTGAGTGGGCTTAACCTTTACTCCAGAAAACGCGTGCCGGTCACAAAGTCATCGCTGCCAACGCGATGGCTACCGTAAGCGGCATCGTACCCGACGCCTAAATTGGCAGCTTTCGTTTCAGCAACATCTTTTGTGGCATATACACCGACAAGGTGCCAGGGCGAAGTGCGCACCACGCCCCAACCCAAGACCCACCCTTTGTTATCCGGGTCTACTTTCAATCCATCTGCTACAAACATGCATATCTCCTTGGTTAACCAGGTTGCATGTTATTTCTCCGCTAATGGGTAAGGCAAGGATCATTGGCTCAGCATAGAGTCGCAGTCACATTCAAGCCTGGGATATCACCTTTAGTGAACCGACACGACACAGGGCCGCCATCAGCGCTTACATCGTAATTACGGATGAACACACCAGAAATCTTCCCTGATAAAGAGTCCTCAATCAGTACGCGATCACCCTGCAACACCTGAAACTCAGCATTATTGAGAACAATGCCACCGGATGAGAATTCAACTTTTACTCGCTTCATTACCTTTTCCTCATATATATGGTTAATGCGGTCCGTTCCGTTGCGCGTCGATAGCCAGCATTTGCTCGGCCCAGTCCATAACCTCGTCGTATTTCTCCTGGGTTGGCACCCTGGCTTTCTCTTTCTGCGGGAACTTGGCATTCATGGCAGCTCGGAAGCTGGTCATTGTCATGTTCCAGGCATCCGACTCACTCATACCGAGGTGAGCAACAGCGGTGTAGACGAATGACCGTACATCGAATTTGTCACTGTATTCGCCTTTTTTTCCTTCGAAATCCTCCGGCGGCTGATCGCCCATTACGCCATGCAGAATCAGGTGGCGGGCAATCTGGATAACATCCTCGATCGGGATAGCCCCAGGCTTGAACAGCAGTCGCCCTGCCGCGTTCACCGAGTACGAACCAATCAACTCTGCAACATCACCCTCAGAGCAATGCCGTACTACGTTTGCCGCCGATGCGGCCATTTCAGCAAAGCATCGGGCATTGGCCGCCTTCAGGATTTGAGTATCGGAGATTCGGTGTTTCGGGTAATGCCCGGCATGAACCTTCACGAAAGCATCAACAATCTGTTCCGGCGACCCAATACGAGACATGGCGAGGAATGAAGGGTTGAGGAATACCTCTTTGCCACTGGCGCGGACAACGGCCTGGCCGATATCGGTTATTGCTTTCATGAAACCTCTCAAAAAAAGGGGCCGAAGCCCCTGATATCACGCTGCGTTGACAACAACCGTAGCAGACCCGGACATCACGCTGCCCGCTGTGGAGGAAGACACCTGACAACTGTATGATCCGGCATCACCCGCAGCCACGTTTGCTTTGGTGAATGTTGCTGATGTTGCGCCAGAGACGTCACTACCCCCCTTCTTCCACTGGTAAGTCAGTGCTGAATTGTCAGACACAGTCGCAGCCACCGACAGGTTCAGCGTATCGCCAACGGTCAGCGTGCGATTCTGTGGCTGGGTAGTGATGGTGATAGTTGCACCAACGTCGCGCACGTCAACCTGACCGGCACTGGACGCTTCGACAGACCAGGTGGCAACGTCGTCGTGCGGCGCCTCATCGCCCCATGATGTCACCATGAACGGCCCTTCGGTGATATCGTTCGGAGAGATGATCTTGAACCATACATACGGCTGGTTGCTGGTCTCTGCTGGCGGGTTGTAGACGTGACGCTTAAGCGCGTTCTGCGCATAAACATCCTCTTTGCGGGTCACACCGTCACCAGAGAACGAAATGTTCTTGTAAGTAACGAGGTTCTCTTGCGTAAATGCAGCGCTCATGTCGCCGGTCGCATCTGCGGTTTCCCACTCTGCATTTACTGTTTTGCCGCGCATCATGCCGAGTCGGCGGTAAGCGCTGGCGGTGGGTTGTACTTCAGGGCATCCAATCGCGTAATAAACGACGACGTCGCGCCCGGTAAAAGCGCCCGATTCACACGCCATAGTGATTTATCTCCGTGTTATCTGGAAATGATGGTTTGAAAGGAAATGTCGAAGAGGTAACGACCTTCTTCGGTCTGGATGGCGGTGATGCCGCCTATTGGCTGCATCGAAATGATGCATTCGCTTTTGTAGTCGTCGATCATCGCCTGGCGGATGGCGTCGGCGCGATCTTCAATCTCGTTAATGTTGCTGTCGTTCTGGCCTGACAGGAGGAGGATGCGGAAATAATCGCGGGTTATCGCTTCTTCTGGCTTTCCGCCACCGCTCTGCTGGATGACAAGGTATCTTTCCCCCTCGGTATTCTCCAATTCATTCCAGAATCGCTTCTGGACGCGATAACCAACATCAAAGCCATGCGACTGCAACCACGCTCTCAGCGCGTCATACACTTCGCTACGCGTCATACTTTGTACCCTTGCTTGATGATGGCCTTAATCTCGTTGAGGCCGTCGCGCTCAAAGCCTTTGCGGAGGAAGTCCGGTTCGCCATCTGGATCCCAGTAATTTCCGCTGCCGTCTGGCCTTGGCTTGCCTTTCAGCTTGCCCCTTGCGGCATTAACTGCGGCGGCATAGTTAGCCGCATACCCCACCCGCCCAATCATTCCTGATGGCATTGGTTCGAGTTTTTTGTATTGGCTGTTGATGAGAACTGATGTTTTCGCAACCGGAGTAATCAACGCCGCATGGTTGGCCCCGGCATTCATGACTTCATAGAGAACCTTCTCCGTTCGGATGCCAGCGATATCACTCAGCACCTTGCGGGTGTTCATCTGAACACGCTTGATACCTTTAACGGGCATGATCCCCTCACGTCAGAATTTTGTAGTCTGGTTCTTCTTCGAAGAATGACATATCCCATTCCGTCACCGCTTTGATGATGTTTGCACCAGCTTTCAGCGGATCGGCCTGTGCCGTTGTATCACCTCTGGCGATATACCAGTCACGCTTCGGCATGGTCGCATCGATGCCATTGCGCTTCAGCTCAGTGAAGAAAATCAGGTTCGTGGTGAACTCTTTCCCACTGGCATCTACCGCAACTTCATTGTTTGCCGTCCAGGTGCAGTCAATCAGGTAGGGGGTTCCGGTTGTCCAGGTGCTGTTCCAGTCGTCGTAGACGCGCGGGTAAACAGTGGCAACATTGGTATAGCTCCATGCGGCTGTTTCAGACACCGTTATCCTCCCACCGGATCACCTCCGGATTCTCCGCCGCAACCTTCCGGCACAGCAGATACCAGTCACCGTTGCTTTTGACGTATCCGGTAACGCGCTTACCACTGTCGGTCATCACCCAGACTTTGACAAAAGGCTCCGGCAGCCGCTTCTTAACCGATATCCAGGCCATTACTTACTCCCGCTGCACATGCAACCAGCTTTACCGATCCATATGCCAGCAAAAGCTGTATTGGTCGGGTCTGGAGGGATGAGGTCATTAGCGCAGCCGTGTTTATCGGTGACGCGCAACAGTGCCAGCGCCCCTCTCCATCGATCGGGAAACGACTGATACCGGAATGAGCGTGACGCACCATTAGGGCCAGTCTGCGAGCTGATATACTTGTCGCCTTGCGCCAGCCCCATAAGTGACAGCAGATAGAGTTGAATCAACAGCGAGGTCGATGCCGGATAATGCGCATCAAGACACTCCTGTATGCTGTTGGCCTGGTCGACGAGAGCCTGAAGAACAAAATCGGGAATGGAAACGCCCTGACTTTGCAAATACCCCTTCGCCTGTTCGAGAGTTACCATTGTCGACTCCGTGAAACACCCCGCCGGAGCGGGGCATAAAAAAACCGCCTTAGCGGCGGCTGTTATTCAGCAGGGAAAAGCTTTTCGAGTTCGCCATCCGGCAACAGCTCACTGAGCTTTTCAGCCCCGAGGTTGCCTTTAAACTCGATACCCAGCTCCGTCAGGCGCGCTGCGATAATCTCTTTTCGGGATTTCACATCCGTGCCAGCCTCTGGCGTCGCCGGTGTTAAAGCCGCATCAGAGAGCTTAATCACATGAGGCTTCAGCGACGGATGCAGTTTCTCAATTTCAACCACATCACCGACGCTCACGCCATGCCATGCTTTGATTACCTGGTATTTAGCCATGCCTCTCTCCTTATGCCAGGTTGGCGGCGTAGACCACGCCGGACAGGCCTTCGCCGTCTTTCTTAATCTGCAAGCCTTCAGCAGACATGATCTGGAAGTTGTAGTTGCTCTGCGGCATCGGGCGTGGCAGAGGGACAACGCCGACGGCCATGCCGACCAGCGGGGAGATTACGTCCTGGCGACGCTCATAGGCGAGGAACTCATTGCCAGACAGCGCGTAGGACATCTGGATGGACTTCGCAGGAATGAACTTGCTGATCGCATCCAGAACGGTTCCGCTCAACAGGGCATTGGTGCCGGTGTTGATGTCTACCAGATACGGCTTCGCCATGTTTGCCCACACTTCCGGGCTGACCCACAACTTGTCGTAAGCGGTAACTTTGTTGCGGCGAGCCGTCAGGCCGAACGGTCCGGTCGGGCCGAAGAAGGCCAGCAACTGAGCCGGGGTTGCGGTGGTGAGGTCGATATTGGCGCCGCCCGCTCCGCTGCCCAGGTTGATCTTCTGCGTATTGCGGTGGTTTTTCATGCCCTGAGCTGGCAGTCCATCAACAACAATGCTGGAGTCGCCGTTCAGATAGAAGTTGACGCGCTTCTTGTGGAATTTGCGCATCTTCGCGGACTGAGACTCCAGTACCAGATCGATACCAACAGTGTTCAGGCCAGCAGCATGACGCCAGTTGACGCCGTAACCGGCAGTAAATACCGGGATCGGGTCGCCGTCAGAACCGAAGTTCGTGTGGTCGAAGGAATACGACGCCTGACCATCAATGCTGATAGAAACGTCATCAGCGATATCGCCAGACACGTTATACAGCTTCGCGGTTTTTCCGATAGGCAGCACAGTCTGCACGCCCATCAGGTCATTGACGATTTCCATGCCAATTTCCTGATCGCGCATCTGGATAATCTGGCGGTCAATCTCGGCCCAGAACTCACGGGCGAAGCCACCTACAGCGTTAGCTGCCAGCATTTCCGGGGTCATGCTCTGGCGATATGAGTTAACCATCATGTCGTGATGATGGTTGAAGATGTTGCGGTTGGCCCACAGCTCATTCCAGTGCCCGCGCAGTCGGCTGTTAGCAGCCAGTGTTTCGGGGGTAAAATACATTCTTGCTCTCCTTTACTCGCCGCCGCCGGTTGCCGGTGCAGCTACAGTGCCAACGCGCATGCGCACGCGGATGAAATCGGTAGTGCTGGCGGCAATGGTCGCATCGTCCTGGCTGTAGCCGATCACCGAATCGGTATCCGCCGTTGCCTTGGTAAACTGACCATTTGCGCCCAACTTAATCGGGTCATCCTTGGCGTAGGTTCCCGCCACGCAGAGCAGAGCCAGCTCGCGGCCTTCTTCTACGTAGTTGCCCACAGCAGAATCACCAGCAGGAACCGCTTCGGTGATTTTCAGGCCTTGATGGTAGGCAACGTCGATGATGTAAATACGACCAGTAAGCGCTGCTGCCTGCGCAAACTCATTGTCGCCATTGATGACAGCAGCCGTTCCCGGCAGCAGTGCTGCTGCGGCGGCGCGGGTTTCGGTCTTGTACAGAGACTGACCGTCGATATTAACGCGACGATAACGTGCCATTATTCTGGCTCCTTATTTGAAGTATTCGGCAGGGTTAGGTGCACCGGTTTCTTTCTGCTGCTGCGCATTGTTGGTGCCCAGCGGTGCAGCTTCGCCCAGCGTCTTGAACATCGCATCCAGCGCATCGCCTGAAAGTGCGTTAGCGACGATATCGCCATGCTTGGCTGCTACAGCTTCACGCTTTGCTTTCTCTTCAGCGCGGGAATTCGCCGTGAGGGTGTCTGCCAGTTGCTGATGGTTTGCCTGTAGCGCATCTACCTTTTCTGCGAGAGGCTTGATAGCCGCTTCCGTGTTGGTCGCAACAGCCTGGCCGATCATGCTGCCGATTTGTTCCAGTTCTTCTTTGGTTAAAGGCATGTCGCCCTCCGTTTTGTGGTTTGGTGCAGGCTGTTCCTGCGGTGTGAAAAAAGATTTGAGTTTGTTGACGACAGCAACCCATGAACTCTGGCGCTGAACCTCTGTCCCGGTATCATCAAAGACAATCTTTCCGCCTTCAGACTTGTATCCGTAAACCTTCGGCTCGCCATTGTTGAGGATGATTACCGCTTGCGAGTCAGTGAAGTCAGCCACCCAGGCGTATTCTTTCTCGCCAGGAGCGAATTTATCTTTCGCTGCCTTCTCCAGCCTCCGCTCACGCTCGCGATAGGTTTCCCCCACCAGAGCGCCGGAATTAGCTTTCAGTGGAGTGGCAAGATCAGCATTTACCATCATCCCTACCCCCTGTTCTGGCGTAGCTGCGCCAACCTCATCCAGAAGGATGGCGTCATGGTCCATCGCGTGAATTTTCGCAACCCATGAAGCCCCCTGAGCTTTCTGCTCATCGTTCGCTTCAAGCTCCTCCAGGAATACGGCAACGCTGGTATGGATTGGCGGAACATCATCGCCTTTCTCCAGCGCTTCAAGACGCTCAAGGAGGCGCTTTCCGTCATCCGTGCGCTTTGCCACTTCTGTATCGATCCACTTCTCGACGTAGACGCGGTTGCCGGACTTCTTGACGTTTTTGTTCCATGCCCCTACATAACCCACATTCAGCCCCTCAGGACTAAAAGCAGAAACAAACTGACCGTTGACCTGTGGATGTCCAAGCGGTGCCAGTGTCCCCTCCAGGCCACTGTAGTGCTGGTCAATCTCACTGGCCGGATACAGACCGCCGTTCATGACCACGTTCGCCGGAAGGGTGTAAGAAGGAACAACCCAGTGCTCGCGTCCGTTGTGCTGTTCGCGCCGGATGGCCTTACTGTTCACCTTCGAGGTGACATTAACTTGCATTGGCATGAGTTAACCCTTAGCCCATTGGTAGCCACGGGCTTTCATTGTGTTAAATGTTTTCTGAGCTTTATCGATGATGGTGTCACTTAACGGCTTGCCGCTTTCATCGACCATAACCGCGATCGTGGAGCATTTGCAGTTCACGCCGTTTGCATCCTTAGCCCACCACTCCCGCTGCTCTTCTGCGGTATACAGATGGGCGTGACGCGCGGCATGGGTGCTTCGGGTCGTCGGGCTGAGCGCTGATATGTGCATCTGCTTTGTACGGATGCCATATCGTTCTCTGGCTTCGTCGTCTTCGTCCAGGCGCGCACGGCGCAGCGCGGTGGTAATCTCCGTCCTGGCAATACGATTAGCCCGGCGAGACTCAATCCCCGTCTGCTCAGTAAGGCGCTTAGCTATCTCCAGTGGATTTTGTCCGCGCCCAAGTCCATCGGTCAGTATCCGCGCCATATCCGCTTTCACACTGGCGCTGAGGTTCTTCATTTCCTCGAAGGTACGAGCGCGAACAAGAATCAGCCTACGTCGGTACGGTTCGCTGAGAAGGATTGTCGATACGCTTTCCTGTCCGGCAGCGTACACGGCTGATTGCTGCGCCAGATTGGCAAACTCCTGCGCCGTGCCGCGCTGATACGCCGGGTTGACGTAATCAGCCCAGAACCAGAATCCTGTCTCGTTATCTGCACCCAAAATCTCATCAACCAGCAATGAGGCATTGCTGAGGAGCATTGATAGCTGGGTGGAATCGAGGTCGAAGGTGTAACGCTGGTTTACTGATGGCGATGCAGGAATGCGGTCGAGAATGCCCTTGTACGCCTTGCCAATTCGCTTCATTCGCCTGGCGAACTCGCTCATTGCCCCGCGCTCAAGTCGGTCGGCACCCGTCGGGTCTTTAAGGTTTCCCGGAAGTATCGGTGACTTCGCTTTCCTCTTCGTCATCATCTACCTCTGGAAGTGGTTCGGGCGAACCCTCATACCCTGCGGCCACGCGAATTTCTTCACCAGTAAACACCTGCTCACCCGTGCCGATGGAAGCGCTGTTGATTTGCGACATCTTCTGAGCGGCATCCAGTTTTTCACTGTCGCTTTGCGCATTGAGGTCGTCCCAGATAACGGTCTTCTGACTGACCGGATCGAGGATGCTTAATTCGATCAGCTTGTCGCAGAAGTCCTCAATCTCGAATGACAGGTCGCCACGGCGAGACTGGCAGCGAGTATTGAAGTATTTCTGGTCTTCCGTGCTCGCTCGCTCGCCCGTCTGCATGCCAACGAGTATCTTTGTCGGGATATCCAGCGCAGCAGCGGCGGTTTGCAGGTTGACGTTATAGGTTGGAGAGGGATCGGATACAGCAGCCACAATCGGAGCAACATTGGCCCCCTGTGTAATAAGAACGGAGTCGTTCCCGATATTCATTTCACGGGCTACTTTATCGTAGATTTCATTAAGTTCGCTGTAATCAACCCCGTATGCTCTGGCTAATTCATCCAGTTTCGCCTCTTTATCAAAATTAATACTTAACTGGCGAGCGGCGTTCTTCAGGAATGACTCACCAGACCCGCCCTCTACCTTCTCCAGGCTCACAAAGGCGTTATAAGCTGGCTCAAGGAAGCCAATAGCATCGTCTGAGTAATCACCAAGGATGAAAACGCGATCGGGGTGGATGTTGACGCGGCGACTTGAACCATTCGGCAACCGTTCAGCGTACTGCCACATCTTCGGCTGTCCGTAGGTTTTCGAGTTCAGGCCAGTGTCCCAATCACCAACTGTCAGAGAGCCTGCCCATGCGACAGTAACCTTCTGGAGCATCTTGCCTTTCGTTACAGGCTGATCCCAGGCGAGGGAGTCATTGACGTGCAGAAGGATGCCTGCATAACGACCGACAAGACGGCGACGGTCCGCCTCAGAGAATGAGCGCCAAAACCGGTTGGTGAATACCTGTTTGGACTTTTTCTCCCAGGCGGTTTCGTTTTCACTCTCGTCGGCATCGTCACCCTCAATGATTTCCGGGTTAGTCTGCCAGCACTTGCCCACCAGCTTCTCAACGGCACCGTGAGCAATACCACCGCGCCGGTACAGGGCGTAGAGGTTTTCGTATGTGACCTGCTCAGGGAATCCATATTCGCACCACGCAGAATTACGCTTGGCGTCCAGCCCCATCGAAGGGTTAAGCATCCCCATGCGGGCGCGAGCAAGCCTGGCGTCGTTAATCGCGTGATTAACCGCCAACTGTAATTTATCGTTCATGTCGTGTCCGTTGATTATCGAAGGCGTTTCGGAATCATCATGCCGACACCCTGCTGTTTACGTTTGATATGTCCATCAAGGGAATAGCGGATGGCGTCCCACGTATGCTCATCACCATCAGCCAGTTTCGGCAACACCTCACCGGTGATGCGGTCAGTTTTGTACGACCACATGCGAGCCTCTCGCGCCACGTTCTTGCAGCGTGGATGGATAATGATTTCGTCGAAACCGCGAAGGTGCGCGATTCCGTCCTCAACGCTTCCCTGCCATTTCTCAGCGGCTGAGATGTTGAAGCCCTGTCGCTTGAGATAGCTGATCGTCTCGGGTCGAGCGGAGTCGGCCTTGATGGGCCAGTCACGCGATCCGGGGATTGTGTCGTATAGCTCTGGCATGTGGTCGAGCTCTGTCTGCTGCCCGTATGCCTCGTATTCGATGTACAGCCGGTTGTGCAGGATGAACGAACGCACCAGTGTGTTAGGGTCTTTGGCGAAACCGAAGTCGGCACCGAAGAACAGGCGCTCAGCTTCTTTCCAGAGGTTTTCCGAGAACTCAGCGATCCGGTATTTACCGGCCAGAACCTGCTTATCAGAGTTTTCGAGGTAAGCGCCTTCCCACACCCATGCGTATGTCGCCGGGTCGAGGCGGCGCTGATCGTTCTGTCGCTCGCCTTCCAGCACATCAGGGAACCACGGGTTATCCGTATAGTTCATCTCAACGGTTATGCAGTCGTCGCCGGCTTCTTTGCGGAAACGTTTATCCGTTGCGCTGCCGTCTCGCTCGGGGTTCCACGTCACCCAAATCTCTGAACCTTCCTCACGAACGGTCGGGCTCAGCTTCTGCCATGCTATTTCGCTGACTGATTCAGCCTCATCGACCCAGCACAGCAGGATGCGCGCTTTCGACTTGATGCTGTCGAGGTTGTGCCGCAGACCGCAAAAGACATAGTTAACGCTCTTGTCGATAGTGCGGATGTACTTCTCGCCGATATCAAAGTTGGCGGCTAGCCAGGGAACAGACAGGATCGCCTGTTTCACCTCCTGCATGCTCGACTCTTCCAGCGAGTTCATGAACTCACGCGCGCAGAGCACTACGCCGCTCTCACCGTTCATCATCGACTGATAAGCCTTTACGGCAGTCATCAGCGCAAATGTGCGCGTCTTGGCGCTGCCACGTCCACCGTGCGAGCACCGGTAACGCTTATTCACGGCGGTGAACAGTGGCGCAAGCTTCGCGGGGATCGGCAATTGAACGGCGTTACTCATGCTTTGGCTCAACAGGCAGTAGCTGGATGATTGTTGGCTGCGGCGTCATGCTGCCATCAGGGCTTGTATGCTCGACTTTCTGGCGATTAGTGTAGGCATCGCCCATTTCTTTGGCGGCCTGCTCGATAAGCTGCGAGGTCATGCCGTAGTTCTTCATCTTTTCAGCATTGGTCGCCATTCTGTCGAGAACGCGCAACCGGTACGCTTTATTTGCGATCGGGATGTCGGCGATCTCATTCTGGAATCGTTTACGGGTGGCGTTGAAAAGGTCAATCCACTTCTGGCTCAACTTGGCCGCCATTGCGTTGCCTGGCGTATATTGCGACACCTGCTGTCGTGAGACATCAATGCCGTATTCAGCCTTTACAAGCTCAATGACTTTTACTGGGGTCTCGTAGCAGGCGAGTGACTGAACGATGAAGGCTTTAACCTCTGTCGATAATGCTGCCACAGGCTACCTCCATGACAATCTGAATAAAGCGTTACGCCAGCTTCAACATGCACGTCCCGCATGACCTGGCTATATCGATGTGAGCCACTTCTGCTGGCGCATTGGCCGCATCAACGAGCTCTTGAACTTCTTTGCTGGCACCGTAGCGACGTACGACACCAGTGAATTCTTCGACGTCGTGGCCGCGCAGTGTAAGCACTGGCTGCCCAGTCTCTTTGTTGAACTTCGGAGCGCCGATATCATCGGTGGCCTGGGCGATGTGGTAAAGCTCATGCTCTACCAGTGCGCAGAATTCGAGGTCACTGCATTGTGAGCAGTAATCGGCTGCCAGCGTGATGATGAACTTCGGTATTCGCCCGAACCATTCATGCATCTGCTGTTCCATTCTGGCTTTCTGCCAACCACCGGCGCGCAGCATTACCTGCTCGGCCTGACCGAGGACATACCGTCCTTTCTTCGCGAAAGAGTCAGACGCCCACATAAAGCAGAGGTCAGCTTCAAGCAGGTGCTCATGGTCAGGGTTGTAGATGCTTCCGGTATCACTGAGGATTTGGCGGCTTACCCACTCATGCACTTCATTGGCAGGTATTAGCCTGGTGTATGGCTGCCAGTTGTCGGAGGCGATGAAGTTAACTGGCGGATATGGCCTGCGCTCGTCATCGTTAACCATGGGTTACTCCGCCTTAAAGCTGCACCGTGTCGCTGGTAACGGTTTCGATTTTGAAGCACTTGTTAGTCAACCAGTCCCAGCGAAGTAAGGCTGACAGCACCAGGATCGGCTTCATGTATGGACGAAGAGATACTTTTGAGGTGAATGTTACTGTTTTGCTCATGAGTTACTCCGTTGTTTCTTCTGCTGGATGTTCGGTTTGCTCTGCCGGTACCGGCGTAAACTGCACACGCTTCACATCGGCCGGAGCGAAATACAGCCACTCTCCTGTCTCCGTCGCCAGCGGCACAAAGCCGTTTACCAGTTCAGGCTGACGTCGTGACATCTTGCCCGTGAAGGTTTCGCCCGTTTGGGTGGTAAGAGTGATTTCGTAGATGTCGGACATGATTACCTCTTTGCCTTGTCGCAGCTGTTGCCCTGCTTCTCAGAAGTGCTTAGCCACTTACGACTTACCCGTCAGCAAGATGTGATCACCATCCTTGCGGGGTTACACAGATCATTATCGAAGCCCCTCAGTGAAGAGCTTCTGTAATGCTATTGCCTGTCCTGCTCGATTTGACGGATGCCAGCCAGTTGGTTATTCCCTTTTTCGATGGCGGCCAGTAGTGGCTTGATCCAGAGAACGGCTTGGCAATACGTCAGCGCGCTGGCGGTAGTGGTGCTATCACCGGCTGCGTCAGCGCTCCCGGAATCGGTGTGCATTGCGCTGGAACGTAGACGGTGCGTGTATTCGAGCAACCCACCAGCAACATCAGTAGGAACAGGCAGATCACATGTTTTTTCACGGCGGAGAATCTCCCGGTACTCGATAACAGTTTTATCGGAGCTGGCATCAATCAGTGAGTTAAGTCGACTGGCGTTATCGGCTACCTGGTTAAACCGGTTGAAGTTGAAAGCCTGAGCAGCGATAACCGTCCCTTGCAGTTTATTGTCACTGCGCAGAACGTCGTTATCACTCTTCAGCGTAGCAACATCAGCGTGGCTGTTTGCCAGCAAAATACACAGTCCGGCGATTACCGCAATGACGGCCACCAGCAGTATCAGACGCCATGAGGCTTTAATATCAGCAAAAGTAATCACGACAGGAACAGAGCGCGCTCCGCCTCACGCCGACGGGTCAGCCCGTTAAGGACTTTGCCGCCAGCTTTGTTCCAGCGCAGGAACTCATCGGCAGCGCCAGTGTAATCACCGGCGTTGAGTTTTCGCAGAAGAGTCGATGTCGACAGTGACCGGGAACCGAGGTTATACGTGAACGACACCAGGGCGTCGAATTGCCCCTGAGTCAGGCCCACTTTAACCAGGCGGGACACATCGCTTTCGTAGCTTACTAGCCCGGTCTTCAGCAGACGTTCTGCTGTTTCCTGCTTAATCGTCATCCCGGCGCGGATTGATTTACCGTCGACAGGCTGAGTCCAGCCGTAACCGATCGTCCAGACTCCGACGCTGTCCTGGTAGGCGGTGAGTTTGCAGCCTTCGAACTGCTTGATAAGGGCAATGCCTTTATCACTGGTTTGCATTCTTCATCCCCGTCAGTCGTTCCCAGAAGTACGTCAGCGCTACGGAGCCCATCGCGCCGCTAATGCCAGACGTAACCAGAATCATGTAAAGGCTAAGCCCGCTTTCAACGCTGATCAGTCCACCAATGAGACCGGTAAAGCCGGACACTGCAATTTGCGCCAGCGCGTTGATCCAGCTCCAGGTGGCTTTGTTCTGCTTAACGTCAATAAGGTATCGGACCAGGCCGCCCCAGCATGACAGAGCAAGGACAATCAGCCATGACACTCCGGCAATGCTTTCTTTATCTTGCATACGTTTAGCCATATCACCTCCGAAAGAACGGGGTGCTGTTTGTGTAGAGTGGAAGGATGCCAGGAAACAACGACCGGACATCGCAAATAAAAAACCCGGCGACAGGCCGGGAAGATGAGGGTAAGGCAATGTCGGCTCTCTGGCCGAAGGGTCCCAGGTAGTGGGTTTGGTTTGTGGTGGCCGGCGCTGCTATCCGGCATTCACGGCTATCGCTTTACGACGCCATCAGGACATTCACCACAACGGACAGAGCACTCATGACTCGCATCATGTGGCGCAACCCCACGGCAGGGAGTCGAACCCTACAAATGCTCTTTCCTGTTGTGCACTCCGTTTCGTGGAGCGGACGGCATAACGTATTCGCGAATTCAGTTATGCACCTGATGCAAGATAAAGCCGCCGAGATGACGACTTGTTTTGCTGATGGCTCGCCTGGCTGGATTCGAACCAGCGACCAACCGCTTAGAAGGAAGTTGCTCTTTCCTCTGAGCTACAGGCGAATTTGGCGGGACAGGAAGGATTCGAACCTTCGACCATTCGGTTAACAGCCGAACGCACAACCGCTGTGCTTCTGACCCTGAAACGAAAAAGCCCCGCACGATGGCGGGGCTTGGTATTCATTCATGTCACACACAACAATGGCAACATATACGAATTAGTTTGCTCATTTGTTCATTAAATTGCAAGCACGTTGTGTGATTTATTTGCAATTTTCCTCACATTTTCGCGATCGTTAAACGCATTTTGAAGCGGTTGGTATAAACAGAACAATGAAGCATTGATGATTTGCTTCACCTCTCTACGGATTGTCGAGATGCTTGGGTGTTTGTACTGATTGCCGCCACGCGTCTTCATAAGGCGAGGCTTACTTACTGCATGCTGCCATGATGCAATTCGGATCTCGCTGGAGTTGCAGACATAGTAGGCGAAGATAACCCGCCAGGCATTTTCATCCACATTCTTCAGGTAGTGGCGAATGACAGCATCAATGAGCATCCCGTCATCATCACTACATACCGGTCGTGATGCTTGCTGGGGCTCGACGGTAGCCATGAATCTGGCAATCATGTTGATCATCGCTTTATCAATCTTGCCGGTCTGGCACCATGCGCCCCACAACTGGAGCCACTGGTCTACCCATTGATGCTGGTCGTTGGTTAATTCCAGTTTCATTATGCGGCTTCCTTCTGTGGCTGGTTGGTTTTGGTCTGGCTGTGCTTTGCTACTGGCGGCAGGTTGGCGCGCTTAACGCTTTCTGCCTGGTACCGGATAATCTGGTCACGTGTCATTCGTCCACCCTCTCGTTCTGCCAGAGAGGAAGTGGAGATTTATTCCCGTCGCGACGAATGCGAGATTTGGCGTTCTTCTCAATCTGAATGAGCTTTTCGATGTTCTGGCGGCGCTGTTTTTCTTCCCGGCGTAGATACTTAACGCTTTCCCAGTATCGAGACTCTTGGTCGCAGAGCGTCATCAGGTAGTCGAATGGATCGATTAACGTTTCGCATTTCCGGCACCTTAGCGTCCTCTCTTTCCCATTAATCGACACAGCGGAGTGCAGACACATGACCTTTTGGCCTTCTCGCTGAATGACTAGCCCATCCTGCAGGTCGTTATTCTTTGACGGGAAAGCGACAACCTTGCCCAGTTCAATTTCGGTTTCTGTGCTCATGCTGCCTCCTGTCGGCGGGCCCGGCGTTTTTCCAGCGCGCGGGCTTTGCGTGTGAAAATGGATTTGATGCGTTGCAGGTATTGGATGTCGAACCGGCGGACGGAATTGTCGTTGTTTATCGCCTCAACTTTTTCGGCACCAATGCGCTCAATAAGGCCCTGTTCAAATGCCTTTTGCGCGCCGTCCCGATCACGGTTGCAATAGACGCACTGGGATGCGGTATTGTGAAGGTTGAAAGCCAGATGCGCGGCAGCTCCACGGGTGCGGTAGTGGCCGCAGTCCATGGTTCCGCCAAACTTCTGCTCTGGTAGACGACCGCAACTGATGCATGGCTTACCGGCATCCCTCAGACGGACATACCGGTTGAAAGCCGCCTGTGCTTCAGCTCTCCACTGAGGTTTCGTTTTTAGTGCCACCTTTCTTGCTTTCAGATCCCGGCGTTCCGCGCGCTCCTTCTCTTTGCGCTCCTTGATGCGCTTAGCGGCCTCTTTTATCTTCTGCTTTGCCCGCAACTCCAGCGCGAAGATGGCGCCATGCTCAGGACAGCACCACCAGACGTTGTCGAAGGTGGCGGTGAACTTCTGTTTGCAGACCTTGCAGGTGCGACGGGTTGGTTTACGCATGTGACATCTCCTTGTCAGATGCCAGTTCATTTGAAAAATCGCCACCATCTATAGGCATCAGCCATTTTGCCGGGCAATTAACAGTTGGCCAGGCAACGATCAGCCCTCCAGGCAAGTAACCGCTCAAATTGCCACCGCTAGCGGATTCGACTTTCCACGCTTCAAATCTTTCTTCAGAAATAGCGCCTTTAATCACCCCGAGATACTCAACCAGACGCACTGTTGCGCCGACATTCTCAGGAATTCTGCTTTTGATGATTAAGGCGAGACCATCAACTTTTAATTCACGCATGATTCCTCCGTGCCGCTAGACGCAGCCATTTCTGATCTACCAGGCGGGCGGTGTAGCCCTTCAGTGTCGGGATGTCGGACGGCTTAACCGCGGGCTTAGGCTGGCGGCGCGCCGGAACGAGAAATATTTCGTTGGTGATGACGCGGGATAGTGGAGTAGACATCACGCCTCCTGCTTATCGCGCAGCTGCTGGTACTCGCAGCTCTGCGGAATGGTCAGGTGGCAGCCGATGTTCATCGCCCAGGCTTCGACTTTGCACAGGAAAATGTACATCTCGCCCGTTTCCAGCTCTGACGTATGACGTAGAGATTGGACGGTGGTGACCTCGCCAGACACGACGTCTACACGGTCCTTGCTTTCGTAGCCGAGATAGGTGTGCTTCATCGCGTCTTTGACCCACTCAGGCGTAGCGAAGGTCTTGCCGCGCGCGATCAGGTACTCGCTAATTTCCGTGTACCACATGTGGCTGAGCGCGTTCTGCGACAGGCTGCGCTTCTCGCGCCACGGCTTGACCTGAAGGCGGAAGCACTGGCCTGCATCCAGCAATGGCTGAATTTGCTGTCCTATGGCCGCGAAGTTGCCGCGATGGAGTTTGATGCCGTCTACTGGCAGAGTCATACGGCCTCCCTAACGGAAACCGCAGAATGCAGAGAATCGCAGGTGCCGTTAAGCATCTGTGACAAGGTGAGGAGTTCAGATTGTGGTCGCATTTAAGTCCCCTTAAATGCGCAGAAGTCACTGACGGGTGTTCAGGCCGTCAGCAAAGAAAGTATGGACGGTTGATTTAACAAAATCAACTGAAGAGAAAGGCCTCCGAAGAGGCCTGAATTTTGTGCGTCAAAGCGGTTTTACGTCGCGCTTAGCCTCGGGCCGATGAATGCGGATCGTCATTCCACTATGGGTGGTGATCACCATGCTATCCCCAGGATTGATATCAGCCAGATCAAAAGCCTCGTAAAACGAATCCATAGCTAGGGTTTTCTCGTCTTTCCGGTTCCACCAGCGCCAACAACGGCGAAACAGAAAACCAATAAACCAGCCATACGCTTTGGCTGCCAGGTAAAACCATGCGATCACCATCGTTGCGAAAAATAACCAGTCAGTCGCGCTGAAATTTTTGAGCTCGTCCATCACTTCACCTCCTGCTGCGGTGATGCTGCTATCATCCGGCGATACACATCGTAAGTTCCGAATTGTTCATCACCAGCCTCAAGCATTTCATGGGTGGGTTCTTCTGGCACCAGCACCCAACCATCCGGAATCACCGGAGAGTTGCCAGCGGCACCCTGAAGCATGGCGGCGCGGCAGGCGTTTTCTGCGATAGCTGCGCATTCTTCAACGATGTCGTGCACTGACTCGGGAAATTCTTCCATGCATTCGCGGATTGCTGTAGCGGCATCAGGCACAGATACCGGCGCTGGCGGGGCGGTGCGATACAGAAGCACATCACCCATTTCTTTTCTGGATGCTGGCCATACATCGGCATCGGAGCCGGAGTTGAGATAATCAAGATTGGACTGGTCGATGACGCACACAGGCTCCGCTTCGAGCGATGCCAGCGCGATACGCGCCAGCTCGTTCAGGATTGCCACATCAGCGTGACCGAGGGTGTAACCAGCTTTCAAATCGGCAACTGCTTGGACGGCCTGTTTGTCGATGTTGCTCATTGGAACCTCACATGATTCTTCCAGCGGTTCTGTGCTGCGCTCTTTTTGAATTGATGCCCTTCACGGCTAACACCACCGAGCGTGAAGAGAACCATGCGGCGATTGCTTACGTTCAGCCACTGGCGCGGGTAGCAGTTTTTCAGGGCGCGAAGAACGATGATTTTGGCTTTACGGTTTTTCATGACTGCACTCCTTTGCGAAGCTGGGCAGCGATGTCTTCGAGTACGCCATCAGCGAACGAGCGATCGAAATCGCCTTCGGGAGCATCAGCCATAAACTCTGTTGATGTGAGAATCATCCGCGCGATGTCTGCCGCGCTCTTTGCTGTGTCGTCGATAAATCCAGCATCCCATGCGGCCAACATTCGGTTAGCAACAAAGTGAGCGCCTTCCTTGCGAGCCTGAGCCCGCACTTCAGTAAAGAAATTTTCTGTTTCTGGAGTTTCTGGCATACCTCCATCTGTAGCACTGATATACGCGTCGGATATTTCATGCTGTTCACCATCAAACACGTAGCAACTCTGTGTGATGAATTTGTTCAGCCTCGCATTCTCCGCAGCCAGCCGCGCGCATCTGGCTTCACCTTCTGCCACGCCAGCCTGGTAGGCTTCGAACATGTGCTGCGTCATCTCGTAGACAAAGCTTCTGTCGTCTTCCATCGCTGGCGAGCAGCCGTTGTTGCTCTTGGTAAACCACTCGATAAATTTCTGTTTCATACCCCTACCCTCCCCCAAACCATCAATACCCTTCTCATCGCCGGACTGTTGCGGCATTCCTGAAATATTCCGTTGGTGCAGCTGCGTGCGGTACCAGCCTGTTCTTCTGGTGTCGCCAGGCGATAAGTCACCGTTCGCCAGACCTTGCTCACGCGCACAATCTTCCGGGCCTGCTCCAGATCGATAGCGTTCTTCGTGATGCAGTTGATGGTCATGCCACACTCTGTGGCCACATCCTTCGCGGTGAAGGTCCGGTGCGTTTCGAGATAACGCAGAATTGCCTGTTTGCCTTTCATCTCACACCATCCCGTTCGACTTGTTGCGGTTGTACTTCGCCAGCAGCAGCTGTATTGGTGTCGGGCCATGCTCGGCAGCCGGTGCTGCAAGCGCCCGGCGCACAGGCGGTACTGGCTTGCCCTCGGTGACGCGCTTCTCCCACATATCCAGCAAATCACCCGCCTCTCGTGCCAGCTCCCCATGAGTCAACTGGCGCTCTGTGCTGCGGTGACGCAGTTCGACGCAGATGTGGTACATGACCGGCTGCGACCAGGGGAATTGCTCACTGGAGGTGAATTCGAACGAACGGTTACGCCAGTCCCAGTATTCGGCGATCACCTGGTCAACGGTGATGCCCAGAGCCCCGCCGCTCTGTTTACACCAGGCGACGAACTGACCCGGCGACGGCAGAAATGGGCGTACCTGGCTACGCGCTACACGCATGCCGGCATCGACCTGAGCCATTGAGTGGATCCCGTTCTCCTGAAACGCCAGCAGCCACTGACGGCGGAATTCGTTCAGGTCATCCTGGGTACGGAAGTTCGCCATGCTGGCCGGGAACGCGGCGCGCAGCTCGTTGAACAGCTTGTTGAATACCTGCGCCACCTGCTCGACCGGTGCGCGCTCCTGATACTGCTCTGGCAGATTATGGGCCATACGGCTCATCTGCTCGCGGTCGTGGTTACGCATCTGCTCTGCAAGAGATTTCATCGCATCACCTCATAGGCCCAGTCAGTGTTGTTGAAGTCCAGATCCGGCTTAGCGGCCGGTTTGCCGCGTACTGCCGCCTGCTTGTTCTGATAACTCAGCTTCTGGCTAGCAGTGATAAACCAATTTTTTGGCTTCTCATGCGTGAACTCGATATCCAGCTTCTGAAGTTCGTAATTCAGGTCTATCAGCGGGTACAGGCTTAACCATGCCTGGTAGTCCTTGTGGTTCAGCCGTACGATCTGGCCCTCGAATGCGTACCGACTCGATATTTCATGAATATCTGCATTGGCCTCTTCGCAAGACGCGTCAGCGGCTTGGGTGTTAACCAAGGAATCCGGATCAGGGATAGGGGAATCAGGAATCAGGTTAAGGGAATCAGCAGGATTTAAACTGTTCTTAACCTGTTCTTGCACCTTACTAACACCGTGCTTTTCTTGTGCTTCATTATTTTCAATTACTTGAGGCTTTCCCTCTTCTTCCTTTTCCTCTTTTGCATTTGAATTGCACTGTTCTTGTTCGGTGCCATTTTGGTTCTGAGACGGTTCTGGTATCTCACTTGCCGCTTCTTTGCAGTGCGGGTTCTGGTGCTTTTTCCAGTTAGAAACCTGAATGTAGGAATCGCCTTTTACCTGGTAACGATTGATGAATTTGTGCTGATGCAGCTGCTGCAACAAAGCGTCACAATCGACATCATCAAAAGGAAGCACCATGGCTTTAATTTTCTTAGGGCGGTCATCCAGGCGACCCTCTTTATCGGCGATAGTCCACAGACCAGCGAAGAGAATGCGCGCCAGCGGCTGACATTCTGCAAGCTCGTCGTTCGTGAAAAAGCCGGGTTTGATATTTCGCGATCTGGCCATTTAATACTCCACTGGTTGTTCTGGGCCGTAAATTCCACGTCTATCAAGCTCTTCTCTATAAGCCTGATATTCATTCATGGCTTCTTTTAGCGCCTGTTCATCAGCCGGTTCGATCGCATACGCATTTGAATCGTGCACAGCGATAACAACGCCGCTTTTTCTGCGGATATTGAAAATAGTTTCCGCACCGATTCGAATTAATCGCTCAGCAGCTGCAAGCTTGTCGCCGAAGACGCTAATCCCAATCTCATTAAAAAGTTCAGGTATATTGATTTTGCTGAGGCTCTCAAAAATGATGAAGTCGTGGTAAATAGCTATATATTCAGCTTTTTCACCGACCTGGCATTCACAGCTGCAAGAGCACGCATGAATAATTTCTTTCAAATCAAGCTGAAAAAATTCGCGAGACTCGTTTACTCTCCACTCCGACAAAGCATCATGAATCTCTTTTTCAGCTTCGAGCGGAGAATGGCTGTAGAAAGCCGCTTCAACCTTGAACGGAGCAGGAACACCAGTAGCTGATGAAAGTTCTCGCGCTCGAACTTCCGGGCTTGTTGTGGTCATTCCAATTTTGTAGATGCCAGGCATACATGGATTGCTTAACACGTATACCCACCCTTCCATTCTGAAGTCGGCTGGAACATCCATAGTCTTCAATACGCCGACTTGCTTTGTTAATGGCTCGAGATGCATAATTGCCTCTGTGAATTGATCCAATTAATTCCACCAGAAAGTCGGTTCTGTTCGCGCAGACCGGCTTTCGCCATTTTTGATACTTCCCATCACATAACTCCCGGCGCCATAGCGGCCAGACTTGTCACCACCGCAGCGATTGATTCAGTTGGCAGGAAGCGCAGCAGTGCTTCAGCAGCTTCTCTCACCTCTTTCTCAAGGCGTTGTATCGGCTGACCAAGTAACTTCGCCTGATGCGCTTCAGTGCACTCTTTCATGGCATCAGCAATCAACTCCTCTTTCGTTTTACCGTTCACCAGGCCGAACTGACGCGCTACCTGCTCGTTATCCCGCACCATCACATCGACAATGACGGGGATCAGCAGTACCAGGCCTTTATCGTTCTTAGGGCCAGGGTCGTTAATCATCCGGAAGAAGTTCTGCTTGGTGTTGTGCTCAGATCCGGCCAGCAGCAATCCACGACCGCCGCGCGCCAGCCACTCCTTTGCTACCAGCTGCGAAATGTGAACCTGAGCCTGTCCGGGCGTTGCCTTCTGCCAGGCGCGAACAGCTTCGCGGATCCTGGTCAGCTTACTGTTATTGCGCGGAACGCTTTGATTTATCGAAATCATCGGATTCGCAGTGAATCCGTTATTCTCGTGATACGTAAGTGAATGCATTGCTTTCCCTTTCGTGGTTAGGGCCGCCGGTTAGGCGGCTGTGTTATTCGCCCCAAGCAACTGGGCGAGATCTGGACGGATATCTGCTGGTTTGAGCTTGCCGTTAGTTGCAGACACAATCTTCATTACGTAGCGGGCATCAATGCCGCCACCGTGCAACCAGCGCCATACCGTCGGCTGCGCTACACCGCACAGGTCGGCTAATTTCTTCTGGCTACCAGCGATATCAATGGCGCGCTGGATGGTTTTGTTCGTCATATTCCAATTCCTATGAGTATTGGTGTGAATTGATAATAGCAATGCGTATTGATTTAGGCAATAGCTAAACGTGCTTTGACCAACAATACGCAAGCGTATAAATTTAAACTCATGAAAAAAGAAACTCTTGCAGAACGCCTGAATCAGGCAATGGACTTATCTGGCATGTCTCAGGGCGCTTTAGCTAAGGCGTCTGGCGTTGCTCAGCCCACCATCTGGAGGCTGACCAGTGGCAATGCCAGGGGCTCAACTAAAATTGTTGAGATCGCCAATGCGCTTGGCGTTCGGTCTGAGTGGCTTTCAACCGGAGTTGGCCCGATGCGTGACGATGGTCAAATGCCCGCAATTTCGCAGCCAAAAACAGAGCCGGCACCTACTGACACCTTCCGCATTGAAGCGCTAGACTTTTACGTAAGCGCTGGACCTGGAGCCATCAACAGCGAATTTGTAGAGGTGCTTAGATCCGTGGAATACTCAGTGGAAGATGCTCGCCGGATGTTCAATGGCAGAAAGGCTGAGCAAATCAGAATCATAAATGTTCGCGGCGATAGCATGTCCGGGACCATTGAGCCAGGCGACTTGCTGTTCGTCGATATCAGCGTTCAGCACTTCGATGGCGATGGAATCTACGCCTTCATATACGACGACACATCACACGTTAAGCGCCTCCAAAAGATGAAAGATAAGCTTCTGGTCATTTCAGATAACCAGACTTACCGTCCATGGGATCCGATTGAAAAAGAAGAAATGAACAGGATACTGGTGTTCGGTAAAGTGATTGGCAGCATGCCGCAGACGTACAGAAAACACGGTTAACAAACCCAGCTACGAATCAAGCCCAGCCATAGTGCTGGGTTTTTTATTGCCCGCAGCCAGTCCATTCTTCACAGCGATACCAGCCGCAGTAAAAACACGATCTGAATCTCAATCACTCGAAAAAATATCAAACTAAATTCCTTTAGCTATCAATGCATTAATAGCAATTGCTATTATTTAATATCAATACGTATTGCTATAAACAATACTCATCGCTATTATCAACTCATCGAAACGAAACATCGACAGCTGAGCGAAGTTAGCCAGCGGCGGACAGCAAGTCGCCTGCTTTTTAACAACATGCAGATTTACAGCGTCAATGACCTGTTAAGACCCCTACACGTAAACGTGCTGTATCACCGGGTGCGATCCGGTCGGTGAGAGAGTATCCCCGCGCGAGAGCGAGAACGGCGTGAGAACGGGCAACACTGGCAGGGAGTTGGCGCTGACCAATACAGGGAATGTTTTGGGATTGGATGAATGCGCAGGCTGATGCGCGGGGTGGAGCGGCCCGGGTGGCTACTGAATCAAGACAGGCTGTAAGACAAGCTGTGTAAATAACTGGTAAGCCGTAGTAGCCAATAAAGCAGGTGAAAATCATAACGTCTATCCCGCTTCGGCGGTGGCAGCTAACACCTGTGATAGTCAATGCCGGAGATCAGCGCCGGCCATTCAATCGCCAAAGCATTTCTCCCGCATCAGCGGGTAACGACAGAGGGTAAGTCAATGATTCGTCTTAACAACGAAATTAAAAATCAGCTATGCCATAACCTGCTTCTCGCATCCCCATTGTTTGAGAAAGCGAAAGCTGCGGTTAATGAGAGGGCGAAAATTGTTGAAGAAATTCGACAGGCACTTCTCAAGCAGGAAAACACTAGCGATGAGCAAATAACTAAGGCTCGGGAAGATTTCAAAGATAACTCCTTCATCAAGATGCAGGTCGGCGCTAAAACTGCAATTTTAAAGGTCATTATTAATGGTGAGTATCACGAATTAGCCAGGAACGGTTTGGATCATCGCTATCGCCACCGTGGAAAACATATTGGTAGGCACGATCTTGAAAGCGACCTGTTCTTCGGAGCTTCCTTCGCGCCTGTAATTGATTCGGGTTTCGTTCCTGAAAGTTACAGCACGCTTAAGAAAGTTGGAAAATTACACGACCGACTCACTGAATCGACGGTAACCATCAACGTTCTTTACGATGAAGTTGATGCCTTCCAATTGCAGGTTAAAGGTGCTCTAACCAAAGTCTCAACTGTTAAAAAACTGGCTGAGATGTGGCCTGAGGCAGTGCCATATTTGCCTGAGGTGGAACGCCGTGAAGCGACCAGCACCGCACTTGCCATTCCCGTTGAAACGCTAAACGCCCTTTGCGGCATACCAAAGAATGAATGACCCGCTCCGGCGGGTTTTTTATCGGCCATACATAGGCAGATTTTCGAGTCTGCCCATTTATGACAACCGGTGGCCATCCACCGCCCATTGAAACACTGAATAAATGCGTTGAAGTCTTGTATTAACCGTTCCGTTCGCCGCGATAAGGCCAAGAGGAAATCATGGTAAACCAGCAGCAGATCAGAGAGGCCCAACGGCTCGCGTCGTTCGCGGTACTCCATCGCAATGCTCCGGCTTGGGAAGAAGCAAAGCGCCTTTACGCCGTCGCCATCGGGAGGACTCTTCACTGATGGAAACTTTATTCGCACTCGTCCTGACCGTGGCAATGACCAACGGTGATTATCAGGACGTCATCCTCGGAGTCTACGACAGCCCGCAGGAGTGCAGCCAGGAAGCTTCAGAGCAGAAAGTGTCTGCTGAGTGCTGGCCGGTAGAAAGCATCCTCCGCAACGGCGAGTTCCCGGCGAAATCCATCGCGCAGCACTAACCCCCTATTCAACCGATCGGCCTGGCTTATGCGGGCGGGATCTGCACATCCAAATTTCAGGAGAAACCATGAGCGAAGTAACGGACTTAACTGTAATCGAAATCAAGGCGGAGCAGGCGCCAGTGCTTTACGTAGCCGGTGGCCTTGATGCTTATCTCGAGCAAATCCGGCAGGCGGTAAACGAAGTGCCGGACCTGTCCACGAAGAAAGGCCGTGACCGTGTCGCCTCTCTGGCGGCGCAGGTGTCCCGCAGCAAGACGGCAATCGAAAAGCCGGGCCGTGAGTACCTGAAGCGCCTGAAAGAGGCTGTGCGTCCTGCTGAGGCCGAAATCAAGCGTTTCGTTGATGCCTGTGACGAGTTGCGCGATGCCACCCGCCGCCCTCTAACCGAATGGGAAGCCGAGCAGGAGCGCATCAAGGCTGAAGAAGCCATGAACGCGATGCACGCCGAAGCGCTGGAAATGAACATCAAGTTCGATCAAGAGCTGGCAGCCAAGTTCGAAGCAGACCACGAAATGGCTCTGCTGATGAACAAGGATTTCGACCGTGACCGCGAAGAGCAGCGCCGCCTGGCGGAACAGGCTCAACGCGAGCACGAAGAGCGCATCAAGCAGGAAGCGGCAGAGCAAGCCCGCCGCGATGCAGAAGCGAAGCACAAAGCGGAGATTGAAGCCGCAGCGCGCCGTGAGGCAGAAGAGAAAGCCCGCGCTGAACTGGCGGAACGCCAGCGCATTGAAGCGGAACAGCGTGCGGCACGCGAGAAGCAGGAAGCAGAAGCCCGGGCGGAAAGAGAAAAAGCTGCGGCAGTGGAAGCTGAGCGCCTCAAAGCAAAACAGGCAGAAGAGAAACGCCTGGCAGAAGAGAAGCGAATCGCCGATGAGCAGGCAAAGCGTGAAGCCGATGTGAAGCACCGCAAGACGGTCGACACCAACATCGTTAACGCGCTAACCAGCCACACCAGCTTAACCCGAGAACAGGCTATCGAAGTGCTTACCGCTCTGAAAGATGACCTGATCCCCTGCACGAAAATTCATTACTGAGGTGAATCATGAATATCACATGCGAGTGCGTGGACATGCGCACATCCGTCGGCCCCCACAACACCATCAAAGTTGAGATGGAAGGCGTTGTGCTGGCCGGCACCGTTAAAACCCGTGACGTCCTCCCCCAGCTCGACGGCGCAGAAGTCATTGAGTGGCTGGCTGAGCAGGGTTACATCATCACTCATCAGGAGCGCGCAGCATGACGGCCGCAGAACGGTGGGATGAAGAGTCATTCCTGCGCCTTATGCGCGACGTATTGCCGGAAAATCCGGATGGTGATGACGAGCCAGTTAACCTGGCCGCCGAGCGGCAGAACCCGGTCATTAGCTGGGATGAGTTTGCGGGGAATTACACATGAACCTTGATGATTTAGATGCGCCATTTGCCAGTGAGGATATTGAGTGGCGCATTCAGCAGGCGGGAAAAAACAATAACGGCATCTGGGCCAAGGTGCTGGCCTACGTTACCAACCGCGCAATCATGAAGCGGCTGGATGAAGTCTGCGGAAAGGCTGGGTGGCGCAACGAATACCGCGATATTCCGAACAATGGCGGCGTTGAATGCGGTATTTCCATCAAGGTTGAAGGTGAGTGGATCACCAAGTGGGACGCCGCAGAAAACACACAGGTGGAAGCTGTGAAAGGTGGCCGTTCTGGTGCCATGAAGCGAGCTGCCGTCCAGTGGGGGATCGGTCGTTACCTCTACAACCTGGAAGAAGGTTTCGCTGTGGTTTCTGCAACGCGCTCCCCGGGGTTTCAGTATGCCAAATCCAAAGAGGTTGGCGTGTTCTATTGGAAAGCTCCCGCGCTCCCTGCCTGGGCACTGCCATCAGGAACACCAACCGAGCAGTGCCAGCAGGCTCATGATTGCACAGATCAGGGAGAACTGGCACCGCAGTCAGTGGATGCGGACAAAATCCTCGCCGAATTCTCTGACTACGCCAACTCGGAAAATGATAGCGATCAGCTTAAGCATCGTTATGAAGAAACATGGAAATTGCTGAACGGCTTTGCTGAGCACCAGGGCAAATGCAAAGACGTTACTGGCATTCGACTAAAAGAACTTAAACAGGCGGCTTAAATGGCAAAGGGCATCAACAAAGTGATCCTCGTCGGCAACCTCGGGCAAGACCCCGAGGTCCGTTATCTTCCCTCCGGCGGCGCAGTGTGCAGCCTTACACTGGCGACATCGGAGTCATGGCGAGATAAAGCCACTGGCGAGCTCAAAGAGCAAACGGAATGGCACCGCGTCGTTCTGTTCGGAAAACTGGCAGAAGTGGCCGGTGAATACCTGCGCAAAGGTTCTCAGGTCTGTATCGAGGGGCAACTGCGCACCCGCAAATGGACAGATCAGGCAGGTACCGAGAAGTACACCACTGAGGTAGTGGTAAACGTCGGCGGCACAATGCAGATGCTTGGTGGCCGTCAGGGCGGTGGAGCGGCACCGGCAGGTGGCAGCCCGGCGCAGGGCGGGAATCAGTTCAGCGGCGGCGCACAGTCTCGCGCACAGCAGCACTCGACACCCGCCCAATCTAACGAACCGCCAATGGACTTCGACGACGATATACCTTTTTAAAACCGGCGGCGAAGATGGTTATTGTCGTAACCACCTCAGAGCGAGATGAGGCGACAGGTCAGAATCGGCTAATCGCATCTCATGGAGTTGAGGAGGAAACCGGAAAGAAGGTGATCCTCCCGCCAGAGCACCCATCAGACATCGGAGCGCAGTTCAATACTGACCTGCAATCCTGGGTTATCCAACCTTAAATTCAGGAAACAAACATGCAATCACCTCCTCAAGGGGCGGGATACTTTCGTGCGCCCAAAAAACTGGAAACAAAGGAGCAGGTCATCGCTCGGGTCTGCGCTTACCTTGAGGAGAGCCTGGGTAAGCAACGGGTTGAGAACCGGACTTCAGAAGAGATTCAGCAGGCGGAGGATGATTACTGGACCGAGAAGCTTCTTCGTCGCTACGAGGCCAAGCTATGGCACGACAACTTCATGGCCTCTTTCCAGCCTCAATACGAAGCCTGTGGACCTAAACTCCCCTCTCGCACTCGCTATGGGCAAATTGATTATTTCGGCCGCGGCGGCGCGGTAAGGAGTGAATGATGACTCACGCTCACGACGACATCAGGGTTGGCACACTGTGCATTCCCTTCATTGGTAACGGCTGGCTAATGCCATGGGGTGAAGTGGTCAGCAATCCATTAAAGGCGCAGCGGCTCGCTGAGGAATATCGGGAAAGGCAGGAGGCGGCATGAGCGAAGAATATGTCAGCGAACTTGAGCTGGGTAAGTGCGGAGAATATTACGCAATTTTTAAGCTGGCCAAGCAGGGTTTTGTTTGTTTCCCATCAGACCAGGGGTTGCCATACGACATTGTGGTTGAGGCCAACGGTAGGCTCCTTAAGGGGCAGGTTCGCTCGACGCTGAAAATGCGCGATTACGGCAAATCAAAAAGTGTTTACCGGTTCGGAACGAGAACGGGGAAAGGTTATGGGCGCGCGGCATCACTTAGGACATGCGACTTCTACGCCTTCGTTGTCATCGATGAAGAGAAGATAGCATTCATGTCTACGGATGAACTGGCCAGCACAAAAAACCCAGGAACGCTTATCCAGACGATGGAGTTTAGATCTTCTAGCGGTATTTACCCGGGGAGAATTTATTCCAACGGAACGCAAAGGATGCTTGATTATTCACGGAACATTGAGAGTTACGAAGATTTCAACCGCGTCGTTTCTCTGATGGGAGGAAGAAGATGCCGAATCAAAAATACAGCTTAATAATGGCTGATCCACCCTGGTCTTACGGCAACACCATCAGCAACGGCGCCGCTGCCGATCACTACTCCACCATGAAGCTCATCGACATAAAGCGCCTCCCTGTGTGGGAACTAGCTGCGGAAACTCGGTGCTGGCGATGTGGTACATCGGCACGCATAACCAGGAGGCTATCGAACTGGCCGAAGCCTGGGGATTTACAGTTCGCACCATGAAGGGATTTACCTGGGTGAAGCTGAATAAGAACGCGGAATTGCGCATCAACAAGGCGCTGGCCGAGGGTGAAATCACCGACTTTTACGACTTCCTCGATCTGCTTAACGCCGAGACGCGCATGAACGGCGGCAACCACACCCGGGCCAACACCGAAGATCTGTTGATTGCCACCCGCGGCGCCGGGCTGGAACGAAATCACGCCGGGATTAAGCAGGTGGTCTACAGCCCGCTCGGAGTGCACAGCGAAAAACCGTGGGAAGCACGCCACCGGCTAGAGCTGCTTTACGGTGATGTGCCGCGCATTGAGCTGTTTAGCCGCAGCGCGGCGCCAGGCTGGGATGCTTGGGGGAATGAAGTTGATGGCGATGTGAAGCTTGTTCCTGGGAGATATGAAAATGCCGAGTAGAATCTGCCCTGAATTAACTGCCGAAATGGTTAGAGAGCTTCTGGAATATGACCCCACAACAGGGCTGCTGACCTGGAAGACTTGTCGCAAAAAAAGTCCAGAAAGGTAGTGTTGCTGGCTCGGTTTGTGGGAACGGTAGAAAGCTTTACGTCAAAGTTAGGATTGGCCGCCTCTATCGCGCGCATCGTCTCATTTGGCTGATAGTGACAGGTGAATGGCCAAAGTATCACATCGATCATGTTGATAATGACGGCACGAACAACCGATGGTCCAATTTGCGTTTGGCTACGCTAAATCAGAACCAGCACAACCGAGAGTTAAGCAGAGCGAATTTAACGGGATATAAAGGCGTCTCTCGGGCTAATAACTTATCAAAACCATACCGTGCAAATATCACAATAGGCCGTGAGCGCCGCCACCTTGGCTACTACCGTTCGGCTGAAGAGGCCGCTCATGCTTACGACGAATCTGCTCGCGAGCTATTCGGCGAATATGCGCGGCTTAACTTTCCGCATGAAAACGAGTTAGCCGCCAGAAAATTGCTACCCGGCTGCGCCATCGATGTTGTTAAGACGGAGGCCGCATGACGCCAGAAAAAGACAACGCCATCCGCGCCGCCTGCCGCCGCTGCACCGAGGAAATCCAGCAGGCCATGCGCAAGAAGCCAAAGCCTAACTGGAACGAAACGGTGCCTCCCATCATCAACAAGCATCACAAGAAAATAGAAGCTCTGGGAGTTAGCCTCCTGGAGTTCGTCGTCAAAACTGGCCGCCTTAACGGGCGGTTTGGAGCTGAACAATGACAACAAAAAAATGGGGTCATAACGAGCTTGCTCATGACCTTGCAGAGCATTTGCGCCAGAACACAGCGCGCATCTGCTGGGAGGACATGCAACTTGGGCCCGCCGGTACGTGCCGACCTGATGTCTACTCTATTGCTCACAGCTACAGCAAGTTCTGCCCGATCGTTTATGAGGTGAAAGTTAGCATGAGCGACTTCCGCGCAGATGTCACCGCAGGGAAGTACACCAAATATTTTAAATATGCCGGTGGCGTGGTGTTTGCGGTACCGGAAGGATTGCTGAAGAAATCCGACATCCCTGACGGCTGCGGTCTCATGGTTCGTAAAGAGTCAGGCTGGCATACGCTTAAAGGCCCGACAATGCGCCAGCTGGATAATCTGCCGCGTGATGCGTGGATAAAACTCCTGATGGACGGCATGACCCGGGAAGTAGAGCGAACGCAGATTAAAAGTCGAACTTATGGTTCCTGGTTCGTTGAAAGAAACCTTTCGAAAAAACATGGGCAAGAGGTTTCCCGCCTGGTAGCGCAAGCATGCCTGGCTAAAGACAGGCTGGAAAGTGAGATCAAATATGCTGAGGAACGTGCGCAAACAGTTCGGCAAGAAAGCATCGACGAGCAGAAGCGCCGCGAAGAGAATCGCCGCCGGGAAGAAGAGCGACTCACCGATGCGCAGCGGGATTTAGCCGATCTGCTGGGCGTTGATCCTGATGCCTCCCGATATCTATTGGCTAGCGCCCTTGAGCGTGCCGTTACACGGCTAACTGAAAACGAGGAAATAAGCCGTCTGCGCCGTATTTTGGGAGGGATGCAACGTGAACTAAATCGCGGGCTTGAGTTGCTTCCAGGCGAGAGAGCAGAAGGTGATGCAGCATGAACAGAGCATCCCCCGTTGATTTGAGGAAAAGCCTTGAGCTTGCCAATAACCTGGCTCATATCGGGATTCGCTTCGTGCCGATCCCGGTGGCGACCGAGGAAGAATTCCAGACGCTAGCCGACGAGCTTTCACGACGGCTAGAGCAGATGGCGGTCGAAGCCGAGAAGAATGAAGGCGGTGCAGCATGAAGGCACTAATCCCCTGGGAGCTTCAGGCTCCTTTTTTATTGCTGGCATTCACATTCAACCGAATTAACCGACAGTTCCGGGAGCATTGACCATGGCCGATATCATAGACACCACAGCAGAGATTGAAGAGCTTCAGCGTAACGCTGCCCTTTCCGCTCACCGAGTGAACCGTAACGACGTATCAGCTGAGCGTTGTGAAGAATGCGACGAACCGATTCCCGAGCCGCGGCGCGCTGCCGTTCCCGGATGCCAGACGTGCGTTAGCTGCGCCAATGATATCGAACTGAGGTTGAAACAGGTGGGGAAATGATATGCGCGTGAAGTTTGATGTTGGCGAAAGGGTGGACATGCTCACGCTAATTGAGCCTTTTCCGAAAGATGAAAAAGGGGTTTACAAGGGTAAGTTTTCCTGTGATTGCGGGAGCACTAAAATTATTCGCCTTTCTTTCGTTAGAAGTGGTCACACAAAATCATGTGGGTGCTTGAAGGTTAAAACAAAAAAGACTCACGGCTTGTCGGGCTCTTCAGAATATAGAATTTGGGAGCTCATGATACAGAGATGCGAAAACCCTAACGATAAGAGATACAAGGATTATGGCGGGCGCGGGATCACTGTTTGTCATCAATGGCATGACTTCATCTCGTTTTACGCTGATATGGGCGCTCGTCCTGATGGGCTTACGTTGGACCGCATCGATAATGACAAGGGGTATTCGCCGGAAAATTGTCGTTGGGCCACACCATCCGAACAGCAGTTGAATAGAAGGAAATTGAAGGGAAGCAAATCTCGATTTGTTGGTGTAACTCAACGTCCATCAGGTAGGTGGTCCGCAAGGATAACTGTCAATTATAAAGACATTTATCTTGGTGATTACGATACAGAAGAAGCGGCTTCCGAGGCCTACCAGAAAGAAAAGAAAAGGGTTCTTGAAGAGTTTGAACTAATGCGCAAGCAGAGGGGGATGTGATGGATTACAGCAAGTTGAGTGATGCAGATATAAACGGCCTAGTAATGGATGCGCTATCTGATGGTAATCAGGCCCATCGCCGCGGCAACGGTTCGGCTGTCGAGCTGCTGCATCAGGTAAATACCGTTGAGTTTGGAGAGCATATCGAGCGGGAAGAGGTCTATGCCAAGTTCGACCCATGTAACAACCCGGCAGATGCATGGCCGATTATCACCGCAAATAAAATCAGCATTTACGCAATGAGCGAAGCGGACAAAAGAGGCGGTTGGGGGGCCGAGGCTTTTCATCCCAACGATGCATATAGCTTTAACGATAACCCACTTCGTGCCGCAATGATTGTCTTCCTCATGATGCAGGAGTCAGCCAATGTTCAGGATAATACAGCCTAATACCTGGTATGCCGATCCCCACGGCGCGCCCTGCAAAATCCTCCGCGCTACCCACGAAGTCATCCACTACACCCGCAACGGTCGCACCTGCATCGCCAGCATGGGCCGCTTTAATCAGGATTTCGAGCCGCTGACCAAAGCACAGGCCGAGCGGATCGCCGAAGAAATAGAAACAGCAGAACACCTGAAGAAGCTGTGTGCCCAGCGTGCGGCATGAGGAGACAGTATGCGCATCACCATGACGGTTAACACGGTCAAGGACATTGAGGGCGCCATCGCCGCACTGCGCAAGTTCATCAGCGAGAAGAAACCGAATGATGGGACGAGCGAGGTGTGGGGTATCGGCATTACCGGCGGCAGCTACTTTGCAGTGGGTATAAAGCCGAACGGCAATTATACAGTTAAGCAGCAGGATTGAGGAGAGATTATGGGAAAGATGACGTTCGTCTTTGAATATGATGACGGTAAAGAGACGCCGGTTAGCGCTGGCATGTCGTTTATGGGTGGGAAGATTGTAGCGGCTGCTTTTCGTGACGCTCTTGAAGAGCCTGAGATATGCGACGAGATGGAACCTGATCCTGACTACCTTGAGAAAATACGCAGTCAGTTATGACGCAACTGATAGCCAGTTATGAGCTGGCTATTGGGTGCGAAAGCCCACCTCGTAAATCCCTTGATGTTATTGCCGCCTACGGGCGGCTTCTTTTTGCCTGGAGAAAACCATGAGCGACATTATTCAGTTGGTACCGAATAAATGGGTCACAGAGGAACTTTTAACTGCGACAACCGGCATGTCAAAGCACATGATTCAGCATGCCCGCCGGTCTACCTGGATGGAGGGAAAGCATTATCGCCATGTTGCCCCTGATATGGCACCTAAGCAAAACAGCCCAATCATGTATAACCGCGATGAGATAAACCACTGGATCGAGCACCAAAGCCCAGCGAAACGCCGGAGAATATCTGCTTAAATGTCCTTTGGCACATCAAACGAGGAATGATTATGGCAGCATACCCAACAGGCGTAGAGGTTCATGGCGAATCGTTACGCATATGGTTCATATATCAGGGGAAGCGTGTCAGGGAAAATCTCGGCGTTCCTGACACGCCAAAAAACAGGAAAATGGCAGGCGAACTTCGGGCTTCAGTCTGCTTTGCGATAAAGACAGGCACATTCAATTATGCCTCGCAATTCCCTGATTCATCGAACGCAGAGAAATTCAGCACTGTCAGAAAGCAAATCTCACTACTTGAACTGAAATCGAAATGGCTTGGGCTTAAGGAGATGGAGCTTAGCCTCGGGACGTTGAGGCGTTACGATTGCCACCTCACAACCACTATCGAAACAATTGGTGAGCACAGGTATATCGGCAGCCTGAACACTGAAGATATCCTTAGTGCCAGGAAGGAGCTACTGAACGGCTGGCAGAAGACCAGACATGGCCTAAATCATCCACCAAAAAAGGGAAGAAGCGTTCCTACAGTCAATAGCTATATGGCATGCCTTGGCGGGATGCTGAGCTTTGCTTTCAAAAGTGGCTACCTGAAAACCGATCTGATGGCAGGTATTACCCCTCTCGCAAAAGAAAGACCCATTCCAGATCCTCTTACTTCTGATGAGTATCAGAGAGTGGTTGCGGCCTGCCCAACGCTACAGTTTCAGAATATGGTTATCTTTGCGGTAAATACAGGCGTCAGGCATGGCGAACTAAGCGCGTTATCCTGGGAGGATGTGGATACTGTCAACTGGACTGTTACAGTGTCACGGAACTATTCCCTGAAGGGAAACTTCACCCTGCCAAAAACCAACGCCGGGATTCGAACAATACAGCTGACCCAGCCAGCAATTGATGCACTCAAGGCGCAAATGCCACTGACCAGAATGATGGCATCCCACAAGGTAAGCGTCAGCCTACGGGAATACAAAAAAAAGAGAACCGATGAATGCACCTTTATATTCTCGCCGTCCATTACTTCAATGAACGGTAAGAAGACGATGTGCTACGTCCCAGGATCCATTAATTCAGCCTGGCGCACTGCCCTGCGTCGTGCAGGCGTCCGACAAAGACGGTCTTATGAAACCAGGAACACATATGCGTGCTGGGCACTGGTCGCCGGAGCGAACCCAAATTTCGTTGCGCACCAGATGGGCCATTCGTCAGCGCAAATGCTATTCACGGTTTACGGTAAATGGATGATCGAGAATAACCATGACCAGGTGGGCATTTTGAACGCATCATTTACTCAAAATGCCCCACTGATGCCCCATAGAAAAACCGCATAACCTTAACTATCTGATTTAACATATTAATATCACTTCAATCATGATTCATCTGGATGAGCAAGGTCGGCTCTTTTGCCTTTAGCTTCCTGCCGGTAATGTTCTGTATCGCCATTCCTCTGGGTCTGGCGCGCGAAAACAAAGGCGTGGCGGCGTTTGCGGGCTTCGTTGGCTATGCGGTCATGAACCTTGCGGTTAACTTCTGGCTGACCGCCAAAGGGATCCTGCCCACGACCGACGCGGCGGTACTGAAAGCCAATAACATTCAGAGCGTGATTGGAATTCAGTCCATCGATACCGGGATCCTTGGAGCCGTGATCGCGGGAGTGATCATCTGGATGCTGCACGAGCGCTTTCATAACATCCGCCTGCCCGATGCGCTGGCCTTCTTCGGCGGCACCCGCTTTGTGCCAATCATTACGCTGGTTGTGATGGGTCTGTTTGGTCTAATCATCCCTCTGATTTGGCCGGTTTTTGCCATGGGGATCACCGGTATTGGCCGCATTATCAACGGCGCGGGTGATTTCGGCCCGATGATTTTCGGTACGGGTGAACGTCTGCTGCTGCCATTTGGTTTACAGCACATCCTGGTTGCCCTGATCCGTTTTACTGAAGCAGGCGGTACTATGGACGTTTGCGGTCATTCCGTTAGCGGCGCGCTGACCATCTTCCAGGCCCAGCTGAGCTGCCCGACCACGCACGGCTTCTCTGAAAGTGCGACGCGTTTCCTCTCTCAGGGGAAATTGCCTGCCTTCCTCGGCGGCCTGCCGGGCGCTGCGCTGGCGATGTACCACTGCGCCCGCCCGGAAAATCGTCATAAAATTAAAGGCCTGCTGATCTCCGGCGTTATTGCCTGCGTGGTGGGCGGTACGACAGAACCTATTGAGTTCCTGTTCCTGTTCGTGGCACCGGTGCTGTACCTCATCCACGCCGTACTGACAGGCCTGGGCTTTACCGTGATGGCTGTGCTCGGTGTGACCATCGGTAACACCGACGGTAACGTGATTGACTTCGTGGTATTCGGTATCCTGCATGGCCTGTCCACCAAGTGGTACCTGGTGCCGGTTGTGGCCGCCATCTGGTTCGCGGTTTACTACGGGATCTTCCGCTTCGCCATCACCCGCTTTAACCTGAAAACGCCTGGCCGCGATACCGATACGGCCACCAGCGTTGAACAGGCAGTGGCCGGTACCGTTGGGAAATCCGGATATAACACGCCGGCTATTCTGGCGGCGCTGGGCGGTGCGGATAACATTACCTCTCTGGATAACTGCATCACCCGCCTGCGTTTGTCGGTGGCGGACATGTCCAAAGTGGATACCAACGCACTTAAAGCTAACCGGGCTATCGGCGTGGTACAGTTAAATCAACACAATTTGCAGGTCGTCATTGGCCCGCAGGTACAGTCAGTGAAGGATGATCTGGCAACCCTGATGCGAACCGTCGAAGCCTGATGCCTCGCCCCCCTCGTCATGAGGGGGTTTTACTTTACGGAGCACCGTCATGTTTGATTTTTCTACCGTCGTGGATCGACACGGCACCTGGTGTACCCAGTGGGATTATGTCGCTGACCGTTTTGGGGCTGCCGACCTGCTGCCCTTTACCATCTCTGATATGGATTTCGCCACCGCTCCCTGTATTACCGATGCGCTGCACCAGCGCATCAACCACGGCGTGTTTGGCTACAGCCGCTGGAAAAATGACGAATTTCTGGCTGCCGTGGCGCACTGGTTCCGGCAACGCTTTAACAGTCAGATTGATACCGAAACCGTAGTGTATGGGCCGTCGGTCATTTATATGGTCTCGGAGCTGATCCGCATATGGTCCGCGCCTGGCGACGGCGTGGTGGTTCATACTCCGGCTTACGATGCCTTTTATAAAGCCATTGAAGGCAACCGGCGTACCGTTGTTTCCGTGCCGATGCAGAAAACGGCGCGTGGCTGGGGCGGCAATATGGCCGCGCTGGAAGCGGCGCTGGCAAAACCGGAAAACACGGTTCTGCTGCTGTGTAGCCCGCAAAATCCGACCGGCAAAGTCTGGACGCGGGAAGAGCTGGCCACAATTGCAACGCTTTGCAGCCGTCATGATGTGGCGGTAATCAGCGACGAAATTCATATGGACATGGTATGGGGCACGCATCGCCATACCCCGTGGAATGAGGTTGCGGACGGTAAATGGGCGCTGCTGACCTCGGGTTCTAAAAGCTTCAATATTCCGGCACTGACGGGCGCCTGGGGGCTTATCGCCGATGACGACAGCCGTAACGCCTATCTGAATGCATTAAAAGGTCGGGACGGACTCTCTTCCCCTTCCGTGCTGGCGCTGACCGCGCACATTGCTGCTTACCGGCAGGGCGAACCCTGGCTGGACGCGCTGCGGGCCTATCTCGAAGAAAACCTGCGCTACATTGCTGACGAACTGAATGCTGCATTTCCGACACTCAACTGGCAACCGCCAGAGGCCACCTATCTGGCCTGGATTGATCTCAGCCCACTCGGTATTGATGACAATACGCTGCAAAACGTGCTGATTGAACAGCAAAAAGTGGCCATCATGCCGGGATATACTTATGGGGATGAAGGAAAAGGCTATGTGCGACTGAACGCTGGCTGTCCGCGTAGTAAGCTTGAACAGGGCGTTCAGCGCCTTATCGCTGGCATCAACACTCTGCTGTAAATTATTTGCGCAACGGAATATTCCCTTGCGCAAATAGCTTTTTCCCCCGTTTTGTTTTTATAATATGGCGCACTTTAACCAGCAAAGAGTGCGACCATGATTGATACACGCCTGCCTTTAACTGATATTCACCGCCACCTCGACGGGAACATTCGTGCCCAAACTATTCTCGATCTTGGTCGCCAGTTCAATTTAACGCTTCCTGCCGAAACGCTTGAAACCCTGATCCCCCATGTCCAGGTGACGTCGAACGAGCCGGATCTGGTAAGTTTTCTGAGCAAGCTTGACTGGGGCGTGAAGATGCTGGCCTCGCTCGATGCCTGTCGCCGTGTCGCCTTTGAAAACATCGAAGATGCCGCTCGCAACGGCCTGCACTATGTCGAACTGCGTTTCTCTCCGGGCTATATGGCGATGACCCACAGTCTCCCCGTAGCGGGCGTGGTTGAAGCGGTCATTGAAGGCGTGCGTGAAGGCTGCAAAACCTTTGACGTTCAGGCGCGTTTGATCGGCATTATGAGCCGTACCTTCGGTGAAGCGGCCTGTCTTCAGGAGCTGGAAGCGTTACTGGCGCATCGCGACCAGATCACCGCCATCGACCTGGCCGGTGATGAGTTGGGCTTCCCGGGCAGCCTGTTCCTGTCTCATTTCAACCGCGCACGTGATGCAGGATGGCATATAACTGTTCATGCGGGCGAAGCCGCGGGGCCGGAAAGCATCTGGCAGGCCATTCGTGAACTGGGTGCGGAACGTATTGGTCACGGCGTGAAAGCCATTGAAGATCGCGCGCTGATGGATTTCCTCGCCGAACAACGTATTGGGATCGAATCCTGCCTGACCTCCAATATTCAGACCAGTACAGTGGCGTCGCTGGCGCAACACCCACTGAAAACCTTCCTTGAACACGGGGTGCTGGCTTCACTGAACACGGACGATCCGGCGGTTCAGGGCGTGGATATTATTCACGAATACAACATCGCCGCGCCGCAGGCCGGGCTGAGCCGCGAGCAGATCCGTCAGGCGCAAATCAACGGGCTGGAGATCGCCTTCCTGACGCCTGAAGAGAAACAGGCGCTGCGCGATAAAGTTGCTCAGTAGTCCTCTTTACTGCCGGGTGGCGCTGCGCTTACCCGGCCTACGAAAGCGTTTGGCACTTATGCCAGACAGAGCGTTGCGCGATGTTTGGCAGATTCGATCCCCAGCTCGATGAGCTCCATAATCTGGATTGCCTGGCTCGCCGGAACCGGATTTTCACCTGAACCGTTCAGCGCGTCACGAATTGCGGCGTAATACGCCGGATAGTTCCCAGGCTGGGTCAACACCGTCTCTTCAACCAGTACCTCACCCTCCGCACGCGTCACCACCCCGTCCCGCATGTCGTAGCCCCAGTCCTCCTGCGGTAAGCGTTCGCCATTTTTGAGGCGCTCTTCCTGCGGATCCAGGCCGAACTTCACATAGCTGCCGCGCGCCCCGTGAAGGATATAACGGGCCGATTCCGCCGCCGCAAGCATTGTCCCGTGCAGCACAATGCGCCGCTGCGGATAACTCAAAACGGCGTGGAAATAGTCGGTGGTCTGCGCCCCCGGCCTGAGCTGAGCTAAATCGACCGTCATGCTTACGGGCAGACCAAACAGATGAACGGCCTGATCGAGAAGATGCGGCGCTAAGTCATACCAGATGCCGCTGCCCGGTCCCGCCTGCTCGCGCCAGCGATCTCGCACCTGCGGACGATAACGATCGAAGTGAGACTCAAAAAAAGCAATTTCGCCGAGCGTGCCTTCGTTTATCAGCGCTTTGATCGTCAGGAAATCACTATCCCAGCGCCGGTTGTGAAAGACCGACAATAACCGACCCAGGCTTCGCGCCAGCGCATCCAGCTCGCGCGCCTGTGACAACGTCACGGTAAAAGGCTTATCGACAACGACATGTTTGCCAGCCTCCAGCGCCGCTTTCGCCAGGGGGAAATGGGTGTCGTTAGGGGTGGGAATGACAATAAGGTCAATATTAGGATCGTTAAACAGATGCTTAGGCTCCGTTACCACCGGCACGGCTGGCCAGTCGGCATGGACTTTGGTTTCATCGCTGCTTGTGATAGCCGCCAGTTCCATTCCCGGCGTGCCGGCAACCAGCGGCGCATGAAAGGTTTTGCTTGCGTACCCGTAGCCAATAAGACCGACGCGGATGTTTTCACTCATCGTATGCCCCCTCGCTGTGCGCTTATTTATCACTGGCCTTGTGCTTAACGCACAGATTAATAATGTGCCCTGTGAGTTAAAATAGCATCTCGCGACAGCTTTTTTTGTTACCTCGCATTAAAGTGTGTATATGGGGCCCGGGAATCGTTCCCAAAGCGCTTGCTCTGTCGAAAAGGCCGCTGTAACATTTGCAATCTGTATTTATGGATAAATTACAAACACAAAATATGTCATCAATAATTAATCGAATCATTGAATTAGCGGGATGGATTGTCCTTGGCGTTTCAGTCGTGTTGCTCGGCATTGCCAGCCATATCGATAACTACCAGCCGCCGGAGCCTGTTACTGTTGCTCAACAAAAGTAAGCCGCATCGTCATAAAGCGTGACACATTACGTCATGGAACGTATTGCCAGCCGTAATGAACGGGGTTACCCTTCTCTTCCAGGCATCTGCTGATGCCTGAATCTTCGCAAAGAAAACTCCTAATTTCGTCGCGTTACTCGAGTGGACAGTTTACGTCTTTATTAATCCGTTTATTATTCGAACGCATTACCTTTATGGGTATTACCCTTTTATATGGAAACTTATTAATATGACAGTTCAGGACTATTTATTAAAATTTCGCAAGATCAATTCCCTCGAAAGCCTGGAAAAACTGTTTGACCATCTGAACTACACGCTGTCGGATAATCAGGACATCATCAATATGTACCGCGCGGCTGACCATCGTCGCGCCGAACTCGTCTCTGGCGGTCGTCTGTTCAACGTGGGGGAAGTACCTAAATCTGTCTGGCGTTACGTTGTATAAGAAAGTAGCCTTCGGCGTGAAATGTTATATACTCTCCGCCCTGCAAATTTCTGTATAACATTTCGCGCAGACTATGGGAGAGCGTATGACCGCATTGCCTGGAGAGAGAATTGGGGGCTGGTTAATCGCCCCGCTGGCATGGCTGCTGGTGGCTTTATTAAGCGCTTCGCTGGCGCTGTTGCTTTACACCACTGCACTGGTTACTCCTCATGCTATCCAGACACTGATGTCTCAGAGCGCGCTCAATATTGCGACGTGGTTTGTGTCGTTCGTTTTCGCAATCGCGATGTGGTACTACACGCTTTGGCTGACCATCGCCTTCTTCAAACGCCGCAAAAGCGTGCCGAAACATTACATTATCTGGCTGCTGGTCTCCGTGCTGCTTGCCGTCAAAGCGTTCGCTTTTTCGCCAGTTTCTGACACACTGGCGGTTCGCCAGCTACTCTTTCCGTTGCTTGCAACGGCGCTTCTGGTGCCCTATTTCAAGCGGTCGACGCGCGTTAAGAAGACCTTCGTTAACCCGTAATAACCTTACAGTTAACCTGTTGTGGCCTGTTGTCGTTTATCCGATAATAGGCGGCTCTTTTATTTCAGGCTAAATAATGACCGATTACTTACTGCTCTTTGTCGGAACTGTGCTGGTTAATAACTTCGTGCTGGTGAAGTTCCTTGGCCTGTGCCCGTTTATGGGGGTCTCCAAAAAGCTGGAGACGGCAATGGGCATGGGGCTGGCCACCACCTTCGTGATGACGATGGCCTCCATTTGCGCATGGCTGATTGATACCTGGATCCTGATCCCGCTGGACATGCTCTACCTGCGCACCTTGTCCTTTATTCTGGTCATTGCGGTGGTGGTGCAATTTACCGAAATGGTAGTGCGTAAAACCAGCCCTGCCCTGTATCGCCTGTTGGGTATTTTTCTGCCCCTCATCACCACCAACTGTGCTGTGCTGGGCGTGGCGCTGCTCAACATCAACCTTGGGCATAATTTCATGCAGTCGGCGCTGTACGGTTTTTCCGCGGCGGTCGGTTTCTCTTTTGTTATGGTCCTGTTCGCGTCGATTCGCGAGCGTCTGGCAGCGGCGGATATTCCCGCGCCGTTTCGCGGTAACGCCATCGCTCTGGTGACCGCAGGTTTAATGTCTCTGGCCTTTATGGGCTTTAGTGGTCTGGTGAAGTTGTAATGAGTGCTATCTGGATTGCCATCGCGTCCATCAGCGTACTGGGACTCGTCTTTGGCATCATTCTGGGTTATGCCTCCCGCCGGTTTGCGGTAGAGGACGATCCGGTGGTTGAAAAAATTGATGAGCTTTTGCCGCAGAGCCAGTGTGGGCAGTGCGGCTACCCTGGCTGCCGTCCTTACGCTGAGGCGGTGGGCGTGCAGGGAGAAAAGATCAACCGCTGCGCGCCGGGTGGCGAAGCGGTCATGCTTAAAATAGCTGCCCTGCTGAACGTCGATCCGCAGCCTGTCGACGGCGATGAACAGGCGCAGGAGCCCGTTCGTGCCCTTGCTGTTATCGACGAAGCCAACTGCATCGGCTGCACCAAATGTATTCAGGCGTGCCCTGTCGACGCCATTGTAGGCGCAACCCGCGCCATGCACACCGTTGTGGCGGACCTGTGCACCGGCTGTAACCTCTGCGTAGCCCCCTGCCCGACGCAGTGTATAGAACTCCGCCCGGTTGAAACGACGACCGAAAGCTGGAAATGGGATCTTCAGACCATTCCGGTTCGCAATATTCCTGTGGAACAACATGCTTAAGTTATTTTCTGCTTTCAGAAAAGAGAAGATCTGGGACTTCGACGGCGGTATCCATCCCCCGGAAATGAAAACCCAGTCAAACGGTACGCCGCTGCGTCAAATTCCGCTGGCGACCCGCTACGTGATGCCATTGAAACAGCACATCGGCGCGGAAGGCGAGCTGTGCGTGAAAGAAGGCGATACCGTCCTTCGCGGCCAGCCGCTGACCTTTGGTCGTGGACGTATGTTGCCGATACATGCCCCGACTTCGGGCAAGGTGGTGGCTGTTGCCCCCCATACCGTTGCCCATCCCTCGGCGTTGTCTGAGCTGAGCGTCATCATTGAAGCCGACGGGGAAGATCGCTGGATCGATCGTGACAGCTGGAGCGACTACCGTTCCCGCAGCCGTGAAGCGCTGATTGAACGCATTCATCAGTTTGGCGTAGCAGGTCTTGGAGGCGCTGGCTTCCCGACCGGCGCCAAGCTTCACGGCGGCGGCGATAAAATCGAAACGCTGATTATTAACGCCGCCGAGTGCGAACCGTACATCACCGCCGATGATCGTCTGATGCAGGACTGTGCCGCGCAGGTGGTGGAAGGTATTCGCATTCTTGCGCATATCCTGCAACCCCGCGAAGTGCTGATCGGTATTGAAGACAATAAACCGCAGGCCATTTCGATGCTGCGTGCGGTGCTGGCGGACAGCCATGATATCGCCCTGCGCGTGATTCCAACCAAATACCCATCCGGCGGGGCGAAGCAGCTGACGCAGATCCTGACCGGAAAACAGGTTCCCCACGGGGGCCGTTCGTCCGATATCGGCGTGCTGATGCAAAACGTGGGTACTGCCTACGCGGTGAAACGTGCGGTGATTGACGGAGAGCCATTGACCGAACGCGTCGTCACGCTGACCGGCGAGTCCGTCTCCCGTCCCGGCAACGTCTGGGCGCGTCTGGGTACGCCGGTGCATCATCTGCTGGAACAGGCTGACTTCTGCCCGGGGAGCGAGCAGATGGTCATTATGGGCGGCCCGCTGATGGGCTTTACCCTGCCGTGGCTGGATGTGCCAGTGGTGAAGATTACCAACTGCCTGCTCGCCCCTTCCCCAACGGAGATGGGCGAAACGCAGGAAGAGAAAGGTTGTATACGCTGTAGCGCCTGCGCGGATGCGTGTCCGGCAGACTTGCTGCCGCAGCAGTTGTACTGGTACAGCAAAGGCCAGCTGCACGATAAAGCCCAGGCGCATAACCTGGCTGACTGTATTGAATGCGGTGCCTGTGCCTGGGTCTGCCCAAGCAATATTCCGCTGGTGCAGTACTTCCGTCAGGAGAAAGCCGAAATCTACGCTATCTCCATGGAAGAAAAACGTGCCGCTGAGGCGAAGGCCCGCTTTGAAGCGCGCCAGGCGCGACTGGAGCGCGAGAAACAAGCCCGTCAGGAACGCCATAAGCAGGCTGCCGTGCAGCCTGCGGCGAAAGATCAGGATGCGATTAACGCTGCCCTCGCCCGTGTGCGGGAGAAGAACGCGACTGCCGCTCAGCCGGTAGCGATCGTGGCTGGCCAAAAGCCGGACAATAGCGAAGCGATTGCCGCCCGCGAAGCGCGTAAAGCCGAAGCGCGCGCACGTCAGGCGGAGAAGGCGCAAAACGCCAAACCGGAAGCCAACACAGATCCGCGTAAAGCGGCGGTGGAAGCGGCTATCGCCAGGGCAAAAGCCCGTAAAGCCGGTCAGCAGACAGTGGTGGTTGAACAGGAAGCGACCGATCCGCGCAAGGCGGCCGTTGAAGCCGCTATCGCCCGCGCCAAAGCACGTAAAGCGGCACAGCTTCAGCCTGCCGAAGAGAGTGAAGCGCCTGTCGACCCACGTAAAGCCGCCGTTGAAGCGGCCATCGCCCGTGCCAAAGCACGAAAAGCGGCACAGCAGGACGAACGGCCTGCGGCCGCCAACGACGATCCACGCAAAGCCGCAGTCGCCGCCGCGATTGCGCGTGTTCAGGCAAAGAAAGCCGCGCAGCAAGCCGTTAACGAGGATTAAATGGTTTTCAGAATTGCAAGTTCCCCTTATACCCATAACCAGCGCCAGACATCGCGTATTATGATGCTGGTGTGCCTGGCCGCGTTGCCAGGTATTGCCGTACAGTGTTGGTTTTTCGGCTGGGGTACGCTTTTCCAGTTAGTTCTGGGTTGCGCCAGTGCCGTCGCAGCGGAAGCAGCGATCCTGAAGCTGCGCAAAATGGAGGTGACTCGCATCCTGAGCGATAACTCCGCCCTGTTGACCGGCCTGTTGCTTGCCATCAGCATTCCCCCGTTCGCCCCGTGGTGGATGGTAGTATTGGGAACGGTATTTGCGGTGATCATCGCCAAGCAGCTGTACGGTGGGCTGGGCCATAACCCGTTTAACCCGGCAATGATTGGTTACGTGGTGCTACTGATCTCCTTCCCGGTACAGATGACCAGCTGGCTGCCGCCGCATGAGATCGCCGCCACGGTGCCCGGCTTTATGGATGCCCTGAACGTTATCTTTACTGGCCACACCGCGATGGGCGCGGATATGAACGCGCTTCGCATGGGCGTGGATGGCATCAGCCAGGCCACCCCGCTCGATACCTTCAAAACCTCCCTGCGTGCCGGCCACAGCGTCGAGCAGGTGATGAAATCGTCTATTTACAGCGGCGTACTGGCGGGTGCGGGCTGGCAGTGGGTCAATCTGGCCTACCTGTTGGGCGGTGCCTTCCTGCTGCAACAAAAAGCGATCCGCTGGCATATTCCGGTGAGCTTCCTGGTGACGCTGGCCGTCTGTTCAACGCTCGGCTGGGTCATCTCACCTGAGTCACTGGCCAGCCCACAGCTCCATCTGCTCTCCGGCGCGACCATGCTCGGGGCATTCTTTATTCTGACCGATCCGGTCACCGCCTCTACCACCAACCGAGGTCGTCTGATTTTCGGCGCGCTGGCGGGCTTGCTGGTCTGGCTTATTCGCAGCTTTGGTGGCTATCCGGACGGCGTGGCATTTGCCGTACTGCTTGCTAACATCACCGTTCCGCTCATCGACTACTACACGCGTCCACGCGTGTACGGTCATCGCTAAGGGTTACGCCATGCTAAAGACTATGCAAAAACACGGCGTCACGCTGGCGATCTTCGCCGCCGCCCTCACCGGGCTGACCGCGCTGGTAAATGAACTGACGAAAAGCACCATTGAAGAGCAGGCAATGAAGCAGCAAAAGGCGTTGTTCGATCAGGTGATCCCATCAGACTTCTATGATAATAACCTGCAAAAAAGCTGCTTTGTCGTGCAGGCCCCGCAGCTCGGTAAAGGAAGCCACCGCGTTTATATTGCCCGTAAGGGCGAGAACCCGGTGGGTGCCATCATGGAAGCCACCGCGCCGGACGGTTACTCTGGCGCAATTCAGCTGCTGGTAGGCAGCGATTTTTCCGGCACCGTGCTGGGTACGCGCGTGACGGAACATCACGAAACGCCGGGCCTTGGCGACAAAATTGAAACACGCCTGAGCGACTGGATTTTACACTTTGCCGGTAAGATGATTCATGGCGAGGACGATCCTGCTTTCGCGGTGAAAAAAGATGGCGGTGAGTTTGACCAGTTCACGGGCGCCACGATTACGCCCCGCGCGGTCGTCAACGCCGTCAAACGCGCCGGTCTGTATGCCGAAACGCTGCCCGCGCAGATCAATCATCTTTCCGCCTGTGAGGAGTGACCATGAGCCAGGTTAAAGAGGTTATCGTCCAGGGACTCTGGAAAAACAACTCGGCACTGGTACAGCTGTTGGGATTGTGCCCGCTGCTGGCGGTGACGTCTACCGCCACCAACGCGCTCGGGCTGGGGCTGGCGACCACGCTGGTGCTGACCCTGACCAACTTCTCCATTTCTGTTTTGCGCCGCTGGACGCCATCGGAAATCCGTATTCCGATTTATGTCATGATCATTGCATCGGTGGTCAGCGTCGTGCAAATGCTGATTAACGCCTACGCATTTGGCCTGTACCAGTCGCTCGGGATCTTCATTCCGCTTATCGTGACTAACTGTATTGTCGTGGGACGCGCTGAAGCCTTCGCGGTGAAAAACAACCCGGCAATTTCCGCGCTGGATGGGTTTTCCATCGGCATGGGCGCGACTGCCGCCATGTTCGTCCTCGGCTCTCTGCGTGAAATTCTGGGCAACGGTACGCTCTTCGACGGTGCGGACGCGCTGCTTGGCGGCTGGGCGAAATCGCTGCGTATCGAGGTGTTCCATACGGACACCCCGTTCCTGCTGGCCATGCTACCGCCAGGCGCCTTCATTGGCCTTGGAATGATGCTGGCGTTAAAATACCTGATTGATGAAAAACGTAAACGCCGCGCCGCTGAACGCAGCGTACAGGAAGGGATCCCCGAGAAAGCAGTATGAATAAAGAGAAACGCATTGCGATCCTGACGCGCCTGCGTGATGAGAATCCTCATCCAACGACAGAGCTGAATTTTAACTCGCCGTTTGAACTGTTGATCGCGGTGCTGCTCTCTGCGCAGGCCACTGACGTGAGCGTCAACAAAGCCACGGCCCTGCTCTACCCTGTCGCCAATACGCCGCAGGCCATGCTGGAGCTGGGCGTTGAAGGTGTAAAATCCTATATCAAGACCATCGGCCTGTTTAACAGTAAGGCCGAAAACGTCATTAAGACCTGCCGGATCCTGCTTGAGCAGCACGGCGGTGAAGTCCCGGAAGATCGCGCAGCGCTGGAAGCGTTGCCAGGCGTCGGGCGTAAAACGGCAAATGTCGTGCTCAACACGGCGTTTGGCTGGCCGACGATCGCCGTGGACACTCACATCTTCCGCGTTTCTAATCGCACCCGGTTCGCGCCGGGTAAAAACGTGGAAGAGGTGGAAGAAAAGCTATTAAAAGTGGTCCCTGCGGAATTTAAGGTGGATTGCCATCACTGGCTAATCCTTCACGGGCGCTATACCTGTATTGCACGTAAGCCACGCTGCGGCTCCTGCATTATCGAAGATCTCTGTGAATACAAAGAAAAAGTCTATCCCTGAAGGTACATACACTTGTTACTGTTCAAGCCCTTAGATTAAATAAGGGCTCTGATATCTTCTCCCTTGGCCGTAATTCTCCCTCTCATTGTCCATAAAGTGTTGTCGATTCTGCGGATATTTAACACTCAAACAGGTTAATAGTTTTTTCATCACCAAAAATTTCTATACATCTGTGATCGCGATCACTCTGATAACTTGATGTTGGATTTTTGTTGTTAAAACCCTCTCCACGCCTTTGCCAGACAAGATCTCATCCTTTACTCACCGCATATAAGACCAGTCATTTTTCAGAATATGGGCTATATCACTGCCTTTCACCCAAAATAGCAGAACATATCGCCATACAGCCATTCATCAGGGTCATTTACAGTGAAAAAAACCACCAATTCTCAACGGATGAAATTTAACGCTGCATAACATTTGCGTGAACCGATGATTATACCGCCACAGTTATATGTAACAGATTATTACAAACGTATTGCCAGATGGGGCTGGATAGTGAACATTACCCGCCGTTTCCCCTCCCAATATAACTATAAAGCGGATGGACTACGGTCATCACGCTATGAACACCCCCGTTAATATGGGATGTAAAAAAAGAGGTATATGTGTCTACTGCAAACAATAAACCAACAGATGAGAGCGTAAGTCTTAACGCTTTCAAACAGCCTAAAGCGTTCTATCTCATTTTCTCTATCGAATTATGGGAGCGTTTTGGCTACTACGGCCTGCAAGGGATTATGGCCGTTTACCTGGTTAAGCAACTGGGTATGTCCGAAGCCGATTCCATCACGCTGTTCTCGTCCTTCAGCGCTCTGGTCTATGGCCTGGTCGCCATCGGCGGCTGGTTAGGCGATAAAGTCCTCGGTACGAAACGTGTCATTATGCTGGGCGCCGTGGTTCTGGCGATTGGCTATGGTCTGGTTGCATGGTCCGGGCACGATGCGGGCGTGGTATACATGGGCATGGCTACCATCGCGGTAGGTAACGGCCTCTTTAAGGCTAACCCGTCCTCCCTGCTTTCTACTTGCTACAACAAAGATGATCCGCGTCTGGACGGTGCATTTACCATGTACTACATGTCCATCAACATCGGTTCATTCTTCTCTATGCTGGCAACCCCATGGCTGGCCGCGAAATTCGGCTGGAGCGTAGCGTTTGCGCTGAGCTTCGTGGGTATGCTGATCACCGTTGTGAACTTCCTGTTCTGTCGCAGCTGGGTTAAAGATTATGGTTCTAAACCAGACTTCGAACCCGTGCATATGGGCAAACTGCTGGCAACCATCGTCGGCATTGTGATCCTGGCCGCTGTCGCGACCTGGCTGCTGCACAACCAGGGTATTGCACGTGCCGTACTGGCCGTGGTTGCGCTGGGTATCGTGATTATCTTCGCTAAAGAAGCCTTCGCGATGCAGGGTGCGGCACGTCGTAAGATGATTGTGGCGTTCATCCTGATGCTGGAAGCGATTATCTTCTTCGTCCTGTACAGCCAGATGCCAACGTCCCTGAACTTCTTCGCAATCCGCAACGTTGAGCACTCCATCCTGGGTATCGCGTTCGAGCCGGAGCAGTACCAGGCACTGAACCCGTTCTGGATCATGATTGGTAGCCCGATTCTGGCCGCTATCTATAACAAGATGGGCGACCGTCTGCCGATGCCGCACAAGTTCGCGATCGGTATGGTGCTGTGCTCTGGCGCATTCCTGGTGCTGCCGCTGGGGACGAAATTCGCGACCGACGCGGGTATCGTGTCTGTTAACTGGCTGATCCTGAGCTATGCGCTGCAATCCATCGGTGAACTGATGATCTCCGGTCTGGGCCTGGCGATGGTTGCACAGCTGGTCCCTCAGCGTCTGATGGGCTTCATCATGGGTAGCTGGTTCCTGACGACCGCTGGCGCAGCCATCATTGCAGGTAAGATTGCGAACCTGATGGCGGTACCGGACAACGTTACCGACCCGCTGGTCTCCCTGAACGTCTACGGCACCGTGTTCATGCAAATTGGTATCGCGACAGCCGTAATTGCCGTGCTGATGCTGCTCACCGCACCAAAACTCAATCGTATGACGCAGGACGACGACAAATCCGCTAAAGCGATCAACACCGCGAACGCGTAATGTCATCGGGAAACGACTGAACAGAAGCCGCTAATTGATTAGCGGCTTTTTTTTTATCTGAACGCGCACTAACATAGCGGGAACCTCAGCAAAAAGGAGTTACCGATGAAACTGTTCTATAAACCGGGCGCCTGCTCTCTTGCTTCGCATATCACCCTTCGCGAGAGCGGTAAGGATTTCACGCTGGACGGCGTTGACCTGATGAAAAAGCGCCTGGAAAACGGGGGTGACTTTTTTGCGATTAACCCAAAAGGGCAGGTTCCGGCCCTGCTGCTGGACGATGGCACCCTGCTGACCGAAGGGGTGGCGATTATGCAATTCCTGGCGGACAACGTACCGGATCGTCAGCTCCTTGCTCCTACCGGCAGCATTGCACGTTATAAGACGCTGGAGTGGCTGAACTATATTGCCACCGAGCTACACAAAGGCTTTACGCCCCTGTTCCGCCCGGATACCCCTGAAGAGTACAAACCGACCGTGCGCACGCTGCTGGAGAAAAAGTTGCAGTACGTTAACGACGCGCTGAAAGACGACCAGTGGATCTGTGGCTCGCGTTTCACCATCGCCGATGCCTATCTGTTTACCGTTCTGCGCTGGGCGCGTGCGGTGAAGCTGAACCTGGAAGGATTAGATCATATTGCGTCGTATATGGAACGCGTAGCGGCACGCCCTGCGGTTGCAGCGGCGCTGAAGGCAGAAGGGTTGAATTAATCCGAGCGCGCTGTATTGCCGGGTGGCGCTGCGCTTACCCGGCCTACACTATCCCTGCTCTTACAATTGGGTTGCGCTGAAATAATGCTCGGGCTTCGCGATGCGATCCTGCGCCGCAACCACCTGTAGCTCATATTCCTGCATCGTCTTCGTCGCAATCATGATTTCATAAACGGCTGCGGTGACGTGCTCCAGCGCATCGCGCAGGCTTGCGCTCTGCAATAGCTTCACCAGCAGCAAACCGCTGGTCACATCCCCAACCCCGACAGGCTGCCGTGTACCGAAATCCACCAGCGGTCGACTGATGTGCCAGGCTTCGTCCTTGGTCACCAGCAGCATCTCAAAACGGTCCTGGCTCAACCCTGCGCGTGCCAGGTGCTTAACCAGCACAATCTCTGGCCCCTGGGCGAGGAGCTCGCGAGAGGCGCGTACAGCCTCTTCTACGCTGTTGACTGGATGCTCGCACAGGATCTCAAGTTCAATCAGATTTGGCGCAATAATATCGCTGGCGGGCAATGCATGACGGACATGAAACTCCGCAACGCCCGGCGCGACGATGCAGCCTTTTTCCGGATGCCCCATCACCGGATCGCAGAAATATTTCGCCGCGGGGTTTGCCGCTTTCACCTGGCGCACAATGCCGAGGATATGTTCCCCCTGCTCCGCCGAACCCAGATAACCGCTCAGTACGGCATCGCAGCGTTTAAGCTGGTCGATATCCGCAATCCCCTGAACGATCTCCGTCAGATGCGACGGCGGCATCACGCAACCGGTCCATTTACCGTACTGGGTGTGATTCGAGAACTGGACGGTATTGAGGGGCCAGACGTTGGCCCCGAGGCGGCGCATCGGGAATTCCGCAGCGCTGTTGCCAGCATGTCCAAAAACAACGTGGGACTGAATGGCGAGGATGTTCTTCATGTTGTACTTACCAAACCCTGTCAAAACAAAAGGGGCGTGGTTTCCCACGCCCCTGCGTACTTTTAATTACTTCCAGCAGACCAGGCAGTAATTTTTCTTACCGCGACGCAGCAGCGTGTAGCGACCATAGAGACGGTCGTTCTCGGTAAAGGTGTATTCCGGATCGGCCTGTTTTTCGCCATTAATGGTGATCGCGTTAGAGGCGATGGTTTTACGCGCCTGACCGCGAGACGGCTGGAGCTCGGAGTCCACCAGCGCCTGCATCAGATCGGCGCCTTTTTCCATCTCCACCATCGGCACGCCATCCTGAGCAAGCTGTTCGAAGTCCGCTTCGCTTAAATCGCTCAGGGTCCCGTTGAACAGGCTCGCCGTAATGCGTTTCGCCGCTGCCAGACCTTCTTCACCGTGAACCAGTTTAGTCACTTCGTCGGCCAGCACATACTGGGCGCGCGGTGCTTTACCGCTGTTCTTGTCTTCTTCTTCCAGCGCATTGATTTCTTCGATATCCATAAAGGTGAAGAATTTCAGGAAGCGATAAACATCGGCATCCGCCGTGTTGATCCAGAACTGGTAGAATTTGTACGGGCTGGTTTTCTTCGGATCCAGCCATACTGCGCCGCCTTCGGTTTTACCAAACTTAGTACCGTCTGCTTTGGTGATCAGCGGCACGGTCAGACCAAATACCTGATTCTGGTGAAGACGACGGGTCAGATCGATACCGGAGGTGATGTTACCCCACTGATCAGAACCGCCAATTTGCAGCGACACGCCGTGCAGCTTGTTCAGGCAGGCGAAGTCATACCCCTGCAACAGGTTGTAGGAGAACTCGGTGAAAGAGATACCCTGATCGTCACGGTTAAGACGCTGCTTGACCGCTTCTTTGTTAATCATCTGGTTAACAGAGAAGTGTTTGCCGATGTCACGCAGGAACGTCAGCACGTTCATGCCACCAAACCAGTCGTAGTTGTTCGCCGCAATCGCAGCGTTGTCACCACAGTTGAAATCCAGGAACGGTGCAACCTGTTTACGGATCTTATCCACCCACTCCTGCACGGTGTCTTCGGTATTCAGCTTACGCTCAGCGGCTTTGAAACTTGGGTCGCCAATCAGACCAGTCGCACCGCCAACCAGGGCAACAGGCTTATGACCCGCCATCTGGAAGCGTTTCAGGCATAACAATGGAACAAGATGCCCCAAATGCAAGCTGTCAGCGGTGGGATCGAAGCCGCAATAGAGCGCGATCGGGCCTTGCGCCAGTCGCTCTGCTAACGCTTCCTCGTCCGTCACCTGGGCTACCAGCCCCCGCTCTTGCAATTGTTTAATCAAGTTACTGCTTGCCATCAAATTCTCCATGTATAAACGACTGCACCTTTGCCGGTACACGACTTTTCGCCTGATGCGAAAGGACCATAGAATAAAGCGCCAGCGCGGTGTGCGCTAGCGCTTAAATCAACAAATTTTGGGGATTACGGTGCCAGTCGGTCTATTTTCCAGCCACCGTTGTCGCGCTGGTATAAAAAGCGGTCGTGCAGGCGGTGCTCACCGCCCTGCCAGAATTCCATCTGCTCAATGGGGATGCGGAACCCGCCCCAGAAACTCGGCAGCGGCACTTCACCCTGCTGAAACTTCTGTTTGAGTTCGAGGAATTTACTTTCAAGTACGCCGCGGGCCGAGATTCGGCTGGACTGTTTAGAAACCCAGGCGCCAATCTGACTGTCGCGCGGTCGGCTGTGGAAATATTTCACCACTTCGAGCGTAGAGAGGCGCTCTGCCTTGCCGGTAACCATCACCTGGCGCTCAAGCATATGCCACGGGAAGAGCAGGCTAATACGCGGATTATTTTCCAGGTGATGCGCTTTACGACTACCAAGGTTGGTGTAGAACACCAGCCCTTTCTCGTCATAATGCTTAAGAAGAACGATGCGTTGATACGGCTGACCGTTTTCATCAACCGTGGCAACGACCATCGCCGTCGGGTCGGCCAGTTTCGCTTCGCAGGCCTGTTTCAGCCAGCGTTCAAAAAGCACCAGCGGTTCGGCGGGAAGATCCTGGCGGCGCAGACCGCCTTTGGTGTATTCACGGCGCAGATGCGCAATTTGCTGTAGTTCGTCGTTTTCTGACATGGCGTTAGCTGAAAGTGAGGTTGGGTGGCGCTATTGTGCGCGCCCCCTTCAAAAATCTCAACGCTTCGGATTTTCCAGCTGACAATTGTTCAGCACAATGCGGTCTCGCTTATAGACGGTGGCGCTGTCACCTTTTGACCAGAATACGTAGATCCCATCCGTGTAACGCGCCCCGGAGGCGGACATCCCCTGCTTCAGCGTCAACAACTTATTGTCATAAACAAAGCTGGCTTCCTGGCGAGTGTTGTTCAGCTTCACCGTCAGCGGTTTTTCATCACAACGATATTCCAGCGTATCGGTTTGCATACGCTCAACGAACTGGTTATAGACGCTGCATCCGGTCATAAGAAAAGGTACAGCAATGAGAAGAAGTTTTTTCATGGGCAGATTCCGAAGACTATCCTGGTCCTGGAGGGCCTAACCGCCCTCCTGTTTTTCCCTATTTTACGGGTTATGCCTCCCGCTGAATTTCAGTTAACTCTGATTATGGCGCGGATTTGCCGGGAAAATAGCACCGAGGACGCTCGCCTCTCGCGCACCGGTTACGGAGGGTAAATTCCCGGGCAGACCGGCAACCGTACGCCAGGCAAGCCAGGCGAAGGCCAGCGCTTCCATGTCGTCTCCGCTGATCCCGGCTTCGTCAGTGGTCGTGACTTCGGTGCCCGGCAGCAGGGCGGCGAGGCGTGCCATCAGGAGGGGGTTGCGGCTTCCGCCTCCGCATACCAGCAGACGCTCGCACCCGCCGCTGAGCAACACCTGTTCAGAAATCGACACGGCGGTAAGCTCAGTCAGCGTAGCCTGCACATCCTGAGGCGCAAGGCCGGGGAAGCGTGCCAGATGACGTTCAAGCCAGCCGTAGTTGAAATACTCTCGCCCCGTGCTTTTCGGCGCGGGCAGGGCAAAGAATGGATCGCTTAACAGGGCTTGCAGCAAGGGAAGGATCACTTTCCCCTGGCTGGCCCACTGCGCGTCTTTGTCGTAGGGTTTACCGTTCTGACGCCAGATCCAGGCATCCATCAGCATATTACCGGGCCCGGTATCGTATCCACGCACGGGCTGCCCGGGAATGAGCATCGACAGGTTGGCAATCCCGCCAATGTTCAGAACCATTCTGCGTTCCACCGGGTGCGCCAGCAGCGCCTGATGAAATGCCGGAACCAGCGGCGCCCCCTGCCCGCCGAGGGCCATATCGCGACGACGGAAATCCCCCACCACCGTCACGCCGGTTTTTGCCACAATCTGGTTATTATCGCCAATTTGCATCGTGTGCGGCGCCTCGCCGACAGGTTCATGCCAGACGGTCTGCCCATGGCAGCCTATTGCCACGACATCCTGCGGATGAAGTCTTTCTTGCTGCATCAGAGCCAGTACCGCATCAGCAAACAGCGCCCCCAGACGCACATCCAGTTGGCCCAGTTGGGAAAGCGTCAGCTGTTGCCCCTGGCAGATGTTCAGGATCTCTTCTTTTAACGAGACCGGAATAGGCCAGGTCAGGCTTGCCTGCTGCGCCACCATGTTTTCATCAATGGCGGCCAGAACGACATCCACACCGTCAAGACTGGTACCAGACATCACACCGATATAGCGACCCGATTTCATGCGCTTTCCTTACGTTACATGGGCTAAGTGCAACCACTCCATCATAAATAACGCTGCTTTGCTATCCGGTGATAATATTTTTTAACAATCTCAGACCTGTAGCACAGGCGGTTTTTGTTTATGTCCCGTTAAGCCCCGTTCAGGTAAAATTTATCTATTCGGCATGCAAAGATATGAACTGTGGTCAGGAATGCCATATAATTTAGCCATAACGGATGCCCCAACCGGGCGTTTTTTGGTGAACAGGAGAGTCAAATGATTTTACGTGTACTGGGCGTTTCGCTGATTGGTTTAACACTGGCGGGTTGTGTGAACGACAATTCACTCTCCGGCGACGTATATAGTGCTTCTGAAGCTAAACAGGTACAGAACGTGACCTACGGTACTATCGTTAATGCCCGTCCTGTTCAGATTCAGGGTGGTGATGACACGAACGTCGTGGGCGCAATCGGTGGTGCTGTGCTGGGTGGTTTCCTGGGTAACACCATTGGTGGCGGCACCGGTCGCTCTCTGGCTACCGCAGCAGGCGCAGTTGCAGGCGGCGTAGCGGGTCAGGGCGTTCAGGGTGCGATGAACAAAACTCAGGGCGTTGAGCTGGAAATCCGTAAAGACGATGGCAGCACCATTATGGTTGTGCAGAAACAGGGTAATACTCGCTTCTCTGCAGGCCAGCGTGTTGTACTGGCAAGCATTGGTAGCCAGGTCACCGTCTCCCCGCGTTAATATCCCGACGGATGCGGTCTTTTCGGGCCGCATCCATTTACAAAAATTATCATTTTAAAAAATGTATTTATAAAAATACATTCACACGGTGTATAATTAATCCCCTCTGATATTGTTCCTGCGCAAAGTATTTTTTATCTCCCACCTTTAGACTCGTCTGATTCTCTTTTTCCTCTTTTTAATTTTTTAAAATTCTATGCTTGCGAACTGTCGATTTGTAATGAACCGCTTTGTGGCCTTTGCACTTGGGTGCATTGTAATCATTGCCGTGTTACAAGGTTGTTTTATAAAACTTGTTGAATGGGTTCCTTCATTCTCTCCGCTATTTTTCCCTACGCTCACTATTTTTCTTCTGGTATTCCATCTGTTTATCGCCTGTTTTATGGCAATGAAATACTGGTGTGATAAAAAACGACTATATCTCGTTCCGATTGCGTCAGCCTTTGCCGGTTCAGCACTGCTGATGGTGGGTACGCTATCCAGTTTTCCAGGCTGGCTGGATCTCTATCAGTTCAACGAGGCGAACTATAATGACGCGATGATCTTTTATATGTTCCGACACCTCTTAATGGCGGTGCTCATGATGGCCTCAGCCTTACTTTATACGCTTCGCGTTTCCCCCCTTTCACGAAGCACCCACATCGGTATTGTTGTCGGATCGGCTCTCTTTACGGGCTGCATGCTTTGGCTGGCGTGGTTCTATTCCAGCCATTCCACGACGTTAACCCTGGATCTTGTGGATAATGAAACCCGGCAGTTCATGATTCTCTGGAGCCAGACCATCAACATCATTTTGGTCATTCTTTGGGTTGTCACATTAATCACCCTGATGGTCGTGACCCGGATAAAAAATTTGTTCTGGGCGGGCGGCAATTTTTTATGCGTCTGTTATGTCGTCACGCTGTTAATGCTGTTGTTAGGTGGATACGTAGAAGATGTATCATGGTACCGCGCCCGGTTATTCGAAACTGTCGCGACATTAATGATTATTTTCATTTTGCTTTCCGACGTCTTTAATTTGTATCGTGACTCGCACGTCAAATACCAGCAGTCATATCAAAATTCAATCCGCGACCCGCTTACCCGTCTTTATAATCGCAGCTATTTTTATGATTCATTAAACTATGCCCTCAGCTCTGCAACGGAGGCACACCCGGTATCGGTGGTGGTAAGCGACCTTGACCGTTTCAAACGTATCAACGACTGTTACGGGCATTTGCAGGGAGATAAGGTATTACAGTTCGTCTCTAATCTGCTGACGGATTCCGTGCGCCCCCAGGATATCGCGGCCCGAATCGGTGGTGAAGAGTTTGTGTTGATGCTGACAAATACCCCTTCAGACGCCGCGAGGCAGGTGGCCGAGCGCATTCGCCTCAAGCTGAGCGGGTTTGATAAAGCCAGCAGCGGCGGTCATCTGCCGGAACCTATTACCATCAGCATGGGCGTATTCACCGCAACCTCGCCGGAAACCAGTGCGGAAACCTGCGTGGAGAGCGCGGATAAAGCCATGTATGAGGCAAAAGAGACAGGGCGCAACCGGGTGGTGGTGTTCAGATAATAAGAAAGGCCTTGATTTCGCAAGGCCTTTACGTTCGGTCAGTCGCGAGACTGCAGATCGTGGATGTTCTGCTCAAGACGGGCGATGAGTCCTATCAGCATCTCCAGCTCAGCGGGGGAAATACCTTCAAGGATCTCCCCACGCGTTTTACTGATGACAGCTTCCATCTCAGTAATAATCGGGGCCGCTTTTTCCGTCAATTTGATCCGCTTGGCGCGACGGTCGCTGGCGCAGGTTTGTCGGGAGATAAGTCCCTTCTCTTCCAGTTGGTCAAGAGTGCGCACCAGTGACGGCTGCTCAATGCCAATCGCTTTTGCCAGTTGGATCTGTGACTGGTCGGGCGGGAGCTGATGAATGTTATGCAGCGTAACCCAGTGCGTCTGCGTGAGTTCCAGAGGTTTCAGGCGATGGTCAATCAGAGCACGCCAGATGCGTACCAACCTTGCCAGATCAGAACCTAATGGCGATTCCAATTTCATCTCCTTATAATTAGCTTGCTAAGTGATTATAGTGATTTTAGTGATTTTAGAATAGTTTGCAGTATTTGTATTGCCAAAACAAATGCAATCACGGTATTCATCATTCCTGAAAGGATGATTTACACTGAACGGTAATGCGCCATCGCATTGAAATATGCCATTGTGGCCCTCACCCCACTGCAAAGGATCACTGCTTGTGACGTTCTTTTCCCTCTCCGCAGGGTTGCCCCTCCAGGATCTGATTGTCGGCGCATCGGTCTACTTTCCGCCACTGTTTAAAGCCGTGATGGTCGGTTTTGTGATCTGGCTCATTGCGCATCGTCTGCTGCGCGACTGGATGTATTCCGGTGAAATCTGGCACCCGATGTTAATGGATCTCTCCCTGTTTACCCTTTCCGTCTGTCTTGGCCTTGCCGTGTTAACCGTGTGGTGAGAATAGCATTGAAAACGTTAAAATATTTTTCCACTCTTTTCGTTTTAGCGCTGGCGCTTATGGCCGGCTGGTGGCTCTGGAATTATTACATGCAGTCGCCCTGGACGCGTGACGGCAAGATCCGCGCAGAACAGGTCAGCATCACGCCACAGGTGTCCGGCAGTATCAGCGCGCTGCTGGTGAAGGACAACCAGTTCGTTCATGCGGGCGATGTGTTATTCCGCATCGATGAGACCCCTTTCCACATTGCGGTGCTCAATGCCCAGGCGCAGCTCGCAAAAGCTCAATCAGATCTGGCAAAAGCCAATAACGAAGCCGAACGTCGCCGACATCTGTCGAGGAATTACATCTCTGCGGAAGATCTCGATACCGCCAATATCAATGTAAAAGCCATGCAGGCCAGCCTGAAGGTTGCAGAGGCAACGCTGAAACAGGCCGAGTGGCAACTGACCCAGACCGTTGTCAAAGCTCCGGTGGATGGATGGATCACGAGCCTGTCGACCCGTGTGGGGGATTACGCCACCACAGGCCAGCCGGTCTTTGCCCTGGTAGATAGCCACTCTTTCTATGTTGTAGGTTATTTTGAAGAGACCAAGCTGCGCCATATCCGCGAGGGTGCGCCTGCCCGGATCACGCTTTACAGCGGTGCAGAAACGTTACAGGGTCACGTTAGTAGCATAGGTCGGGCAATTTACGATCAGAGCGTGGAAACCGATTCTGGTCTGGTGCCTGACATCAAACCCAACGTACCGTGGGTGCGTCTGGCTCAGCGGGTGCCTGTTCGCGTCGAGTTAGAGCAACTGCCGAAAGACATTACTCTGGTCTCTGGTACAACCTGCACCGTCGCCATCGGATCGCGATGATGAACCTGGGGGCTTTCTCCTGGCGCAATACGCCGTGGATAAAAGCGACACGGCCGCAGTGGCGTTACGCGCTGCGTAACGGCATCGCCATGTGCCTTGCGCTTACGGTAGCCTATTATCTGAATCTGGATGAGCCTTACTGGGCGATGACCTCTGCGGCGGTCGTCAGTTTCCCTACCGTCGGGGGCGTTATCAGTAAAAGCCTCGGGCGCGTGGCGGGTAGCCTGCTGGGTGCGACCGCAGCACTGCTTCTTGCCGGCCATACCCTGAACGACCCCTGGCTCTTTTTGTTAAGCATGTCGGCATGGCTGGGGCTGTGCACCTGGGCCTGCGCCCATTTTACCAATAACGTTGCGTACGCGTTTCAACTGGCAGGTTACACCGCAGCCATTATCGCCTTTCCGGTCGTCAACGTGCTGGATACCACCGAGCTATGGGATATCGCCCAGGCACGCGTGTGTGAAGTGATGGTCGGCATTCTGTGCGGCGGCGTCATGATGATGATCCTGCCCAGCACCTCGGATGGCACTACGCTTATCACCGCCCTTAAAACGATGCACGCGCGTTTGCTGGAACATGCCAGCCTGCTCTGGCAGCCTGATAGCAGCGATAACATCCGTCTAGCACACGAAAAGGTCATCGGCCAGATCCTGACCATGAACCTGTTACGCATCCAGGCATTCTGGAGCCACTACCGTTTTCGTCGCCAGAACACGCTCCTGAACTATTTACTGCACCAGCAATTGCGGATGACGAGTGCGATCTCAAGCCTTCGCCGGATGTTGCTGAACTGGCCTGCGCCGCCAGCCCATACCCGGGAAGTTATCGAGGCGCTGCTCGCCGCCCTTGCGCGTCCGGATGCCGATATCTATACCGTGGCCCGTATTATCGCGCCGCTCACCCCAACGGATGAATATGATTACCGGCACCGCGCCTTCTGGCAGCGTCTGAACTATTTCTGCCGCCTGTATCTGCGCAGCAGCCGCTGGTTAAAAGCCGTCGAAAATGCCACGCCCGTCACCGAATTTTCCGTTCCCGGTAGCCCAGCTCTGGCGCGCCATACCGACGCAATGGAGGCGCTGTGGAGCGGTTTTCGTACGTTTTGCGCGTTGACGGCCGTGGGCGCATGGGCCATCACCACCCAATGGGATGCGGGCAGTGCAGCCCTGACGCTTGCGGCAATCAGCTGCGTGCTCTATTCCGTCGCCGCTTCCCCGTTTAATTCCCTGACGCTTCTGCTGCGTACGCTGGTACTGCTGTCGCTGTTCAGCTTCGTGGTAAAATTTGGTTTGATGGTGCAGATAACCGACCTCTGGCAATTTCTGCTGTTTCTCTTCCCGCTATTAACCACCATGCAGTTGCTCAAACTGCAAATGCCAAAACTGGCCGGTCTGTGGGGGCAGTTGATTGTTTTTATGGGCTCATTTATCTCTGTAACGAATCCTCCGGTTTACGATTACGCTGATTTTCTCAACGATAACCTGGCGAAGATCCTCGGCGTGGGGCTGGCGTGGCTGGCTTTCGCCGTGCTACGCCCGGGCTCGGATGCGCGTAAAAGCCGCAGGCATATTCGTGAGCTGCGCAGGGGTTTTGTCGATCAACTGAGTCGCAGCCCGCATCTGCGTGAAAGTGAGTATGAATCGCTGGTTTACCATCATGTCAGCCAGCTGAACAACAGCCAGGATTCCCTCTCCCGTCGCTGGCTACTGCGCTGGGGCGTGGTGCTGCTGAACTGTTCGCACGTAGTGTGGCAGCTGCGTGCCTGGGAGACGCGTTCCGACCCGCTTTCGCAGGTCCGCGATAATTGTATTTCCATGCTCCGCGATGTGATGAGCGAGCGCGGAGTTCAGCAACGCCCCCTGAGCGTCACGCTCGCCGAGCTTCAGCGTATTTGCGACGCTCTGGCGCACCACCATCAGCCTGCGGCCCGCGATCTGGCGTCCATTATCTGGCGGCTGCACTGCTCCCTGTCACAGCTTGAACAGGCGCCGCCACCCGGAACAATTGGCGATCAGATCACCCCGCAGGCATAGCGCGCCCCGCCGCCGCCAAGCGGTTTAGGTTGATCGGACATGTTATCGCCGCCCACATGGACCATCAGCGCCTTGCCTTTGACCTCGTCAATCTTTTTCAGCCGGGGCGCAACAACCGGATCGGTGGCTTTACCGTCGTTATTCACCACCAGCACCGGCAGATCGCCGAGGTGCCCCATACCTTCCGGGCCTTCATGCTTACCAGAGTTGTGCGGATCCAGATGCCCCTTAGCGGCCTCAGCGGCTGAAGGTTTCCCCTCTTTCATTGCAGGTTGACAGCTGCCTTTGGCATGAACGTGAAAACCATGTTCACCGGGTGGAAGTGCCTTGAGATCGGGAGCAAATTCCAGCCCTTTATCGGTTTCGGTGATTTTCACCGTCCCGATGGACTGGCCTACCCCCTGAGAAGTGACGAGATTCATTTCAACGTCCTCGCTGGCTGCCTGCGCTCCTGCGCAAACAACCAGCGTGACCACTGCCAGAGCAAAACGCTTCATATGACCTCCACGGGTTATTTTTTGCACCTTAAGTCTATACCAGAGGCGCAGATTTCACCGGAAAGTCAGACTCCACGCACTCAGGGTACGTCGTAGCCCAGAGCCGCCTTGCGGATGCGGAACCACTGCTGACGCGACATATCCAGCTCTTCAGCCACCAGCGCAGCGCGTACGCGCTCAATTTTGCCGGAGCCGATAATTGGCAGCGGTTTAGACGGCAGGCGCAGGATCCAGGCGTAAACCACCTGCTCGATGCTTTCCGCATTCAGTTCGCGGGCCACGGTTTCAAGCTCGTTTCGCAGCGGCTGGAAGGCCTCATCGTTAAACAGGCGACCGCCGCCGAGACAAGACCAGGCCATCGGACGAATGCGTAACTGTTGCAGCTGATCGAGCGTTCCGTCCAGCAGCAGCGGCTGGTGAACAGGCGAGATCTCCACCTGATTCGTCGCCAGCGTAAACGGCAGGCGAGACTGCAATAGCGCAAACTGTGCCGGGGTGAAGTTAGACACGCCAAAATGACGCACTTTGCCGCTCTGGTGTAGCGTCAGGAACGCTTCCGCAACCTCATCCGCATCCATCAATGGATCGGGACGGTGGATCAGCAGCAGGTCGATACGATCGGTGGCCAGGTTGACCAGTGACTGCTCAGCGCTTTTAACGATATGCGCGCTGTCAGTGATGTAATGCCCAAGTGCATGCTCCGGTTTTGCTGTGGTGGCAATACCGCATTTGGTCACAATCTCCATACGTTCACGCAGCGCTGGCGCACGCTTCAGCGCTTCGCCAAAAGCGGCCTCGCACTGATAGCCGCCATAAATATCAGCGTGATCGACGGTGGTGATCCCGAGATCGAGATGCTCTTCTATAAAGTCCACCAGCTGGACCGGAGACATATTCCAGTCCATAAGGCGCCAGTAGCCCATAACGAATCGGGAGAATTCCGGGCCCTGCGGGGCAAGGGTAATACGCTGAACCATAACATTTTCCTCAAGGAAGTCATGTCACCAGTATACGCAATTACCCTGCTAAAACAGTGAAGGTTGCTGAGGTTCTTCAGTTTCAACCGCTTTGTTTGCACGAATTTTGCGCAGCAGACGTTGTCGGCAGAGCCGTAAGACCTCCTGCTTTTGCGCGTCGCTGAAATTTTGCCAGTTAAAACGTTCATCGCGTGTGCGCATGCAGCCACGGCAGTATCCTCGTTCATCAACCTGGCAAATACCCCGGCACGGGCTCTGGACAGGGAAAAATTCCAGTTGCTCTGCCACACCTACCTCCAGAACGTCATTATTCCCTACAGTGAAGACCCTAAATGGCCTGCATGCAAGGAGTGTCCGTCACAAACAGGGCATTAAGGTTTCGCTAATCTTCCCTTCTTATACTCGCCGCATTGATAGAACGAATGGTCTGGTCATCATGTGGCTCACTAAAAAGTTACACTGTAACGATACGAAATTTACCCTCGCCTGTGCGCTTTTCTTCACCGTGTTCAATGCGCTGTTTATCCAGCGCAGCTGGTCAATTATCGCACCTGCCCGTCTGCACGACGTGCTTTTTGCCGCCAGTGTGCCGCTGGTTCTGTTCTGCGGCTGGGTCATTGTTTTTAGCCTGCTGAATATTCCCTTTATTCGCAAGCCGCTCATGATTGCCCTGACCATAGGATGCGCCGCCGCGACCTGGTTTATGTACACCTATGGCGCGGTTATCGATCAGAACATGATTGTGAACGTGTTTGAGACTAACTCCCAGGAAGCGACAGCCCTGGTAACGCCGCAGCTGATCCTGTGGCTGGCCGTCGCGGGTCTGGTCCCTTCCGTCATCTTAGCCCTGACGCGCATTCGAACCGGAAAATGGTGGTATGCCCTGCTAACACGTTTCGCCGCTATACTGGGTGCGCTGCTGGTGATCATTCTCGTCGCGGCAGTGTTCTATAAAGACTATGCTTCGCTGTTCCGCAATAACAAAAGCATCGTCAAAATGGTCACTCCGGCGAACTACGTGAGCGCCGTTGTGAAGTACAGTAAAATGCGCTGGTTTGCCGGCGACCAGACGCTGGTCCGCATTGGCGAGGATGCCCATAAAGGGGCGCTGATTTCCGACCAACGTAAGAAAACCGTGCTGGTTCTGGTGGTGGGTGAAGCCTCCCGCGCTGCAAACTATTCGTTAAATGGTTACCCCCGTGAAACCAACCCCGAGCTAAAAAAGCGGGATGTCATCAACTTCCCACAGGCCTCCTCCTGTGGCACGGAAACCGCCGTTTCCGTCCCCTGCATGTTCTCCGGCATGACGCGAAAAAAATATGACGCGGACCTCGCCCATCATCAGGAAGGACTGCTCGATGTGCTTAACCACGCCGGGTTCAACCTGCTGTGGCGTGACAATGACGGCGGGTGTAAAGGTGCCTGTGACCGCGTGCCGCACACGGATATGACCCAGTGGAAACTGGATCAGTTCTGTAAGGACAAATCCTGTATCGACGACGTCAACCTGTACCGCCTGGACAACGTGCTGGACGGAATAAAGCAGGATACCGTACTGGTGATACACCTGATGGGCAGCCACGGTCCGGCTTATTACAACCGTTACCCGGACCGCTTCCGGAAATTCACCCCAACCTGCGATACCAATGAAATTCAGGATTGCGATCATCAGTCGCTGATCAATACCTATGACAACTCGATTCTGTATACCGATAGCGTGCTCAGCCGAACCATCGACGCGCTAAAAGCCCGGAAGGCCAGTATGAACACAGCGCTCATTTACCTCTCCGATCACGGCGAATCGCTGGGCGAAAGCGGAATTTACCTGCACGGTACGCCGTATATGCTGGCCCCGGAGCAGCAAACGCATATTCCGTTTATGTTCTGGCTCTCCCCGGACTATGCGAAAAACTTCGGCGTAAACACAGATTGCCTGCGTAACCATGCTGCAAAAGAGGCAGTTTCACAGGACAATTTGTTTGCCACGGTTCTGGGCATGATGGACGTGAAATCAGTGGTTTATCAGCCGCAGCTGGATATTTTGTCGCAATGTCGTCGCTAAGCGGGCTTGCATTAGACCGAACGGTCTATTAGAGTAAGAGCATGAGCAGACATACAGAACACGATACACGAGAACATTTGCTGGCTACCGGCGAGCGCCTTTGCATGCATCGCGGGTTTACCGGTATGGGGCTGAGTGAGTTATTAAAAACCGCTGAAGTGCCTAAGGGATCGTTTTATCACTATTTTCGATCCAAAGAGGCGTTTGGCGTAGCCATGCTGGAGCGGCACTACGCCAGCTACCATCAGCGCCTGGCAGCCCACTTCGCCAGCGGCGAAGGTGACTACCGGGATCGTGTTCTGAACTACTATCAGGAAACGCTGACGCAGTTCTGTCAGCAGGGCATCATCAGCGGGTGCCTGACGGTAAAACTGTCTGCCGAAGTGTGCGATCTCTCCGAAGATATGCGCACCGCCATGGATAAAGGGGCCAGCGGCGTAATCGCTCTGCTGGCTCAGGCGCTGGAAAAAGGCCGCGATGAAACAACGCTCTCCTTCTCCGGCGATCCGCTCACGCAGGCACAGGTGCTCTATTCCCTCTGGTTAGGCGCCAACCTGCAGGCAAAAATGTCTCGCAGCGCCGTGCCGCTCGAAAGCGCGCTGGCGCATGTGAAAAACTGTATTACCGCGCCTGGCGTGTAGCCGGCGTTTTTATTTACCCTTTTACTAGTCGACTGGTCTACTCAGGAGCCATTATGTCCGCTGAAAAGCTATTTACCCCACTGAAAGTGGGTGCCGTTACTGCCCCAAACCGCGTGTTTATGGCCCCACTTACCCGTCTGCGCAGCATCGAGCCGGGAGATATCCCAACGCCATTGATGGGTGAGTATTACCGACAGCGCGCCAGCTCGGGCCTGATTATTTCCGAAGCCACGCAGATTTCTGCCCAGGCTAAAGGCTACGCCGGTGCGCCGGGTCTTCACAGCCCGGAACAGATCGCCGCGTGGAAAAAAATCACCGCAGGCGTTCATGCTGAAGATGGCCGTATTGCGGTTCAGCTGTGGCACACCGGTCGTATCTCGCACAGCAGCATCCAGCCTGGCGGTCAGGCGCCCGTTTCTGCCTCTGCCCTGAATGCGAATACCCGCACTTCCCTGCGCGATGAAAACGGTAATGCTATTCGCGTCGACACCACCACGCCACGCGCGCTTGAGCTGGACGAGATCCCGGGTATCGTGAATGATTTCCGTCAGGCCGTCGCCAACGCCCGTGAAGCGGGCTTCGACCTGGTTGAGCTGCACTCTGCGCACGGCTACCTGCTGCACCAGTTCCTGTCACCGTCTTCCAATCAGCGTACCGACCAGTACGGCGGCAGCGTTGAAAACCGCGCGCGTCTGGTGCTTGAAGTGGTAGATGCCGTGTGTAATGAGTGGAGCGCAGATCGCATTGGTATTCGAGTTTCCCCAATTGGTACCTTCCAGAACGTCGACAACGGTCCGAACGAAGAAGCGGATGCGCTGTATCTGATTGAAGAGCTGGCTAAACGCGGTATCGCGTATCTGCACATGTCCGAGCCGGACTGGGCAGGCGGCAAGCCCTACAGCGAAGCCTTCCGCCAGAAAGTTCGCGAGCGCTTCCACGGCGTGATTATCGGGGCGGGCGCTTATACGGCAGAGAAAGCCGAGGATCTGATCGGTAAAGGTCTGATCGACGCCGTGGCCTTTGGCCGTGATTACATTGCTAACCCGGATCTGGTTGCCCGTTTGCAGAAGAAAGCCGAACTGAACCCGCAGCGCCCTGAAAGCTTCTATGGCGGCGGCGCGGAAGGTTATACCGACTACCCTTCACTGTAATCCCGCTTTGTACATTGATAGCGGCGACCTTTCGCCGCTATACTAAAACATCGTTTCTGTTCAAAAAGATAATCCATTCCACTGGTTAATGAGGAAATTATGCGCCTACTTCACACCATGCTGCGCGTTGGCGACCTGCAACGTTCCATCGATTTCTACACTAACGTTCTGGGCATGAAGCTGCTGCGCACCAGCGAAAATCCGGAATATAAATACTCTCTGGCGTTTGTCGGTTACGGCCCGGAATCTGAAGAAGCGGTCATCGAGCTGACCTACAACTGGGGCGTGGACAGCTACGAGCTGGGTACGGCTTACGGCCACATCGCGCTGGAAGTGGATAATGCGGCTGAAGCCTGCGAACGTATCCGCAGCAATGGCGGTAACGTCACCCGTGAAGCCGGTCCGGTTAAAGGCGGCACCACCGTGATTGCGTTTGTTGAAGATCCGGACGGGTATAAAATCGAACTGATCGAAGCTAAAGACGCTGGTCGCGGTCTGGGCAATTGATCCCGCAGGGCGCACTATGCGCCCGTTGTTTTGCTGCATCCCCTCTCAAAATTTGCCATAATGCGCACTGCTTTTTCCCCCTTGTAAGAGACCCTGATGTCCGATAACGCTCAATTTACCGGTCTGTGCGACCGTTTTCGTGGTTTTTATCCCGTTGTCATTGATGTAGAAACAGCCGGATTTAACGCTAAAACCGATGCGCTGCTTGAAATTGCCGCCATCACGCTGAAGATGGATGAACAGGGCTGGCTTGTACCGGACACCACGCTGCATTTCCACGTTGAACCCTTTGAAGGCGCAAACTTACAGCCAGAGGCGCTGGCCTTTAACGGTATCGATCCGACAAACCCGCTGCGCGGGGCGGTAAGCGAATACGAGGCGCTGCACGCCATTTTCAAAATGGTGCGCAAAGGCATGAAAGAGAATGACTGTAGCCGCGCCATCATGGTGGCCCACAACGCTACGTTCGATCACAGCTTCACCATGGCTGCCGCCGAGCGCGCCTCGCTAAAACGTAATCCATTCCATCCGTTTGTGACCTTCGACACCGCCGCGCTGAGCGGCCTGGCGCTGGGGCAAACCGTGCTCTCTAAAGCCTGCATCACGGCGGGTATTGCGTTTGACGGCACTCAGGCGCATTCCGCGTTATACGATACCGAGCGTACGGCGGAGCTGTTCTGTGAGATCGTCAACCGCTGGAAACGTCTGGGTGGCTGGCCGCTGCCGATGGGTGACGAGGCCGATCTTCAATCGTAGACTGGGTAATCAACAGCCCCACAGGACAAAAAAAAGCGACCAACATAATGTGGTCGCTTTTTTATATCCGCAGAAAACTTATTCTGCGTCCGGCTCTTCGGTTTTATACTTCGCCGCAGTCTCTTTGATCAGCTGTTGCAGTTCGCCGCGCTGATACATTTCAATCAGAATATCACAGCCGCCAACCAGTTCACCGTCAACCCACAGCTGTGGGAAGGTCGGCCAGTTTGCGTATTTTGGCAGCTCAGCGCGGATGTCCGGGTTTTGCAGGATATCAACGTAAGCAAAACGCTCACCACAGGCGGACAGCGCCTGAACCGCTTGCGCGGAGAAGCCGCAGCTTGGCAGCTTCGGAGAACCTTTCATGTACAGGAGAATCGGGTTTTCAGCGATCTGGCGCTGAATTTTTTCAATAGTGGTGCTCATGTCTTGCTTCCTTTAACTTCTGTTACGGCATCAGTCTGACATTGTAGCGGGTCAGGCCGACATCGGAAAATAACATTTTTGTCACGTCTCATTATTTTATCCGCTATCGCGTAAAGTTGCATTGATAATGACGTTTAAGGCTGCGCGCCGTGCGGTTTTGCTTAAGGAGCGAACAAGAGTGCGACAGAATGGTGAATTTTTTTGCACTTGCTAACGAAACACATTTTTTGAATGAAAAATGCTATTAACTTATTCCGATTTTATGGATTAGAATCGACTGGTTTTGTAAATCTCATGCGGGTATGTATTTTGGCTCGCACTTATCAGGGGACTGCCCAGTGGCGCGGATAACTAAAATCTCGATGACGCTCTGTGCTTTACTGTTTACCACACTCTCATTTACGCCAGCGGCGAACGCCTCCGAACAGGCGCGGCATTCTGCTGTACAAAAAACGCATCTGGCAAAAACCACAGAACGTAAGAAAAAAACCACCAGCAAAACAGTAAAGAAGAAAACCACCGCTCACACCAAAAAGACCGCCTCCAGTAAAACCAAAACTCTCCGTTCCGGCACGCACAAAACCACTCGCACGACCGCCAGCCTGGTGAATGATAAATGCACCGTGCGCAAAGGCCATAAAACGAAATGCGCAAAAGTGACGAAGCTGGCTGACGTGCATAAAGCGCGTATGCAGAAAGCGCAAAAAACGGCGATGAATAAACTGATGGGGCAAATAGGTAAACCATATCGCTGGGGTGGCACCTCTCCGCGCACCGGTTTTGACTGTAGTGGGCTGGTTTATTATGCCTATAAAGATCTGGTGAAGTTTCGCATTCCACGCACCGCCAATGAGATGTACCATCTGCGCGACGCCGCGCCTGTAAACCGTGGCGAACTGCAAAATGGCGACCTGGTGTTCTTCCGCACCCAGGGACGCGGCACGGCCGATCACGTTGGGGTGTATGTGGGTAACGGTAAATTTATCCAGTCACCGCGCAGCGGTCAGGACATTCAGATCACCTCCCTCAGTGAAGATTACTGGGTGCGCCACTATGTGGGTGCGCGCCGAGTGATGACGCCAAAAACCATTCGCTAGACCCTGCCCTGCCGCCTCCGTGGCGGGGTAAGTTCCTCTTTTGCATACCCTTTCAATTTGCTATTCTGTCCTTGTTGTCTGTAGGGTTATTGGCAACATATAAAACTATAAGGAGAGTAGCAATGTCGTTCGAATTACCTGCACTACCGTATGCAAAAGACGCCCTGGCTCCGCACATTTCTGCGGAAACCCTGGAGTACCATTACGGCAAGCATCACCAGACCTATGTCACCAACCTGAATAACCTGATCAAGGGCACCGATTTTGAAGGCAAAACGCTGGAAGAGATTGTGCGCAGTTCAGACGGTGGCGTATTCAACAACGCCGCTCAGGTGTGGAACCACACCTTCTACTGGCACTGCCTGGCTCCAAATGCAGGCGGAGAACCTACCGGTGAGCTGGCCGCAGCGATTAACGCCGCGTTCGGCAGTTTCGCGGATTTCAAAGCGAAATTTACTGACGCAGCCGTTAAAAACTTTGGCTCCGGCTGGACCTGGCTGGTAAAAGAGGCTGATGGCAAACTGGCTATCGTTTCCACTTCTAATGCGGGTACCCCTCTGACCACCAGCGCAACGCCGCTGATGACCGTGGACGTATGGGAACACGCCTATTACATTGATTACCGTAATGCGCGCCCGAACTACCTGGAACATTTCTGGGCACTGGTTAACTGGGAATTTGTTGCGAAGAACTTCGCCGCATAAGGGACACGCAGAAGGGGCAACCCTTCTGCGTTTTTATTTATTCCGCCGTACACACCGCTTCTGGCTGTTTACGCCCGGACATCAACACCAGCAGCAAGCCGAGTGCGGCAATGATCGCCCCCATCACCGGCACAAAGCTGTAACCCAAACCACCGGAAATCACCGCCCCACCCGCTGCGGCTCCCAGCGCATTTCCCAGGTTAAACGCACCGATATTCACGGATGATGAGAGCCCCGGCGCCTCATGCGCAACACGCATCACGCGCATCTGCAACGGCGGCACCACGGCAAAGGTTGCGGCGCCCCACACCACCATGGCAACCGCGGCGCCCACTTCGTTACGCGCCAGCCACGGGATCGCCACCATGATGACAATCAGCAGCGTTAAAAAACCTTTCAGCGTCCCGCTGACGGAGCGGTCGGCAAATTTCCCGCCGAGATAGTTGCCAATCGAGAACCCGACACCAATCAGCACCAGCATCGCGGTAACAAAGAGTGGCGTTGCGTGGGTAATGTCGTGCAGCACCGGGGAGATATAGGTGTAGAGCGTAAACATCGCCCCTGCCCCCAGCACCGTGGTGAGCAGCGCGGACAACACCTGAGGACGCATCAGCACCGCCAGCTCTTTACGTACTTCCGGACGCTCACCGGCACTCCCTTTGGGCAGCGAGAAGAACAGCGCGACCATCGCGACCACGCCCAGTCCGGCGGTTGCGAGGAAAGACATACGCCAGCCGATGGCTTCTCCCAGCCAGGTGGCAGCGGGAACGCCGCCGATATTAGCGATGGTGAGGCCCATAAACATAGTGGCTACCGCGCTGGCCTGCTTATGTTTTGGCACTACGCTTGCGGCAACAACCGAGCCCAGCCCGAAGAAAGCGCCGTGGTTCAGGCTGGTCAGAATACGGGAAAGCATCAGCGTGGTGTAATCCGGCGAAATCGCGGAAAGCACATTTCCGAGAGTAAAAATTGCCATCAGGAAAATCAGCGCATTGCGTCGCGCGCGGTGCGAAAGCAGCAGCGTCATCAGCGGTGCGCCCACCATCACGCCGATCGCATAGGCGCTAATCAACATACCGGCCGCAGGGATAGAGACGTCCACACCCCGGGCGATAACAGGCAATAACCCCATCGGGGAGAATTCAGTGGTGCCAATCCCAAAGGCGCCAATCGCCAGGGCCAGCAGGGGAAAATTGATTTTCATGAAAAGACTCCGGATACCGTGCCGTTACCCGGCACAGACTAAGAAGGCAAAAGCATGACATCAATCACAAAAAATGAGAAGTTAACATTTTGGCAAAAGATTTTTGCCGGAGAGGTAACAATAGCGGCAAGGGAGGGAGAAGACTCTCCCTCCACCTAAATCAGTGCAGCGCAGCGGTTAAACCACCCGCAACAATCAGGGCAAGAACAACAATGGTGGTAAACAGCGAAAACTTCAGATCGGTACTCATCAATTTTTCTCCTTTTATTCACCCTACGAAAAGTGAGCTTGCTCATTTTTACACAGTTCAGGTCAAAAATCTTCCAGGATTTAAACGGATATCCACTTTACCTCTTCCCCTTTTCATCAAGATAGGACAAAATTCCACGCTAAATTTATTAGCGTACCGGCCACTGACCCCCTCCTGACGTCCTGTGTCGTTTTCCCGGCGTGTCGCAACTCATGTTTGCGTAATAAGGGTGAGAGAAGGCAAACGTTTACCTTCATTTTTTTCAGGAGCTTAGGATATGGTCTGGAGTGACATTTAATGGCAACAATTAAAGACGTAGCAAAACGCGCAAACGTTTCCACTACAACCGTATCACATGTTATTAACAAAACGCGTTTCGTCGCAGAAGAGACGCGTAATGCCGTTTGGGCAGCAATCAAAGAACTGCACTACTCGCCAAGTGCGGTCGCCCGTAGCCTGAAGGTTAATCACACCAAATCGATTGGCCTGCTGGCCACCAGCAGTGAAGCGGCTTACTTTGCTGAAATCATCGAAGCCGTTGAAAAAAACTGCTTTCAGAAAGGCTATACCCTGATTCTGGGCAACGCGTGGAACAACATTGAAAAACAGCGCGCTTACCTGTCGATGATGGCGCAAAAGCGCGTCGACGGCCTGCTGGTCATGTGTTCTGAATACCCTGAGTCGGTGCTTTCCATGCTGGAAGAGTATCGCCACATTCCGATGGTAGTGATGGACTGGGGCGAGGCGCGCGCAGACTTCACCGACTCTGTTATTGATAACGCTTTTGAAGGCGGCTACATGGCCGGGCGTTATCTGGTAGAACGCGGGCATCGTGAAATTGGCGTGATCCCGGGCCCGCTGGAGCGTAACACCGGTGCTGGCCGTCTGGCCGGTTTCATGAAAGCGATGGAAGAGGCGCTGATTACCGTGCCAGAAAACTGGATTGTCCAGGGCGATTTCGAGCCGGAGTCGGGCTATCGCGCCATGCAGCAGATCGTCTCCCAGCCGCATCGCCCTACCGCTGTGTTCTGCGGCGGCGATATCATGGCAATGGGCGCGCTCTGCGCGGCGGATGAACTCGGCCTGCGCGTTCCACAGGACATCTCGGTGATCGGCTATGATAACGTTCGCAACGCCCGTTTCTTTACCCCGGCGCTGACCACCATTCACCAGCCGAAAGATTCGCTGGGTGAAACGGCCTTCAATATGCTGATGGACAGGATCGTCAACAAGCGAGAACAGTCCCAGTCCATTGAGGTCCACCCGCGCCTGATTGAACGCCGTTCCGTTGCCGACGGTCCGTTCCGCGACTACCGACGTTAATCTCTTTACGGGGCCAGCTACGCTGGTCCCCGCAACCACTCCCGGTTAAGCGTTTCGCTGTCTCCCAGATAATCCAGCAGCCAGGCCATGGCGGGCGAGACGTCGTTTTGCTGCCACGTCAGACAGCATGCAGCATCCGGGAAAGGATTTTCCAGCGTCAGAGCCACCCACTCTCCCGCGTCGATGCGCGGGCGCGCAAAATGCACCGGCACCATGCCAACGCACAGCCCCGCGCTCAGACAGGTGGCTGACGACTCCCAGTCCGGCGCAACCACGCGGCGCTGATTATCCAGCAGCCAGGTAATGCGCTTGGGCAGCGAGCGGGAGGTATCTTCCAGCACCAGCGAGGGCCAGTTGCGTAAGGTGTCATCACTCAGCGGCCCGTCCAGCGCCGCCAGCGGGTGATCGCGCGCGACCACGCAGGTCCAGCTCAGCATGCCCATGTCGCGGAACGCGTAGCGCCCGCCAACCGGGATCGCCTGGGTTGCACCAATCGCCATCTCCGCCCTGCCGTCCGCCAGCGCATCCCATACGCCGTTGAACACTTCCTGCGACACACGCAGTTCGACGTCGGAAAAATGACGATAGAAATCGACGATCATCTGCCGGGTCCGCTCCGGCTTAACGATGTTATCCACCGCGATAGCGAGATGCCCGCGCCAGCCGTTGGCGATCTGCTGGCACTGCTCACGGGTGATCTGCATTTTTTTGATAACAGACCGGCCTTCCTTCAAAAACCACGCGCCGGCAGGCGTGAGCTCCACGTCGCGATGACGCCGCTCGAACAGCGGGACCGCCAGCCACGCTTCCAGCTGGCGCACCGTATAGCTGATAGCCGAGGGTACGCGGTGCAACTCCTGGGCGGCACCAGTAAAGCTGCCGTTACGCGCCACGGCATCAACCACTTCAAGGGAATAATCTGACCACATCTTTAGCCTGCAAATTTTTTGAATGCACCCACCAAATATTAGCGTTTCACAAGCCGCTTTGCACTCCCTACACTCTGCGCCAACGTACACTTGCCTCCTCAGGAGAAAAAAAGTGCAACCCAGGAAAGGATTTTTAGTCTGGCTCGGCGGCTTAAGCGTGCTGGGCTTTTTGGCGACCGATATGTATCTGCCCGCATTCGCCGCGATGCAGGAAGATTTGCAAACCCCTGCCGCCGCCATCAGCGCCAGTTTGAGTTTGTTCCTCGCCGGCTTTGCTTTTGCGCAACTGCTCTGGGGGCCGCTCTCTGATCGTTTTGGCCGTAAGCCCGTCCTGTTGCTGGGACTGGCGATTTTTGCCGTAGGCTGTCTGGGCATGCTGTGGGTCCGCGATGCCGCCTGGTTACTGGTGTTGCGCTTTATTCAGGCGGTCGGCGTCTGTGCCGCAGCGGTCACCTGGCAGGCGCTGGTGACCGATTACTACCCCGCCTCACGCACTAACCGCATTTTCGCCACCATCATGCCGTTGGTCGGCCTGTCTCCGGCACTCGCCCCGTTACTGGGCAGCTGGATCCTGGCGCATTTCGACTGGCAGGCCATTTTCGCCACGCTCTTTGCGATCACGCTGGTCCTGATGCTGCCCGCGTTCGGGCTTAAACCTGCGCATAAAAAAGAGACGCATCCGGACGCGAAGCCCATCACCTTTACCTCTTTACTGCGGTCGAAAGCCTATCGCGGTAACGTGCTGATTTATGCCGCCTGCTCTGCCAGCTTCTTTGCCTGGCTGACCGGTTCGCCGTTCATTTTGCATGACATGGGCTACAGCCCGGCGGCTATCGGCCTGAGCTATGTACCACAGACCATCGCCTTCCTGGTGGGTGGCTATGGCTGTCGCGCCGCGCTGCAAAAATGGGAAGGCCAGCAGATGCTGCCCTGGCTGCTGGTGCTGTATGCGCTAAGCGTGATTGCGACCTGGGCTGTCGGCTTTATTCCCGGCGCCGGGCTTGCAGAAATTTTGATTCCGTTCTGCGTCATGGCGATCGCTAACGGGGCCATTTACCCTATCGTTGTAGCCCAGGCGCTGCGTCCATTCCCGCAGGCGACAGGCCGCGCTGCCGCGCTGCAAAATACCCTGCAACTTGGCCTGTGCTTCCTGGCAAGTCTCGTGGTCTCTGCGTTGATTGCAACCCCGCTGCTCACCACCACCAGCGTGATGCTGTTCACCGTTGTGCTGGCAGGATTGGGTTATCGCATGCAGTCCTCCGCCCATCGCGAGCAGAGTGAAAACGCGCAGACAGAAACGTCGCACGCCTGATTGCACGGGAAACTATGTTAAAAACCAGTGATTAGGTTGCTAACAATTTTCTGTTGAATCACCAAATTTTGCGGCCTATACTGAATTTGGTTCGATTAAATACGATAAATATTAAGTGTTAACGGGAGCCGGAGCGCTCCCGTTTTACCATGGAAGGCATTTCGGCAAGGGTTATCTCCCTTCCTCTGTTCTACGTCGGATATTAGCCTCGCGGGCATTTACCGTGAGATTTCTCACAAACCAAAAAAGCGTCTACGCTGTTTTAAGGTTCTGATCACAGCAAGGTGATGGAGAAGCTATGAGTTCATCGTGTATAGAAGAAGTCAGCGTTCCGGACGATAACTGGTCCCGGATCGTCAGTGAACTGTTGGGACGTGCGGGCATTACGATTAATGGCTCATCCCCCTCCGACCCCCAGATTAAACATCCCGATTTTTTCAAACGCGTGTTACAGGAGGGATCGTTAGGGCTGGGTGAAAGCTATATGGACGGCTGGTGGGAGTGTGAGCGGCTGGATATGTTCTTCTCCAGCGTTTTACGCGCCGGTCTTGAAAATCAGCTCCCTCGTCATTTCAAAGATACGTTACGTATCGCCTCCGCCCGCCTGTTCAATCTGCAAAGTAAAAAGCGCGCGTGGATCGTCGGTAAAGAGCATTATGACCTGGGCAACGATCTTTTCAGCCGTATGCTCGACCCGTTAATGCAGTACTCCTGCGGATACTGGAAAAAAGCGACAACCCTGGAAGAGGCGCAGCAGGATAAGCTACAGCTGATTTGCGATAAGTTGCAGTTGCAGCCCGGCATGCGCGTGCTGGACATCGGCTGTGGTTGGGGCGGCCTTGCCTGGTTTATGGCGAAACATTACGGTGTCAGCGTAGTCGGCGTCACGATTTCAGCTGAACAGCAGAAGATGGCACAGGAACGCTGTCTGGGTCTGGATGTCGATATTCGGCTTCAGGATTACCGCGACCTGAATGAGCAGTTCGATCGGATTGTTTCCGTGGGTATGTTCGAGCACGTGGGGCCAAAGAACTACAAGACTTATTTCGACGTCGCCGACCATAACCTGAAGCCTGACGGAATTTTCTTGCTACACACCATCGGCTCTAAACGCACCGATAACAATGTGGATCCCTGGATCAACAAATATATCTTCCCGAATGGTTGTTTGCCCTCTGTTCGCCAGATTGCGAACGCCAGCGAACCGCATTTTATTGTGGAAGACTGGCATAACTTCGGCGCAGATTACGACACCACGCTGATGGCCTGGCATGAACGTTTCCAGGCTGCATGGCCTGAAATCGCCGACAACTATTCGGAACGATTCAAACGGATGTTTAGCTATTATCTGAATGCCTGCGCGGGTGCGTTCCGCGCGCGGGATATACAGCTGTGGCAGGTGGTGTTTAGTCGTGGGATTGAGCACGGCCTGCGCGTGGCCCGCTGAAAAATAACCCCGGTTGCCCGGGGTTATTTTTTATTCTTCTTCCACGGCCTTTATTATCGCCGCCTCTTTCGCCGCCAGCACGCGCTCAACGGTATCCACGACCGCCTGGGTCTGCGGATCAATTTCGATATTTACGCGCTGCCCCAGTTTTTTTGCGCCAAGCGTAGTACGTTGCAGCGTTTCAGGAATTAAATGCACGCAAAAACGCGTTGGCGTCACTTCACCGACGGTCAGACTAATCCCATCGATGCCAATAAATCCTTTATAAAGGATGTATTTCATTAATGACGGATCCTGCACCTTAAACCAGATTTGACGGTTATTTTCCGAGGTCACGATTTTCGCCACTTCTGCAGTGGTCATAATATGGCCGGACATCAGATGCCCGCCAATCTCATCGCTGAATTTCGCCGCACGTTCAACGTTGACGGTATCCCCCACCACCAGCTCACCCAGGTTAGTGATGCGCAGCGTCTCTTTCATTAAATCAAAGCTTATCTGGTTACCGTTAATTTCGGTCACCGTCAGGCAGCAGCCGTTATGCGCTATCGACGCCCCGGTTTCAATGCCGTCGAGCATATATTCAGGCAGCTCAACTACGTGAGTGCGGAAATTCGGTTTTTCATCAATGGACACCACTTTGGCAGTGCCCTGCACAATACCAGTAAACATGCTTACAGCTCCTGTTCATTCCGAACGGCGATGACACCGTATAATCCCACCACAATAACAGTTGAAAAAACAGGTTGCCAGTGATGCGCAATTTCTGGCGATTTTTTCACTAGATAATTAGTTAAACCCCGCTACAATAGCTGGCATCCCTCTGTTTTTTCTTCTTGCTGCCAGTAACGGCGGCCTTTTTAGTCTCTCAAATAACTACAATACAAAGGTGTTCACGTGCAGAAGTATATGATCGAAGCGCGTCAGTTATTGGCACTGGCCATACCGGTGATCGTCGCGCAGGTAGCCCAAACCGCAATGGGATTTGTGGATACGGTAATGGCCGGTGGTTACAGCGCCACCGATATGGCCGCCGTGGCGATCGGAACCTCAATCTGGCTCCCGGCCATTCTGTTTGGTCACGGCCTGCTGCTGGCGCTGACGCCCGTTATCGCGCAGCTTAACGGCTCCGGTCGACGCGACCGCGTAGCCCATCAGGTGCGCCAGGGCTTCTGGCTGGCCGGGGGTGTCTCCGTCCTGATTATGATCGTCCTGTGGAACGCCGGGTATATTATTCGCGCCATGCATAATATCGACCCGGCGCTGGCAGATAAAGCAGTCGGTTATCTGCGCGCCTTGCTCTGGGGCGCGCCCGGTTATCTCTTCTTCCAGGTGGCTCGTAACCAGTGTGAAGGGCTGGCAAAAACCAAGCCGGGCATGGTGATGGGCTTTATCGGCTTGCTGGTGAACATTCCCGTGAACTACATCTTCATCTACGGTCATTTTGGCATGCCGGAACTCGGCGGCGTGGGTTGTGGCGTGGCGACGGCTGCGGTGTACTGGGTGATGTTCGGCTGTATGCTCACCTACGTTAAACATGCGCGATCCATGCGCGACATTCGTAACGACACCGCCTTTAGCACGCCTGACTGGTCGATGATGAGCCGCCTTACCCAACTGGGTCTGCCCATTGCGCTGGCGCTGTTCTTTGAAGTGACGCTGTTTGCCGTTGTCGCCCTGCTGGTCTCGCCGTTAGGGATTATTGACGTGGCAGGCCACCAGATCGCCCTGAACTTCAGCTCTTTGATGTTCGTCCTGCCGATGTCCCTGGCTGCTGCGGTGACGATTCGCGTGGGCTTCCGTCTGGGGCAAGGTTCGACGCTGGATGCGCAAACGGCAGCCCGCACCGGGCTGGGCGTCGGCGTCTGCATGGCAGGCTGTACCGCGCTCTTTACCGTGCTGTTGCGTGAGCAAATTGCCCTGCTCTATAACGACAACCCGGAAGTAGTGACCCTGGCCTCGCATTTGATGCTGCTGGCGGCCATTTACCAGATCTCTGACTCCATCCAGGTAATTGGCAGCGGCGTGCTGCGTGGGTATAAAGATACGCGTTCCATCTTCTTTATCACCTTTATCGCTTACTGGGTTCTGGGCCTGCCGAGTGGGTATATTCTGGCGCTCACGGATCTGGTGGTGGATCGCATGGGGCCAGCCGGATTCTGGATGGGCTTTATCATCGGCTTAACGTCTGCAGCCATTATGATGATGCTGCGCATGCGCTTCCTGCAACGTCAGTCGTCTGCGGTAATTTTGCAACGCGCTGCGCGTTAATGACACAGTAGCCGCCGGCTGGCGGCTACTTTCTCTTCACTTTGCGCGGTAATGAAGCAATCGCGTGAAATCAGAGAGAAAAATGCATTTTCCCTCTTGCCACCTTGGGGCTGTGCCGCTAATATTCGTCCCCGTTGTCACCGACAACACAATGCGTTCATAGCTCAGTTGGTTAGAGCACCACCTTGACATGGTGGGGGTCGTTGGTTCGAGTCCAATTGAACGCACCATTCTGCGTCCGTAGCTCAGTTGGTTAGAGCACCACCTTGACATGGTGGGGGTCGGTGGTTCGAGTCCACTCGGACGCACCATTTCAGTCCTGAAATGGTGCAAAAATCCTCTTCTGAACGTCTTAATTTTCCCCTTCATTGAATGACTTAACCTTTCTCCTGCTACGCTTATTCTATGGTTCAGAAACGCAGGAACGCTTTCGATGAAAAAAATCGCCATTATCGGCTCAGGCCCAACAGGGATTTACACCTTTTACTCACTTCTTAACAACGCAGCACCGCTGTCGATCACCGTGTTCGAAAAAGCAGACCAACCCGGCGTAGGGATGCCCTACAGCGACGAGGATAACTCCCGGCTGATGCTGGCGAATATCGCCAGTATCGAAATCCCGCCCATTTTTATCACCTACCTCGACTGGCTCAAACAGCAGAGTGAAGCCCATCTTGCCCGCTATAACGTCGACAAAGACAGACTGAATGACCGGCAGTTTCTGCCGCGTATTCTGCTGGGTGAATATTTTCACGACCGCTTTCTCGCCGTCGTTGCCGAGGCGAAAAAGGCTGGGTTTCATATCGAGGTTCATCCCAACGCAGAAGTCACTGATATTAAGGCTGATGCAGACGGCGTGGCCCTGTCAGTGAACGATGCCCCTTTCTCAAGGCGGTTTGATCTTGCAGTGGTCGCCACCGGTCACGTCTGGCCTGATGAAGATGAATCCACCCGCGACTATTTCCCAAGCCCATGGTCGGGGCTGATGGACGCGGATATCCGAGCCTGTGAGGTGGGGATTATGGGTACCTCCCTCAGCGGACTGGACGCTGCTATGGCGGTAGTAATGCAGCATGGTCGCTTTAGCGGGGAGCAGTTCGTTGTCAATAAAGGTAGTGAGGGGCTAAACATCACGCTGATGTCCCGCTCGGGCGTTCTTCCGGAGGCCGACTTTTACTGCCCTATCCCTTATGAACCGCTGTCGGTGTTAACGGAGTCTGTGGCAGAAAGCGAAATTGCCAAAGGCCCTGACGGGCTGCTTGACCGCATCTTTGCGCTGATGGTGAAAGAGCTTGAGCTGGCCGATCCGCGCTGGTGCCAGGCGATAGCGATCGGCACGCTGAATGCTGACACGCTTCGTGATGTCTGGTTTGAGGATCGTAAAAAGCATGGTCCTTTCACCTGGGCCGAAGCGAATCTGAAAGAAGTGGAGCGCAATAAGTGCGAGAAACGCACCGTTGCCTGGCGCTATACCGTGCTTCGTCTGCATGAAGTAGTTCAGGCCATTGTCCCTTCACTCAATGAACGTGACAGAGAACGGTTTAAATCCGGGCTGGAGCGTGTGTTTATTGATAACTATGCCGCCATTCCACCGCAGTCTATCCGCCGGTTACTGACACTGCGCGAGGCAGGGATCATTAGCGTAGTCGCACTCGGTGATGATTACGACCTGGATATCGGCAGCGATCAGACCGTCATCACCACGAAAGAAAAGCGTTATCGCTTCGACGTCTTTATCGATGCCCGCGGGCAGAAACCGCTCAGAAATAAGGATATTCCCTTCCCGACGCTGCGCAAACAGCTTGAGGAAACGGGGGATGAGATACCGGACGTGGGGGAAGACTACACGTTGCTGTCACCTGCGTCTCTGCGCGGACGTATCGCTTTTGGGGCGATACCCTGGCTGATGCACGATCATCCGTTTGTTCAGGGGTTGTCTGAGTGCGCTGAAATTGGTAAAGCGATGGCGAAAGCGGCGGGGAATCCTGCATCTGGCGTGCGACGGAAGTTACCTTACACGGAGTTTTAACAGGGCTTCCCTGCCCTGCGGTGTCGGATTACTCGAAGAAGACTTCCGGGTTTTCCGACAACGACACGAAGGATTTAGTGTTCTTGTCCAGGGCAAGGATTTTGCCGCTTTCGATGTCATATACCCAGCCGTGCAGGCGAATGGCGTTGTTGCGCAGGCCTACCGCCACCGACGGATGGGTCTTGATGTTGCTCAGCTGAGCAAAGACGTTCTCCTGCACCATCGCATTCACTTTATCGATTGGCTGATCCCAGGTTTTCTTCTCAACCACCGCTTTTGCCGCATCAGAATAGCGCAGCCAGTGGGAAACGGCTGGCATCGGCTCCAGATCGGCGTTGTCAGCAATCGCCTTCATCGCGCCGCAGTTGGAGTGGCCGCAAATAACAATATCGGTCACGCCAAGGGCCACTACCGCGTATTCGATGGTTGCAGAGACACCGCCAGGCTCCGGCCCGAACGGTGGCACAATGTTGCCCGCGTTTCGAATGACAAAGAGCTGTCCTGGCTCCTGCTGCGTGACCAGTTCCGGAACCAGACGGCTGTCGGAGCAGGAGATAAACAGCGCTTTGGGATTCTGACTGGACGCTAAACTACGAAAAAGCTCTTTACGTTGCGGGAAAATCTCTTTTTGAAAGCTGAGAAAACCTTCAATGATATGTTGCATAGCCATTTCTCTTTTATCTGTTTTAGTTTAGGTATGATCGCGATCACACTCGTAAAATTTAACCACCGTGCCTTAGCGGAGACAAGCAATATATTTCTGGCCCGACCGCTGCACAATCTCATCTGCGTTCGCCGGGATGTTTTGCCCTTCAAAGGCCCCGTACAGTCGCTGGTACGTTTTCCCGGTCAGTCGACCGATCACCGCCTCAACGGTGCGGGCAGGCAGCGGCAGCATATTCGGATAACTCCACATAAACGACACGGCGTCCTTACCAGGCGTAACCTGCAAAATATCACCGGCCAGCAGCACGCCGTCGCCTGACTGCCAGTGCAGCACCGTGCCGCCTGCAAAATGCCCGCCCAGACGCAGCAGCGTCACCGACGGCATAATCTCCAGGGCGTCCTCCTCCCAGAAGCGTATCGCCGGACTGTCACGCATCACCCACTGCCGATCGCTGGCGTGCAGATAGATCGGCGCGTTAAACGCGGCGGCCCACTCCTGCATGGTGGTGTAGTAATGTGGGTGCGAAATCGCGATCGCGCTGATGCCCCCGAGCGCGTCAACTAACGCTCTGGTCGCCGGATCGAGGTTGGCGATGCAGTCCCACAGAACATTGCCCTGCGGCGTACTCAGCAGAAGCGCCCGCTGGTTGATGGCAAAAGCGGGAACGGTTTTGATGCTGAACAGCTGCGGCTCCAGCTGTTGCCATTTGTTGGTGTGCGTGGTCGTAAGGCTGTCGAAGTCCGTCCATGCCTGGCCCGTCACCGGGACATACTGGCGCTCATCGTCGCAAATCGGGCAGTTTTTGGGCTGTTCATCGTAAGCGGTACCGCAGGTTTTACAGAGTGTAATCATCGGCTTTCCTCAGCAATAAAGCACTGAGTATGGCAGGGATTATCCATATGTGCTGAGGGGTGCCTGGCCCGCTTTTTTTGACTTATACTGTGCCAGTATCAAAAACTGAATAACGCAGGTGGCACATGGAAATTGATCTCGATAACTTAGTCTTTAACGGGCTGGATGAAGCAGAAGAGCGCAACGCGGAACGTCTCGACGATGCGGATAAAAAAGCCCAGGCGATTGTCGCCGATGACGACTGCGGCGATGCCTGCAAGATCTGACGAGAAAGCACCGGAAGCCCCGGTGCTTTTTTTATGCATGAGGTTTTCACGCGCTATCAGATCTCCGGCGTTTTGCTAAACCCGGTCAGCATCAGGATCAGGCTTTGTTGAGATGACCCCGTCTCAAACTGATAGTGGTTTCCCTGACGATCGCCGCCGATATACCACGAAATTTCGGTTTTCCCTTCTGCCAGCGCCTTGCGCACCGCTTTATCCACGTCCACCATCCGGTATTCGCGGGAGTGGTTCAGGTAAAGCACCGCATCCGAGCGATAGTTGCAGGGCGGCCGTGAATGCCAGCTCACGGTGGCCGGATCCCAGTCGTTGCTCGCCGGATAGAAGAAGATTTGATCAGCGCCGTTGGTTTCCACTTTCCCGCCATAAATTCTCACGCGGTATTTAAACTGGGCAGGATCCTGTCCGGCAGGCAGCGGAGGGATGTTGAACTTCACCAGCGACAATGTTTCGCTGTTTTTCGTGCGTCCACCGTTCTTCCAGTTATCCTGCACCAGTAAGACCTGGGGATCGGGTTGTGAAAGTGCGGGTTCCATGCTGCTGAGCCAGACGTTGGCCTTCGCTTTTGAATAACCATACGGCACGGTGGTGCCGCAATCCATTCCGCGGTTCATGCACAGATCGGTCATAAAGCGCGCGGCATCTTCCGTCCAGCCGTTCATGAAGTCAGCATGCGCCGTATACAGGCTCCCCCATCGCTCTTCACGTTCACTGCCATGCATGGTGGGGTCGAGGGAAAGCTGGACTTTGCTGGTATCCAGAGAGCTAATTGTCGGAAGCACGTACGCAATATTTATGTTCACCGTCGGGATCTTCACCGGGAAGGCGGACGGACACTGTCCTTTCGTATCGTAGATGGCGTTAGCCAGGCCGTGGGCGGGCTTCAGGTTGACCCCGTCCCAGCAGTTCGGGAACTGAACGCCGATATTAAACTGCACGGCATCCTTCGCCTTGCGTAAGCCGCAGACTTCACCCGTTCTGGTGGTGTAGCCCTTGCCGTTGGCGCATAAAAAGGTGATATGTGGATTTGGCGCAGTGCCGTGATGATCGCCTGCCAGCAGCGACAGCCCCGCCGGGAACGGGTGCAGCGGCCAGGCGTCAACGTTCGATGCCTGATAATAGGTTTTTTGATAGGCGGGTTTGACCACCGTTCCGTCCGGTAATTTTAGCGACGGAGCCCAGTAGGCCGAGCTGTCTGCTTTGTTATCGCAGGTGGTCTTTTCCTGGGTACGCAGCGATTCACGGCTGGAGTAAGCATCCGTTTGCACGTTACCAAAAAAATCGTGCAGCATGGCCTCGTTGGGCATGCCGTACATCATAATGGCATCATCGCCGAGCGTATGGGAATAACTGCATACAACATGCGCCTGTGGACCAGCGTGTGCCGCCTGCATGGCAAGCAATAGCACGGTGGCAGAAAGCGCGGGGGTTAATACTGTCCGTTTCATTATCATCTCCATCTGAGAAAGGAGATAGTGGTAACAAAACGGCTATCGTTTACCGAGGATTAGCCAGGGCATTTTTCCCTTCATTCTCACTTTACACGCATCACGCACAGCTCATTCCAGTACATTTCGCGCGTCCGGCGAAGTTCAGCGTGACGTTTTAACATAGAACCACTCCGGGTCGATGTTGGCTACGTCCACGCCATAGAGGCTGGCGACAGGCAGTATTGACTCAAGAACACGTTGCGCGCTGTTCTCCGCATTCGCTGGTCGGGGCGCAAAAAACCGCCGTAACGTGCTTATCCATTTTTTCATCGTCATTACCCTTCTCGCTTAACCTGGACTCAGTTAAACACGCCTTCATCATGAAGAGGAAATAACAATAATGACTGTTGATATGCGGGATCTGAAAAACTCGCGAGACGCTTCGTCCTAACCGGCCAGCGCTTTAACCACCGTTTCCATCGCTTTGGTGGTCAACTCACTGCGCTTAACGCGCTGGTTCGCCAGCGCGGTACGCAGTACCCCGGCAATCACGATATGCTTGGGCTCCTGCCCTAAGTCACGCATCTCCAGAACGACCTTGCCTACCACCCGACACATCTCCTGGTACAGCGCTTCGTCTTTGGTCACATTGCCCATTGCCATCACTCCGTTGCCCTAAACCGTCAGCTTAAATCATTCGTCGGCTGGATACAAAAAAGAAGCCCGGCGTGTTGTTCGCCGGGCTTCGTCTGGAAAATCAGGCGATTAGTTGTTTACCGGGATGACCGCGCCTTTGTATTTGGTGCGGATCCAGTCCTGAATCTCTTTGGAGTGCAGCACGTTCACCAGCGCGACGATATCCTTCTTCTTCTCATCACCGCGATGAACGGTAATGATGTTGGCGTACGGGTTATTCTCACCGCTTTCAACCGCAATTGGATCGTGGACCGGATCCAGACCAGCATCAATTGCGTAGTTGGCGTTGATCACCACCGCAGCACCTTCGTCGTTGTTGTACATCTGCGGCAGCAGAGATGCCTCGACGTTAGGGGTGAATTGCAGCTTTTTCGGGTTCTCCACAATATCGCTGATGCGCGCGGTCACTTTATCGATGCCTGGCTTCAGTTTGATCACGCCCTCTTTTTCGAAGATGGAGAGAATACGCCCTTCCTCGGAAACCGCATCACGCATGATGATTTTGCCGCCTTCCGGCAGATCCTTCAGCGATTTGTATTTTTTTGAATAGATACCGATCGGCTCAATGTGGATTGCGCCTGCACTGACAAAATCATAATCCTTATCGCCCGCATGATCTTTAAGCACGCTGTTCAGGTAAGGGATGTGCTGGAAATAGTTGGCATCAATGTCATGCCCTGCCAGCGCCGTGTTTGGCAGAATGTAGTCCTGGAACGGTTTAATCTCCAGATCAATACCCTGCTTCGCCAGAATCGGCTTAGCCTGCTCCAGAATTTCCGCGTGCGGGGTGTTGGACGCCCCCACGGTGAGCGTGTCCGCCCAGGAGGCAAAGCTCAGGGCGCTCAGGGTGGCTGCGGCGATCAGTGTCAGTGTCTTTTTCATGATGTGGTTCCTGTGTGTATTTATTAGCGTTTATCTAACAGTGAAGTAATGGCATCGCCGCAGAACTGGATAATGAACACGATGATCAGAATGGTCACCGTTGCCACCAGCGTGACGTCACCATGGTTGCGCTGGAATCCTTCCAGATAAGCCAGATTTCCCAAACCGCCGGCACCTATCACCCCCGCCATTGCGCTGTAGCTCACCAGCGCAATCAGCGTCACCGTCATACCTGAAACCAGTGCGGGTGAAGATTCCGGCAGTAAAACCCGAAACACTAACGTGCTCAGCCGCGCGCCCATCGAACGCGTGGCTTCAATTACCCCTTTATCCACTTCCCGCAGGGCAATCTCGACCAGACGGGCGTAGAACGGCGCGGCGCCCACAATCAGGGCGGGCAGCGCAGCGTTAGCGCCGAGAATGGTCCCCACAACGGTCTTGGTGAACGGGATCAGCAGAACAATGAGAATGATGAACGGAATCGAGCGGAACACGTTCACCACAATCGACATCACGCTGTAGACCGTGCGGTTGTGGAATAACCCGCCGCGGGCGGTTAAAAACAGCGCCAGACCGAGCGCGATCCCCAGAACAAACGTCGCCACGCCGGAAAGCGCGGTCATGTAGAGCGTCTCCTGGGTTGCAGCCCAAAGTTGATCCCACTTCAGGTGCGGAAAGAGTTCATCAGCCATGCTTGATTACCTCGCCTTCAATATCGCTTTGCTTCAGGTCGGCGAGGATATTGTTCAGTTGTTCATCCGAAGCCACCACGTGCACCCAGAGCTGCCCGAAAACACCGTGGGCGGTTTGCGTCATTTTGCCGTGCAGGATGTTAAACGGCAGGCCGTAGCGCAGGGTCAGTTCACCGACGATCGGCCTGTGCGTGCTGTGCCCGGTGAAGGTGAGCTTGATGACCGCGCCCTCCAGCTCATTTGCCAGTTCGGTATTGAAGGTCTCTTCCTCCGCGTACTGGCTCACCTGGCGGACAAACTGCCGGGTGATCGGCTGCTGAGGATGCGTAAACACGCTCAGCACCTCCCCCTCTTCCACCACCTTGCCGTTCTCCATTACCGCCACGCGGTCGCAGATTTTGCGCACCACGTGCATCTCATGCGTAATGAGTACGATGGTCAGGTTAAAACGACGGTTAATGTCCAGGAGCAGATCGAGGATCTGATCGGTGGTCTGCGGATCCAGCGCCGAGGTGGCTTCGTCACACAGCAGTACGTCCGGATGATTGGCCAGCGCGCGGGCAATGCCCACACGCTGTTTTTGCCCGCCGCTCAGCTGGGACGGGTAGGCATTCTCGCGCCCCTTCAGGCCGACCAGCTCCACCAGCTCGGCAACGCGAGCCTGAATTTGCGCTTTTGGCACACCGGCAATTTGCATTGAAAAGGCGATGTTTTCCTTCACCGTGCGCGACCAGAGCAGATTAAAGTGCTGGAACACCATGCTGATTTTCAGGCGTGCCTGACGCAGCGCTTCTCCCTTCGCGGCGGAGATATCCTGACCGTTAATAGTGACGCTGCCGGCGCTGGGCTTTTCCAGACCGTTCAGCAGACGGATAAGCGTACTTTTCCCGGCCCCGCTGTAACCAATGATCCCGTAAATCTGTCCCTGCTCTATCGTCAAGTTGACGTTATCAACGGCTGTCAGCGCCAGCTTCCCGTTGTCAAAAACCTTCGAAATATTACTGAGTACGATCATTCTTATTCGTTATCCGTTACGCATATAGCGGTTTAGCAGTATGGATGTCCAAAAGATAGTAAACAGCCGTTATCAGCTTTTAAATGACCAAAAAAGAATTTCTTATAATGCGGAGGAATAAGCAGCGAACTGGCGGGTGAAAAGCATTTAGATGAATATCTGCAATAATTATCTGCCTTTTGCATATCAGGTCTCATTCATCCGACGAAATTGGTTAATTTTTCAGCACTATGTACTGATATAGCCATCCTCACATCCGGGCACCTTTACGTCTTGCTGTCTTTCAATCCAAAAAAATAAGGATTATTCCTTTCTGTTCTAAAACCCAGTGAAACGTTCTTTATTGAGAAAATTTCATGGTCCTATCATCCGGTCATCACCTCTTCACAGGACATGACCATGACGCTTTACCACTCCGTCACCGAACTAATTGGCCATACGCCACTCATCCAGCTGCACAAGCTGGATACCGGCCCCTGCTCGCTGTTTCTGAAGCTGGAAAATCAGAATCCAGGCGGCTCGATTAAAGACCGCGTCGCGCTGTCGATGATTAACGAAGCCGAGCGTATGGGGCAGCTACGGCCCGGCGGCACCATTATTGAAGCCACGGCGGGGAACACCGGCCTGGGGCTGGCGTTGATTGCGGCGCAAAAGGGATACTCGCTGATCCTGGTGGTGCCGGACAAAATGAGCCGTGAGAAGATTTTCCACCTGCGCGCGTTAGGGGCGCAGGTCGTGCTAACCCGCTCGGATGTGAATAAAGGGCATCCGGCCTACTACCAGGATTATGCCCGGCGGCTGGCGAACGAACTGCCAGGCGCGTTTTATATCGACCAGTTCAATAACGCGGCCAATCCGCTGGCGCACCGCACCACTACCGCACCGGAACTGTTTGAACAGCTTGACGGCCAGATCGATGCCATCGTCGTCGGCGTGGGGTCCGGCGGTACGCTGGGTGGCTTACAGGCGTGGTTTGCAGAACATTCGCCGCAGACGGAATTTGTGCTTGCCGATCCGGCCGGGTCGGTGCTGGCGGACCAGGTTGAGACCGGACGCCATCACGATGCCGGATCGTGGCTGGTTGAGGGGATTGGCGAAGACTTTATCCCTCCGCTGGCGCACATCGAAGGGGTTAACCGCGCCTGGCGCATTACCGATCGCGAGGCGTTCACCACCGCCCGCGATCTGCTAAAAACGGAAGGGATCCTGGCAGGCTCCTCCACCGGCACGCTGCTGGCGGCGGCGCTGAAATATTGCCAGGCGCAGACTACGCCAAAACGTGTGGTCACCTTCGCCTGCGACAGCGGCAATAAATACCTCTCGAAGATGTTCAACGACGACTGGATGCGCCAGCAGGGGCTGATTTCACGTCCGCAGGCAGGCGATCTCTCGGACTATATTGCCCTGCGCCACGATGAAGGCGCGACGGTGACTGCCGCCCCGGACGACACGCTTTCCACCGTGCTGGCCCGCATGCGCCTGTACGACATCTCCCAGCTGCCGGTGCTCGATAACAACAAGGTCGTCGGCATCATCGACGAGTGGGACCTGCTGCGACACATTGAGGGAAATGCCGATCGCTTCTCTCTCCCCGTGACGGCGGCCATGACGCGTCAGGTCGAATATCTGGATAAGCAGGCCCCGGAGAGCGCCCTGTACACCATCTTTGACCGTGGCCTGGTGGCGATTATTTATGACGAAGACCGCTTTCTGGGTCTGATCACACGCAGTGACGTACTCACCACCTGGCGTAACCGCCTGACGAAATAAAAGGAGCAAAAGATGAAAAACCTGGCCACCCTCAGCGTTCACAGCGGTGAGTATCACGACACGCACGGCGCCGTGATGCCGCCAATTTACGCCACGTCGACGTTTGCGCAACCGGCACCGGGTGAACATACCGGCTACGAATACTCCCGGAGCGGCAACCCAACCCGCCATGCGCTGGAGACCGCCATCGCCGAACTGGAAGGCGGCACGCGCGGGTACGCCTTCGCGTCAGGGCTGGCGGCCATTTCCACCGTGCTCGAGCTGCTGGATAAAGACAGCCATATCGTTGCCATTGACGACGTGTATGGCGGTACGTATCGCCTGATCGAAAACGTGCGCAAGCGCAGCACCGGGTTACAGGTGAGCTGGGTTAAGCCGGACGATGTAGCCGGACTTGAGGCCGCCATTCGCCCGGACACCCGCATGATCTGGGTGGAAACGCCGACGAACCCGCTGCTGAAACTGGCCGACCTGGAGGCCATCGCAGACATTGCCCGACGCCATAATGCGATCAGCGTGGCGGATAATACCTTCGCCTCCCCGGTCATTCACCGGCCGCTGGAGGCGGGGTTCGACATTGTGGTTCACTCCGCCACCAAATATCTCAACGGTCATTCAGACGTGGTTGCCGGGCTGGCTGTTGTCGGGGCAAATAAGGATCTCACGGAGCGTCTGGGCTATCTGCAAAACGCGGTTGGCGGCGTTCTGGATCCGTTCAGCAGCTTCCTGACGCTACGGGGGATTCGCACCCTCTCCCTGCGCGTTGAGAAGCACAGTGCCAACGCGCTGGCGATTGCGCAATGGCTGGAGCAGCATCCGCAGATAGAGAGCGTGCTCTATCCCGGGCTGGAGTCACACCCCCAGTATGCGCTTGCCCGCAGACAAATGGCGCTGCCGGGCGGCATGATCTCCGTTGTGATTAAAGGCGATGCGCAACGCGCGACAGAGGTGATTCGTCATCTTACGCTCTTTACCCTGGCGGAAAGCCTGGGCGGGGTGGAGAGTCTGGTGAGCCAGCCCTACAGCATGACCCACGCCTCCATTCCACTGGCGCAGCGTCTTGCAAACGGCATTGTGCCGCAGCTGATACGCCTGTCGGTGGGGATTGAGGATGCGAAGGATCTGATCGCCGACCTTCAACAGGCGCTGGAAAAGTGAGCAAAAAACGGCGGGCGTTGCGCCTGCCGTCATAAGATGACATTAGGCCTTAACGCCTTGATAACAAACTTATGTGAATCTGCACAGAATGTTTTTGAAACGCTGTTTCCATTTTCCTTTTTACTGTGAATCAGCGTATAATGCGCGCCAAATCCCTGGTGAATGGTTTCAGCGCTTGGAATACAAAAAACAACGTACAACTTCTCCTCTCCTTCGTTGGGCTGGCACTCAGGCACACTTTCTTCTGCACGCTCATTTGATGTCACCTATTCTTAGTGCGTGTCATATACTCTTTCGCAACACAGGTTTGACTCCGCGGCGGTGCGCCCCCGGAGCGAGATTTCCATATCCTTCCCAACTTAAAGACTAAGACTGTCATGAAAAAGACGAAAATTGTTTGTACTATCGGCCCGAAAACCGAATCCGAAGAGATGCTGAGCAAAATGCTGGATGCCGGCATGAACGTGATGCGTCTGAACTTCTCCCACGGCGACTATGCTGAACACGGTCAGCGTATTCAGAACTTGCGCAACGTGATGAGCAAGACCGGGAAAAAAGCGGCAATCCTGCTCGACACCAAAGGTCCTGAAATTCGCACCATCAAACTGGAAGGCGGTAACGACGTTTCCCTGAAAGCGGGCCAGACCTTCACCTTCACCACCGACAAATCCGTTGTAGGTAATAACGAAATCGTTGCCGTGACCTACGAAGGCTTCACCAGCGATCTGTCCGTTGGCAACACCGTGCTGGTAGATGACGGCCTGATCGGCATGGAAGTGACCGCGATTGAAGGTAACAAGGTTATCTGTAAAGTGCTGAACAACGGCGATCTGGGCGAAAACAAAGGCGTTAACCTGCCGGGTGTGTCCATTGCTCTGCCAGCGCTGGCTGAAAAAGACAAACAAGACCTGATCTTCGGCTGCGAACAAGGTGTGGACTTCGTTGCGGCGTCCTTCATCCGTAAACGTTCTGACGTGGTTGAGATCCGTGAGCACCTGAAAGCGCACGGCGGTGAGAACATTCAGATCATCTCCAAGATCGAAAACCAGGAAGGCCTGAACAACTTCGACGAAATCCTTGAAGCGTCTGACGGTATCATGGTAGCGCGTGGCGACCTGGGCGTAGAAATCCCGGTTGAAGAAGTGATCTTCGCGCAGAAGATGATGATCGAGAAATGCGTTCGCGCGCGTAAAGTGGTTATCACCGCAACGCAGATGCTGGACTCCATGATCAAAAACCCACGCCCTACCCGCGCTGAAGCCGGCGACGTGGCAAACGCCATCCTCGACGGTACCGATGCCGTTATGCTGTCTGGCGAATCTGCAAAAGGGAAATACCCCCTGGAAGCGGTCGGCATCATGGCGACCATCTGTGAGCGTACCGACCGCGTGATGAAAAGCCGTCTGGATTACAATAACGACAGCCGTAAACTGCGCATCACCGAAGCCGTGTGCCGTGGTGCGGTAGAAACCGCCGAGAAACTGGAAGCCCCACTGATTGTCGTGGCGACCCAGGGCGGTAAATCTGCGCGTGCCGTGCGTAAATACTTCCCGGATGCGACCATTCTGGCGCTGACCACCAACGAAACCACCGCGCGTCAGCTGGTGCTGAGCAAAGGCGTGATCCCACACCTGGTGAAAGAGATTGCCTCTACCGATGATTTCTATCGTCTGGGTAAAGAAGTGGCTCTGGAACTGGTTGATTGTGGCCTGGCTCAGAAAGGCGACGTGGTGGTTATGGTTTCTGGTGCACTGGTACCAAGCGGTACAACCAACACTGCATCTGTCCACGTACTGTAATATTTCACGAACAAATTATTGTTTTGTTAAAAAGCGTCCTTCGGGGCGCTTTTTTTATTCCCGCCATTAACCAGAACTATTCAAAAAGCAAATCGGGTTTTTCTATTTAATCGCGATTTATCTAAGATGAATCCGATGAAAAATGCCTTTTTTAACATAGCTTTTTCGTCAAAATTGCCGATTTCGTTGCTTCTTTGAGCGAACGATCAAAAATAGGCGTAATCCCATCAAAAAAATATTCTCAACCCAAAAAACTTTGTGTAATACTTGTAACGCTACATGGAGATTAACTCAATCTAGAGGGTATTAATAATGAATCGTACTAAACTGGTACTGGGCGCGGTAATCCTGGGTTCTACTCTGCTGGCTGGTTGCTCCAGCAATGCTAAAATCGATCAGCTGTCTTCTGACGTTCAGACTCTGAACGCTAAAGTTGACCAGCTGAGCAACGACGTGAACGCAATGCGTTCCGACGTTCAGGCTGCTAAAGACGACGCAGCTCGCGCTAACCAGCGTCTGGACAACCAGGCTACTAAATACCGTAAGTAATAGTACCTGTTAATAAAATGGCGCACATTGTGCGCCATTTTTTTTGCCTTCGTCAAACCTCTACTGAAGCGCTTTCTCTCCCTCGCCTTCCGTCACCGCCGCTGAGACACGACTGTTCTGAACCGACAGGACAGAATTGCTGGCTGACGAACCATTGCCTGCTGAAACGGCAACCGGGATCCCGGCTCTGCGCGCCAGAGCTTTGTCGATTAGCGTTTTATCGCTACCTGATTCCGCTGCGAAGGCGGTAAACGCCGCTGAGTGCGTGAACGGCACCGTCTGTGGGTTTTCGCCCTCAGCCTGCGCCAGCGGCCTGTGCACCTCGATATAACGTTTGCCGTCCGGCTCGACGGAGAACTTCACCGGCTCATTGATAATCTGCACCCGCGTGCCGACGCGCACTTGTTCAAACAACGCTTTGATATCCGGCGCGTTCATTCGCATACAGCCCGAGCTGACCCGCAGCCCTACGCTGTCCGGCGCGCTGGTGCCATGAATAAGATATTCCCCATTCCCGATGCCCAGACGCAGCGCAAAGCGCCCCAGCGGGTTATTTGGCCCTGCGGATACCACAGGCGGCAGTTTAATGCCCTGCGCCAGTGAGCGCGCTCTGATGCCCGCTGTGGGGGTCCAGGTAGGGTTAGGGATTTTCTGACTCACACGGGTGGTGCTGACCGGTGTTTCCAGCCCAAGCTGACCAATACCCAGCGGATAGACCTGCACGATATTTTCGCCAGGCGGATAGAAGTAAAGACGCAGCTCCGCCAGATTCACCACAATGCCCTCACGCTCGGTGTCCGGGAGCAGCATCTGGGAAGGAATGGTAATGACCGTTCCTGGCGCAGGGTTTACCGGTGCAATGGTATTATTGGTTTCAAGGATAAGCTGTGCGGCGGTATTAAACCGACGAGCGATAGCCTGGAGCTTATTGTCGCCTTCCTGAATGGTGTATGTCTGATTTTGCCCAATCAGGCGGCTGCCTGCGGGCGGTAAAGGATAATCAACCGCCCTGGCTGAATTAACAGCACTGAGCGAACCAAGGAGTAATAGAGTTATTAGAGACGCGCGCTTCATGCTGAGATTCCTTATTCACTGACCAAACGTCAGAAAGCTGAAAAACCAGCGAGGTGGAAACCACCCCGCGAAACAGAATGAATGCTGTTCTGTCAGTTTAGCTAAGGATTGTGGCTTTGGCGCGTATGGCGCGGATCATCGCTTCCAGTCCCTGGGAGCGGGACGGGGTGAGGTGTTGGGTTAAGGCCATTTTTTCAAACCACGAGCGAACGTCAAAGGCGACAATATCCTGCGCCGACATCTGGTGATAAAGAATAAATACGACGGCAATAAGCCCCTTCACAATGGCCGCATCGCTGTCACCCTGTAAATCGATTACGCCATCCTCCGTCTGCTGCATCTGGATCCAGACCTGGCTCTGGCAGCCCTGAATGATGTTGTCCCGGTTATGCGCCTCTTCGCTGAGCGGCGGCAGGCGCTGACCTAGCTCGATAATATAAAGGTATTTCTCTTCCCAGTTTGCGCAACGCCCAAAGTTACGCAGCAATTTATCTCTGTCCGGCAAATCTGCCATCTCTCGCCTCTCCGTTAGCCAAGCAGCTGGTGAATACGTTTTAGTCCCGCCACCAGTCTGTCGACCTCTTCCGTTGTGTTGTACATCACCAGCGATGCGCGGCACATGGCCGGTACCTGATAATACGCCATCAGTGGCATCGCGCAGTGATGCCCGGTACGTACGGCGACGCCGTAATTATCCAGGAAACTGCCCACATCATAAGCGTGATGCTTGCCGAGGTTGAAGGCTATCACACCCAGACGGTCAGCAGGGCCATATAAGGTCAGATCCGGGACGCCGGCAAGCTCCTGCAAGGCATATTGCATCAGCAGCTGTTCGTACTCCTGAATCGCCGCCAGCCCCGTTTCAGAGACGTAGCTAATGGCCGCGCCCAGCCCGATGATCCCGCCCGTGTTTGGCGTGCCCGCCTCGAAGCGCCAGGGCGCCCGGGCGTAGGTTGTGCCTTCCGTCAGGCTGACGGTGGCAATCATTGACCCGCCCCCTTCCCACGGCGGCATGGCCTGGAGAATATCCTCCTTCACATACAACACGCCGATGCCCGTCGGACCATACAGCTTGTGCCCGGAGAAGACGTAGAAATCGCAGTCCAGGGTCTGAACGTCAACCGCATGGTGCATCACCGCCTGGGCACCATCAATCAACACTTTCGCACCGGCCTGATGGGCTTTGTCGACGATCAGCGCCACCGGATTTTCCGTCCCCAGCACGTTTGAAACGTGGGTCACCGCTACCAGCCGCGTTCTGTCGTCAAGCAGGGCGTCCAGCTGTTCAAGCTGAAGCGTACCGTCTTCGTTTAGCGGGATCACCCGCAGTTGCGCCCCCATACGCTCACAGAGCATCTGCCAGGGCACGATGTTAGCGTGGTGCTCCATCTGGGTGATGATGATGTTATCCCCCGCGTGCACCTGCGCATTGCCCCAGCTGTTAGCCACCAGGTTGATCCCTTCGGTGGTGCCACGCACGAACACCAGCTCTTCCGGCGAACGCGCGTTGAGAAACGCCGCAACCTGCGTGCGCACGTTTTCCATGCGCTGGGTCGCCTCGGCGCTCAGGGTGTGGATCCCGCGATGGACCGCCGCATAACCGTGGCGGTAAAACTCGGATTCCGCATCCACCACCTGATTCGGTTTTTGCGCGCTGGCCGCACTGTCGAGATAGGCCAGCGGCAGACCGTTCACTTCACGGGTCAGTACCGGAAAATCTGCCCGGACTTTCTCTACGGGAAATGTCATGCTTCGCCTCCAGGCAGCCGCTGACCGATACGGGCCAGCACCTGCTGTTTAAGTCCGCCATCGGGCAGCGCTTCCGTCAGCTCAGCCGCAAAGGCGTAAATAATCATCTTTTGCGCGGCCTGCTGGTCTATTCCGCGAGAGCGCAGGTAGAACATCTGCTCATCGTCAATACGCCCGACCGTTGCGCCGTGGCTGCATTTCACGTCGTCCGCATAAATTTCCAGCTGTGGTTTGGTGTCCACCTCTGCCAGACGTCCCAGCAAAAGGTTGTTGTTGGTCATCTGCCCGTCAGTTTTGATGGCGTGCTGCGCCACATTGATCAGGCCGTTAAACACCGCACGTCCTTTGTCGCTGACGATGGTTTTGTGCAGCTGACGGCTGTTGCAGTAGCCTTTGTTATGCTCAAGCCAGGTGCGCGTGTCGCACACTTCTGACTTCACCGGCATCGCCAGGCTGTTAATACGCAGCGTAGTGTTCTCACCGTTCAGCTGGGTGCTGGTATTGTGGCGCAGCACCGCGCCGCCAAGCAGGAAGCTGTGGCTGTAAGCCGCGGCATCCTGGCCCAGCAGAATATCGTTGTGGGCGAAGTGGTGACTGAGCGGATTCTCAAACGCCAGCTTGATATGGTGCAGCTGGGCGTTGGCCGCCACGTTCATCGTCAGACGCGAGCCGGTAAAATGGCGGGTGTCGTTCAGACTAACGTAATGTTCAATTACCGTCGCTTCTGCCCCTTCTGCCAGCTCGAGATGGTGGCGATAGTGGGCGGTGTTGATCTCGCCGCCCTCAACACCCTGGGTGATATGCATCAGCAGCAGCGGTTTCGCCGGGCGCTGGTTACGCTTAACGTGAATATGGGTGACAGACTGAGACAGGCTCTCTGTGAGGTGCAGAAAGACGTCAGGCTGGACCGGAGCACTCAACGACTGGCGCTCGTCGTTAATGGCGATATCGAACCCGCTCTCCTGTACGCTGTCGCTGAGTTCCTCACGAAACTGCCCGTCTACAAACACCAGACGCACGGCATCCACGCTCAGCGCCAGCACATCGCGCTGACCGGGGCTAACCTGCGCCAGACGGGTGACAAACTCGCCGTTCAGCAGGCCGTCCAGCGGGGTATATTTCCAGTTCTCATGCTTACGCGTCGGTAAACCGAGACGCAGCATCTGCTGGAGATGGTGCTGAGCCTGTTCAGAGCGCGCTCCACCCTGCGCTTCAAACAGCCGGTGCCACTGCTGGAGTGCATTACTGCTGTTCGGTAAGCCAGCCATAACCCTGCTCCTCCAGTTGATTAACCAGCGTAAAGTCACCGGATTTCACAATGCGCCCCTGATAAAGCACGTGGACATAGTCCGGTTTGATGTAGTCCAGAATACGCTGGTAGTGAGTCACGATAATAAATGAGCGGTTACCGTCACGCAGAGAGTTTACGCCGTCGGCAACGATCTTCAGGGCATCAATATCCAGCCCTGAATCGGTTTCATCGAGAATGCACAGCTCCGGCTCAAGAACCGCCATTTGCAGAATATCGTTACGTTTTTTCTCACCGCCGGAGAAACCCACGTTCACCGAGCGGGTGAGCAGATCTTCGGGCATTTTCAGCAGCTTGATTTTCTCTTCCATCAGATCCTGGAAGTCAAAGCGATCCAGCGCCTCAAGTCCGCGATACTTGCGCACCGCGTTCAGCGCGGTTTGCAGGAAGAACTGGTTGCTGACGCCCGGGATTTCCACCGGATACTGGAAGGCCATAAAGATGCCCTCACCGGCACGCTCTTCAGGCGACATCTCCAGCAGATCCTTGCCGTTAAACTCAACGGAGCCGCTGGTGACCTCATAATCTTCGCGTCCTGCCAGCGTCGCTGAAAGCGTACTTTTCCCGGAGCCGTTTGGCCCCATGATGGCGTGAACTTCACCCGGTTTGACGTCAAAATTGAGCCCACGCAGGATCTCTTTCTCTTCCACGCTAACCTGTAAATCTTTAATGCTTAACATGTGCTTTCCTTAACCGACGCTGTGTTCAAGACTAATGGCGAGGAGTTTCTGGGCTTCAACGGCAAATTCCAGCGGCAGTTCAGAGAACACGTCCTTACAGAAGCCGTTAACAATCATTGAAATCGCATCTTCTTCACTGATCCCGCGTTGCAGGCAGTAGAACAGCTGATCTTCACCGATACGTGACGTAGTCGCCTCATGCTCGAGCTGGGCGCTGTTATTGCGGCATTCGACATAGGGGAAGGTATGCGCCCCGCAGTCCGCACCAATCAGCATGGAGTCGCACTGGGTAAAGTTACGTGCGTTGGTGGCTGTCGGCATGATTTTCACCAGCCCGCGATAGCTGTTCTGGCTGTGACCGGCAGAGATCCCTTTGGAGATGATGGTCGATTTGGTGTTTTTACCGATGTGGATCATCTTGGTGCCGGTATCGGCCTGCTGATGACCGCTGGTCAGCGCCACGGAGTAAAACTCACCGATGGAGTTGTCGCCGCGCAGAATACAGCTCGGGTATTTCCAGGTAATGGCGGAGCCGGTTTCTGACTGCGTCCAGGACATCTTACTGTTTTCACCTTCGCACAGCGCACGCTTGGTGACGAAGTTCAGAATACCACCGGTGTTTCCATCGCCCGGGAACCAGTTCTGTACCGTAGAGTATTTCACTTCCGCGTCTTTATGGATGATCACCTCTACCACCGCCGCGTGCAGCTGGTAGCTGTCGCGCACCGGCGCCGAACAGCCTTCGATATAGCTGACGTAGCTGCCTTCATCGGCCACCAGGATGGTGCGTTCAAACTGGCCGGTTTTTTCCGCGTTAATGCGGAAATAGGTTGAGAGCTCCATCGGGCAGCGCACACCTTTAGGCACGTAGATAAAGGTGCCGTCTGACGCCACCGCCGCATTCAGTGCCGCGAAGAAGTTATCGTTACTGGGTACCACGGTGCCAATGTACTTTTTCACCAGCTCCGGGTGATCGTGAATGGCTTCCCCAAAGGAGCAGAAAATTATCCCCTGCTCCGCCAGCTTTTCACGGTAGGTGGTTGCCACCGAGACGGAGTCAAAAATGGCGTCCACCGCCACCTCTTTACCTTCGCGCACGGGCACGCCGAGCTGATTGAAGGCCTCTTCCACCTCTTTACTCAGGAAGCTGTTCTCGGCACCGGTTTGCTGTACCGCGCCGGGCTGCGAGGCACAGGTATCATCGCAGCTGCCGCAGGAGGGCGCGGAGTAGTAGCTGTAATCCTGATAGTTCAGCTTATCGTAATGCGCTTTCAGCCAGTGGGGTTCTTCCATCTCCAGCCACGCGCGGAATGCGCTCAGGCGAAACTCCAGCATCCACTCCGGCTCGTTACGTTTCGCCGAAATGGCGCGCACGACCTCTTCGTTGATGCCTTTCGCCAGCTCATCGGTTTGCAGCTGCGTGAAGAAACCCTCTTTATAGTTGAGGTGTCCGCCGCTCCAGGTGTTTACATCACTCGTTGCTTCAGTATTACGAGACATAGTACCGCCTATACCCCAAAGCTTTCGCCGCAGCCGCATTCGTTCTGGGCTTTCGGGTTATGAAATTTGAATAACTGGTTTAAACCTTCCCGAACGTAGTCGACTTCGGTTCCATCAATAAACGGCATAGCCTGTAGCGCGACGTATAACTTTGCACCGTCGGTTTCAAAGACCAGATCGTCCTTTTTGGGTTCGGTTACGGTATCCAGCACGTAGCCAAATCCTGCGCAGCCCGTCTGCTTAACGCCTAAGCGTACGCCGAGGATGTCGGGATTTTTTGCCACCAGCTCATGAATATGCGCCGCCGCCGCGGGCGTCAGCGTTAAGCCACGCCAGGCAAAATCGGCCGGATTGAAGGTTTCTGAATGCAGTTCCATAGGTCCACCTCATCTGATAAGCCACCAGGGCATAACACCATGTTAGTGATAACGATTATCACTTCAACCCCCTGCGAGCAGGGGCTTTGGGCTAAACCGCCCTTTTTGGCTACTTTCATTAAGCATAGACCCTGTGACGGGATGCGGATGGGTGGGTTAGTTTTGTTCAATGCATTGATAAATAATGCATTTCATAAGAAAGGCGGTAAGGTGGCGGGCAATAATAAAAATTGTATTGAAAATACCTATTTTTGAGATAGCTAAAGTACGCCCAGGCATCATATACATTTTTTACGTATGCCTCCCCCTTAAGCCAGGTTCTTTTTAATTCTTTTTTGCTTTACCTGGGCGCGCATAAAGACGTTTGATGGATAAGTTAACCATTATTTATCAGTCTGATAGTGGTTAAATTCCGATCATGATTAATTACATAAACTCGTCCCTTTTCGGCGTAATGTTTCCCTTGTTAACCATTTATTCAGTAAGGGATTAAATTATGTGGAGTGCCCATAAAGCCGCAGTTCATGCTCGCCAGCATGCAGGTCAGTATAGCCAGAAAAGATGTGCAGAATTTGTTTCAAAATCCATTCGCGCCGGCGGTGCTAATCTACAGAACACACATTATGCTAAGGATATGAAAAGCAATTTAATTCTGGCGGGCTTCCACCAGGTTTACGGTGAGCCTGTTGAGGGCGATGTGGCGGTGATCCAGCCCACAGCGCACCACCCCTATGGCCACGCTTGCATCTATGGTGGGAACGGCGTCTGGTACTCTGATTTTGTTCAGCGAACAATGTATCCGGGAAAAGAATACCGGGAAGTAAAGCCAGCATATGCAATTTACAGGCATGACTGACATGAAAAAAATAATTCTGGCGATCCTGCTTCTGCCCACTCTCGCATCAGCTGCACAGAAGTTACCCCCTGAGGTATCCGCTGCCCTTCAGTTTAATAAGTGGTACATCTCGCAAATTATTTCCGGGAAAGAGCCCCTGAAAAACTATGAAGCGCTGAGGCCATATGTGACCCGCGAAACCATCAGCAAACTCAAAGCCATGGATAAGCTGGATCCAGATGAATATGACGTGCCTGACGTCGATATGTTCATCAAGGCTCAGGGATATGAAGATGACTGGGACATCGTCAGTGCGCGGGCGCTGGATTACGATGCCGCCTGTATGCAGGTTTATATCTCATTCGGCAAAAAGCGGGATCACACCGTGATTGACTGCATGCTCAAGGAAGATGGCGTGTGGAAAGTTGAATCCGTGGCCAGTATGAATATTTCAGACAACCTGATGATGGAATAAACCGACGATATGACAGGGGTACTGATGCTATGCATCTTCGCGGATACCCCTGTCGTATCGCCAGAAAGCAAAAATCCCGCGCTGGCGGTTTACCGTTGGCCCCCTTAACATCAGTGATGGAACGAGACGGCGAAACCCTGTTCACGCCAGTGGTCGAGCTGCTCCTGTTGACGAGGCGTAGGTGCTTTACCGGTCCAGACGAAAATTTTTTGTCCAGGGAAAAGTTCCGGACGTGGAGAATCAATCGGTTCAGCCAGCACGTCGATATGCCAGCCCTTGTAGGCAAGACGGGCCGCTTCCAGCCACAAATGCGTACGGTCGTCGCACTCCCATCCAACCAGTAGCGCATCTTTACCTGCTTTTTTTCGTGATTCAACCAGGCTAGTAACGGCAAACTCAATCAGGACACCGTCGAGCAGGCTCGCCATATGACGCACCGTATTCTGATCCTGATTCATTCGCTGACGCACAGGGGTGATGATGTTATCTATAAGAACATCCATCGCATGGTCGCGGCGGAACTCACTGATTTTGGCGCGCAGTTTTGCCGGATTGGCATAGCGCAGAACGGTTAACATCTCTTCCTGAAACGATGCCCAGTTCCCATGCGTCATCACTTCTGTATTTTCAAGAAGCGCTTTTACTTTACCGACCGAAACACCCGTTTTCATCAGGCGTTTGATCTCTTCGATACGCAGGATATCTTCATCGTCAAACTGACGATGACCCCCTTCACTTCGCTGCGGCTTCAACAATCCATAACGGCGCTGCCAGGCACGCAGCGTAACGGGGTTGATACCGCATCGTTCGGCCACTTCGCCGATACTGTAATAGGCCATTAACTCCCTCACGCACAATACTTCCATACCTAACCAAACCAACCTTATCAGATTGTACAAATCATTTGTATAACTAACTCCTCGTTATGAGACAAGTGAATGGCTCAAAGAACCCCTCACTCGTTAATATATTGTTGTATAAATTTAGCCGTACGTACAGGTCACTTTTAACAGTTACGTACAGGTTTTTTATAAATCGTACTTTTTCTCGGGCCAGGCAATCGCCGGAATGCCCCCCAGACGCGGGCTGGCAAAAAGGTGGCCCTGGAACTGAGAAATCCCGGCGGATTCCAGCCACATCCACTCTTCAGCCAGCTCTACGCCAACCGCACAGAACAGAATTTCCAGGGACGCACAGCATTTAATGATCGACTGAATGATCGCCTGACGCGGGCCGCTCTTGTGCACGTTAGCAATCAAATCACGGTTGATCTTGATTCTGTCCGGCTGGAACTGAGCCAGCAGTTGCAGACCGGCGAATCCCGCGCCAAAGTGATCGATGGCCACGCTGATCCCGGCGCTTTTAAGCTGTCTGACCGCGCTGGTGAACTCTTCAAAGCGCGAGATGGCCTCGCTCTCGGTGAACTCGACTACAATTTGCTCCGGCACAAAACCGTTCGCCTCAATTGCCGTCAGTAAAAAATCGACGGCGCCAGGAACATTGACCAGCGTCATCGGCAGCAGATTAATGGACAACGTTTGAGTCTGTAGGCCCAGCGCGCTGGCCATCGACAAAGCCACCTGTTTACTCTTCAGATCCGATTCGTACAGCGCCTCACGCGACAGGTTGGCAAAATAGCTTTCCGGGGACTCACCGGACGGCGTGCGGATCAGGGCTTCCCAGGAAACAACCTGCTGCATAAACGGATCGACGATAGGTTGAAATGCGAAACTACAGTCCGCGTCCTTTGCCACTACTGTCGGCTGGGAGGATAACGGCGTATTTTCGGTGACAAACTCCCAGGCGTCAGCAGGAGGCAGCTCAAAGTAGTTGGCTTTTTCAGTGGCCTCAACGAAGGTGCGGAAAAATTGCAGGGCGCGATCGTTATAGGTTAGCTGATAGCGGCTTGTGCCTTTATCAAGAACCTGTTGCAGCACTTCGTTGGTGTCGTACTGACGAAGGTCGAAGAGCTCCATACCCACATTGCCAAAACGTCTTGAAGGCCCGTGATCGCTCAACAATTCGACCACGTTGTGATGCCGTAGGTCACGGCAAATGAGCTCATAGATCTCCTTAACGTTATCAGCGGGCCCTTCAAGTAACTGAAAAAAGTGTGTGCCGTTAAACAGCAAAATCCCCGTCACATCGAACTGGCGATTTCTACAATTTGCAGCAGCGACCATGTCTTCCAGCGCTTTCACTGGAACGTCCTCGCAGATATGACTGCGGTAAATGATGGTTGTGAGCATGCTAATCCTGAAGATTGAGGGGGTGACCACGAAAACACGTGGGGAGAACTCTGTTATAGCACATTAATTTCCCAACAAATAATTTACATCTCAACAATTTACACGGCTTCTTTGCGCCTTTCCCAAGCTTGTACAACTCTGCGACGCCGCTTTGGATTGTACAATATATTTAGTGAATCACGCAGTAAAGTGTGTACACATAACACAATGATAAATAAACACTTTATAAAATATATTATAAAATATTTAAAAAATTGTACATTTTAAATGTACAGATTTGAAAATTATGTATACCTTAAATGTAACGTTACTGATTACAGAATTTTACAGGAGCGAAACATGCAGCAGAACGGATACGTCGCAGACTCAGCAACAGCGATTGCGCAGTACTTCGAAAAAGCCGCGCTTCCAACCCAACAGGAAACCCTGGGTCAGGTTGTTGTTGAAATCCTTAGCGATGGGCGGAATCTGAATCGCAAATCGCTCTGCACAAAACTGTTGAGTCGCCTTGAAAGGGCCAATGGTCCGGAAGAGGAACATCATTATCACCTGCTTCTTGGTCTGCTCTTCGAACGTTAATGTTATGAACAGCAGTGATGCGGACAGACTGATCGACCAGCTCATTGGAGAAGCCGCTCTTTCACTTTTGAAGGAGCGCGGTCCCGTGACGACCGAGGGATTGGTTCAGCGTCTGCGTAACATGCAAGCCTGTGAGACGGATCCCCAGCGGCGGGAGACATTAGCGAGGGTGATAGCTGAAATCAGCTCAGGCACGGTCGCTTTTAAAGGTCGCAGAACCGCACAAGGACGAATACAGAGAGAGGGATCTCTCAAAAATAATCGAGACAATGTAGTGCCGTTATTTGGAAATGGAAAACCGTCCGATCCCAAAAAGATGCATTGACTACAACTTTACAGCAACGGTGAGAACAAATGAGACAAAATATTCAGCTTCAACCCGAATACCACTCCGCCTTTTTAGATAGCGCGTTGTCGGAGTATTTCCGTCACGCAGGCGATCGCTTTGCTGAAGAGTCTGCCATTTTTTCGACTGCGGTTCGTTGTGTTCTCGCTTCTGAAGGTCATCTGACCAACAAAGCGATCATTCTCTGGCTGATCCAGACGCTGGAAACCACCGACGATGTCGTTAAGGCGGATGTGATCCGCAAGACGCTGGAAATTGTTGTCGGTTATACTATGGACGATCTTTAATTTTCTCTCTTTGTCCCTGATTCCATATCCTGAAGGCTCGCAGAGCGAGCCTCTTATCCGTAATGCTCTAGCCAATAAGCAGCAGACAAGACAAATCGTCGCCGCCGTTGATTTTATCAATCGCGTTATCCAGTCGCGCATCAATGCTTGAGTTATGCATCGTCTTTTCTGAGAAACCTGCGATAGTTTTCATTAGGGTATGCGGATGAATCTCTTCCTGACTCGCCTTCACGCTCAGGAATATTTTCAGATAGAAAAAATCCAGAACAATGCGATAAAACTGACGCAGGATGGTGGCACGCGTATTGCCAGGGAAGTAACTGCTATATAATTTGTATAAAAGGTAGTTCCGTAAAACATGCGGTTCGGATAAACAGCTATCTTCACAAAGCGAATGCCATTGCTGAGTGAGGGCGTCAAATTTTTTATCCAGTTCCAAAGGGTCATGATGCTGATTGAAATCCAGATAGTCCGCAATAGCTCTATGTCCACTTAGAATGATTTCTTCCCTCGCAGAAAAGCGAGCAACAGTAGACCCCATGACAGATAACGCCAGATACTTCATGGCGTTTGAACGACCTATATTAGTTGTCTTTAACAGAGAATGACCATTTCTCAGATCGGCCATCAGCATTTCATAATAGTCTTCTACCTGGTTAAGCTTATTATGCAGATCAAAATCAACATGTTGCAGGCATACAATAAAATGAGCCAACGCCATCAAGTTTTCTTCAACGTTACGTGACGGAGACCGAATGATATTCCAGGCAAACAGGTGGATAACCCGATCGACTTCAGACATAGACTGACGACGACCTATAAGGTTGGTTTTGTATACTGCCCGTAACGATTCCTCCTCCTGGAGGAGCATGGCATCAGGGTCGAAAAGCACTAACCTAGCCACCTCCGGGCATGAAAGCGTCATTGTATGCCGGGTTTCTTCTTCGTAACGCGTTGAACCGCGCGGATAGGTGCTACAGATATGGGACAGCGCGCTTTCACCTAACTCGCGATGTATCAGGCAAAGTTTATCTTCGTCGATAAATGGACAATTGCCTTCCTCATTTAACTTCACTCTTGAGTAACTGTTTTTCCCCTTCTGCAGTGGAATAAGGTTCTCTTTTGCAAGACGAGAGATTTCCGTATTCGTTGAGGAAATATACTTCCCATGTGTTTTCTTATCGATGGAAATAGTCCATCCACGACAACAGGACATTAAGCACTCCGGCCCAACACACTGAAAATTTCTCACGAAAATCGGCTTGATGGTTTTATGAATTTGCATAGCGAATTAATCTTCATCTAAAGCAAATGAAAATACCATTGTTCTGCCCACATTCGATAGCCACATAACTCAGCAAAAGCGTAGGCTATTCGGAAATTACCCCATCAGGCCTGGTTATTTTCCAGGTAATCGCGAAGCAGGTTCGGACGGCTCTTTTTCTCCATCAGCCTTCTCAACAGTACGATCAGCTCGTAATCGCTTCGCAGATTAAATTTTTGCATCAGCATATATTTATGGGTAAAGACCGTTTTCTGACTCATCTCCAGCGCCTGAGCGGTCTGCACTACCGACAGCCCTCGGTAAAAATTGACCAGAATACGAATTTGTTGCCGGGATAACCCTTTATGCTGGCAGTCGAAGCAGTTATGTTTAGTCCATGTGTAACCCGGTAATTGCGTCCTGAACCACGCGATAAACAGTACGCCACTGATACGATCAAGCGATGCACGGCGAGGGAGAAAAATAATGTCCTGAAAGCAGGAGGGCAACGCCGAAAAGCGCAGTTCATCGTCGACAAACCCTAGCACAATCCCTTTTTGCCGGGCGAGTAACTCGGGAAAACAGGTCAGTGTTTCACCCTGGCATAATGACAGGACAATAATATCGGCCTGACTGACGTTTTCATGGGTCAGCGCCAGGTTAAATGTGATGGCACGATGAAAGTTATGTTTAAAAAAATCCTCGAAAAATTCATGTAGCCCAGCCTGAAAAAATAGATCGGTTTCCTGAATCAGAATATTTAACATAGCTCATACCAACGTCTTTAAAAAAGGCATATCACCGGCGCTCAGTTGTACTGCATCGTCATCACCACAACTGCACTGATGCTTCCCGGCGTGACGCCACCCGTCACGGATTTAACCGAGGCCTGCATAGCCATTGTCGCGGTTCTGTCGGCACCAATAGTTTGAGTCATGCCAGAGCCTGTTCCTTTAAGCGTACCCGTTTGGGCATCGCGCATGGCTATCGCCACGTGCGTGGCCGAACCGCTGTTCATAAAATAGTCCGCGCCCGCCGCGGGATCGGGGCTGCCGGTAAAAGAGACGGTCACACTTTGCGTTCCCGTTGGGCACTGGGTGAACAGCAGACTAAATGGCACCGGATCCGATGTTGAGCCCGGCGTCGCCATATTGGTTGCCTGAATATTGCCCAGATTGACATCAAGGCTGTTACTCCCTCCATTAAATATGCACGGCGACGCAACGATATTTCCCGTCACACCGATGTTGACGCTATCAGCGGTGAAAGCCTTCCCGCTGAGTAAAGCCAGTAACAGCAGTGTCCCGTATATTATTTTCATCTTCGTACCTGCTACTGATAGGTCAAATTAAGGGTGGCGGAGGCATTTGCTGAACCTGACTCCACTCGGTTCAACGTCTGGTAATATCGGGCCGTTAACGGCAATGTCTCTTGCCCGCCGGCAGACTGCCGCAAGAATAGTCGGCTGTTCATCACCAGCGGCGCACCGTTATAGATAAGCTGCACCCCAACCCCTTTTGCGGTGCCGGCATTTCCCTGCCCGGTTAAGGCCATCACGCTGGTATTGGCGCTGTCCGGATTCTGTATTCCACTGAGCGAGACCGTAATATTGGTTCCGGCGGCGCAGGTTAAGCCCAGGTTTTGCGTATTCTGTGCTCCCGCTGGCGTGGTGCCCACCACGTTGCCGAACGCCGAGGCGGGGATATCCCCGATCGGAAACGTCAGCTGTGACGTATTCACCGTGCACGCCATGGCATTAATGGTTCCGGCGGTGAGCTGCGTGGTCAGGCCGTCACGATAGATGCCGTCGCTCCCCTGAAGCGTCACGACGCCGATCGCCCCCGGGGTTAACGCCCCCGATGAGACCGGGCCAGTCACCACCAGCTCAATCCTCCCGCCATACCAGTCGACATAGGAGGTCTGCGCATTGTACGAGAACGTATTGCTCGGGTTTTCAAAATAGGCGTTGGAGGAAAAGCGTATGCCTATCCCGCTGACGTTAGTGTTGTAAACATGATTGCCGTAGCTGCTCAACGTGGCGCTGTTGTAGCGCATGCTGAATCCCAGCATCAGCGGATTAGCACATCCAGTAAGATAGGAACCGGTGGCTGTCGCCGCGCCGGAAAAGACCACCGTGCCGACAGGCGCATCACGCTGCACGTTAATCGTCCCCACGGACAGGGTTGACAGCTGCGGCGTGATGGTGGTGCACGTACCGGCACGGGCGAGGTTTCCCGCCGCGAGCAAACAGAGAAGCAAAATCACGATAAGCCATTTCATGTTAACGTTCCTGACGGCAGGAGGCGCGCATGTCAGCGATCCCACCGAATGTTGAGTGTGTCGGCAGGCTGAAATCAGCGCGGCATTGCTGGCTGGGCTGACTCCCCCATGTTGCGACTAACGTCCCCTCCTCGCGCATACCGGTTAAATAAACCTGGCCGCGATCGCCCACAATAAAACTGCTGCTCTCATCACCGACAAGGGTGACCACCGCCCCAAACGGAACGGCGCGTTCGTTGTCGGTCAAGGTCATCAGCACCCGGCGACCTGACTTCGGCAAATAATCGGCTCTCACCACCGCTCCCCGCGTCGGCGTCACCGTGCGGGTGTTGATCTCCAGTTCGACATCCTCCGGCATATTTTCCGGATCGAGAGTGAGATCGTTTTTTCGGTAGACCGAAAGGTTGCTCACGACCGTATAACCGCGAACATCTGTCCGTACACCGGGCTGATTGCAGATATCCACGCCGTGGGCGCCAGGCGCTTTAATTAAGGCGTTGGTCTCCCCCAGCGGCTGAGAAAGCGTGATGCCATCAGCATGGGCGAGAATGCCGCCTTGTAGCCCGTAATTCAGGCGTTCACTGTTTTTGTCATAACCATACCCCGCCGTGGCTTCGCCATAGGTGCCTCTGTAGTCCGCGTTAACGCTGCCGGTATAGCCCACGCCCTCTGTGCCGTATCCCTGCTGCACGTTCCAGTTCAGGGCTCGGTTTTCGAGAGCCACCCCGTTCAGACCGATGCTGTGTGTCATCCCGTTATTCCTGCTGGCGTTCATGCCATAGTTCGCCCATGTCTGCGGCAAAAATTTATCCAGCGGAATGCTGATGTTGAACGCCAGAAGCTGGTCGTGGTCAGCGTTTTTTTGGTTGTCGTGGGTTTCTGACGCTGAGCGGACATTTTTGCTGTAGGTCCATGTCAGGCCATAGCTGATGTTGTGCCAGTAGTTGCTATAGCCGACGCTCCACGAAGCCATCGACTTACCGTCATTCCAGTAATCTTCCTGCGCCGCACTGAGGGTAAGCGCGCCCAGGTTGTCCCCCAGCGTCTGGCTCATCGTCAGCTCGGCACGGTTACGTCGCCTGTCCTGAAGCGCGCTGCTGTCGCCGTACGAATCGAGGACCTCCTGCATCCCGTAATAGCCGCGGGTCGAGTAGCGATACCCGGCAATCGAAAAGTTCGTCCCGGTATTAATAAAATTCTTGCTGTATCGGGCCCGCCACGACTGACCGCTTGTTTTCGCGGCATGCTCCGGCGTTGACCAGCCCTGGGTGAGGTCTGCGGATATCGCCCCGAAATCGCCCATGTTCTTGCCCACCCCCAGAGCCGCCGACTGGTACTTATCTGCCCCCTGAACGCCGCCATAGAGCGTGAGGCCGTAAGGGAGGCCGTAGATTCCGGTCAGTTGCCCGAAGGGGGTTTTCTCCACGCTACGGTTATACGATCGATACTGCCCGGCGGTAAGGGCATATTTCAGGCGCCCCTCCCGTTGCAGGACCGGCAGCGAAGCGTACGGCAGGGTGAAATGTTGCTCACTGCCATCGGCTTCGACGATCGTGACATCAAGATCGCCCGCGCCGCCGGTGGGATACATATCCGCGATCTCAAACGCGCCCGGCGCCACATAGCTTTGGTAGATTTGATAGCCATTCTGACGCACCACGACCTGCGCGTTAGTTCGCGCAATACCGCGCACCACCGGCGCATAGCCTTTCAGGGAATCCGGTAGCATGTCGTCGTCGGACGCCAGCTGGACGCCGCGAAAAGGCATGCTGTCAAAGACATCGGCAGGGGCGGAACTGTCTCCGAGCGTAAGCTGGGCTTGCAGGGGAATAATCGCGCGCTGCATCAAGGTATAGACATTGTCCCACTTATCCTGGCCGGACGCATCGCGGGACCAGGTGGTGTAGTTGCGTAACCGCCAGGGACCGACGTTGATCCCCGGTCGCAGGTTTGCATACTGACTGTCGCTGCGGGTGCCTGCCCCGCTTCTTGCCCGGCTGTTCGCGCCGCTCAGGCTGTAGTTGAGCATGGCCGCGGTAATGCCTTCATCCCACATCTCCGGCGGAACGTAACCTCTCGCTGGCAGATCTATGGCCGCCTGTGGGATGCTGATTGCCAGACGCTGGGCGCCAAACTGGAAATCCGCGCTGGCCTGTGGAATCGCCTTGAGATCGGCGCATTCTCCTTGCCCGGCGTCGAGCTGCGGGAAAAGCGCCGTTTTCACGCCCCACGCTTTTAACTGCCCGATACTCAGGCACGGCTGCAACGTTTCACTGCCGTTAGCATCCTTCACTGCCATGAAACGAATATCCCGCGTTTCCAGCAGCCGCTCGTCAAGAATAATATCCACGTGGTACGTCCCGGGCGCCTGCGAGCCGGATTCAAAGGCAGATAAATCCGCTTTTCCCATTCCGGGATTATCCAGTTCTACCAGTTCCGTATTAAACGTCTCACTGGCATACAGCGTGGGAGATAAACCCGCAAGCGCGAGGGCAATGAATATTGCCAGGCGCGCAGGCTGCACTGTATTAAATGCCGTTGTCATGACGAGCACCCGATTAATGCAAAGGGATCACAAACTGGCCCGGTGTAATTCGCCAGGATTGCCATAATCGTTAATGACTTTAAACGTCAGCGTATTGCCATTGGTCCCATTCGGTAACGGGAAACGAACTGAGCCTGAAGGCATTACGTACGTGACATCGTCAAGTTTTTTACCCCCGACCGTTATTTCATTGAAATTGATAACGTACGGCGTAGGGTTATTTACCTGCAGAGCATTTCCCGCACGATGCCAGGTTAATTTGTTGGTTTGTTCCTCAGGGGTAGACGCACGAAGGCTCTCTGGCCGATAAATAAGTTTAATCCGCGTTTTGACGGCAATTTGCAGCGAGTTCATCTGCTTTGAGGCTGATGGAATAGCTTTAATGTTCAGCCAGAATAAACTCTCCTGCCCCTGAGGCAGCGAGCCTGTCATGACAATACGCTCAAGGTTTTTTTGCCCGCCATCCAGCCGATACAGCGGAGGCGTAATAATAAAAGGCGCTTTACCGGATTGCCCATCCTGAACATCAATCCACGACTGGATTAAATAAGGAACGTCATCAGGATTGGTGATACTTATTGACGCTTCTTTTTTTGCCCCATCGAAAATAATGCGGGTGCCGCCAATAACTACTCCAGCACTGGCGGATGTTAACGTCAGCGATAACAGCGCCATCGCCAGGCCAGTTGTCGTTATAAAACGCATTTCAATACCTCATAAAACAAGGGGCCGGGATGCCCCCTGCTAATTACTGCCAATGACTTAGTTGTAAACCACTGAGAAGTTCGCGACCGAGTTAGCCGGGCCCGCGGTCACGGACGCTGCGGTGGAGATATACTGCGCGTAGAAGTTCAGCGTATTATCAGCCGTACTGCTGAGCGCGTAGGTATAGCTGTTGCTGCCGTACAGCGGCAGATCGGCTTTATCTGCAGTCATCAGGTTAATCGCTACCCCTGTGGCCGCCCCCGCCACGGACGTATCAATCGCCAGCAGGCTGGCGTTGGTTAAATCCGGCGTACCGTCAAAACGGACTTTTGCATTAGTGACCGTCACAGGACAGTTTTTCAAAATAATATTAAACTGCGTCGCAGCCGTTCTGGCTCCCGCCGTCGGGAATTCCGTTTTATAATAATCGCCCAATACCACCACCTGGTTCTGAGATGCCACATCTACGTCGCAGGCAGAATCCAGAATATTTCCGTTAAAATTAACGGTACCTGCTGCTGCAAATGCATTGGTCATGGTGAGTACAGAACCTGCCGCTAACATTGCCATCATCAATTTTTTATTCATAATTCTCTTTCCTGTATTACTTTATTTATTACCGATATTCAGTTGCAGAAATAAAACCCCTTTCGACGAATCAAAATTTATACAACTCCTTTTCTACGCACAATCGATTTTAGGGTCTAGCTGTAGACTCTCTTTTAACAAAAACAAAACAAATTATTTTGGAAATATCTTAACAATAAAGTCCCCGGTCTACTTTTAGACCTAAGTCAAAAATGTTTCAAATTCAACCAATTAACTCTCATTAATAGGCAAGTCTATAATTAGACTCGACGAAAATATTCCCTGACTAACTGTTTTTTAAGATAATTCTTTATGTCGATCAAAAAATGATCGCATCAGTGTATGAGGCCTCTTATGAACACCCGTATTGCGCCCGTTTCAGGCAATGAAATAACAACTGTGCTTGGCGCTAAGCCTCTTAAGCACATTGAAAAAATAATCGATAATGTTTTGCCGCATACCGAAAGATGCATCATGGCTAAAGGTGAAGTCATCCATTATTATTCCGGTGATATCCGCCAGTGCTTTTTACTGTTACATGGCAGCGTGGCATTGCATCGCCGAGGTGACGGTATCGTCTTAAATTCCGAATCCGCACCTTTTATACTCGGCGTGAGCAGCCAGTTTTCTTCTGAGCACCTCTACGTCAGAGCGCTGGAAACTTCAGAGGTGGCTAGCGTTACGCTGGAGCGTTTTAATCACGTAGTCGCACAACAGAATTTATGGGAGTCCTTCTCGAACCTGCTGATCTATACCGCATCGCGCGTTTACGAACATTGTGCCCAGATATCGCAGATGTCGGCTTACGACATTATCCGCTTTCAGCTGGTAGAACTGATGCAGGAGCCGGAAGCCATAAGACAAAGCATTACCGCCGCAGCCTATATCAAAAGCCGCACCTATCTTTCACGCAGCGGCATTATGCGGATCCTGGCGGAGTTGCGGACGGGGAAATACATCACTATGGAGCGCGGCGTGCTAATCGAGATCCATCACTTACCCCGCAAGTACTGAGGCTGTTTTTATCTCTGGAGAAGGTGGAAAATAAGAGCGACACTATAGAAAGTACAGTCTCTTTCCAGGTTAACGCTATGTCTTCTGACAAACCATCGCATCGCGGCTCTCCCTATGCCCAGGAACTGATTTCCCACTTACAGCCGCACTGCGCCACGTATAAAACCGATCCCGGTGAGCAACTTGATCTCCAGGTTAACGGGCAGAGTATGTGTTATTTAATTCTCGAGGGCACAATCGCGATATACAGAAGAAGCGACGACATGATGCTTACCACCGCGCGCAGTCCCGCCCTGTTTGGCCTCGCTAACCTGACGGACATATATTTTAACGATTATCTCAAAACGGTGACGCCATGCCTGATCGGCGTGCTAGCAACCGATCGGGTGGCAGAAGTTATCAAAGAGAAGGCGTTATGGGGGCTGCTTTCTAATCATCTGATGTTTGTCTATAACCGCCTTTATCACAACGTCATGCCGAAAGGTGCGCCAACGGCTTACGAGATGATTCGTCAGCAGCTCATGATGCTGATGCAGGAAGATGACAACTACCGACGCAGCGTGACGGCGGAAAGGTACATCCGGGATAAAACCCGGCTTTCCCGCAGCGGCGTAATGCGGATACTGGCTGACCTGAAAACGGGCGGGTTCATCGAAATGGAAGAAGGCCGGCTCATTAAAATTAACAAGCTGCCTGCCAAATACTGATTTTCAGACACAAAAAAGGCCGCGCGGGCGGCCTTTTCTTCACTGCTCAATGGACGTGAACGCCCAACCGCCAGGCAAAGTAGATCTCTTCTTTCAGCTCGTTTGAAGAGAGCGCCAGCAAATCCGTAAATTCCAGCTCAAGTTGTTTCAGCTTTTTCAGGTACTGCGCCGGAGACAGATTGCTTTTATCGCGACGTAAATATTCAATTGCCAGCTGTGTTGGGGTTATTTCAGTATCCATGATGTCCTCGCTTATGTTCAAAACGTGACCAGTATATCACAATCAGGCGGCTAATTTTTGACCAAAAGCAAGACATTCGGAAACTTTACACAACGGCCGTCGTCAGTCTGGATGAACAACACAGGCGATCCTGCTCGTCCAGAATATCAATCTGCCATACCTGATGACGACTTCCGGCGTGCAGTGCGCGGCAAACACCGCGCACGCGCCCGCTGCGAACGGAGCGGATGTGGTTGGCATTGACCTCCAGCCCGACCACCTTCTGCTCCCCTTCCGTACACAGGTAACCTGCGACCGACCCCAGCGTTTCGGCCAGCACGACGGACGCGCCGCCGTGCAGCAGGCCAAACGGTTGATGAGTACGGCTGTCTACTGGCATCGTCGCTTCAAGTTCGTTATCGCCAATGCGCGTAAACTGGATATCCAGTAAACCGACCATGTTTTCCGCACCCATGGCATTTAAGGCCTGCAGAGTGACCGCACGTTTCCAGATCATCCGATAATCTCCAGTAAAGCCTGCAAGGGATGGCGAACGCCGTTACCTTCCACCCGTTTCACCTGGCTGCGGCAGGAGTAGCCCGTCGCCAGACAGCGGTTACGCGGCAGGCGCTGCATTGCCTGGTGCCACGACAGCTCGTAAATGCCGAGCGAGTTAGCGTGGTTTTTGACTTCATGACCGTAGGTTCCGGCCATACCGCAGCAGCCCACGCTGACGCTTTCCAGCTTCGCGCCAAAGCGGGCGAAGATAGAAGCCCACTGGGCAGGCGCCGTCGGCAGCGCGGTCACTTCAGTGCAGTGCCCAAACAGGTACCAGGATTCTCCGCTGACCTCCTGAGGGGCCGTTTGCTTCAGCACCGAAGGCAGCCACTCATGCACCAGTAAGACCTGAAAATCACCGCGCTTATCGCCGAGCGTCTGCTTATATTCATCCCGGTAACAGAGCACCAGCGCCGGATCGACGCCCACCATTGGCATATCGAGCTGCGCCACGCGATTCAGGAAATCTGAAGTTTTCTGCGCGGTTTTCGCGAAGCGGGTCAGGAAACCTTTAATGTGCTGCGCCTTGCCGTTCGGCGAGAACGGCAGTACCACCGGCTGGTAGCCAATTTTCTCTGCCAGACGGACAAAATCAGCCACCACCTGCGCATCGTAATAGCTGGTAAACGGATCCTGCACCACCAGCACCACCTTCGCTTTCTGCTCAGGGCTTAATGCTTCCAGTTGTTCCAGGGTCATGTTCGCCGAGCGGTGCCCCACCAGCCGACGCTGGAGCGATGGCACCGACAGCAGCGGCAGATCCACCATGCCGATATGTTTTTCAGACAGTTTGCGCACCAGCGGCTGATTGATAAAGAAGTTAAAGGTTTTTGGCGCACGAGCCATTAGCGGCGCGTAACTCTCCACCGTTGCCACCAGATGATCGCGCATCGGGCGCAGATAACGCGTGTGGTACAGCTGGAGGAAGCGGGAACGGAATTCCGGCACATCAATTTTAATCGGGCACTGGGTTGAACACGCCTTGCACGCCAGGCATCCGGACATCGCCTCTTTCACCTCATGCGAGAAATCGTATTCGCCTTTATTCGCATGCCAGCTGTTGCGGGTCCGTTCGATGAGCCCGCGCAGGCTGGCGCGTTTTTCCGGCAGCTCCTGTTCCAGCTTGAGCGGGTCAATGCCGCGATCGGCCAGCAGGCGCAGCCATTCGCGCACCAGCGTCGCACGTCCTTTTGGGGAGTGGATGCGGTTGCTGGTGATTTTCATCGACGGACACATCGGGCTTTTCACATCGAAGTTGAAGCACAGCCCGTTGCCGTTGCACTCCATCGCGCCGCGCCAGGAAGCGCGAACCGCAATCGGAATTTGTCGGTCATAGGTGCCGCGCTTGACGGCGTCTACCTGCAACATCGGCGCATCAACGCCCTCTGGCGGGCAGATTTTACCCGGGTTAAGACGGTTATCAGGATCAAAAGCGGCTTTCACCTTACGCAGCTCGGCGTAGAGTTGTTCGCCAAAAAACGCCGGGCTGTACTCGGCGCGGAATCCTTTGCCATGCTCTCCCCATAACAAACCGCCATATTTGGCCGTAAGGGCCACGACCTCGTCGGAGATCTCCTTCATCAGGATCTCCTGCTGCGGATCGCACATGTCCAGCGCCGGGCGCACGTGTAGCACACCCGCGTCAACGTGCCCGAACATGCCATAGCTCAGACCATGGCTGTCGAGCAGCGCACGAAACTCCACAATATAATCCGCCAGATGCTCCGGCGGCACGCAGGTATCTTCCGCAAACGGAATCGGCTTCGCCGCCCCTTTCGCGTTACCGAGCAGCCCCACCGCCTTTTTACGCATCGCGTAGATTCGCTCGATGCCGGAGAGGTCGTTACACAGCTGCCAGCCAATGACGCCGCCTTCCCCCTGTGCAATCAGCTCATCCAGACGCTGGCAGAGCGTGCTCACCTGGCTCTCAATCAGCTCTGCGTCATCCCCGGCGAACTCGACGATGTTCAGACCGAGCATCTCTTTATCCGGCACGTCGGTAATCAGTTCGCTCACCGAATGCCAGACAATATCTTCCCGGGCCAGGTTCAGTACTTTTGAATCAACGGTTTCCACCGACAGCGCCCGCGCCTCCACCATAAACGGGGCATTACGCAGCGCGGAGTCAAAGGAGTTGTATTTGACGTTCACCAGACGGCGCACCTTCGGCAGCGGGGTGATATCCAGACGCGCTTCGGTGATAAAGGCCAGCGTACCTTCTGACCCGGTCAGTACGCGGGTAAGATCGAACTGGCTCAGATCGTCATTAAAGACATGGCGCAGATCGTAGCCCGTCAGGAAGCGATTGAGCTTCGGGAATTTGTCGAGGATCAGTTCGCGATTTTCGCGGCAGCGCTCCAGCACGGTGCGATAAATCCGTCCGCTGGTGGTGCTCTCTTTTGCCAGCGTTTCAGCCAGTTCGACCGGCAACGGCTGGGTATCGAGAATATCGCCCCCCAGCAGCACCGCCCGCACACCCATGACGTGATCGGAGGTTTTGCCGTAGACCAGCGAGCCCTGCCCTGAGGCATCGGTGTTGATCATCCCGCCAAGGGTTGCGCGGTTACTGGTGGAAAGCTCGGGCGCAAAAAAATAGCCATACGGTTTTAAAAACTGATTCAGCTGATCTTTGATTACCCCCGCTTCCACACGCACCCACCCCTCTTCCGGGTTGATCTCAATGATGCGATTCATATAGCGGGACATATCAACGATGATGCCCTGGTTCAGCGCCTGCCCATTGGTGCCCGTCCCGCCGCCGCGCGGGGTAAAGACCAGGGAGCTGAAACGCTCCTGCGACGCCAGACGGGCGATGAGGGCCACATCGGCGGTAGAGCGCGGGAAAACGACGGCATCGGGAAGAAGCTGGTAAATACTGTTATCGGTTGCCATCGTCAGCCTGTCGGCATAATCGGTGGCGGTATCACCTGTAAAACCCTGTTGCTCCAGTGCCTGCAAAAAATTAAGCACCAGTTGAACGACGCCCGGTGCCTGAGAAATCTGTGGGATCATTGCTGTCGACCCTAATGAGAATAGTGTGAAATCGTTTGCGTTGTGTCTGGAAAGTTTTATCACATTTTTTTCTTATGTGCTTCGTAGAATTACGGGCAAAATCCGCCTGTCAAAAATCGCTGAAATCACTAATGATTAGAGAGATGCGGTTTATATTCCCATCAGCCTTGCTGGTGTTCATTTAAGGAAAGTTTCGTTTATGGTCAATCTTCGTCAGCCCAGGGATGTCGCACAGATACTGCTGTCGGTGCTGTTCTTAGCCATTATGATTATTGCGTGTCTGTGGATTGTTCGTCCTTTCGTGCTCGGATTTGCCTGGGCCGCGACCGTCGTGGTCGCAACCTGGCCTTTACTCTTACGTTTGCAGAAACTGCTGTTTGGTCGCCGCGGCCTTGCCGTGCTGGTGATGACGCTGCTGCTGTTCCTGCTGTTTATTATTCCCATTGCGCTGCTGGTTAACAGCCTGGTTGACAGCAGCGGCCCGGTTATTCGCGCGGTCACCAGCGGTGACATGACGCTGCCGGATCTCGCGTGGCTGAACAGCATTCCTGTTGTGGGCGCAAAACTATACAGCGGCTGGCACAGCCTGCTGGAGATGGGCGGTAGCGCCCTGATGGCCAAAGTGCGCCCGTACATCGGCACAACCACCACCTGGTTTGTCGGGCAGGCTGCGCATATTGGTCGCTTCATGATGCACTGTACGTTGATGCTGGTCTTCAGCGCCCTGCTGTACTGGCGCGGCGAGCAGGTTGCGCTGGGGGTACGCCATTTCGCCACCCGACTGGCAGGTAAACGCGGCGATGCGGCCGTGCTGCTGGCAGCCCAGGCCGTTCGCGCGGTGGCGCTCGGCGTGGTGGTCACAGCGCTGGTGCAGGCGGTGCTTGGCGGTATCGGGCTGGCGGTTTCCGGCGTACCTTATGCCACCATTTTCACCGTTGTCATGCTGATGACCTGTCTGGCACAGCTTGGTCCGCTGCTGGTGCTGGTTCCCTGCATTATCTGGCTTTACTGGACGGGGGACACAACCTGGGGCACGGTGCTGCTGGTCTGGAGTTGCGTGGTGGGCACCATGGATAACGTGATTCGTCCTCTCCTCATCCGCATGGGCGCTGATCTGCCGCTGATTCTGATCCTGTCCGGGGTGATCGGGGGGTTGATTGCCTTCGGCATGATTGGCCTGTTTATCGGTCCGGTGCTACTTGCGGTAACCTGGCGTCTCTTCTCTGCCTGGGTGCATGAAGTGCCGCCACCCGGAACCGATCCGGACCTCATCTTAAGCGAACTTGAAGAGCTGGAAGATAAGAACGCGCAGTAATAACCTTTGCCGGGTGGCGCTAACGCTTACCCGGCCTACACTCTTCGCAGGAATAGTTAAACGTTGCTAAACTATTTATTCTCTGCGCACTGGTCAGACCCGCCTTTTCATGCCTAAAACCGTCATTCTCTTCAAGAAATCTTTACCTCCCTTTAACTATTGAGACGAATCCGATCGACTCATAAAGTTGGCATGCCTACTATTAAGACACGGTTATAAATCAACACCTTGATTTATAAGCATGGAAATCCCCTGAGTGAAACAACGAATTGCTGTGTGTAGTCTTTGCCCATCTCCCACGATGGGCTTTTTTTTATTTAACTTATGCTGAGCGCACAGGATTTAGGCGTGTTTTAAACGAAAAAACCGTTCATTACAGACGAATGAATAGCGATGAAAGAGTTTTACTGTTTAGTTCCATTCGTCATAAGCATATGCCATTTCACTATCTTCTGAATATCTTTCTCGTACCGCCAGCTGTTCCTTTTGCTCTGAATTATTAGTAGCCTCTGCCCGTTCATCAGCGCGACCACGTTCACGTTGTAATGAGCATCACCACGTTTAAGGCGGCTGACCACTGCAGGAGCAGCGCCTGCACCTTTTTCTTCTGTCAATAATAGTTATGTGGATTATTTTCCCGCCATAAGAAAAAAGATAAACGTCAAGGCAAGCACAGTAAATGATATAACAGCCAAACTGGCGTTCCTAAAAACGCCATCATTTAGCTTTATCTTTTATACTTTTTTCAACCTGAGCATGAAGATTCATGCAGTTTATATACCCTTCTCTACGCGCTGCGTTGACTTCCGTAGCGTGTCTTAACTCCATTGCTAACAACTTATCTTCCATGACAGAAAGGCGATAAATCAGGGCGCACACAATCATTAAAAGAATAATGAATAACACCGAAATATCTACAACCACTTAACCTCTCCAGTTACTTATTGAATCCTGAGTTCTGACGCTATGCACTGTAGGTCTTCGTTTTCCCTGCATTGCGTTGTCATGTAGCCGTTGCACAGGGAACTTAAATCAGACAGAGTCCGTATCTTCATTTAAATTTCATCTTTTATAGCTCATCAAACCTATCAGGCTATCTGGCGCAGTCCTGCAATCAGCAGACGGTGAGGAGTAGCTATATCAGTTCCAGGCTCAGAGCAAGGCGGCTAAGACTATTCTTATGCGAACTATTTTTTTAAGTTATTAGTGCTTTGTAAGTTCATTTTCTTCTTTTAATTGCTTGAAAGAGGACTCGCCTTTGTGGCCAGGCGAGTCCTGAATATTAATTTTTACAAATTTCACTCCTACTCAACATCTGCCATTCCCCCTCCAGCACCCGCGTCTCCCCGGTCACCTGCACGTTCACCACCTCGCGAATATCCGCCGAGGACGCGCCAACCTGTAGCTCAAATTCCCCTGACTCGACAATCCGCTTCCCGTCCCGGCGGGTGAAATTAAACATCTCCACCGGCAAGGTAAAGGTCAGGGTGGCGGTTTCTCCCGGTGAAAGCGTAACGCGTTGAAACGCTTTCAGCTCCTGAAGCGGACGAACCTGCGTCGCGACTTTGTCACGCACGTATACCTGTATTACTTCGCTGCCGCTGCGCTCCCCGATGTTACTGACATCGACGCTTAACACCACCTCTCCGTCGACCGGGACGTGGCTTTCAGCGAGACGCGCCGCACTCCAGCGAAACTGCGTCCAGCCAAGACCGTAACCGAATGGGTAAAGTGCGCCGAAATGGAACGCAAACGGCGTGCCGCCGCTTTTCAGCTTGTGGTTATAGTAGTACGGCATCGCCCCGGCGTTTTTCGGCACGCTGACTACCAGCCTGCCCTGCGGCTCCGCGCGGCCGGTTAAGATATCGGCAATCGCCCAGCCCCCTTCCTGCCCCGGCGCCCAGGCCATCATCAGCGCGGCCACCTTCTCTTCCAGCCCCTGAAGGTTATAAGGACGCCCGCCCGTCATGACGACAATTACCGGCTTGCCGGTTGCCACCAGCTCCTCAAGCAGCTGTTGCTGCACGCCCGGCAGATTCAGCGAATCGGTATCCGATCCTTCCCCCACGGTGCCGCTCTGGAATAGCCCGGCGAGGTCGCCCACGCAGGCCACCACCACGTCACTCTCTTTTGCCGCGCTCACGGCTTCGGGGATCAAATCCGTGCGTTGTGAAACCGGCGATTGCTGCATCGGTTTACCGCCGCTGTCGCCCGGGAACACCGGCGCACCCGCCATCCGTTTTTCGATAATGTGGCACCCTTTGGCGTAACGTATCTGCGATGCACCAAGGTACTGTTCCAGCGCCGCGCGCGGGGTTGTCACCTGCGAGGTCTCTTCAACCATATCGCTGATGATCAGGTGAACCGGGAAGCTGTAGCCGCTCAGCAACGCCAGCGGATCGTCCGCCGTCGGCCCCACTACCGCTACACGGGGTTTTCCGCCGAGGGGCATAATGCCGTTATTTTCCAGCAGCGTGATCGATTTTGTTGCCACCTCGCGCGCCACCTGCCGGGTCGCCTCATTCTGCAAATCGATACCTTTTTCGTCGGCGTACGGTTTTTCAAACAGCCCGAGACGGAATTTTTCACTTAGCACGCGCGCCACAATCTCATCCACTTTCGCCATTGAGATAAGCCCACGCTCTACCGCTTCCGCCAGATGACGCGCGCAGTCATCCTTCGGCAATTCCACGTCCAGCCCGGCGTTAAACGCCAGCGCCGCCGATTCTGCTGGATCGTGAGAAATCCCGTGGTGCTGGTGCAGCAGGCTGACGCCGCCGTAATCCGCGACAATAATGCCGTCGAAGCCCCACTGTTCACGCAGCACGGTGGTGAGCAGGAAATGGTCGCTGTGCCCTGGCTGATTATCGATGTCATGATAGGCTGGCATCACCGAACCGGCGTTGGCCAGCTTCACCGCCATCTCAAACGGTAGCAGGAAGGTATCGCTTAGCTCGCTGAAACCCAGATGGACCGGCGCATGATTGCGCGCCCCTTCGCTGAAGGAGTGCCCCACGTAATGTTTCAGGGTCGCCAGCAGATCGCGCTTATCGCCCTGCAACCCCTTCACGTACGCCGTCGCCATCACCCCTACCAGCCACGGATCTTCCCCAAAGGTCTCTTCCGTCCGTCCCCAGCGCACATCGCGCGAGACATCCAGCACCGGGGCCAGCCCCTGCTGGCACCCGACGGACCGGGCCTCGTTGCCAATCTGCTCCGCCGCGCGCTGCACCAGCGCCGGGTCCCAGGTGGAACCGTAGTTCAGCGACGACGGGAACAGGGTTGCATCTTTGCACAGCAGCCCAACCAGACACTCCTCATGAAACAGCGCCGGAATGCCGAGCCGGGTCTCCTCCATCATCATACGTTGCAGGCGGTTAGCGGCACGCACGCCGGTTTTTGCATCAACAATGTGCGTGCCGAGCGGACGGGTGATCTGCCCGACGCCCAGCTTCAGCCTTTCGCTGAGGGACGCCTGTTCGCTCACGCCGGCGAACTCATCGCTCAAATCGCTGCGCTCGCGGTGGCTGCCGTGTTCATCGAGGATCAGCCAGTACGCGTGCATCTGGGCAAATTTCTCTTCCGGCGTCATACGCGCCAGTAAATCAGCGACACGCTCGTGTACGGGACGTCCCGCGTCCTTGTAGATCACAGTCATGGTTTACTCCTGTAGTGCGGATTGGGTTACCGGGCTGAGCTGCCCCGCATCGTTTCGAATGTCTCGCTTGCTGGCCAGCTCACGGGCAATGGAATCCACCAGTCGGCTGTTGAGTTTGTAGATAGCAAGGAGCGCCACCATGCAGAGGAACAGCGCGCAGGGGATCAGGGTGAACAGGGCATTGATGGTTGCGAGGACGTGAGGCGCCTGGTTTGCCTGTCCGGGCGCGTAATCCACCATGCCCAGCACCCAACCGACTACCGCCCCACCCAGCGCCAACCCAAACTTGATGGCAAACAGGGCGGTAGAAAAGACCAGCCCGTCCAGACGGCGGCCGCTGCGGTGTTCTTCGTAGTCCACCACATCGGAGAACATGGTCCATTGCAGCGGCGTGGTCAGGTTCTGAATAAAACTAAACACAATATTCAGACCGAATATCAGCCACACCTGCGAAGGAGGAATGAAGAAAATCAACGTGCCAAAAATAACGAAAGAAATAATGGTCCACTGATAGGCACGTACGCGATCAAATTTCCCCAGCAGGCGTTCAGATAATAATGCGCCGCTTAAGGATGCCACCATGCCGGAAACAATAAAGGCAAAGACCAGTTCAGGACGTAACAGAACATAGTTAACGTAATACATGGTCGCAGAGCCACGCGTCACGACGGCGGTTAACAGTAAAATATTAAACAGAAAAACAATTCGCCACTGGCTGTTGGCGGCCAGCAGTTTTAAATCCGTCAGCATCGAGCCGGAGGTGTCATTGCGTGGCGAGTAACGCTCCCGGGTCATAAAGAAGCAGCAGAAGAATAAAACAATACCCAGCAGCCCCATCAGGCTCATGGCATAGAAATAACCTTTTTGCACATTCCCCTGACCTAATAATGAGACCAGCGGCAGCGCGATGACCGTTACAATCAACCCGCCGATAAACGACAGGCCAAAGCGCCAGGATTGCAGCGAGTGGCGCTCGCGCGGGTCGAGCGTCAGCGCGCCGGGCATGGCGCAGTATGGAACGTTAATCGCGGAGTAGATCAGGCTCAGGATGGCATAGGTTACGCAGGCATAGACAATTTTCGCCGTCTGCCCGGCATCCGGTACGTAGAAGGTAATCAGGCAGCTCACGCCAAACGGAATGGCAAACCAGAGCAGCCAGGGACGAAAACGACCGTGGCGGGTCTGAGTGCGGTCCACCAGCGCGCCAATGCACGGATCGACAAACGCATCGATCACGCGCACCACTAAAAACATGGTGCCCATAATGGCCGCCGGCAAACCGAATACGTCTGTATAGAAATACGCGAGAAATAACGTTGCCGTTTGCCAGACCAGCGCGCTGGCCATATCACCGAGGCCATAACCTATTTTATCTTTGGTACGTAATACAGAGGAGATTGTCATTGTTATTTGCCTTTTTATCAGGTTAAAACGTATTTCAACCAGTCGCGCATCATCCCGACGGATGTACGCGGTAAGGCTCAAGTATTAGCAACGCCCTGCCCACTAACAATTGTCTAAATTAACAGATAAATTATGATATTTGGTTTTTTGCTTTATTTGTGATGGTGAGCATATTCGCAGGAAAATAAAAAAGGCGAGGACAGATATCCTCGCCTTTTTCAGGTTATGCAGGTTTTACTTGTTCAGCTCTGCCAGGCTCAGCCAGGTTTGCACCACGGTGTCCGGGTTCAGGGAGAGGCTATCAATCCCCTCATCCATCAGCCAGGCCGCAAAGTCTTCATGGTCAGAAGGACCCTGCCCGCAGATCCCGACATATTTACCCTGTTTCTTCGCCGCACGGATGGCCATGGAGAGCAGCGCCTTCACCGCCTCGTTACGCTCATCAAACAGCTCAGAGACGACGCCGGAGTCGCGGTCCAGGCCGAGCGCCAGCTGCGTCATATCATTCGAACCAATAGAGAAACCGTCGAAGTGCTCCAGGAACTGCTCGGCCAGCAGGGCGTTGGACGGAATTTCACACATCATGATGATCTTCAGCCCGTTCTCGCCACGCTTCAGCCCCTGACGCGCCAGCTCATCCACCACCGCTTTCGCCTGATCCACGGTACGGACGAACGGGATCATGATTTCCACGTTGGTCAGCCCCATGTCGTTGCGCACGCGTTTTACCGCTTCGCACTCCAGCGCGAAGCAGTCGCGGAAGCTTTCCGACACGTAGCGTCCGGCGCCGCGGAAGCCCAGCATCGGGTTCTCTTCTTCCGGCTCGTAGCGTTCGCCGCCCACCAGGTTGGCATATTCGTTGGACTTAAAGTCCGACAGACGCACGATCACGCGTTTCGGGTAGAAGGCCGCGCCGAGCGTGGCGATGCCTTCCGTCAGGCGGCCGACATAGAACTCTCTCGGCGAGTCGTAACCCTTCATCATCTCGCGGATTTCGTTTTGCAGCTTCGCGTCCTGGTCGTCAAACTCCAGCAGCGCGCGCGGGTGAACGCCGATCATGCGGTTGATGATGAATTCCAGACGCGCCAGGCCCACGCCTTCGTTCGGCAGGCAGGCGAAGTCAAACGCGCGATCTGGGTTACCGACGTTCATCATGATTTTCAGCGGCAGGTCCGGCATGGTATCCACGCTGGAGCTCTTCACGCTGAAGTCGAGGATATCGGCATACACGTAACCGGTATCGCCTTCGGCACAGGAGACCGTCACGTTCTGGTCGTCCTTCATGCGTTCGGTCGCGTCACCACAGCCGACTACCGCCGGGATCCCCAGCTCACGGGCAATGATAGCCGCGTGACAGGTACGGCCACCGCGGTTGGTGACGATAGCAGCCGCTTTCTTCATGATCGGCTCCCAGTCCGGGTCGGTCATGTCGGTCACCAGCACGTCGCCAGGCTGAATGCGATTCATCTCGCTGATGTCGTGGATCACTTTCACCGGACCGGCACCGATGCGGTGGCCGATTGCGCGGCCTTCCGCGACAATTTTGCCCTGCGCGTGCAGGGTGTAGCGCTCCATGACCTGACCGCGCGAACGGACGGTTTCCGGACGCGCCTGCACGATAAACAGCTTGCCGGTGTGTCCGTCTTTGGCCCACTCGATGTCCATCGGACGGCCATAGTGCTTTTCAATCTGCACCGCCTGCTTCGCCAGCTCTTCCACTTCGGCGTCGGTGAGCGAGAAGCGATCCCGCTGCTCCTGCGGCACATCTTCAATGGTGACCTGCTTGCCATGCTCTTGCGTCGGGGCATAGATCATGCGGATTTTTTTCGAGCCCATGGTGCGGCGAACCACTGCCGGACGGTTAGCCGCCAGCGTAGGCTTGTGCACGTAGAATTCGTCAGGGTTCACCGCCCCCTGCACCACCATCTCGCCCAGACCCCACGCGGAGGTGATAAACACCACCTGGTCGAAGCCGGATTCAGTATCGATAGAGAACATCACGCCGGAAGAGCCCACATCGGAGCGCACCATGCGCTGTACGCCTGCGGAGAGCGCGACGCCGCGGTGGTCATAGCCCTGATGCACCCGATAGGAGATGGCGCGGTCGTTGAACAGGGAAGCAAACACATGCTTCACCGCCACCAGTACCGCCTCGTAACCCTGAACGTTGAGGAAGGTTTCCTGCTGTCCGGCGAAAGAGGCATCCGGCATATCTTCCGCGGTAGCGGAAGAGCGCACGGCAAAGGAGGCCTGCGCGTCGTCAGCGGAGAGCTGGTTGTAGGCGTCATGGATGGCTTTTTCCAGTTCCGGCTGGAAAGGTGTGTCGATGATCCACTGGCGGATTTGCGCGCCGGCTTTGGCAAGCTCGGTGACATCATCAATATCCGTTTTATCCAGCAGGTCGTAAATGCGCTGGTTTACACCGCTCTGGTCTAAAAACAGGTTAAACGCATCGGCGGTTGTGGCAAACCCGTTTGGTACGGAGACACCCATACCGGACAGATTTGTAATCATTTCACCCAGGGAGGCATTTTTGCCCCCAACTCTGTCTACATCATTCATGCCGAGTTGGTTATACCAAAGCACCAGCGGTGACGAGCCATTGTTGGACATCGAAACAATCCTTTTGTGATATTTGATCGGAGTAAGAAACACCTGACTACGTATTTATACTGGCATATTTATTTCCGCTAAAAAAACGGTGAATCGTGTAAGCAATTTAAATTTTCAACTTTTCGGACAGTTTCCCCGCACTCCCTAACCCGATGATTCCTATAGATTCCGGCAAAAACCATAGAAATAACGCCGCTAATCAGAAAATGAAATCCACTTTTCAGGAAAATCAAAAACACCATTTCATTTTAAATTCAGATAAGTTCTTTGCTGTGCAATTAACTTTTTTAATTTATGCTTTCAGGCAATTACGTACGCTATTCTGGGTGGATAAAATGGATAATGCTGTCGATCGTCACGTTTTTTATATTTCTGATGGGACGGCGATTACCGCCGAGGTGCTGGGACACGCGGTGATGTCGCAGTTTCCCGTGTCGATAAACAGCATCACGCTGCCGTTCGTGGAAAACGAGAGCCGGGCCAAAGCGGTCAAGGACCAGATCGACGCCATTTACCAGCAGACCGGTGTTCGTCCGCTGGTGTTCTATTCCATTGTGATCCCTGAGATCCGCAACATCATTCTGCAAAGCGAGGGCTTCTGTCAGGATATCGTGCAGGCGCTGGTTGCACCCTTGCAAAGCGAGCTGAAGCTCGACCCGACGCCGATCGCTCACCGTACCCACGGGCTGAACCCCGGCAACCTGACCAAATACGATGCGCGTATTGCCGCCATTGATTACACCCTGGCGCACGACGACGGGATCTCGCTGCGCAATCTGGACCAGGCGCAGGTCATTTTGCTTGGCGTGTCGCGCTGCGGTAAAACCCCCACCAGCCTTTACCTGGCAATGCAGTTTGGCATTCGCGCCGCCAACTACCCCTTTATTGCCGATGATATGGACAACCTGGTGCTGCCTGCCGCGCTCAAGCCGCTTCAGCATAAGCTATTTGGGCTGACCATCAACCCGGAACGACTGGCGGCGATCCGCGAAGAACGTCGCGAGAACAGCCGCTACGCCTCAATGCGCCAGTGCCGAATGGAAGTCTCCGAAGTCGAAGCGCTGTACCGGAAAAATCAGATCCCCTGGCTGAACAGTACCAACTATTCAGTAGAAGAAATTGCCACCAAGATCCTCGATATCATGGGACTGAATCGCCGCATGTACTAATATGCTAGTACATTAATCCAGTTTCAGTTATTATCATGCCATCCTCGGGGCGACGTGCCCCGAACTTGAAATCAGCAGGGATTGGTTTAAGGTGATGCCCATCACTTCCCGGTAGTCTGCCGATGAAGCAAAAAATTTCTGAGACATTCCATGAACAAAACCGACGAACTGCGCACCGCGCGCATTGATAGCCTGGTCACCCCGGCTGAACTTGCCCGGCTGCACCCCGTTTCCGCCGAGGTGGCGGACCATGTGACGGCCTCCCGTCGCCGCATCGAAAAAATTCTCAATGGTGAAGACAAACGTCTTCTGGTAGTAATTGGCCCCTGCTCCATCCACGACCTGGACGCGGCGATGGATTATGCACAACGCCTTCAGACGCTGCGCGGCACGTATCAGGATCGCCTGGAGATCGTGATGCGTACCTACTTTGAAAAACCGCGTACTGTCGTGGGCTGGAAAGGATTGATATCCGATCCCGATCTGAACGGTAGTTACCGGGTGAATCACGGCATTGCGCTGGCGCGTAAGCTGCTGCTACAGGTTAACGAGCTGGGCGTGCCGACCGCTACCGAATTTCTGGATATGGTGACCGGACAGTTTATTGCCGACCTCATTAGCTGGGGCGCGATTGGCGCGCGTACCACCGAAAGCCAGATCCACCGTGAAATGGCGTCGGCGCTCTCCTGTCCGGTGGGCTTCAAAAACGGTACGGACGGCAATACCCGCATCGCCGTTGATGCCATCCGCGCGTCACGCGCCAGCCATATGTTCCTCTCCCCGGATAAAAACGGCCAGATGACCATCTACCAGACCAGCGGCAACCCGTTCGGACATATCATTATGCGTGGCGGTAAAAAACCGAATTACCATGCAGAAGATATTGCCGCCGCCTGCGAAACGCTGGCGGAATTTGACCTGCCGGAGCATCTGGTGGTGGATTTCAGCCACGGCAACTGCCAGAAACAGCACCGCCGCCAGCTGGACGTCTGCGATGAAGTCTGCCAGCAGATCCGCAGCGGCTCGACCGCCATTGCAGGAATTATGGCGGAGAGCTTTATCAAAGAAGGCACGCAGAAGATCGTCGCCGGACAGCAGATGGTGTACGGCCAGTCGATTACCGACCCGTGCCTGAGCTGGGAAGACAGCGAACGGCTGCTGGAGAAGCTGGCTTCAGCCGTGGACACGCGCTTTTAAAATCCTGCCGGGTGACGCTGCGCTTACCCGGCCTATGGTACGTGTCCTTCTCCCTCTCCCCATGAGCTGAGGGTTCCCCACAAATTAATGCGAGCACTGAGCAATCCCCTCGCCCCTCCG
>OKNA01000016.1_pt1 | contig 182510 bp, 162 predicted proteins | sample 1611251 | NCBI WGS metagenome assembly OKNA01 (sample SAMN04436723, study PRJEB24849) | human gut metagenome | biome: human gut; feature: NICU; material: stool | host: Homo sapiens | place: USA: Saint Louis, MO | collected 2010-10-14 | reverse complement strand
AGCGTTTTCCAGTTCTTCATACTTTTTCCATTTCAATTAACCGCAAAGCGGATTACGTTGTAAATCAAGCACATTACAATGAACTACGATACGGCAGAATGTTCGAGCGCAGCATCTGCTGCGTGCCCAGACCGTAGTTAGAACTCAGGCCGCGCAACTCGATATTAAAGCCAATCACGTTATCGTATTTGCCCTGACTGTTTTGCGTATCCCAGCCGTTAAGTTTGCGTTCGTAACCGACACGTATTGCGTAACAGCAGGAGTTATATTGCAGACCCAGCATCTGGTCAGCAGGTTTTTGGGCATTCGTGTCATAGTAGTAGGCTCCGACGACTGACCAACGATCGGCGATAGGCCAGCTCGCGGCGGTACCCACCTGTGAAATACCGTCTTTGTATTGGTCTGTATTCGCATAGTTTGGCAGTGTCGCCTGGATATACTCCGGGCTGGCGTAACGGTACGTCAACTGCAACATGCGATCTTCATCACGACGATATTCGATGGCAGCGCTGCCCGTCGCGATATTGTCCAGTCGTGTATCGTACTGAACACCACCGCGCAGACCCCAACGATCCGTCATACGCCAGTAGGTGTCGCCCGCCCATACCAGTGAGCCCGTTTTGTTGTCTTTCTCCCAGTTAATGTCGTCATCACCGGTACGAGACTCGGTGAAATAGTAGATTTGACCAACAGAAACGTTAAAACGTTCAACGGCAGCATCATCATAAACGCGCGTTGTGACGCCGGTCGTTAACTGGTTAGCAGACGCAATACGGTCAAGGCCGCCGTAGGTACGATCGCGGAACAGGCCGCTGTAGTCTGATTGCAGGAAGGACGAGTCGTAGTTTTGAATTTTGCTCTGATCGCGATAAGGCACGTACAGATACTGCATACGTGGCTCAAGCGTCTGGGTGTATCCATCCGCGAGAAGAGCCATGTCACGTTCGAAAATCAGCTTCCCGTCCATTTTGAATTGCGGAAGCGTACGGTTTACCGACTCTTCAAGATCGGTGCCATAGCGTTTGTTATACCAGTCCAGATTTTTCTGCTGATAGTGGGTGGCCATCAGCTTGGCTTCGGTATTCAGGCTCGCCCAGTCGTTTGACCACGGCAGGTTGATCGTCGGCTCGATATGCAGACGCGTAGCTTCCGGCATATCTGAGTTGGTGTTGACGAAATGGACCGCCTGAGCGTAAACGTGCGTGTCGAAAGGACCCACATCGTTCTGGTACCAGTTCACGTCCAGCTGCGGCTCTGCACCGTAGGTGCTGTTTGTTTGCGTATCAAACACCTGGAACTGCTTGGTCGACACCGTTGCGTCAAAATTTTCAATGGCGTAGCCCACGCTGAATATCTGCGTGGCGTAACCGTCGGTACTGGACCCGTATTTAGAGTCGAAGTCGTTGAAGTAATACGGATCGCTGACTTTGGTGTAGTCGATGTTGAAGCGCCAAACCTGATCCATTACCCCGGCGTGCTGCCAGTAGTACATCCAGCGGTGCTTATCACCTTCGCTCGGATGTTCGTCCTGGAACACCTTATCTGATGGCAGATAATCAAACTCCATCAGACCCGCGCCCGCTTTGGTCAGATAGCGGAATTCGTTCTCCCACATGATGTTACCGCGCTTATGGATGTAGTGCGGCGTGATCGTGGCGTCCATGTTGGGCGCAATGTTCCAGTAGTACGGCAGGTAGAACTCAAAGTAGTTCGACGTGCTGTACTTGGCGTTCGGGATCAGGAAGCCTGAACGACGTTTGTCACCCACAGGCAGTTGCAGGTAAGGACTATAGAAAATGGGCACCGGGCCGAGTTTAAAACGGGCGTTCCAGATCTCTGCAACCTGTTCTTCACGGTCGTGGATCACTTCGCTGCCCACAACGCTCCAGGTATTTGACCCTGGCAAACAGGACGTAAACGAGCCGTTTTCGAGAATGGTGTAGCGGTTCTCGCCGCGCTGCTTCATCAGGTCTGCGGTACCGCGCCCCTGACGACCGACCATCTGATAATCACCTTCCCAGACGTTGGTGTCTTTGGTATTCAGATTCGACCAGGCTTTCGGACCTTTCAGGATGACCTGATTGTCGTCATAGTGCACATTACCCAGCGCATCCACCGTACGGACAGGTGCCTGAGCACCTTCCGGCTGCTTCTGGTGCAATTGCACTTCGTCAGCCAGCAGACGGCTGTTACCCTGGTTAATATCGACATTGCCCGTAAAGGTTGCATTGTCAGGATAATTACCTTTTGCGCTGTCGGCATTAATGGTGACGGGTAAGTCATTCGTATCGCCTTTCACCAGTGGGCGATTGTAACTTGGGACGCCAAGCATACACTGCGAGGCGAGATCGGCTGCGAGCCCCTGTTGGCTATACAGGGCGGTGCCAATCATTGTGGCCAGAAGGGTGGGGATACGTTTTTTCATACGTTGTATTTTATTGTTCCGTCATCAGTGGCTACGGCTTACAAACGCTCAGAGACTATCTTACTCATCAGCGCAGTACCAGCGTTAATCCTGCCCGTTTGCGCGCCACAGTGTTAGGCTCGCTATCGAATGACGAGTATGATAATGCAAATTATAGGCGATGTCCCTCAATTGACCGTGGCGCGACCACTGTAATGATGGCGTTGCGTCGGCCAGGAACATGACCATTCGGGGAGTATATGCAGTATTGGGGTAAAATAATCGGCGTTGCGTTCGCAATTATTATGGGTGCCGGATTCTGGGGTGTTGTTCTTGGCCTCATTATCGGCCATATGTTTGATAAAGCACGCAGCCGCAAAATGGCCTGGTTTGCCAACCAGCGCGAGCGCCAGTCACTCTTCTTCTCCACCACCTTCGAGGTGATGGGGCACTTAACCAAATCAAAAGGGCGCGTAACGGAAGCCGATATTCAGGTTGCCAGCGTCTTTATGGATCGCATGAATCTGCACGGCGAATCCCGCGTCGCGGCGCAGAATGCATTCCGGATTGGTAAAGCGGATAACTACCCGCTGCGTGAAAAAATGCGGCAGTTCCGTAGCATCTGCTTCGGGCGCTTTGATTTAATTCGGATGTTTCTGGAAATTCAAATCCAGGCCGCCTTCGCGGATGGTTCTCTGCATCCGAATGAACGGGACGTCCTGTATGTAATTGCTGAAGAGCTGGGCATTTCCCGCATGCAGTTCGATCAGTTCCTGCGCATGATGCAGGGCGGCGCGCACTTTGGCGGCGGTTATCAACAGCAATCGTCCGGTGGCGGCTGGCAGCAGGCGCAGCGTGGCCCTACGCTTGAAGATGCCTGTAATGTCCTCGGCGTGAAGCCCTCTGACGATGTCACGACCATCAAACGCGCCTATCGTAAGCTGATGAGCGAGCACCATCCGGATAAGCTGGTGGCGAAAGGCCTGCCGCCTGAGATGATGGAGATGGCGAAACAGAAAGCGCAGGAAATCCAGAAAGCCTATGAGCTGATTAAAGAGCAGAAAGGTTTTAAATAAAAAAATGGCCCGACAGTGTCGGGCCATTTTTTCAGAAGTCCAGCGGGGCTTTGAACGTCATGGCGTTGCCGAAAGCAGGGTGGGTGATGGTGAGCGTCTGCGCATGCAGTTGCAGGCGCGGCGCTAACGCCAGCGCTTCCGGCGGCGCATAGAATCTGTCACCCAGAATCGGGTGACCCATCGCAAGCATATGCACACGCAGCTGATGGGAGCGCCCGGTAATCGGCTTCAGCAGGACGCGCGCGGTATTATCCGGCGCGTACTCCAGCACTTCATACTCGGTCTGCGCAGCCTTGCCGGTTTCATAACACACCTTCTGCTTTGGCCGGTTCGGCCAGTCGCAAATCAGCGGTAAATCCACCAGCCCTTCCGCCTGCGCCGGATGGCCCCACACGCGGGCGACATACTGCTTCTTCGGCTCGCGCTCGCGGAACTGACGCTTCAGCTCACGTTCTGCCGCCTTATTAAGAGCCACCACAATCACGCCGCTGGTCGCCATATCCAGACGATGGACAGACTCGGCCTGGGGATAATCGCGCTGGATACGCGTCATCACGCTGTCTTTATGCTCTTCCAGACGCCCCGGCACGGACAACAGACCGCTCGGCTTGTTAACCACCATAATGTGCTCGTCCTGATACAGAATGACCAGCCACGGATCCATCGGGGGATTGTAGGGCTCCATTACCATTTTGCGCTCCGCTTACTGATGCGTCACAACGATAAGACGCAGGGCGTCGAGACGCCATCCGGCCTGATTCAGACTTTCCAGCACCTGCTGGCGGTTGCTCTCAATTGCGGCCAGCTCATCGTCACGAATGTTCGGGTTCACCGCTTTCAACGCTTCCAGACGCGACAGCTCGGCAGAAAGCTTCTCATCGGCTTCGCTGCGCGCCGCATCAATCAGCACTCTGGCCGCTTTTTCGGCCTGGGTTTCACCCAGTTGCAGAATGGCATGCACGTCCTGTTGCACCGCATTCACCAGCTTGCTGCCGGTATGGCGGTTCACCGCGCTCAACTGACGGTTGAAGCTTTCAAACTCCACCTGGCCGGCCAGATTCGTACCGTTTTTATCCAGCAGCAGACGCACCGGCGTTGGCGGGAGGAAGCGGTTAAGCTGAAGCTGTTTCGGCGCCTGCGCTTCCACAACGTAGATCAGCTCCACCAGCAGCGTGCCCACAGGCAAGGCTTTGTTCTTCAACAGGGAAATGGTGCTGCTGCCGGTATCGCCGGAGAGGATCAGATCCAGACCGTTGCGGATCAGCGGGTGCTCCCAGGTAATGAACTGTGCGTCTTCGCGGGACAGCGCCACATCACGCTCAAAGGTGATAGTGCAGCCGTCTTCCGGCAGGCCCGGGAAATCCGGCACCAGCATATGATCGGACGGGGTCAGCACGATCATGTTCTCGCCGCGATCGTCCTGGTTTATACCGACGATGTCGAACAGATTCATGGAGAAGCTGATCAGGCTGGTGTCGTCGTCCTGCTCTTCAATGCTTTCGGCCAGCTGCTGCGCTTTTTCACCGCCGTTGGAGTGGATCTCCAGCAGGCGATCGCGACCCTGCTCCAGCTGCGCTTTCAGTGCGTCGTGCTTCTCACGGCAGGATTTAATCAGCTCATCAAAGCCCTCACTATTTTCAGGCGCGGCCAGGTAACCGATCAGATCGCCATGGACCTGATCGTAAATGGTGCGGCCGGTCGGGCAGGTGTGTTCAAACGCGTCCAGCCCTTCGTGGTACCAGCGCACCAGCACGGACTGGGCGGTTTTCTCCAGATACGGCACGTGGATCTGAATATCGTGCGCCTGCCCGATACGATCCAGACGGCCGATACGCTGCTCCAGCAGATCCGGGTTAAACGGCAGATCGAACATCACCAGATTGCTGGCGAACTGGAAGTTACGGCCTTCAGAACCGATTTCAGAGCACAGCAGAACCTGCGCGCCGCTGTCCTCTTCACCAAACCAGGCTGCTGCACGATCGCGCTCAACTATGGACATGCCTTCGTGGAACACGGCGGCGCGAATGCCTTCGCGCTCACGCAGAACCTGCTCCAGCTGCAATGCTGTAGCGGCTTTGGCGCAGATCACCAGCACTTTCTGGGAACGGTGAGCGGTGAGGTAGCCCATCAACCACTCCACGCGCGGATCGAAGTTCCACCAGGTGCCGGTGTCGCCTTCGAATTCCTGATAAATCTGCTCCGGGTAGAGCATGTCGCGCGCGCGATCTTCCGCAGATTTACGGGTGCCCATAATGCCGGAGACTTTAATCGCCGTCTGGTACTGGGTCGGCAGCGGCAGTTTGATGGTGTGCAGCTCGCGTTTCGGGAAGCCTTTCACGCCGTTACGGGTGTTACGGAACAGCACGCGGCTGGTACCGTGGCGATCCATCAGCATGTCGATCAGCTCTTTACGCGCGGATCCCGCATTATCGCTGTCGCTGTTCGCGGCCTGAAGCAGCGGCTCAATATCCTGCTCGCCAATCAGATCGCTGAGAGTGTTAAGCTCATCATTAGAGAGACGATTACCGGCCAGCAGCAGCGCGACGGCGTCCGCCACCGGGCGGTAGTTTTTCTGCTCTTCAACAAACTGCTCAAAATCGTGGAAACGGTTGGGATCGAGCAGACGCAGACGGGCGAAGTGGCTCTCAAGACCCAGCTGCTCCGGCGTGGCGGTCAGGAGCAGAACGCCCGGTACGCGCTCGGCAAGCTGCTCAATCGCCATGTATTCACGGCTTGGCGCGTCTTCGCTCCAGACGAGGTGATGCGCTTCGTCGACGACCATCAGATCCCATTCAGCGTCGCACAGATGCTCCAGGCGCTGCTTGCTGCGGCGCACGAAGTCCAGGGAACAAATGACCAGCTGTTCGGTTTCAAACGGGTTGTCCGCGTCGTGCTGGGCTTCGGCATAGCGCTCATCGTCGAACAGGGAGAAGCGCAGGTTAAAGCGGCGCAGCATTTCAACCAGCCACTGATGTTGCAGCGTTTCTGGAACCACAATCAGCACGCGCTCGGCAGCGCCAGAGAGCAGCTGCTGGTGCAGGATCATGCCTGCTTCGATGGTTTTACCCAGGCCCACTTCGTCAGCCAGCAGCACGCGAGGCGCATGGCGACGGCCCACGTCATGGGCGATATTCAGCTGATGGGGAATAAGGCTGGTACGCTGACCGCGCAGGCCGCTCCACGGCATGCGGTACTGCTCACTCTGGAACTTACGCGCGCGGTAGCGCAGGGAGAAGCGATCCATTCGGTCGATTTGCCCGGCAAACAGACGGTCCTGTGGCTTGCTGAACACCAGTTTGCTGTCGAGCAGCACTTCACGCAGGATGACATTCGTCTCGTCGGTATCAAGACGCGTTCCGATGTAGGCGAGCAGTCCATTCTCTTCTTTTACGTCTTCAACCTTCAGTTGCCAGCCGTCATGGCTGGTCACGGTATCACCCGGATTGAACATTACGCGGGTAACAGGGGAGTCATTGCGAGCGTACAGGCGGTTTTCACCGGTAGCAGGGAAAAGGAGGGTAACCATGCGCGCATCGACGGCAACGACGGTTCCTAATCCAAGTTCGCTTTCTGTATCGCTGATCCAGCGTTGACCAAGTGTAAAAGGCATAGTTGTTCGGCTCTAATCTTTAATTGCAGGCAATAGTTCGACCCCGTCAAAAAAGACGGTCATCGAAAAATGGGTCCGGGAATGGAAAGGGCGCTATGGTACTGGATGGCAACGGTTTCGTCACGCGTCAAAATAGCCCAAGTTGTCCTGTCACTAGTGTAGCAAAGTCGTCGTTGATGAACGGTAAAATTCCCTCCGCAACAGGCTGAAGCTGGCGGGTCAGGTAGTGATCGTAATCGAGCGGAGACTGCTGGTAATCAACGGGTTCTGGTCCGTTCGTTGTCCAGACGTATTTGATCGTTCCCCGGTTCTGATACTGCGGCGCGCGGCCCCGGCGAACGTTCTCTTCATCCGCCAGTCGCGCCGCGCGGACGTGCGGAGGAACGTTACGCTGGTACTCCGCCAGCGGGCGGCGCAGGCGCTTGCGATACACCAGCTGCGCGTCAAGTTCGCCCGCCATCAGGCTGGCTATCGTCTCGCGCACGTAGTCCTGATACGGCTCATTGCGGAACACCCGCAGATAAAGCGTTTGCTGAAACTGCTGTGCCAGCGGCGTCCAGTCGGTGCGCACTGTCTCCAGCCCTTTAAACACCATCCGCTGCTTGTCGCCTTCCTGAATCAGTCCGGCGTAGCGCTTCTTGCTGCCCTGGTCGGTACCGCGAATGGTCGGCATTAAAAAGCGGGCAAAATGGGTTTCAAACTCCAGCTCTAACGCACTGGTTAACCGCTCTTTTTGCAAACTTTCGCGCCACCAGGCGTTCACGAAGGCGACCAGTTCTTTGCCGATTTGCGCGGCGTCGTCTTCTGAATGGGCCGCTTTCAGCCAGACAAAAGTGGAGTCGGTATCGCCATAAATCACGTCATAGCCCCGGGATTCAATCAGCGCTTTGGTCTGGCGCATAATGTCGTGCCCGCGCATGGTGATGGACGACGCCAGACGGGGATCAAAGAAGCGGCAGGCGCTGGTACCCAGCACGCCGTAAAAGGCGTTCATAATGATTTTCAGCGCCTGTGAGAGCGGCTTGTTGCCGTGGCGTTTCGCCTCGTCGCGGCCGTGCCAGATGTTTCCCACAATTTCGGGCAGGCAGTGTTTTTCCCGCGAGAAGCGTGCTCCAAGAAAACCTTCGGTGCTGTGCGCATCGTCTGGCTGCGCCATCCCCTCCACCAGCCCCACCGGATCAATCAGAAACGTGCGGATAATGGACGGGTACAGGCTTTTATAATCCAGCACCAGCACCGAGTCATACAGCCCGGGCCGTGAATCCATCACGTAACCGCCGGGGCTGGCCTGCGGCGGCACGTCGCCGAGGTTAGGGGCGACATAACCCGCCCGGTGCATCCGCGGGAAATAGAGGTGGCTGAAGGCCGCTACCGAGCCGCCGTGCCTGTCGACCGCAAGGCCGTTCACCGTTGCGCGTTCCAGCAGGAAGGGCATGATCTCGGTTTTGTGGAAGATCTGCGTCACCAGCTCGCAATCTTTCAGGTTATAGGTGGCGAGCGCGGGTTTATCTTCATTAAAACGCCGGTCGATCTCGTCCATTCGGTCCCAGGGATTGTCGATGGATTTACCTTCGCCGAGCAGTTCCTGGGCGACCGCTTCCAGCGAGAAGGAAGAGAAGTTCCAGAAGGCGGATTTCAGCGCCTCGATACCGTCGATAATCAGGCGACCGTTAGCCTGCGCGAAGAAAATACCGTTCTTAAAACCGTGCTCACGCCACTCCAGCTCGCTGTTGCCGCGCCCCAGAATCAGCGGGATGCGGTAACGCTCGGCATGTTTTTGCAGCACGCGCAGGTCAAACTGCACCACGTTCCAGCCGATCAGCACGTCCGGGTCGTGCTCGGCAAACCACTGGTTAAGCTTCTCCAGCAGCTGCGGGCGGCTGTTGACGTACTCCAGATGAAAATCCAGCGCGGACGCATCGCCGTTCGGCGGCCCGAGCATATAGACAACCCGCTGCCCGCAGCCTTCAAGGCCGATGCAGTACAGTTCGCCGTGGCGGGTGGTTTCGATATCCAGCGACACCCACTTGAGCGGCGGGCGATAGTGCGGATTAGGCTTCAGGCGCGCGTTAACGATCCTGCCGTTTTGCGCGGCGCCATCTACCCAGACGGGCGCGGTGATAAACCGCTCCATCAGAAAGCGTTCAGGCGGGCGGATATCGGCCTCGTAAAGCGTCACGCCCGCTTCACGGAGCAGTTTTTCATAGCGCATTAACTGGCGATGGGCGCGGCAGTAGAGGCCGTAAACCGGCTGGCGGTGGAAATCTTTCAGCTGAAGCGGCGTAAGGCGCCAGTTGTTTTCGCCGCGCAGCAGTTGCTTCACTTTCTCGACGTGAGCTTCAGGAATAAAGGCCACGGACTCCTGCGGCGGGAGCGTAACGTTTAGCGGGCCGTTGTCCGTTGCCAGCCAGAATTCAACCTCAGTACCCTGAGGGGTATCCCGCCAGTGTCTGGTCAGTAAAAAGCCTTCTTGCGTCTGCGCCACGCCGTTATCCCATAAAACAAAACCAGGCCTGATTATAGCCTGGTTGAGGGTGTTTGCTGGGGTTTTATACAGTGCCTGTTTAGCCGGATGGCGCTGCGCTTATCCGGCCTACAATCTATTGCCCGTAATACGCCTTCGCGCCGTGCTTACGCAGGTAATGCTTATCCAGCAGGGTTTGCTGCATATCCGGCAGCTGCGGCGCAAGCTGGCGGCAGAAGATCCCCATGTAAGCGACTTCCTCCAGCACGATCGCGTTGTGCACCGCGTCCTCCGCGTTTTTACCCCAGGCAAACGGGCCGTGGGAGTGCACCAGCACGCCGGGCATTTGCGCCGCGTCGATCCCCTGTTTTTCGAAGGTTTCGACAATCACGTTCCCCGTTTCCCATTCGTACTCACCGTTGATCTCCGCATCGGTCATCAGACGCGTGCAGGGAATGGTGCCGTAAAAGTAGTCCGCGTGGGTGGTGCCGGTGGCCGGAATAGGCTGGCCCGCCTGCGCCCAGATGGTCGCGTGACGTGAATGGGTATGCACAATCCCACCGATGGTCGGGAAGGCCTGATACAGCAGGCGGTGAGTGGGCGTATCGGAGGAGGGCTTTTTATCGCCTTCAACTACTTCACCCGTTTCGATGCTGACCACCACCATATCTTCCGTGGTCATCACCGTGTAATCCACGCCCGAAGGCTTGATCACGAACACGCCTTTTTCCCGGTCAACGGCGCTGACGTTGCCCCAAGTCAGGGTCACCAGGTTATGTTTTGGCAGCGCCAGGTTGGCTTCGAGTACCTGACGTTTGAGATCTTCTAACATTGTCGTCTCCTGCCGGATGGCGCTGCGCTTATCCGGCCTACAGAACCGTAGGCCCGGTAAACGAAATGCCACCGGGCATTCAGGGCTTAGCGTTTTGAACCGTAATAGACTTCGTTCCAGCGCAGCGCGTCTTTAAAGGCTGGCAGACGGGTGTCGTTATCAATCACGGTCAGTTCGATGTCGTGCAGCTCGGCAAACTGACGCATATCGTTCAGGTCAAGCGCGTGGCTGAAGACGGTGTGGTGCGCGCCTCCGGCCAGGATCCAGGCTTCCGACGCGGTTGGCAGGTCAGGCTGCGCTTTCCACAGGGCGTTGGCGACCGGCAGTTTCGGCAGAGAATGCGGAGTTTCCACAGCATCGACGCAGTTCACCAGCAGGCGGAAACGGTCGCCGAGGTCGATCAGGCTGGCGTTAATGGCCGGGCCGGTACGGGTGTTGAAGATCAGACGGGCCGGATCCGCTTTGCCGCCAATGCCGAGGTACTGCACATCGAGGATCGGTTTCTCTTCAACGGCGATAGACGGACACACTTCCAGCATGTGCGAGCCGAGCACCAGATCGTTGCCGTTCTCGAAGTGGTAGGTGTAGTCCTCCATAAAAGAGGTGCCGCCCTGCAGACCGGTTGACATCACCTTCATGATGCGAAGCAGAGCGGCAGTTTTCCAGTCGCCTTCGCCCGCAAAACCGTAGCCCTGCTGCATCAGACGTTGTACCGCCAGACCCGGGAGCTGTTTCAGGCCGTGGAGATCTTCAAAGGTGGTGGTGAAGGCATGGAAGCCGCCCTGTTCCAGAAAACGCTTCATGCCCAGTTCAATGCGTGCGGCATCCAGCACGTTCTGGCGCTTGTCACCGTTGACCTGTGCCGCAGGCGTCAGGCGGTAGCTGCTTTCGTACTCGTCCACCAGCGCGTTCACGTCGCCATCGCTGATGTCATTCACCACCTGCACTAGGTCGCCCACCGCCCAGGTATTTACGGAGAAGCCGAACTTGATCTGCGCGGCCACTTTATCACCGTCGGTTACGGCAACTTCACGCATGTTGTCGCCGAAACGCACCACTTTAAGGTGACGGGTATCCTGCTTAGAGACCGCCTGACGCATCCATGAGCCAATGCGTTTTTGTGCCTGGCCGTCCTGCCAGTGGCCGGTCACCACGGCATGCTGTTGACGCATACGCGCGCCGATGAAGCCGAACTCGCGACCGCCGTGCGCGGTCTGGTTCAGGTTCATGAAGTCCATGTCGATGCTGTCCCACGGCAGGGAGGCGTTGAACTGAGTGTGGAATTGCAGCAGCGGTTTGTTGAGGATAGCCAGGCCGTTGATCCACATTTTGGCTGGCGAGAAGGTGTGCAGCCACACCACCAGGCCAGCGCATTTGTCATCGTAATTGGCATCGCGGCAGATGTTAGTGATTTCGTCCGGCGTAGTACCCAGCGGCTTCAGCACCAGTTTGCACGGCAGTTTGGCTTCCGCGTTCAGCGCATTCACAACGTGCTCCGCGTGTTTCGTCACCTGCTGCAACGCTTCCGGTCCGTATAAATGCTGGCTTCCAATCACAAACCACACTTCATAATTATTAAAAATGGTCATTATCGTGTCCTTAATGTGTCAGGGTTGCCGTAGTGTCCGCGGTAGTTTTGGCCGGGGCGGCGACAGGGAGATAGTGAAGTTCGGCGCTTTTTGCCCATTGCTGGTAGCGCTGATAAAGCTGTTCAAAGTGTTGTGCCTGCTGAGCCTGCGGCTGAAGCGTACTTTCGACGGCGCTCGCCATATGCTGTTGCGCGGTCGGGATATCCGCATGGACGCCTGCGGCCACGGCAGCGAAAATCGCTGCGCCCAGCGCACAGCACTGATCGGAGGCCACAATTTGCAGCGGACGGTTGAGCACGTCGCAGCAGGCCTGCATGATCACTGGGTTTTTACGGGCGATACCGCCCAAAGCCATCACGTTGTTCACGTCAATGCCCTGCCCGGTGAAGCACTCCATAATGGCGCGCGCGCCGAACGCGGTGGCGGCGATCAGGCCGCCAAACAGCGCGGGCGCGTCGGTCGCCAGGTTGAGATCGGTAATCACCCCTTTCAGACGCTGGTTGGCAAACGGCGTACGACGGCCGTTGAACCAGTCCAGCACCACCGGCAGGTGATCGAGAGACGGATTTTTTGCCCAGGCTTCGGTGAGCTGCGGCAGGAGCTGTTTTTTGCTCGCGGTAATCTGGGTTTTCAGTTCAGGATGCGCGGCCGCCAGCTGATCCAGCGGCCAGCCGAGCACCCGGCCAAACCAGGCGTAGATATCGCCAAACGCGGACTGACCCGCTTCGAGGCCGATAAAATCGGGCACCACGCTGCCGTCAACCTGACCGCAGATACCCTTCACCGCGCGGTCGCCAACGCTGGTTTTATCCGCCGTCAGAATGTCGCAGGTGGAGGTGCCAATCACTTTCACCAGCGTGTTAGGCTGCGCACCCGCGCCCACGGCGCCCATATGGCAGTCGAACGCGCCGCCGGAAATGGTCACGTTTTGCGGCAGACCGAGGCGTTTCGCCCACTCCTCGCAGAGCATGCCGACCGGAATATCGGCGGTGAAGGTGTCGGTAAACAGCGGGTATGTCAGGTTTTTGTTGATGATCGGGTCGAGTTCATCGAAGAACGCTGCCGGAGGCAGACCACCCCAGCTTTCATGCCACAGCGATTTATGCCCGGCGCTGCAACGGCCACGGCGAATAGCCTGCGGGCGAGTGGTGCCGGAAAGCAGGGCGGGAACCCAGTCGCACAGCTCAATCCATGACGCCGCTGCCTGTGCGACCGACGCGTCCGCGCGGGTAACGTGCAGGATTTTTGCCCAGAACCATTCGCTGGAGTAGATCCCGCCGATGTAGCGCGAGTAGTCGGTTTTGCCCGGCTGGTGGCATAAGCGGGTGATGGCTTCCGCCTCTTCCACGGCGGTATGGTCTTTCCACAGCACAAACATGGCGTTCGGGTTATCGGCAAACTCCGGGCGAAGCGCCAGTACGCGGCCTTCTGCATCAACCGGGGCCGGCGTTGAACCGGTACTGTCGACGCCAATCCCCACGACGTCGGCCCGCTGGGCATCCGTCAGCTCCGCCAGCACGGTTTTGATCGCCGCTTCCATTGATTCAATGTAATCGCGCGGGTGGTGACGGAACTGGTTGTTCGGCGCATCGCAGTAGCGCCCCTCTTGCCAGCGCGGATACCACTCAACGCTGGTTGCTATTTCCTGGCCAGTCGTACAGTCCACTGCCAGCGCGCGAACTGAGTCGCTGCCAAAATCGAGGCCAATTGCAATTGCCATGGTGTTGCTCCATCCAAAACAGGTATGGAAGAACATTAGAGACTGGGGACAAAGATCGTCAGGCAGGATCCGCTAATCTTATGGACTAAATTGCTGTTACGATTGAAAGTGTGACGCCGTGCAAATATTCAATGTGGACATTTCTGCCGTACTTATAGACACTTTTGTTACTGCTTATCCGCCCGTGCTGGCGGAGAAATCAGGGGAAAAGGCTGAAACATGGCGGACGTAAAAGAGGCGTGATGCTTTTTGGATCTTTTCGCGGGCCATTTTTATACTGCTTTTATCGATATGGACAATTGGTTTCCTTCAGGACCCTTGGGAGAACTGAATCTATGGCCGAACCGCAAAACGATCCCCTGCTGCCGGGATACTCATTTAACGCCCATCTGGTGGCGGGGCTGACGCCCATTGAGGCCGAGGGGTATCTCGATTTCTACGTCGATCGACCGCTCGGAATGAAAGGGTATATTCTGAACCTGACCGTTCGCGGGGAAGGGGTGATTAAAAACGGCGATCGGCAGTTTATCTGCCGCCCTGGTGATATGCTGCTGTTCCCGCCGGGGGAGATCCACCACTACGGACGCCACCCGGATGCCAAAGAGTGGTATCACCAGTGGGTCTATTTCCGTCCGCGCGCCTACTGGCAGGAGTGGCTCTCGTGGCCGGCCATTTTCGCGCAAACCGGTTTTTATCGCCCGGATGAGGCGCATCTGGCGCAGTTCCGTGAGCTGTTCGCACAGATTATTGAGGCAGGGCAGGCGGGAGGGCGCTACGCCGAACTGCTGGCCATCAATCTGCTTGAACAGGTGCTGCTGCGCCGCATGGAGGCCATCAACGAGTCGCTTAATCCGCCGCTGGACAACCGCGTCCGCGACGCCTGCCAGTACATTAGCGACCACCTTGCCGACAGCCAGTTTGATATTGCCAGCGTCGCCCAGCATGTGTGCCTGTCGCCGTCACGGCTGTCGCATCTGTTCCGCCAGCAGCTTGGCGTGAGCGTGCTCAGCTGGCGCGAGGATCAGCGCATCAGCCAGGCGAAACTGCTGCTCAGCACCACCCGAATGCCTATCGCCACCGTCGGGCGTAACGTCGGCTTTGAAGATCAGCTCTATTTCTCTCGCGTGTTTAAGAAGTGCACCGGTGCCAGCCCGAGCGAATTCCGTGCGGGATGTGAATAATCGGTAAACATTCAGGTGAACTTCAGGCGCATCTTGTAAACTATTCAGACAATTGATGCCTTGACGCGGTGCAGGGCGCTAAGCAGAATCGCTGATTCGTTTTCTGACCGGAATAGTTATGCAGGCATTGCTGGAACATTTTATTACCCAGTCCGTTATGTATTCGCTCATCGCCGTGGCGCTGGTGGCGTTTCTGGAGTCGCTGGCGCTGGTCGGGCTGATCCTGCCCGGCACCGTGATGATGGCGGGGCTTGGGGCGCTTATCGGCAGCGGCGAGGTCAATTTCTGGCAGGCGTGGATAGCCGGTATTATCGGCTGTTTGCTGGGGGACTGGATCTCCTTCTGGCTGGGCTGGCGCTTTAAGAAGCCGCTGCACCGCTGGTCGTTCATGAAAAAAAACAAAGCGCTGCTGGATAAAACCGAGCATGCACTGCACCAGCACAGCATGTTCACCATCCTCGTGGGGCGCTTCGTTGGGCCAACGCGTCCACTGGTGCCGATGGTGGCCGGGATGCTGGATCTGCCCGTCGCGAAGTTTGTGGTGCCGAACATTATCGGCTGCGTCTTCTGGCCGCCGTTCTACTTCCTGCCGGGTATCCTGGCGGGCGCGGCGATTGATATTCCTGACGGTATGCAAAGCGGTGAGTTTAAATGGCTGCTGCTGGGTACGGCGGTGCTGCTGTGGCTGGCGGTTTGGCTCTGCTGGCGCCTGTGGCGCAGCGCGAAAGCGAGCGTCGATCGCCTGACCCGCTATCTCCCGCGCACGCGCCTGCTCTGGCTGGCCCCACTTACGCTCGGCGTGGCGGTGGTAGCGCTGGTGGCGCTGATCCGCCACCCGCTGATGCCGGTGTACGGCGAGATCCTGTTGAAGGTGGTGAGCCGTTAAGGTGTTTTCCCTCTCCCCGTGGGAGAGGGTTAGGGTGAGGGCATCAGACCGCACGAATGCCCAACAATGAAGATGCCCCTGCGTTACCACTCAGAAGTTCTTCTGTTTCTCCATCCCACAAAATACGTCCCTCCGCGATCACCACCGATCGCGGCGCGATGCGTGCGGCATCTTCAATGCTGTGCGAAACCATCAGCATCGTCAGTTGTTCGCGCTCGCACACCTCCTCAACCAGCGAGAGCATTTCCTGACGCAGAGCCGGGTCGAGCGCCGAAAAGGGTTCATCGAGCAGCAGCAGCGGCTGCTCGCGCACCAGACAGCGTGCCAGCGCCACGCGCTGGCGCTGGCCGCCGGAAAGCTCCCCCGGTAGTCTGTTGATAAACGCAGACAGGCCCATTTGTTCGGCGATCGCCTCCAGCGTCTGACGCTGCGCAGCACTGAGCTTTAACCCCGGATCCATACCCAGCGCGATGTTCTGCCAGACCGTAAGATGATTGAACAGATTGTTTTCCTGAAACAGCATCGACACCGGGCGCTTAGCCGGCGGAGCGTAGGTAAACTCGCCGTTATCAATGACGATCGACCCGCTGGCAGGCTGCAAAAAACCGGCAATCAGATTGAGCAGGGTACTTTTTCCGGCACCGCTTGGGCCAAGCACTGCGATTCGCTCTCCCTGACGAACGGAGAGGGTAAAACGCATTGGCAGGTGCTCATAAAGCCAGGTTACATCAGTCAGTTTTAACATCACGCCCCGGAAGTTTTTCGATAACGGTAAATAACGCAAAGCACAGCAGCAACAGGAGCAGCGCCGTGACGGCGCCGTCCTGGCTACGATAGGAGCCGATTTGCTGATAAAGCCAGAACGGCAGCGTGCGGAAATCCTCGTTGCCGAAGAGCGCCACTACGCCAAAATCGCCAATCGACAGCACGCAGGCAAACGCCAGCGCCTGGGCGAGCGGGCGTTTCAGTGCGCGCAATTCTACCACCTTCAGGCGCTGCCAGCCCTGCATGCCCAGCGACTGACACAGCAAGCTGTAGCGGCTGTTGACGTCGCGCATCGGGTTTTCCAGTACCTTGAGCGCGTAAGGGATGGCCATCAGTGCGTTGGTAAAAATGACGATGCCGTCGGCGCTTTCCGGCAGGCCGATGGTGCTGTTGAACAGTAAAAAGAATCCGGTCGCCAGCACAATGCCCGGCATCGCCAGGATCAGCATACCCGTCAGTTCCAGCGCGTGTCCGGCTTTACGGGCATGACGCGCGTACAGCTCGCGGCTGCTCCATAGCAGCATCATGGTCAGGATCACGCACAGTAGCCCGGCTGCCAGCGCAATGCGCAAGGAGGTCCACGTCGCTTGCCACAGGACAGGTTGTTGCAGTACCGACAACACATTGCGATTCAGTCCATCAACGATAACGGCCAGCAGCGGGGGCAGCAAAAGCAGGAGTGCCAGTGCGATCAGCATAAAATCCGCGACGCGGCTATACAGGCAGTCCTGCGGATCGCGCCAGCCTGTCATGTTATTGCTTCCTGTGGGGATCGTTTTGCTTAGCCTCTGGCTGAGTAACACCAGTGCCAGACAGCATACCATCTGCACGATCGCCAGCAGCGCGGCGCGGCCCGGATCGTAGTCGTAACTTAAAGCCTGATAGATCGCCAGCTCAATGGTGGTGGCCTGCGGCCCGCCGCCGAGAGAAAGTACGGTCGCGAAGCTGGCAAAGCAGAGCATAAAGATTAGCGCGGCAACCGGGGCAATCTGGCGTCGCAGCCACGGCCATTCGACAAAGCGGAAGAACGACCAGCCGCGCATGCCAAGCTGGGCGGCAATCTGACGCTGCTCACCGGGAATGTTTTCCAGCGCCTGTAAAAAGAGGCGCGTGGCCATCGGCATATTGAAAAAAATATGCGCCAGCAGAATGCCTTTCAGGCCGTATGGCGAGAAGGTCCATTCCAGACCAAGCAGGTTGAAAAGGAATGCCAGCCATCCCTGCCGACCATAGACGCTCAGAATGCCGAACACCGCCACCAGCACGGGCAGGATCAGCGTCATCGCGCACAGCCGCAGCAGGGCAAGCCTGCCGGGGAAACGTCTGCGATAGAGGGCGCGCGCGAGGAAAATGGCCGGGAGCGTCGACAGCAGCGCGGAGAGAAACGCCTGCCAGAAGGAGAAACGGATGACGTGCCAGAGATAGCTGTCGTGCCAGAGGGCAAGTAGATCGCTCTCTGGCGCGTTAAACCACAGCGCAAGGAATGCACCCAGGCTGACGACCACCATCAGTATAGCGGCGAGCAGCCCGGGAACTAACCAGCCGGGGATCAGCGGCTGACGGCGCGTTGCCATTCACTTATCCATGCGGCGCGCTGGGTGGCAACCTGCTGCGGCGTAAATTCCAGGGAGGTTTGCGGTTTGTTCAGCTGCTCAAAACCTGCCGGCAGCGCAACATCAGTGACCGGGTACATCCAGTTTCCTGTCGGAATAGCATTCTGGAATGCCGGTGAAACCATAAACTTCAGGAATTTCTCGGCGAGCTCCGGCTGTTTGCTCGCGGCGGTGCGGGCGGCCACTTCCACCTGCAAATAATGTCCTTCAGCAAAGTTCGCGGCGGCGTAGTTGTCTTTCTTCTCGGCGATAATGTGGTAGGCCGGAGAAGTCGTGTAGCTCAGCACAAGGTCGCTTTCGCCTTTCAGGAACAGGCCGTAGGCTTCGCTCCAGCCTTTGGTGACGGTAACGGTTTTCGCAGCCAGTTTCTGCCACGCCTCAGGCGTTTTGTTGCCATAGACTTTCTGCATCCACAACAGCAGCCCCAGACCCGGCGTGCTGGTGCGCGGATCTTCATAAATCACGCGCCACTTCTGATCGCTTTCGACCAGCTCTTTCAGGCTTTTAGGCGGATTCTTCAGCTTGTTTTTATCGTAGACAAACGCAAAGTAACCGTAATCAAAGGGTACGAAGGTGTCGTTTTTCCAGCCGCCCGGCACGTTGACGGCATCTGCCGCCACGCCGCTCTTGGCGAACAGTCTGGTTTGAGTGGCGGCTTGCAGCAGGTTGTTATCCAGCCCGAGCACCACGTCGGCTTTGCTGTTTTTGCCTTCCATACGCAGCCGGTTAAGCAGAGAGACACCATCTTCCAGTGCCACGAATTTCAGCTCGCAGTTGCAGTCGGCTTCAAAGGCTTTTTTCACCGCCGGGCCGGGGCCCCAGTCGGCGGAGAAGGAGTCGTAGGTGTAGACCGTCAGGACAGGCTTAGCAAAAACAGGCAGCGCAAACAGCGCCAGCAGAGGAAGAACGTTTTTTAACACTTTGCACCTCAGGGTTGAGTGGCAAAGGATTTTGAGAGACAGCCTCAAATCCCTTCGCCGGCGTTATCCGGATCAGGTTCGACGGGTATTATCTCAGCGCACATCAGTGATGCAGCACCCCGTTGAGAACGGCGCTATTGTAATGATTTGGTGAATATTACGAAAGCGTTATGGCTCCGGCGGCGCAAACCACGCGGATTTAAAATCAAACCAGCCCAGGGTATTCATTCGCAGGCCGCGCATGCTGCGCTGCCCTTGGATCAGCAGCCAGTGGTGAATCAACGGTACGATCGTCTGCCCGGCCAGCAGCTCCTGACACCAGGCGGCCAGATCCATTTCTCCTGCCCGCCACCGTGCGGCGTCTCGCTGCCAGTCCCGATTGATACAGTGCTGAATCAGGGGCACTTCATACAGGTGAGAGAAGAGCGAAAAATCAAGCGGCAGCGTGAAGTTCGCACTGTTGAGCCAGATATCGCTGATAACATCTCCACGGTGCCATTCATCATAGTCCACTTCCTGTATCGCCAGCGTCACGCCCTCGGCTGCCAGCAGCTTACTCATGATCCTTGCGATAAACCGGTGTTCAATGTGATCGCGATAGTAGCTGAGGGTGATGGTCTCCAGTCCGGCAGGTTTTTCACTGCGTACTGGCTGCGCATGGTGCCAGCGCGGAAGCAGGCCATAGGCCGGGAACCACCAGGTCTGGTATTGCTCCTCTGCGTGATAAATCAGGTTAGCGGGCGCCAGAACATGGCTGATCCACCTGCGTACGTCGTGATTCGCCCCGCGATGGCTGCGGCTATCGAAGAGCAGGTAGTAGCAGCCCTCCTCCAGGCGGCTTTCGAACGCCTTTTCACCGGCTGTTGGCCCTTCCAGCGTCAGGCCTGCGCTCAGCTCTTCGTTGAGATCCGGTAGTACCCAGACGTTGACTTCGTCAATCAGCGCCCTATAGCCAAAGTAATCATCAAAGGCGCGGATCTTCAGCTGATTACTGTTGTTCCGTGAAACGGAGTAGGGGCCCGTACCAATCGGCTGGCTGGAAAAATTGTTCAGGGATCGCCACTCGGCAGGCAGGATCATCGAGGGCACGTAGCCCAGAAGCCACGGAATCCATTTGTCCGGCTGCGATAGCTCAATATCCAGGGTCCAGGCCGTGGGGGAGTGGATCCGCGCGATATGCGAATAGAGCGGCAGCGTGCGGGCGCGCTCTAAGGAATCGATAACGTCGCGCATCTCCAGCTCGCGTCCATGGTGGAAATGTATGCCGGGACGTAAAAAGAAGCGCCAGTGCAACGGAGACACCTGTTGCCAGTGATGGGCAATATCCGCTTCCAGTTCCCCGTTTTCCTCATTTATCCGCGTCAGACCGCTAAAAATCTGCCGGGCCATGTGGGTTTCAGAGCGACGTAACGCCGTACCGGGCAACAGATTTTTCATTGGGCGATAGTAAAGCACTCGCAGAATGTGGCGTCCCTGACGAAAGCTGCGTCCCAGATGCGAGACCAGCATCTGGCGCACGGCGGCTTTGTCGCCCACCAGCTGGACCAGCTGATCGATGCGGTCTTGCTCCAGCAGATCCTCCGCCCGCTGTTGCTGCAACGCCAGGCCGGTATAGAGGAAAGTCAGGCGCGAGCGCTTACCGCGTCCGGCTTCGGCCTCCCAGTTTAGCCAGCCCTGCTGCTGCATGGTGTAAAGGAGGGTACGCATATGACGCCGGGAGCAGTTGAGGAGCTCAGCCAGCTCGTTCAGCGTGGTCTCCTGCGATTGCCCCTCGCAGCACTGCCAGAGGCGGATAAATTGTTGTTGCAGACGACCAGAAGGCATAAAAGAGGAACTCCTGACAAAAAATCAGCAATTTATTAATCCCTATATTAAGCCAATAATCCTTATCGATGAAGCGAGGAGGTAAATTATGAAGAGGTCTACCGCACGTCAGTTTTATCAGCACTATTTTTCAGCGACAAAGGGAGTGTCCTGGCTGGCCCGCCAGTGCGCAGAGCAGCGGCTGAGAATACTGGAAGATCTGATGCAGTGGGACGTTACGAAACCGACCTCTTCTCGCTAACTCGCCTCGATCATGTGTGACTGAGTATTGGTGCTAATCACCCGCCAGCAAAATGTTTTTGCTGGCTTTTTTCGTTTACTATTTCACCCAATTTCGATTCGCTTTCATAAGGACTTGCGCATGCTCTGGTTGATGACGATGGGGCGACGCCTGAACGGCGTGTACGCCGCTTTTATGCTGGTGGCCTTCATGATGGGCGTGGCCGGTGCGCTACAGGCGCCGACGCTGAGCCTGTTTCTCAGTCGTGAAGTTGGGGCGCAGCCATTTTGGGTAGGCCTGTTCTACACCGTCAACGCCATTGCCGGGATCCTCGTCAGCCTGTGGCTGGCGAAACGATCCGACAGCCAGGGCGATCGCCGCAAGCTGATCCTCTTTTGTTGCGCCATGGCCGTGGGCAACGCGTTGCTGTTTGCCTTTAATCGTCACTACCTGACGCTTATCACCTGTGGCGTGCTGTTGGCCTCTCTGGCGAACACCGCCATGCCGCAGCTCTTCGCCCTGGCCCGGGAGTACGCCGACAACTCGGCGCGGGAAGTGGTGATGTTCAGCTCGGTGATGCGTGCGCAGCTCTCTCTCGCATGGGTCATCGGCCCCCCGCTGGCGTTCATGCTGGCGCTGAACTACGGTTTCACCGTCATGTTCACCATCGCCGCGGGAATTTTTGCCATCAGCCTGGCGCTGATAGCCTTTGTGCTGCCATCGGTGGCGCGCGTAGAGCAGGTGACGGACAAGCCCATCACCCAGGTAAGCGGCTGGCAGGATAAAAACGTCCGCATGTTGTTTATCGCCTCCACGCTGATGTGGACCTGCAACACCATGTACATTATCGATATGCCGCTGTGGATCAGCAGCGATCTGGGACTGCCCGACAAGCTCGCGGGGATCCTGATGGGCACCGCTGCCGGGCTGGAGATCCCGGCGATGATTCTGGCGGGTTACTACGTAAAACGTTTCGGAAAGCGTCGGATGATGGTCGTCGCCGTGGCGGCTGGGGTGGTGTTCTACGCGGGGTTAATCCTTTTCCATTCGCGGGAAGCTTTGCTGGCGTTACAGCTATTTAACGCGGTATTTATCGGAATCGTTGCCGGGATCGGCATGCTCTGGTTCCAGGATTTAATGCCGGGGCGAGCAGGCTCCGCGACCACGCTGTTTACTAACAGTATCTCTACCGGCGTGATTCTGGCAGGGGTGATTCAGGGGGCGCTGTCGCAAAGCTATGGACATGCATCCGTGTACTGGGTGATCGCAGCGATTTCGGTCATCACGCTTGTATTAACGTGCTGGGTTAAAGACGTTTGATTCTGGAAGGCGGCTTCACGAAATGAAACGATTTTCTGACAGGAGCAGAGAAGGCGCATAGAGTGCGTGACGGGTGCTTGAGGCTGTTTGCCTCAGGCTTTCGCAAGAGGCAAACAGTGGAGAGTCCCACATCAAAAAACTGATGGGGAGACAAACTTCACAACCAACATTGCGAGGTTAGTCTCTTCATTGCCGAAAAGCAATAAGGAGGCTGGAATGCCAAAACGTACTCTGCTGTTAGGTTTGTTTCTGATCTGTACGACGTTGTTGATCTTCACCTGGATGGTGCGTGACTCGCTGTGTGAGCTGCACTTCAGACAGGAGAAAACAGAGCTGGCGGCAGTGTTGGCTTACGAAGCAAAACGTTAGCGGTATTGGGGGGGAAATTTTCCCCCGCCTCTCCAGAGTGGTTACGCCTCAACGCACCCTTATCAATGGCCCGCGTCCTGCGGGCCATTGCCTTTAGCCCATAAACGCAGGCTGTTTTTTCTCGTAGGTGGAGATAGCCTCTTCGTGCTGCAGCGTCAGGCCAATGCTATCCAGACCGTTCAGCATGCAGTGGCGACGGAACGCATCAATGCTAAAGCTGTAGGTCTTGTCACCGGCTTTCACCACTTCTGCTTCCAGATCCACTTCAAACGACATCCCCGGATTTGCCTGCACCAGCGCAAACAGTTCATCGACCTGTTCGTCACTCAGCGTCACCGGCAGCAGCTGGTTGTTGAAGCTGTTGCCGTAGAAGATATCCGCGAAGCTTGGGGCGATAACCACTTTAAAACCGTAGTCGGTCAGCGCCCATGGCGCGTGTTCACGCGACGATCCGCAGCCAAAGTTTTCCCGCGCCAGCAAAATGGAGGCGCCTTTGTATTGCGGAAAGTTCAGGACGAACTCCGGGTTCGGTACTTCGCCTTTATCGTCGAGGAAGCGCCAGTCGTTGAACAGATGCGCCCCAAAACCCGTGCGCGTCACTTTCTGCAAAAACTGTTTAGGAATGATCGCGTCAGTATCGACGTTAGCGGCGTCCAGCGGGACAACACGGCCCGTATGTTGGGTAAATTTCTCTGCCATGATTGTCTCCTTATTTCAGGCTGCGAATATCGGCGAAATGACCGGTGACTGCCGCAGCGGCGGCCATTGCCGGGCTGACCAGGTGGGTGCGCCCACCGCGGCCCTGACGGCCTTCAAAGTTACGGTTGCTGGTGGAGGCACAGCGCTCGCCCGGATTCAGGCGGTCGTTGTTCATCGCCAGACACATGGAGCAGCCGGGCAGGCGCCACTCGAAGCCTGCTTCGATAAAGATCTTATCCAGACCTTCCGCTTCCGCCTGGGCTTTCACCGGACCGGAGCCCGGCACAACCAGCGCCTGCACGCCCGGTGCCACTTTGCGGCCTTTTGCAATTTCTGCCGCAGCGCGTAAATCTTCGATACGGGAGTTAGTGCAGGAGCCGATGAACACTTTATCAATGCTCACGTCGGTCAGCGGTACGCCGGGTTTCAGCCCCATATAGGCCAGCGCCTTTTCCGCACTCGCGCGCTCGACCGGATCGGCGAAGGAAGCCGGGTCAGGAATGCTGTCGTTGACGGAAATGACCTGGCCCGGGTTGGTGCCCCAGGTGACTTGCGGGGCGATCTCTTCCGCCTGCAACGTCACAACGGTATCAAAAATTGCCCCCTCGTCCGTTTTCAGGGTTTTCCAGTACGCTACCGCGTCGTCAAAATCCTGTCCTTTCGGCGCATGAAGACGCCCCTTCACATAGTTGAAGGTGGTGTCGTCTGGGGCCACCAGGCCTGCTTTGGCACCCATCTCAATGGCCATGTTGCACAGGGTCATACGACCTTCCATGCTCAGCGCCTGAATAGCGTCGCCGCAGAACTCAACGACGTGACCGGTACCGCCTGCGCTGCCGGTTTTGCCGATAATCGCCAGCACGATATCTTTCGCGGTGATACCCGGCGCGGCTTTTCCCTTCACTTCAATCTTCATGGTTTTGGCGCGGCCCTGCTTCAGGGTCTGCGTCGCCAGAACGTGTTCCACTTCAGAGGTGCCAATCCCGAACGCCAGGGCGCCAAATGCGCCGTGCGTCGCGGTGTGGGAGTCGCCGCAGACAATGGTCATGCCCGGCAGAGTAATACCCTGTTCAGGCCCCATTACGTGGACGATGCCCTGATAGGGGTGGTTCAGATCGTACAGCTCCACGCCAAACTCGTTACAGTTCTTAATCAGCTCCTGCATCTGGATACGTGCCATCTCGCCAGATGCATTAATGTCTTTGGTCTGGGTGGAAACGTTGTGATCCATCGTGGCAAAGGTTTTACCCGGCTGACGCACCGGGCGCTTGTGCGCACGCAGGCCGTCAAATGCCTGAGGAGACGTCACTTCGTGTACCAGATGACGGTCGATGTACAACAGTGGGGTTTCGTCTGGCGTCTCGTAAACAACGTGCGCATCAAACAACTTCTCATATAACGTCTTAGCCATGATTACACCCCTTCAGCGACATAGCGGGCAATGATGTCGCCCATTTCATCGGTACTGACTGCCGCCGTGCCGCGTGCTAAATCACCGGTACGGACGCCTTCTTCTAACGCCCGGTTAATGGCGTTTTCAATTGCGGTTGCTGCATCGCCTGCATCCAGGCTGTAGCGCAGCAGCAGAGCCAGGGAGAGGATCTGCGCAATCGGGTTGGCGATGTTTTTGCCTGCGATATCCGGCGCGGAGCCCCCCGCCGGTTCGTACAGGCCAAAGCCTTCTTCGTTCAGGCTGGCCGAGGGCAGCATGCCCATGGAGCCAGTGATCATGGCGCATTCATCCGAGAGAATATCGCCGAACAGGTTGGAGCACAGCAACACGTCAAACTGAGACGGATCTTTGATCAGCTGCATCGTTGCGTTGTCGATATACATATGCGACAGCGCAACGTCCGGGTACTGCTTAGCGACTTCACTGACGATTTCGCGCCACAAAATGGAAGACTGGAGCACGTTCGCTTTATCAATCGAGGTCACTTTACGGCGGCGTTTGCGCGCTGACTCAAACGCGATATGGGCGATACGTTCAATTTCAAAACGGTGATAGACCTCGGTATCAAACGCTTTCTCATGCTGACCGCTGCCTTCGCGACCTTTTGGCTGACCGAAGTAGATGCCGCCGGTCAGCTCACGCACGCAGAGAATGTCGAAACCGTTGGCCGCGATATCCGCGCGCAGCGGGCAAAACTCTTCCAGCCCCGGGTACAGCTTCGCCGGACGCAGGTTGCTGAACAGTTTGAAATGTTTACGCAGCGGCAGCAGCGCACCGCGCTCCGGCTGCTCTGCTGGCGGCAAATGTTCCCACTTAGGGCCGCCCACGGAGCCAAACAGCACGGCATCGGCATTTTCACAGCCTTCCACAGTGGCTTTCGGCAATGGCGTACCGTGGTTATCAATTGCAATACCGCCCACATCGTAGTGGCTGGTGGTAATTTTCATCGCAAAACGCGAACGAACGGCTTCCAGTACTTTCAGCGCCTGTGCCATCACTTCCGGGCCAATACCGTCACCCGGCAACACAGCAATATGGTAATTCTTCGACATCACACGGTTTCCTTGTTGTTCTCTTTATTCTGAGCTTTGCGTTGCAACTCTTTTTCGACTTCGGCGGCGCGCCAGATGTTGTTCAGGACATGCACCATCGCTTTCGCGGAGGATTCGACGATATCTGTCGCCAGACCCACACCGTGGAAGCGGCGACCGTTATAATTGACGACGATATCCACCTGACCCAGGGCGTCTTTACCGTGCCCTTTAGCCGTCAGGTCGTATTTCACCAGCTCTACGTCGTACTCAGTGACGCGGTTAATCGCCTGGTAAATGGCATCCACAGGGCCGTTGCCGTTGGCGGCTTCCGCTTTAATTTCATCCCCGCAGGCCAGCTTCACGGAGGCGGTGGCGATGTCGCTTGAGCCGGACTGGACGTTGAAGTAGTCCAGACGGAAGTGCTCTGGCTCTTCCTGCTGTTTGTTGATGAATGCCAGCGCTTCCAGATCGTAATCGAACACCTGGCCCTTCTTGTCCGCCAGCTTCAGGAAGGCGTCGTACAGCTGATCCATGTTGTAATCGCTGTCCTTGTAGCCCATCTCTTCCATACGGTGCTTCACTGCCGCGCGACCAGAGCGTGAGGTCAGGTTCAATTGAACCTGGTTCAGACCGATGGATTCCGGAGTCATGATTTCGTAGTTTTCACGGTTCTTCAGCACCCCATCCTGGTGGATACCGGAAGAGTGAGCGAACGCGCCCGTACCGACAATCGCTTTGTTGGCCGGGATCGGCATGTTGCAAATCTGGCTGACGGTCTGGCTGGTGCGCCAGATTTCGTTGTGATTGATGCGTGTGTGCACGTCCATGATGTCTTTGCGCACTTTGATCGCCATGATCACTTCTTCCAGCGAACAGTTGCCTGCGCGTTCGCCGATGCCGTTCATCGCGCCTTCTACCTGACGCGCGCCGGCGTGCACCGCCGCGATAGCATTGCCAACGGCCAGACCCAGGTCATCGTGGGTGTGTACAGAGATAATGGCTTTATCAATATTTGATACGCGGTCATACAGACCAGTAATGATGTTGGCAAACTCAAACGGCATGGTGTAGCCGACGGTATCCGGGATGTTGATGGTTCTGGCTCCGGCATTAATAGCGGCTTCCACTACACGGGCCAAATCGTCAATCGGCGTGCGGCCTGCATCTTCACAGGAAAATTCCACGTCGTCAGTGTAGTTACGCGCCCGTTTAACCATATACACCGCACGTTCGATCACTTCATCCAGCGTGCTGCGCAACTTGGTTGCAATGTGCATGGGGGAGGTGGCAATAAAAGTATGGATACGGAAAGCTTCTGCAACTTTCAGGGATTCCGCGGCCACATCGATATCTTTCTCAACGCAGCGAGCCAGAGCGCACACGCGGCTGTTTTTGATGGTGCGGGCGATGGTCTGCACTGACTCAAAATCACCCGGCGAGGAGACAGGAAAACCGACCTCCATTACGTCTACACCCATGCGTTCCAGGGCCAGCGCAATTTGCAGTTTTTCTTTAACACTCAGGCTCGCCTGTAATGCCTGTTCACCGTCACGTAAAGTAGTATCGAAAATAACGACTTGCTGGCTCATGGGTTAGGTCCTTGTCAGTCTTAGGGCGCCTTGCTACGAGCATAAAAAAACCCGCGCAGTGGCGCGGGTTTTTAGTTTTACTGAAGACGATTCAACGCTGAATTTCGCCCGCCAGTCTACCGCGCACAGTGGATGCGTTTAGTAGTAGTAGACCGGTGAAACGAAGGGTGCGAATCATGAATCCTGCTCCAGGTGAATGCGATATGCTTTTAGTGGTACTGGATACGCCGACTCATGTCAACCCCTCCCCGACAAAACGGAGACCCAACGCAGGGAGAATACATTAGCTAATTGTGCTGGTTTTTGCGTGGCTAACCGATTTTATTGTCTATTATTGGACTGGGGATTCATCTCTGGAATAATTTGAATATAATTGGTAGCAATTGAACATACTATTTTCACCAACATGCTATGAAATGGAATGTGTTTCATATCATTGATTTATAGACTTCATGAATGATTTACGGGTAAGTAAGTTATCAAAATTGATATCAATTTGTTAATGAATATGCGTTGTATACTATTAATAGTTTAATAACGCTTAAGTCATTATTAATGAGAGCGTCGATTGTGTATTTGTCTGGTTTATGGTTTCATGCTCACAATAAAGTTTGAGATATCTTTTGAACGATTTTTAACTCTTCATTTATGGGGTGCGTAAAGCCGCTCGGTGAATGGGGCTCTTTATATATTCCGAATTTTAAATAATTTCCTTTCGCTTGTTGTATATGCATGGTAAATCATATTTTTCGAAGTTATTACTGTACCTGGGCAAAGGGAATTTAGCGTGACGGTGGAGTCAGAAATGCCAGAAAATAATATTAACCAACCACAGACTTATGATGGGGTTAAGCCTCAGTTACGCACAGTGGATCTTAACTTGTTAACTGTATTCGATGCAGTGATGCAGGAGCAGAATATTACGCGAGCAGCGCAATCTCTGGGAATGTCTCAGCCTGCCGTGAGTAATGCCGTAGCCAGACTTAAGGTGATGTTTAACGACGAGTTATTCGTTCGTTATGGGAGGGGAATTCAGCCCACAGCGCGTGCATTCCAGCTATTCGGTTCGATTCGTCAGGCGCTACAGCTAGTTCAAAATGAACTTCCCGGTTCGGGCTTTGAACCCTTAAGCAGTGAGCGGGTTTTCCATCTCTGTGTTTGCAGTCCGTTAGATAATTATTTGACGTCTGTTATATATAATAAAGTTGAACAGATCGCCCCAAATATTCATCTCGTTTTTAAATCATCATTAAATCAAAACACTGAACACCAGCTTCGTTATCAGGAAACAGAGTTTGTTCTGGGATACGAAGAGTTCCGCCGTCCAGAGTTTGCCTGTGTTCCGTTGTTCAAAGACGAAATGGTGTTAGTCGCCAGTAAAAAACATCCCCGTATGAATTCGCCGCTGCGTGAAAGCGATGTTTACAGTGAGCAACACGCCGTTGTTGCTCTTGACAGATATGCCTCATTCAGTCAGCCGTGGTATGACACCGCCGATAAACAAGCCAGCGTGGCTTATCAGGGAATGGCCATGGTCAGTGTATTAAATGTCGATTCTCAGACGCAGTTAGTCGCTATTGCGCCGCGCTGGCTTGCTGAAGAGTTCTCCGATTCACTGAATCTGCAAATTTTACCTCTGCCGCTCAAGCTTAATAGCCGTACCTGTTATCTTTCCTGGCATGAGGCTGCGGGTCGGGATAAAGGGCATCAGTGGATGGAAGAGCTGCTGATCAATATTTGCCGTCGCTAGGTTCTGGTGAATAAACCGCATGGCGTTATGCGGTTTATTCTGCGATTTTTAAAACTGGCGATATTATGTTCTGTGTTCGTTTTTTCAGTTACTTATGCATGCTCAAAAATAGATGATTTCCTGATCCATCCTCTTTTTAGGAGATGAATTATTATTGTCTCCACTCATGCCAGACGAATTCACCATATTCGTGTCTGTCAGCTGTTTTTTCTGCTTTTATTGCCCATTCCCGCATCCTGTTTGCTAATTGCCTGCCTCATAACGAGCGGTTAAGGTATCCATCACTCTGCACATTATAAGATGGGTTTACCCTGTCAGAAGACGGCGCGGAAATGAATTCTGTAGACCGTCTATAACAAAAGCCTGGAGGCAAAGCATGGAGATGTTGTCTGGCGCGGAAATGGTCGTCCGATCGCTTATCGATCAGGGCGTGAAACAAGTGTTCGGCTATCCCGGAGGCGCGGTTCTCGATATTTATGACGCGCTGCACACGGTAGGCGGTATTGATCATGTTCTGGTTCGTCATGAACAGGCTGCTGTGCATATGGCTGACGGCCTGGCCCGCGCCACGGGCGAAGTGGGTGTTGTGCTGGTCACTTCCGGGCCGGGGGCGACCAATGCCATTACCGGCATAGCGACTGCGTATATGGACTCTATTCCACTGGTCATTCTTTCCGGACAGGTGGCGACGTCGCTGATTGGCTATGATGCGTTTCAGGAGTGCGACATGGTGGGGATCTCACGCCCCGTGGTGAAGCACAGCTTTCTGGTTAAACAAACTGAAGATATCCCGGGCGTACTGAAAAAAGCCTTCTGGCTGGCCGCCAGCGGTCGTCCTGGGCCAGTGGTTGTCGATCTGCCAAAAGATATTCTCAATCCGGGGAATAAACTGCCTTACCTTTGGCCTGAGTCGGTGAGCATGCGTTCGTATAATCCGACCACGCAAGGGCACAAAGGACAGATTAAACGTGCGCTGCAAACGCTGCTGGCTGCGAAAAAACCGGTGGTCTATGTGGGGGGAGGCGCCGTCAATGCAGCCTGCGAAACGCAACTACGCGAACTGATCGAGAAGCTTAATCTTCCTGTCGCGTCATCACTGATGGGGCTGGGGGCGTTCCCTGCCACGCATCGGCAGGCGCTGGGGATGCTGGGTATGCACGGCACCTACGAAGCCAATATGACGATGCACAATTCTGACGTGATTTTTGCCGTCGGCGTGCGTTTTGACGATCGCACCACGAACAACCTGGCGAAATACTGCCCGAATGCGACGGTGCTGCACATTGATATCGATCCTACTTCTATCTCTAAAACGGTGCCGGCGGATGTGCCGATCGTGGGAGACGCACGACAGGTGCTGGATCAAATGTTGGATCTGCTGGCGCAGGAGACCGCCTCTCAACCGCTGGACGAGATCCGCGACTGGTGGCAACAAATCGAGCAATGGCGTGGCCGTCAGTGCCTTAAATACGACACGCAAAGTGAGAACATCAAACCGCAGGCGGTGATCGAGACGATCTGGCGTCTGACCAATGGCGATGCGTATGTCACTTCTGACGTGGGCCAGCATCAGATGTTTGCTGCGCTGTATTACCCGTTTGATAAACCGCGTCGCTGGATCAACTCAGGCGGGCTCGGCACGATGGGCTTTGGTTTGCCCGCCGCGCTGGGGGTAAAGCTGGCGTTGCCAAACGAAACGGTTATCTGCGTAACGGGTGACGGCAGTATACAGATGAATATTCAGGAACTTTCTACTGCGCTGCAATATGAACTGCCAGTGCTAGTGCTGAACCTGAATAACGGTTACCTCGGCATGGTAAAACAGTGGCAGGATATGATTTATTCGGGCCGTCACTCCCAGTCCTATATGAAATCACTTCCGGACTTTGTCCGTCTGGCTGAAGCCTATGGTCATATTGGCATGCGGGTAACCGATCCGTCAGAGCTGGAAGCGAAGCTCGGCGAAGCGCTTGAGCACGTTAAAAACAATCGCCTCGTCTTCATGGACGTTATCGTCGATGGCACAGAGCACGTTTATCCGATGCATATTCGTGGCGGTGGTATGGATGAAATGTGGTTAAGCAAAACGGAGAGAACCTGATATGCGCCGGATATTATCTGTATTACTGGAAAATGAGTCGGGCGCACTGTCGCGGGTTATTGGGCTTTTTGCCCAGCGCGGCTATAACATTGAAAGCCTGACCGTGGCACCGACCGATGACCCTACGCTCTCGCGCATGACGATCCAGACTGTCGGCGATGCGAAAGTGCTTGAGCAGATCGAAAAGCAATTGCACAAGCTGGTGGACGTACTGCGCGTCAGCGAGCTGGGGCAGGGTGCTTACGTCGAACGTGAAGTGATGCTGGTGAAAATTCAGGCCAGCGGTTACGGCCGTGAAGAGGTCAAGCGCAACACGGATATTTTCCGTGGGCAGATTATTGACGTCACGCCTTCTATATATACTGTCCAGCTTGCCGGAACGAGCGATAAGCTGGACGCTTTCCTGGCCTCTGTCAGGGATGTGGCAAAAATTGTTGAAGTTGCGCGCTCTGGCGTTGTTGGCCTCTCGCGCGGCGATAAAATCATGCGTGAGTAGCGCAATAGGTTCGCCTCTTTCAGCCCGGTAGCCAAAGCCGGGCTTTTTTTTGCGTAATCCGCCGACAACGCAGACAAAAGCGGTTGCCGTGAAGGCTATTCTGCGTTTAGATGTTAAAATATTTAACCATAACCTTGACAGGGCCATGGACTCTTTTCTTTTTTTGAGGGGCAATTGTGAAACTGGATGAAATCGCCCGGCTCGCCGGCGTGTCGAGAACCACGGCCAGCTATGTGATTAACGGTAAAGCAAAGCAGTATCGTGTCAGCGATAAGACCGTTGAGAAAGTGATGGCAGTCGTTCGTGAGCATAATTACCATCCGAATGCTGTCGCCGCAGGTTTACGTGCCGGGCGCACCCGCTCTATTGGCCTGGTGATCCCGGACCTGGAAAACACCAGCTATACCCGCATCGCCAACTATCTGGAACGTCAGGCTCGTCAGCGGGGCTATCAGCTGTTGATTGCCTGCTCCGAGGATCAGCCCGACAACGAGATGCGCTGCATTGAGCATCTGCTGCAACGTCAGGTTGATGCCATCATCGTGTCGACCTCTTTACCACCCGAGCATCCGTTCTATCAGCGCTGGGCGAACGATCCGTTCCCGATAGTGGCGCTGGATCGTGCGCTCGATCGTGAACATTTCACCAGCGTCGTGGGTGCCGATCAGGACGATGCAGAAATGCTGGCTGCCGAGCTGCGTACCTTCCCGGCTGAAACGGTGCTGTATCTTGGCGCTTTGCCTGAACTTTCGGTAAGCTTCCTGCGTGAACAAGGGTTCCGTACGGCATGGAAAGACGATCCGCGTGACGTTCATTATCTCTATGCCAACAGTTATGAGCGCGAAGCGGCTGCCCAGCTGTTCGAGAAATGGCTGGAAACGCACCCGATGCCGCAGGCGTTGTTTACCACCTCGTTTGCTCTGTTGCAGGGAGTGATGGACGTGACGTTACGTCGCGATGGCAAGCTGCCATCCGATCTGGCGATTGCTACCTTCGGTGATAACGAACTGCTCGACTTCCTGCAATGTCCAGTGCTGGCGGTGGCTCAGCGTCACCGCGACGTCGCCGAGCGCGTGCTGGAGATTGTTCTGGCAAGCCTGGATGAACCCCGCAAGCCTAAACCCGGACTTACGCGTATCAAACGTAATCTCTATCGGCGCGGAATTTTGAGCCGCCATTAATATTTCCACAGGGGCGGTATAACTGCCCCTTTTGCGGCGAATTTATTGCGATAAATAATTCCCGGATAAAAATTAGGATTTATCTCTAAGATTCATAGCCTGCTATTTTTCTGAATCCATTTTGGTGTTAAAAAGCACAATTATAAATTTTTGACTGACATTTCTTTGTATTGTTTTGTTACAAACAGGCGCCAGCCGATGAATATTCAGCCATTTTTCACTCTCCCTCCAGGCCTCAATGCACACGAACGAATCCATATTGCCTCGGGATTAAACTGGTGCTGTTATCCCCCGGCGATATGCCTTAAAATGCTGCCCGCGTCGCAAACTGACACTTTATATTTCCCTGCGATGATATTGAGTGAGTCTTAACGCTCGTGTGCATATTCGGTTTTTTTCTTACAAATATTCATAACGTTAATTTTGCCTCGCCAGTTGTTTAGTTATTAGCCAGGTCACTCTTGCTCTGTAAATAGGATGCTTTCGGGTCCGTACAGAGAGAGTCCTGGCTTGACAAGCTTTTCCCTCGCTCCGTAAACTCCTTCAGGTGGGAATTTGTGGGTTAAAGTGGTGAGGAGGGGTGAGGCTGGCATGTTCCGTGGAGCAACGTTAGTCAATCTCGACAGCAAAGGGCGTTTATCGGTACCAACCCGATACCGTGACCAGCTGATTGAGAACGCTTCGGGTCAACTGGTTTGCACCATTGACATCAACTCCCCCTGCCTGCTGCTTTATCCTTTGCCTGAATGGGAAATCATTGAGCAAAAGCTGTCGCGACTGTCGAGCATGAACCCGCAGGAACGCCGCGTACAGCGGTTGTTATTGGGACATGCCAGTGAATGTCAGATGGATAGCGCCGGGCGATTATTGATTGCGCCTGTGTTGCGGCAACATGCCGGTCTGACTAAAGAAGTGATGCTGGTCGGGCAGTTCAACAAGTTTGAACTGTGGGACGAAACGACCTGGTATCAACAGGTCAAGGAAGATATCGACGCTGAGCAGTCTGATTCCGCAACATTATCGGAACGGCTGCAGGACTTGTCTCTATAAATATGATGGAAAATTATAAACATACAACGGTGCTGCTGGATGAGGCCGTTAACGGCCTGAATATTCGTCCAGATGGCATCTATATTGATGGCACTTTTGGTCGCGGTGGCCACTCGCGTTTGATCCTCTCTCAGCTTGGAGCGGAAGGGCGCCTGCTGGCAATTGACCGCGATCCGCAGGCGATTGCCGTTGCGCAAACCATCGATGACCCTCGCTTTTCCATCGTGCATGGACCTTTCTCTGCGCTTGCGGATTATGTCGCCGAGCGCGGCCTGACCGGCAAAATCGACGGGATCCTCCTCGATCTTGGCGTCTCTTCACCACAGCTTGATGATGCAGAACGCGGCTTCTCCTTTATGCGCGACGGTCCGCTGGATATGCGTATGGACCCTACTCGCGGCCAGTCTGCCGCCGAGTGGTTACAAACTGCTGACGAAGCGGATATTGCCTGGGTGATCAAAACCTTCGGCGAAGAACGCTTTGGCAAACGTATTGCGCGCGCCATCGTGGAGCGCAACCGCGTTGAGCCAATGACCCGTACCAAAGAGCTGGCAGAAGTCATCGCGGCGGCAACGCCAGTGAAGGACAAGCACAAACATCCTGCGACCCGCACCTTCCAGGCGGTTCGTATCTGGGTAAACAGTGAACTGGAGGAAATAGAGCTGGCGCTAAAAAGCTCGCTCGACGTGCTGGCCCCGGGTGGGCGGTTATCCATCATCAGCTTCCATTCGCTGGAAGATCGCATCGTTAAGCGCTTTATGCGTGAACAGAGCCGCGGTCCGCAGGTTCCAGCTGGGCTGCCGATGACGGAAGAACAACTCAGAAAGCTGGGAGGCCGTCAGTTGCGAGCATTAGGCAAGTTGATGCCGGGCGAAGAAGAGGTGGCAGAGAATCCACGTGCCCGTAGTTCAGTGCTGCGTATTGCAGAGAGGACGAACGCATGATCAGCAGAGTGACAGAGACCCTAAGCAAAGTTAAGGGATCGTTAGGAAGCAACGAGCGCCATGCCTTGCCTGGCGTGATCGGCGACGATCTTTTGCGGTTTGGGAAGCTGCCACTCTGCTTGTTCATTTGCATCATTGTGACGGCAGTCATGGTGGTAACCACCGCTCACCATACCCGTTTGTTAACTGCGCAGCGCGAACAGATGGTACTGGAACGCGATGCGCTGGATATTGAATGGCGAAATCTGATCCTTGAAGAAAACGCGCTCGGCGATCACAGCCGGGTTGAACGGATCGCAACGGAAAAACTGCAATTACAGCCTGTTGATCCTTCGCAGGAAAATATCGTAGTACAAAAATAAGGGAAAACGCGACGCATGAAAGCAGCGGCAAAAACGCTAAAACCAAAACGCCAGGAAGAACAGGCCAACTTTATCAGTTGGCGTTTTGCGTTGCTTTGCGGCTGCATTTTACTGGCGCTGGGTTTCCTGCTGGGACGCGTGGCGTGGCTACAAATCATCGCGCCTGACATGCTGGTGCGTCAGGGGGATATGCGTTCTCTGCGCGTGCAGGAAGTTTCTACCTCTCGTGGGATGATCACCGACCGCTCCGGCCGCCCGCTGGCGGTGAGCGTACCGGTGAAGGCGATCTGGGCCGATCCTAAAGAGCTGCATGACGCAGGCGGGATCACCCTTGATAACCGCTGGAAGGCGCTCTCAGACGCGTTGAAAATGCCGCTGGATCAGCTGGCGTCACGCGTTAACGCCAACCCGAAAGGGCGCTTCATCTATCTTGCCCGTCAGGTGAACCCTGATATGGCTGACTACATTAAAAAACTCAAGCTGCCCGGCATTCATCTGCGGGAAGAATCCCGCCGTTATTATCCTTCCGGCGAAGTCACCGCGCACCTGATTGGCTTCACCAACGTGGATAGCCAGGGGATTGAAGGCGTTGAAAAAAGCTTCGACAAGTGGCTTACCGGCCAGCCTGGCGAGCGAATCGTGCGTAAAGACCGCTATGGTCGCGTCATTGAAGATATTTCCTCGACAGACAGCCAGGCCGCGCACAACCTGGCCCTGAGTATTGATGAGCGCTTGCAGGCGCTGGTCTATCGTGAGCTGAACAACGCCGTCGCGTTTAACAAGGCGGAATCGGGCAGTGCCGTGCTGGTGGATGTGGCGACAGGTGAAGTGCTGGCGATGGCCAGTAGTCCCTCATACAACCCGAATAATTTTGCCGGTACAGCAAAAGATGCGATGCGTAACCGCTCCATCACCGATGTGTTTGAACCCGGTTCAACCGTAAAACCTATGGTGGTGATGACGGCTCTACAGCGGGGCATCGTCAACGAAAATACCGTTCTGAATACGATCCCTTATCGAATTAACGGCCACGAAATAAAAGACGTGGCACGTTACAGCGAACTGACCCTGACCGGGGTCTTACAGAAGTCGAGTAACGTCGGTGTGTCAAAACTGGCGTTAGCGATGCCGTCCTCAGCGTTAGTAGATACTTACTCACGTTTTGGGCTTGGAAAGGCGACCAATTTGGGGTTGGTCGGAGAACGCAGTGGCTTATATCCTCAAAAACAACGGTGGTCTGACATAGAGAGGGCCACCTTCTCTTTCGGCTACGGGCTAATGGTAACTCCCTTACAGTTAGCGCGAGTCTACGCAACGATTGGCAGCTATGGCATTTATCGCCCGCTGTCGATCACCAAAGTTGATCCACCGGTTCCGGGGGAACGTGTTTTCCCGGAATCTATCGTTCGTACCGTCGTACATATGATGGAAAGCGTCGCGCTGCCCGGTGGTGGTGGCGTGAAGGCTGCGATTAAGGGCTATCGTATCGCCATCAAAACCGGTACAGCGAAAAAAGTGGGGCCGGACGGCCGCTATATCAACAAATACATTGCCTATACCGCAGGCGTAGCGCCTGCAAGCAATCCGCGTTTTGCGCTGGTGGTCGTCATCAACGATCCGCAGGCGGGTAAATACTACGGCGGCGCCGTCTCCGCGCCTGTGTTCGGGGCTATTATGGGCGGCGTGTTGCGCACCATGAACATTGAACCGGATGCGCTGGCGACGGGCGAAAAAAGTGAATTTGTAATTAATCAAGGCGAGGGAACAGGTGGCAGATCGTAATTTGCGCGACCTTCTTGCTCCGTGGGTGCCTATGCTACCTGCGCGAGCACTGCGAGAGATGGTACTGGACAGCCGCGTAGCGGCTTCTGGCGATCTTTTTGTGGCAGTGGTAGGTCATCAGGCGGACGGGCGTCGTTATATCCCGCAGGCGATTGCGCAAGGTGTTGCTGCCATTATTGCTGAGGCCAAAGATGAGGCAACAGACGGTGAGATCCGTGAAATGCACGGCGTGCCGGTCATCTATCTCAGCCAGCTGAATGAGCGTCTCTCCGCGCTGGCAGGACGTTTTTACAACGAACCTTCCGACCAGTTAAAGCTGGTTGGCGTGACAGGAACCAACGGAAAAACCACCACCACTCAGCTGATGGCGCAATGGGCTCAGCTGCTGGGTGAAACCGGTGCCGTCATGGGCACGGTGGGGAACGGTATTCTGGGCAAAGTAAGCCCGACGGAAAACACTACAGGCTCGGCGGTTGACGTGCAGCGTGTGCTGGCAGGCCTTGCAGAGCAGGGGGCGACCTTCGCGGCGATGGAGGTCTCCTCCCATGGTCTGGTACAACATCGCGTGGCGGCACTGAAATTTGCCGCCTCTGTCTTTACAAACCTGAGCCGCGATCACCTTGATTATCATGGTGATATGGAGCACTACGAAGCGGCGAAATGGCTGCTTTATTCCACTCACCACCACGGGCAGGCGATCATTAACGCCGACGACGAAGTCGGTCGCCGCTGGCTGGAAAAACTGCCAGATGCGGTGGCGGTGTCGATGGAAGATCGCATTAATCCGAACTGTCGTGGCCGCTGGCTGAAGACAGTCGAAGTGAACTACCACGATAGCGGGGCGACGATCCGCTTTGCTTCCACCTGGGGCGAAGGTGAAATTGAAAGCCGCCTGATGGGGGCCTTTAACGTCAGTAACCTGCTGCTGGCGCTGGCGACGCTGCTGGCGCTGGGTTACCCGATGGTGGATCTGCTGAAAACGTCTGAGCGTTTGCAACCGGTCTGTGGCCGCATGGAAGTGTTCAGTGCGCCGGGCAAGCCGACGGTGGTCGTGGATTACGCCCATACGCCGGATGCGCTGGAAAAAGCGCTGGAAGCGGCGCGTCTGCATTGCGCAGGCAAGCTCTGGTGCGTGTTTGGCTGCGGTGGCGATCGCGACAAGGGCAAACGTCCGCTGATGGGCGCCATCGCTGAGCAGTTCGCGGATATTCCCGTGGTGACCGATGACAATCCGCGTACCGAAGAGCCGAGGGCCATTATCAACGACATTCTGGCGGGCATGCTGGATGCTGGGCGTGCGCGCGTGGTCGAAGGCCGTGCGGAGGCCGTGACTAACGCCATTATGCAGGCGCAGGAGAATGATGTGGTTCTGCTGGCCGGTAAAGGTCATGAAGATTATCAGATCGTCGGCAATCGTCGTCTGGATTACTCCGACCGCGTGACGGCAGCGCGTCTGCTGGGAGTGGTGGCATGATTAGCATTACGTTAAGCCAGGCCGCTGCGGTGTTGCAGGGGATGCTGCATGGTCAGGATCAGACCATCGAGGCTGTGACCACCGACACCCGTAAGGTGACGGCGGGCTGCCTGTTTGTGGCGCTGAAGGGTGAACGTTTTGACGCCCACGATTTTGCGCAACAGGCTAAAGATAACGGCGCGGGTGCGCTGCTGGTCAACCGTAAGCTCGATATCGATTTGCCGCAGATTGTGGTGAAAGATACGCGCCTGGCGTTTGGTGAGCTGGCGGCATGGGTTCGCCAGCAGGTGCCAACACGCGTCGTGGCGCTGACGGGCTCGTCGGGCAAAACCTCCGTTAAAGAGATGACGGCGGCGATCCTTAGCCAGTGCGGAAACACGCTTTATACGGCGGGCAACCTTAATAATGACATCGGTGTACCGATGACGCTGCTGCGCCTGACCCACGAGCATGAATATGCGGTGATTGAGTTAGGGGCTAACCATCAGGGCGAAATCGCCTGGACCGTGAGCCTGACGCGTCCGGAAGCGGCGCTGGTGAATAACCTGGCGGCGGCACATCTTGAAGGTTTTGGTTCGCTGGCCGGTGTGGCGAAAGCGAAAGGTGAAATTTATACCGGCCTGCCGGATGACGGCATTGCCATTATGAATGCCGATAACAATGACTGGCTGAACTGGCAGAGCATCATTGGTTCACGCAAAACCTGGCGCTTCTCCCCGAATGCGGCAAACAGTGATTTTTCGGCGACCAACATTCATGTGACGTCCCACGGCACCGAGTTCACCCTCACGACCCCAACGGGCGACATCGACGTGCTGCTGCCTCTGCCGGGTCGTCATAACATCGCCAATGCGCTTGCTGCGGCAGCGCTCTCAATGGCGGTAGGGGCCTCACACGCTGCGATAAAAACTGGTCTGGCAAATTTAAAAGCCGTGCCGGGGCGTCTGTTCCCGATCCAGCTGGCTGAAAACAAACTCCTGCTGGATGACTCCTACAACGCTAACGTCGGCTCCATGACGGCGGCCGTGCAGGTCTTGTCTGAGATGCCGGGCTATCGCGTGATGGTTGTGGGCGATATGGCCGAGCTGGGTGATGAAAGCGAAGCCTGCCACATACAGGTTGGCGAAGCGGCGAAAGCTGCCGGGCTTGACCGCGTACTGAGCGCAGGCACGCTGAGCAAGGCCATTTCCGATGCCAGTGAAGTTGGCGAACATTTTGCCGATAAATCTGCACTGATCGAACGCCTGAAGGCATTGATTACAGAAAAACAGATTGTGACTGTTTTAGTTAAAGGTTCACGTAGTGCCGCCATGGAAGAGGTTGTGCACGCATTACAGGAGAACGGGACATGTTAGTTTGGCTGGCCGAACATTTGGTCAAATATTATTCAGGCTTTAACGTCTTTTCCTATCTGACGTTTCGCGCCATCGTCAGCCTGCTGACTGCGCTGTTCATCTCGTTGTGGATGGGCCCGCGCATGATTGCCCGTCTGCAAAAACTCTCTTTCGGCCAGGTTGTACGCAACGATGGTCCGGAATCACACTTCAGCAAGCGCGGTACGCCGACCATGGGCGGGATCATGATCCTGACCGCGATTGTGGTGTCCGTTCTGCTGTGGGCTTATCCGTCTAACCCCTACGTCTGGTGCGTGCTGACCGTTCTGGTTGGCTACGGGATCATCGGTTTTGTTGATGACTACCGCAAAGTCGTGCGCAAAGACACCAAAGGTTTGATCGCCCGCTGGAAGTATTTCTGGATGTCGGTAATTGCGCTGGGTGTGGCCTTCGCGCTTTACCTGGCAGGAAAAGACACCCCGGCCACCGAGCTGGTGGTGCCGTTCTTCAAAGACGTGATGCCGCAGCTGGGGCTGTTCTACATTCTGCTGGCTTACTTTGTGATCGTCGGCACCGGCAACGCCGTCAACCTGACCGATGGTCTGGACGGCCTGGCCATCATGCCAACCGTGTTTGTCGCGGGCGGTTTCGCGCTGGTGGCGTGGGCGACCGGTAACATGAACTTTGCAAACTACCTGCACATCCCGTACCTGCGACACGCTGGTGAGCTGGTGATCGTCTGTACGGCGATTGTCGGCGCGGGGCTGGGCTTCCTGTGGTTCAACACCTATCCGGCGCAGGTCTTTATGGGCGACGTCGGTTCACTGGCGCTGGGCGGCGCGCTGGGCATTATCGCCGTGCTGCTGCGTCAGGAGTTCCTGCTGGTGATTATGGGCGGTGTGTTTGTGGTTGAGACCCTGTCGGTGATTTTGCAGGTCGGTTCCTTCAAACTGCGCGGTCAGCGCATCTTCCGTATGGCACCGATTCACCACCACTATGAACTGAAAGGCTGGCCGGAGCCGCGCGTCATTGTGCGCTTCTGGATTATTTCGCTGATGCTGGTGCTGATTGGCCTGGCAACGCTGAAGGTACGTTAATCATGGCAGATTACCAGGGCAAAAAAGTCGTTATCATCGGGTTGGGCCTTACCGGCCTCTCCTGCGTGGACTTTTTCCTCGCGCGTGGCGTGACGCCGCGCGTGATGGATACGCGCGTCTCTCCGCCGGGTCTGGACAAGCTGCCGGAGCAGGTTGAACGCCACCTGGGTGGTCTGAATGATGAGTGGCTGCTGGTCGCCGATCTGATTGTTGCCAGCCCGGGCATGGCGCTGGCGCATCCTTCGCTGAGTGCCGCGGCGGATGCAGGCGTTGAGATTGTTGGCGATATCGAACTGTTCTGCCGGGAGGCGCAGGCCCCGATCGTTGCCATTACCGGTTCAAACGGTAAAAGCACCGTCACCACCCTGGTGGGTGAGATGGCGAAAGCGGCGGGCAAAAATGTCGGCGTGGGCGGTAACATTGGTCTGCCCGCGTTGATGCTGCTCGATAAAGGGTGTGAGCTGTTTGTACTTGAGCTTTCCAGCTTCCAGCTGGAAACCACTTCAAGCCTGCATGCGGCGGCAGCGACGATCCTTAATGTCACCGAAGATCATATGGACAGATACCCGTTCGGCTTGCAGCAGTACCGCGCGGCCAAGCTGCGTGTCTATGAAAATGCCAAAGTCTGCGTGGTGAATGCCGATGATGCACTCACCATGCCGGTGCGTGGCGCAGACGATCGCTGCATTAGCTTCGGTATTAACATGGGTGACTATCACCTTAACCGCCAGCAGGGCGAAACCTGGCTGCGGGTGAAAGGTGAGAAGGTGCTGAACGTGAAAGAGATGATGCTCTCCGGCCAGCATAACTACACCAACGCGCTGGCGGCGCTGGCGCTAGCGGATGCCGTTGGCCTGCCGCGATCTTCAAGCCTGAAGGCGCTGACCACCTTTACCGGCCTGGCTCACCGTTTTCAGCTGGCGCTGGAACACAACGGCGTACGCTGGATTAACGATTCCAAAGCGACCAATGTGGGTAGCACCGAGGCGGCATTGAACGGTCTGCACGTTGAAGGCACACTGCATCTGCTGCTGGGCGGCGACGGTAAATCAGCCGATTTCTCCTCGCTGAAGCAGTACCTCAACGGTGATAACGTGCGCCTTTATTGCTTTGGCCGCGATGGCAGCGAGCTTGCGGCGTTGCGTCCTGAGGTCGCCGAACAAACCGAGACCATGGAACAGGCGATGCGCCTTATCGCCCCCCGCGTGAAGCCCGGCGATATGGTGCTGCTCTCGCCAGCCTGTGCCAGCCTCGATCAATTTAAGAATTTCGAACAGCGGGGCGATGTCTTTACCCGCCTGGCGAAGGAGTTAGGCTGATGCGTTTATCTCTCCCTCGCCTGAAAATGCCGCGTCTGCCAGGGTTTGGTATCCTGGTATGGCTGTTTACGGCGCTGAAAGGCTGGGTGATGGCTTCACGGGATAAAGATTCCGACAGCCTGATTATGTACGACCGCACGCTGTTCTGGCTCACGCTGGGGCTGGCAGCGACCGGCTTTATTATGGTCACCTCGGCGTCGATGCCTGTCGGACAGCGTCTGGCAAACGATCCGTTCCTGTTTGCCAAGCGTGACGGGCTGTACATCATTCTCGCGTTCTGCCTGGCGATGATCACCTTACGCCTGCCGATGTCGTTCTGGCAGCGGCACAGTACGGCCATGCTTATCGCCTCAATCATCATGCTGTTGATCGTTCTGGTCGTCGGGAGCTCCGTTAACGGGGCATCACGCTGGATCGCCTTTGGTCCGCTGCGTATTCAGCCTGCAGAGTTCACCAAGCTTTCGTTGTTCTGCTACCTGGCAAACTACCTGGTGCGTAAAGTCGACGAAGTTCGTAACAACCTGCGCGGCTTCTTAAAACCGATGGGCGTGATTCTGGTGCTTGCGATCCTGCTGCTGGCGCAGCCCGACCTCGGTACGGTAGTCGTACTGTTTGTCACTACGCTGGCGATGCTGTTCCTGGCGGGCGCAAAACTGTGGCAGTTCATTGCCATCATCGGGATGGGGATTTCGGCGGTGGTGCTGCTGATCCTCGCCGAACCATACCGTATCCGCCGTGTGACCTCGTTCTGGAACCCATGGGAAGATCCGTTCGGCAGCGGTTATCAGCTGACACAGTCGCTGATGGCGTTTGGCCGCGGCGAAGTCTGGGGCCAAGGCCTGGGCAACTCGGTGCAAAAACTGGAGTATTTACCGGAGGCGCATACCGACTTCATCTTCTCCATTATTGGGGAAGAACTGGGTTATATCGGTGTGGTATTGGCGCTATTAATGGTATTCTTCGTCGCTTTCCGCGCCATGTCGATTGGCCGTAAAGCGCTGGAGATCGATCACCGCTTCTCCGGTTTCCTGGCCTGCTCAATTGGTATCTGGTTTAGCTTCCAGGCACTGGTAAACGTTGGGGCCGCAGCGGGTATGCTGCCGACCAAAGGTCTGACGTTGCCGTTGATCAGTTATGGTGGTTCGAGTCTGTTGATCATGTCGACGGCCATCATGTTTTTGTTACGCATAGATTATGAAACGCGTCTGGAGAAAGCTCAGGCGTTTACACGAGGTTCACGATGAATCAACCGAAGCGGTTAATGGTGATGGCAGGCGGGACCGGCGGACACGTGTTCCCGGGACTGGCGGTTGCGCACCATTTAATGGAACAGGGCTGGCAGGTACGCTGGCTGGGAACCGCAGACCGCATGGAAGCCGACCTTGTACCTAAACACGGTATCGAGATCGACTTTATTCGTATTTCTGGCCTTCGTGGCAAAGGGATCAAGGCGCTGCTGCTGGCGCCGGTGCGCATTTTCAATGCCTGGCGTCAGGCGCGCGACATTATGAAGCGCTTTAAGCCTGACGTCGTTCTGGGCATGGGCGGCTACGTTTCCGGTCCGGGAGGACTGGCGGCGTGGTCACTGGGCATCCCTGTTGTTCTGCATGAGCAGAACGGTATTGCCGGGTTGACCAACAAATGGCTGGCAAAAATCGCCACCAAAGTTATGCAGGCCTTCCCCGGGGCATTCCCGAAAGCGGATGTCGTAGGGAATCCGGTGCGTGTGGACGTGCTGGCGCTGCCGCTGCCAGATGCACGTCTGGCGGGTCGCGAAGGGCCGGTGCGCGTGCTGGTTGTCGGCGGTTCACAGGGCGCACGTATTTTAAACCAGACGATGCCACAGGTTGCGGCAAAACTGGGTGATGCGGTGACCATCTGGCACCAGAGCGGGAAGGGCGCTCAGCAGAGCGTTGAGCAGGCTTACGCGCAGGAAGGTCAGCCGCAGCATAAAGTGACTGAATTTATTGATGATATGGCCGCAGCCTATGCCTGGGCCGATGTCGTGGTCTGTCGCTCGGGCGCGCTGACGGTGAGCGAAATCGCCGCCGCCGGTTTGCCGGCGCTGTTTGTGCCGTTCCAGCACAAAGACCGACAGCAGTACTGGAATGCGCTGCCGCTTGAGAAAGCGGGTGCCGCGAAGATTTTTGAGCAGCCACAATTTACCGCTGATGCGGTCGCCACTACCCTGGCGGGCTGGAACCGGGATGTATTACTGGAGATGGCGCAACGCGCACGCGCGACCGCTATCCCGGATGCAACGGAACGGGTGGCAAAAGAAGTGAGCCTGGCAGCCCAGGCATAATTCTCGCAGCGCGTGTTGCGCTGCACGATTTTTTTGAAGTAGTCGATGGCGTTTAGAGAATGAATACACAACAACTGGCAAAACTGCGTTCTATCGTGCCCGAGATGCGTCGCGTCCGGCACATTCACTTTGTCGGCATCGGTGGTGCTGGCATGGGCGGTATTGCCGAAGTGTTAGCTAACGAAGGCTATCAGATCAGCGGGTCTGACCTGGCGCCAAACCCTGTTACGCAGCAGCTGGCGTCGCTGGGGGCGACTATCTATTTCAATCATCGCCCGGAAAACGTGAGCGATGCGAGCGTGGTTGTAGTGTCCAGCGCGATCTCCGCGGATAACCCGGAAATCGTTGCGGCGCATGAGGCGCGCATTCCGGTGATCCGTCGCGCGGAAATGCTGGCTGAACTGATGCGTTTCCGTCACGGCATTGCGGTGGCCGGTACGCACGGTAAAACCACAACAACAGCGATGGTCTCCAGCATTTATGCGGAAGCGGGTCTCGACCCAACGTTCGTTAACGGTGGTCTGGTGAAAGCCGCTGGCGTGCATGCGCGTCTGGGCCACAGCCGTTATCTGATTGCGGAAGCGGATGAAAGCGACGCGTCGTTCCTGCATTTGCAGCCGATGGTGGCTATCGTCACCAATATCGAAGCTGACCATATGGATACCTACCAGGGCGACTTCGAGAACTTAAAGCAGACCTTTATTAACTTCCTGCACAACCTGCCGTTCTATGGCCGTGCGGTGATGTGCGTGGACGACCCGGTGATCCGCGAGCTGCTGCCGCGCGTCGGGCGTCAAATTACCACCTACGGCTTCAGCGAAGACGCTGATGTACGCGTGGAAGATTATAAGCAGATTGGTGCGCAGGGACATTTCACCCTGGCACGCCAGGATAAAGAGCTCCTGCATGTCACCCTGAACGCGCCGGGACGTCACAATGCCCTGAATGCGGCGGCGGCGGTGGCTGTTGCAACGGAAGAAGGCATTGATGATGAGGCGATCCTGCGCGCGCTGGAAAGCTTCCAGGGAACGGGCCGTCGCTTCGACTTCCTGGGTGAGTTCCCACTGGAGCCAGTAAACGGTAAGCCAGGTTCTGCGATGCTGGTCGATGACTACGGTCACCATCCGACGGAGGTGGACGCTACCATCAAAGCGGCACGCGCGGGTTGGCCGGAAAAGAATCTGGTCATGATCTTCCAGCCGCACCGTTACACACGTACCCGCGATCTGTATGACGATTTTGCCAACGTCCTTTCGCAGGTCGATACCCTGCTGATGCTGGATGTTTATGCCGCGGGTGAAGCGCCGATTCCGGGCGCGGACAGTCGGTCTTTATGTCGTACCATCCGCGGACGCGGTAAAGTGGACCCTATCCTGGTCCCCGACCCGGTGCAGGTAGCTGAAATGCTTGCCCCGGTCCTGACGGGTAACGATCTGATCCTGATTCAGGGTGCGGGAAATATCGGCAAAATCGCCCGTACCTTAGCTGAAATCAAACTGAAGCCGCAAACTCAGGAGGACGAGCGTCATGGCTGATAAGATTGCTGTCCTGTTTGGCGGCACTTCCGCCGAACGCGAGGTTTCTCTGAATTCGGGCGCTGCCGTGCTGGCGGGCCTGCGTGAAGGTGGCGTGGACGCGCATCCGGTTGATCCGAAAGAGGTGGACGTTACGCAGCTGAAAGCGATGGGCTTCGATAAAGCCTTTATCGCGTTGCATGGCCGCGGCGGTGAAGACGGCACGTTGCAGGGGCTGCTGGAGTTGATCGGTATGCCGTACACCGGCAGCGGCGTGATGGCATCCGCCATCTCCATGGATAAACTGCGCAGCAAACTGCTGTGGCAGGGGGCGGGTCTGCCCGTTGCGCCATGGGTTGCACTGACGCGCCGTGAATTTGAATTGGGCTTGTCGGACAGCGTTAATACACGCATTGCGTCACTGGGCTTACCGGTTATTGTGAAGCCTAGCCGTGAAGGGTCGAGCGTGGGAATGTCCAAAGTTGATAAAGCTGTAGATTTGGCTGACGCTTTAGCTCTGGCATTTCAACATGATGAAGAAGTTCTGATTGAAAAATGGCTTAGCGGGCCGGAATTTACCGTCGCGATGCTTGGTGAAGAAATTTTACCGTCAATACGCATCCAACCCGCCGGAGTCTTCTATGATTATGAGGCGAAGTATCTCTCTGATGAGACGCAATATTTCTGCCCAGCTGGCCTTGAAGCACAACGTGAAGCGGAATTACAGTCTCTGGTGCTTAAAGCCTGGAATGTTTTGGGATGCCGAGGCTGGGGACGAATTGATGTGATGCTTGACGGTGATGGGCAATTTTATCTGCTGGAAGCAAACACGTCTCCGGGTATGACCAGCCATAGCCTTGTGCCGATGGCGGCGCGTCAGGCGGGAATGAGCTTCTCGCAATTAGTCGTACGTATTTTGGACCAGGCGGGCTGATATGTCTCAGGCTGCGTTGAACACGCGCAACCGCGATGACGAAGAAGAATATTCTTCTTCGCGCCGGAGTAATGGAACGCGTCTTGCAGGGATTATCTTCCTGCTCGGGGTGCTGTGCACCGTGTTTATCAGCGGCTGGATGGTGCTGGGCTGGATGGAAGACGCACAGCGGTTGCCGCTGTCGAAGCTGGTAGTGACCGGAGAGCGTCACTACACGCGTAACGATGACATTCGCCAGTCAATTCTGGCGCTGGGGTCGCCTGGCACCTTTATGACGCAGGACGTCAACATTATCCAGAGTCAGATTGAACGTCTGCCGTGGATAAAACAGGCGAGTGTCAGAAAGCAATGGCCTGATGAATTGAAGATTCATCTGGTTGAATATGTGCCGATTGCGCGTTGGAATGATCAGCATATGGTTGACGTAGACGGAAATTCGTTCAGCGTCCCGAGCGATCGTGTCAACAAGCAGAATTTACCGATGTTGTATGGCCCGGAAGGCAGCGAAAACGAAGTATTGCAGGGTTTTCGTGAGATGGGGCAGGTGCTGGCTAAGGATCGCTTTACGTTAAAAGATGCTGCGATGACGGCGCGCCGTTCCTGGCAGCTGACCTTAACGAATGGCATTAAGCTCAATCTTGGCCGCGGCGACACAATGAAACGTCTGGCGCGTTTTGTAGAACTTTACCCGGTTTTACAGCAGCAGGCGCAGACGGATGGCAAACGGATAAGCTACGTTGATTTGCGCTATGACTCAGGCGCAGCAGTCGGTTGGGAGCCGGCTCCGGTCGAGGAACCTAATCAGCAACAAAATCAGGCACAGGTACAGGCAGAACAACAATGATCAAGTCGACGGACAGAAAATTGGTAGTAGGACTGGAGATTGGCACCGCGAAGGTTGCCGCTTTGGTAGGGGAAGTTCTGCCCGACGGTATGGTCAATATCATTGGCGTGGGCAGCTGCCCTTCCCGTGGTATGGATAAAGGTGGGGTAAACGACCTTGAGTCGGTGGTGAAATGCGTTCAGCGCGCCATCGACCAGGCTGAATTGATGGCAGATTGCCAGATTTCCTCTGTCTATCTGGCTCTTTCTGGTAAGCACATCAGCTGCCAGAATGAAATCGGTATGGTGCCGATTTCTGAAGAAGAAGTGACGCAGGAAGACGTTGAGAACGTTGTCCACACGGCGAAATCTGTGCGTGTTCGCGACGAGCACCGTGTGCTGCATGTGATCCCGCAAGAATACGCGATCGACTACCAGGAAGGTATCAAGAATCCGGTCGGTCTGTCGGGCGTACGTATGCAGGCAAAAGTGCACCTGATCACATGTCACAACGATATGGCGAAGAACATTGTAAAAGCCGTTGAACGTTGTGGCCTGAAAGTTGACCAACTAATTTTCGCCGGACTTGCCGCGAGCTATTCCGTGCTGACCGAAGACGAACGTGAACTGGGCGTCTGTGTGGTCGATATTGGTGGTGGTACAATGGACATGGCTGTCTATACCGGCGGTGCGTTGCGCCACACCAAAGTGATCCCGTACGCCGGGAATGTGGTGACCAGCGATATCGCTTACGCCTTTGGTACGCCACCGAGCGATGCAGAGGCGATTAAAGTCCGCCACGGTTGCGCGCTGGGCTCTATCGTCGGCAAAGACGAGAGCGTTGAAGTGCCGAGCGTAGGCGGTCGACCGCCGCGCAGCCTGCAACGCCAGACGCTGGCAGAGGTAATTGAGCCGCGTTATACCGAGCTGCTCAACCTGGTCAACGAAGAGATTTTGCAGTTACAGGAACAGCTTCGCCAGCAGGGTGTGAAACATCATCTCGCAGCGGGGATTGTATTAACCGGCGGGGCAGCGCAAATTGAAGGTCTTGCGGCCTGCGCTCAGCGCGTGTTCCATACGCAGGTGCGTATCGGTGCGCCGCTGAATATCACCGGTTTAACGGATTATGCTCAGGAGCCGTACTATTCAACGGCGGTGGGCCTGCTGCACTACGGGAAAGAATCCCATTTAAGTGGTGAGGCAGAGGTGGAAAAACGCGTCTCGGTGGGGTCGTGGGTCAAACGACTTAACACCTGGTTGCGAAAAGAATTTTAATTTTTTAAGAGACCGGAGAGAATTAGCGGTCTCGGGCGACAGGCACAACGGAGAGAGAGATTATGTTTGAACCTATGGAATTAACCAACGACGCGGTGATTAAAGTCATCGGCGTCGGTGGCGGCGGCGGTAACGCCGTAGAGCACATGGTGCGCGAGCGCATCGAAGGTGTTGAATTCTTCGCGGTGAACACCGATGCGCAGGCGCTGCGTAAAACGGCTGTTGGCCAGACGATTCAGATCGGTGGTGGCATCACCAAAGGTCTGGGAGCAGGGGCTAACCCGGAAGTGGGCCGCAACGCGGCTGAAGAAGATCGTGAAGCGCTGCGCGCTGCACTGGACGGTGCAGACATGGTCTTCATCGCAGCGGGTATGGGCGGCGGTACAGGTACCGGTGCAGCACCCGTTGTGGCGGAAGTCGCTAAAGATTTAGGTATTCTGACCGTTGCTGTCGTGACCAAGCCTTTCAACTTTGAAGGTAAGAAGCGTATGGCTTTCGCGGAGCAGGGTATCACCGAGCTGTCCAAGCACGTGGACTCTCTGATTACCATTCCGAACGACAAGCTGCTGAAAGTGCTGGGTCGCGGTATCTCTCTGCTGGACGCCTTTGGCGCGGCAAACGACGTGCTGAAAGGCGCGGTTCAGGGTATCGCTGAACTGATTACCCGTCCTGGCCTGATGAACGTTGACTTTGCAGACGTTCGCACCGTGATGTCCGAGATGGGCTACGCGATGATGGGCTCTGGCGTGGCGAGCGGTGAAGACCGTGCGGAAGAAGCCGCTGAAATGGCGATCTCTTCTCCACTGCTGGAAGATATCGATCTGTCTGGCGCGCGCGGCGTGCTGGTCAACATTACCGCTGGCTTTGACCTGCGTCTGGATGAGTTCGAAACCGTGGGTAACACCATCCGTGCATTCGCCTCTGACAACGCGACCGTTGTTATCGGTACGTCCCTTGACCCGGAAATGAACGACGAACTGCGTGTGACTGTTGTGGCCACCGGTATCGGTATGGACAAGCGTCCTGAGATCACCCTCGTGACCAACAAACAGACTCAGCAGCCGGTGATGGATCGTTACCAGCAGCACGGTATGTCGCCTCTGACTCAGGAGCAAAAACCGGCTGCGAAAGTGGTGAACGACCCGACTCCACAAACGGCAAAAGAGCCAGATTATCTGGATATCCCGGCGTTCCTGCGTAAGCAAGCTGACTAAGAATTGGCTGGAATTTGGGGATTTGCGCTCTTTGTGCTAAACTGGCCCACCGTTAGTGATATACACTCTCGGTTGGATAGTTAATTTGGCGAGATTATACGATGATCAAACAAAGGACACTTAAACGTATCGTTCAGGCGACGGGTGTCGGTTTACATACCGGCAAGAAAGTCACACTGACGTTACGCCCTGCGCCGGCCAATACCGGGGTCATCTATCGTCGCACCGACTTGAATCCACCGGTAGATTTTCCGGCCGATGCCAAATCTGTGCGTGATACTATGCTCTGTACTTGTCTGGTGAACGAGCATGACGTGCGGATTTCTACCGTAGAGCACCTGAACGCCGCCCTGGCGGGTCTGGGTATCGACAACATTATGGTTGAAGTCGATGCGCCAGAAATCCCGATCATGGACGGGAGTGCTGCTCCGTTCGTTTATTTGTTGCTGGATGCCGGCATCGAAGAACTGAACTGCGCGAAGAAATTTGTTCGCATTAAAGAGACCGTTCGCGTCGAAGATGGCGACAAATGGGCTGAATTCAAACCGTACAATGGTTTCTCGTTGGACTTCACCATCGATTTTAACCATCCGGCGATTGACTCCAGCACCCAGCGCTATGCGATGAACTTCTCTGCGGATGCGTTCATGCGTCAGATCAGCCGAGCACGTACCTTCGGCTTTATGCGTGATATCGAATATCTGCAATCCCGCGGCCTGTGCCTGGGCGGCAGCTTCGATTGTGCCATCGTTGTTGACGATTATCGCGTACTGAACGAAGATGGCCTGCGTTTTGAAGATGAATTTGTCCGTCACAAAATGCTGGACGCGATCGGCGACCTCTTCATGTGTGGTCACAACATCATTGGTGCCTTTACCGCGTTTAAATCCGGTCATGCACTGAACAACAAACTGTTGCAGGCCGTCCTGGCAAAACAGGAAGCCTGGGAATATGTGACCTTCGAAGACGAAGCTGAACTGCCGCTGGCGTTCAAAGCCCCGACTATGGTCCTGGCGTAACGGTTAAAGCCGTTTCGTAAGAAAAGCGACTGGTTCACCTGGTACTCTCTCCGACCAGGGAAGCCAGTCGTTTTTATTTCTGCCCTTTCTGGATTTGTCTCTCTCACCCCTGGCCTATGTTGGGTGCCAAATAACGGTGTGTTCGCTGCATTAATGACCGTTTTTACCTGCTGCAAGGTGTCATTCCTGCTGTCGTGTATTGGCTTTAGTGGTAATATCTGGGCGCTAAAAAAGAATAACTGAACTCAGCCTGCACTGGCGGGCGAACGTGGTGGAGCAAGTGAGCGGAATACTGACGCGCTGGCGACAATTTGGCAGACGTTACTTCTGGCCGCATCTCTTATTGGGGATGGTTGCGGCGAGTCTCGGCTTGCCTGTGCTCAGCAACAGCGCAGACGCGGCAACGCCAGCACGTTCCACGACGACCAAGCACGATCTCACCACGCGGGTTAACTTCACTAATCTCGCATGGCTTGAAGCCAGCCGTCGTCCCAATTTCTCCGTTGATTACTGGCAGCAACACGCGATTCGCACGGTTATTCGCCATCTGTCGTTCGCGATGGCGCCGCAGACGATGCCTGTTGCTGAAGAAACGCTGCCGGTCCAGGCTCAGCACCTTGCTCTGCTCGATACGCTCAATGCGCTTCTGACGCAGGACAACCAGCCGCCTGTGACCGTGAGTCAGACGGCGCAAACTGCTTTTGTTTCCCCCGCATCCTTCTCTGTTTCGACCTGGATTAGCCAGGTTCACGGCATCCGTGCCGGGCCTCAACGCCTCAGCTAAATTAACCCTTTTTCAATACCTTAATTTATCTGCCCGACTGGGGCGTTTGAGAATTTATTATGCTAATCAAATTGTTAACCAAAGTTTTTGGTAGTCGTAACGATCGTACCCTGCGCCGCATGCGCAAAGCTGTGAACGTCATCAACGGTATGGAACCGGCGATGGAGAAGCTCTCTGATGATGAACTGAAAGCAAAAACCGCGGAGTTCCGTGCGCGTCTGGAGAAAGGCGAAACCTTAGAAAGCCTGATCCCGGAAGCCTTTGCCGTAGTACGTGAGGCCAGTAAACGCGTGTTCGGCATGCGTCACTTCGACGTGCAGCTGCTGGGCGGGATGGTGCTTAACGAGCGCTGCATCGCGGAAATGCGTACCGGTGAAGGTAAAACCCTGACTGCAACGCTGCCGGCTTACCTGAATGCGCTGACGGGTAAGGGCGTTCACGTTGTTACCGTCAACGACTATCTGGCGCAGCGCGACGCCGAAAATAACCGTCCACTGTTCGAATTCCTCGGCATGACCGTGGGCATTAACATGTCCGGCCTGCCGGCACCTGCCAAGCGTGAAGCGTATAACGCGGATATCACCTACGGCACCAACAACGAATACGGCTTCGACTACCTGCGTGACAACATGGCGTTCAGCCCTGAAGAGCGCGTCCAGCGTAAACTGCACTATGCGCTGGTGGATGAGGTTGACTCCATTCTGATCGATGAAGCGCGTACCCCGCTGATCATCTCCGGCCCGGCCGAAGACAGCTCCGAGATGTACCGTAAAGTCGACAAAATCATTCCACACCTGCTGCGTCAGGAGAAAGAAGACTCCGATACCTTCCAGGGTGAAGGTCACTTCTCCGTGGATGAAAAAGCGCGTCAGGTCAACCTGACCGAACGCGGCCTGGTGAAAATCGAAGAGCTGCTGGTGGCTGAAGGCATTATGGAAGAGGGCGAGTCTCTGTACTCCCCGAGCAACATTATGCTGATGCACCACGTAACGGCTGCACTGCGCGCGCACGCCCTGTTCACCCGCGACGTTGACTACATCGTTAAAGACGGTGAAGTCATCATCGTCGATGAACACACCGGTCGTACCATGCAGGGACGTCGCTGGTCCGATGGTCTGCACCAGGCCGTGGAAGCGAAAGAAGGCGTGGATATTCAGAACGAAAACCAGACGCTGGCCTCCATCACCTTCCAGAACTACTTCCGTCTGTACGAGAAGCTGGCGGGGATGACCGGTACCGCAGATACCGAAGCGTTTGAGTTTAGCTCCATCTATAAGCTGGATACCGTGGTTGTACCAACCAACCGTCCAATGATCCGTAAGGATATGCCGGACCTGGTATACATGACCGAAGCGGAAAAAATCCAGGCGATCATCGAAGATATTCGCGATCGTACCGCGAAGGGCCAGCCGGTTCTGGTGGGGACCATCTCCATCGAGAAATCTGAAGTGGTGTCTAACGAGCTGACCAAGGCGGGCATCAAGCACAACGTGCTGAACGCCAAGTTCCACGCCAAAGAAGCAGATATCGTTGCGCAGGCGGGTTACCCGGCTGCCGTAACCATCGCTACCAACATGGCGGGTCGTGGTACCGATATTATGCTCGGCGGTAGCTGGCAGGCCGAAGTGGCCGAGCTGGAAAACCCAACCCCGGAGCAAATCGCGCAGATCAAAGCCGACTGGCAGGTGCGTCACGACGCGGTGCTGGCATCCGGTGGTCTGCACATCATTGGTACCGAGCGTCATGAATCTCGTCGTATCGATAACCAGCTGCGCGGTCGTGCGGGCCGTCAGGGTGATGCCGGTTCTTCCCGTTTCTATCTGTCTATGGAAGATGCGCTGATGCGTATTTTCGCCTCTGACCGTGTGTCCGGCATGATGCGTAAACTGGGCATGAAACCAGGCGAAGCGATCGAGCACCCGTGGGTTACCAAAGCGATTGCCAACGCCCAGCGTAAAGTAGAAAGCCGCAACTTCGATATTCGTAAGCAGCTGCTGGAATATGATGACGTTGCCAACGACCAGCGTCGTGCAATCTATACCCAGCGTAACGAACTGCTGGACGTGTCCGACGTGAGCGAAACCATCAACAGCATTCGCGAAGATGTGTTCAAAGCCACTATCGACGCGCACATTCCACCGCAGTCTCTGGAAGAGATGTGGGATATCGAAGGCCTGCAGGAACGTCTGAAAAACGACTTCGACCTCGAACTGCCAATCAAAGAGTGGCTGGACAAAGAGCCTGAGCTGCACGAAGAGACCCTGCGCGAGCGTATCTACGAAACCGCGCTGGACGTCTATAAGCGTAAGGAAGAAGTGGTTGGCGCTGAGATGATGCGTCACTTCGAGAAAGGCGTAATGTTGCAGACCCTGGACTCCCTGTGGAAAGAGCACCTGGCGGCAATGGACTACCTGCGTCAGGGTATCCACCTGCGTGGTTATGCGCAGAAAGATCCGAAGCAGGAGTACAAGCGTGAATCCTTCTCCATGTTTGCTGCCATGCTGGAGTCGCTGAAGTATGAAGTCATCAGCACTCTGAGCAAAGTTCAGGTGCGTATGCCGGAAGAAGTGGAAGCGATGGAGCAGCAGCGTCGTGAAGAAGCTGAGCGTCTGGCACAGATGCAGCAGCTGAGTCATCAGACCGATGAGAGCGAAGCCGCAGCGGCAATCGCAGCGCAGACGGGCGATCGTAAAGTCGGTCGTAACGATCCGTGCCCATGTGGTTCCGGCAAAAAATACAAGGCGTGCCATGGCCGTCTGAGCTAAGAACATAACAAAACGAAAAGGCGCAGATATCTGCGCCTTTTTTATGGAAGTGACATGATGAAAACACTGCAAATTGCTGTCGGGATCATTCGCAACCCGCAAAACCAGATCTTCATTACCCAACGTGCCGCCGATGCGCATATGGCCAACAAATGGGAATTCCCCGGCGGAAAAATCGAATCAGGTGAAACGCCGGAGCAGGCGCTGGTGCGTGAGCTTCAGGAAGAGGTGGGGATCACCCCGCTTGGCGCAACGCTGTTCGATAAGCTGGAGTACCAGTTTCCGGACAGGCACATCACGCTGTGGTTCTGGCTGGTGGAAAACTGGGAAGGTGAGCCATGGGGAAAAGAGGGGCAACCGGGTAACTGGATTGAGCTTCAGGCCAGCGATGCGGAAAAATTCCCGCCTGCCAATGAGCCTGTGATCCTCCGGCTGGTCGCACAACCGTAGGCCTGCTAAGCGAAGCGCCAGCAGGCTTTAAATGTTACTGCTGGTTTTCGCTCCAGTCATCGCTATCCGAGAGATCGCCTTCGCTCGGAATGCGTTTCTCTTCCGCCGCCCATTCGCCCAGGTCTATAAGTTGACAGCGTTTGCAGCAGAATGGGCGAAATGGACTCACTTCTCCCCAGACGACAGTTTTCCCACAGGTTGGGCAGTTTACGGTGGTTACGTCAGACATCGGCACTCCTTAACAACAGGCCAGTTCAAAATCGAGGCGTTCCGGCACGGTGCCATGCTCACTGTCCAGCGGCATAAAGCGGATCGCGAAACGGCTTTTATGTCCGGAAATTTGCGGGTAAAGCTGCTCGCCAAGAGAGAGATTCAAACGCAGAAGATCGGCGTCGTCGCCGTTATCCTGATAAAAACCGTTGAGACTGGTCTGCTTGCGGAACGGGGCAGAGTTACGCACAAGATCGAGGATCAGGGATAACGTTTGATTCATCGGCTCCAGACTGCCCATCCAGCTGTTTACCTGGCGATCGCGCTGTTCCTGCGGCATGTGCAGCCACATATGCAGCGTTGGAAGGTCAAAGCTACAGCAACCGCCCGGTATGCTCAGACGCTGACGCACCAGCGCAATCAGACGGTCCTCGCGTAAAAATTGTCCAACGCGCGGCGCGGCCATCAGCGTCGCGCTGCTGTTTTTTAGCTGCTGGCGTAAAGCGTCAATTCGACTTTTATCTACGCCCGGTACTTCGGCCCAGGCCTGTAATTTACGCTGCTGGCGCTCCAGCTCTTTCAACAGCTCAGTGCGGACATCGCCGCGTTCAATCACATCCAGCAGATCGCCCACGTTGCGGAAAAAATGCAGCGCGGTGGCATGATCGTTGACGGGCAGATGTTGTGAAAGTTGTTGAATAAGAAATTCTATGCGTAGCCAGGTACGCATTTTTTCGTTAAGCGGATGCTCAAAAAGGATATGAGTCGACATTATGGTTTTTCCTGTGCAACGGCCTGCGCGGCGAAGGTCAGATACTGCGCGTGCAGACGAGCAACATCCGATGCAATGGCATCTGGTGCGCCGTTATTATCAATAACATCATCCGCAACGGCGAGGCGCGCTTCGCGCGTGGCCTGTGCGGCAAGAATTTGTTCAGCATGCTCGCGTGAAACATGGTCACGCGCCATGGTTCTCTGGATTTGCGTTTCGCGGGAAACGTCAATCACCAGCGTTCTGTCTGCTTTATTTTGAAGCTGATTTTCCACCAGTAACGGGATCACCCACAACACATAGGGCGAACTGGCTGCGGCAATCTGACGCTGAGTTTCCTGGTGGATAATGGGGTGGAGCAGGGCATTAAGCCAGGCTTTTTCCGCCGGATCGGAAAATATGCACTCACGCAACTGCCGACGATTCAGGGTGCCGTCAGCCTGTATCACACGGCGACCAAAATGCGCTTCGATGGCGTTTAAGGCGGGTGTATTGGGTTCTACCACCTGACGGGCAATGATATCGGCGTCGATAATCGTGATGCCGAGACGAGCAAACGCGTGCGCAACGGTGCTTTTACCACTACCGATGCCGCCGGTTAATGCGACGATATACCCCATTAAATCAGATCCTGGGAATTATTCAGTTTTAAAATCAGTTGCTTAAAATTCAAACTTACAACAGCCAATGTTTAGCTCTCTTTACCCGCTTTTTACCAGGTAAATTTATAGGATTGTAGCGTAAAAAAAGAGAATTTCGCAGTCTTGCGGAGCAGGTATTAGTGCGTATGATAGCGTCACTGGAGTTGTGCTTTTAATATATTTGCCTCTAACCCCAGGAATCCGCACATGCGTATTGAAGAAGATCTGAAGTTAGGTTTCAAAGACGTTCTTATCCGCCCTAAACGCTCTACACTGAAAAGTCGCTCAGACGTTGAACTCGAACGTCAATTCACCTTTAAGCATTCCGGTCAGACGTGGTCTGGCGTGCCGATTATCGCGGCCAACATGGACACCGTCGGGACCTTCGAGATGGCGACCGCGCTGGCGCAATTCGACATCCTTACTGCGGTACATAAACACTACAGCCCTGAGGAGTGGAATGCGTTTGTCGCCTCCGCCTCGGCTGACGTGGTGAAGCATGTGATGGTCTCGACCGGTACGTCTGATGCAGATTTCGAGAAAACCAAACAGATCCTGAACGCCAATCCGGCGCTGAATTTTGTCTGCATTGACGTGGCAAATGGTTATTCCGAGCATTTCGTCCAGTTCGTCAGCAAGGCGCGTGAAGCCTGGCCAACCAAAACCATCATCGCGGGCAACGTGGTGACCGGTGAAATGTGTGAAGAGCTGATCCTCTCCGGGGCCGACATTGTGAAAGTGGGCATTGGCCCGGGGTCCGTTTGCACCACGCGCGTGAAAACCGGTGTGGGTTATCCGCAGCTGTCTGCGGTAATTGAATGCGCTGACGCCGCGCACGGTCTGGGCGGCCAGATCATCAGCGACGGTGGCTGCACCATGCCAGGCGATGTGGCGAAAGCCTTCGGCGGCGGCGCGGACTTCGTGATGCTCGGCGGCATGCTGGCCGGCCACGAAGAGAGCGGCGGTACCGTGGTGGAAGAGAACGGTGAGAAATTCATGCTGTTCTACGGAATGAGCTCTGAATCTGCGATGACCCGTCACGTGGGGGGGGTCGCGAAATACCGTGCGGCGGAAGGCAAAACCGTTAAGCTGCCACTGCGTGGCCCGGTCGAAAACACGGCGCGCGATATCCTCGGCGGTCTGCGTTCTGCCTGCACCTACGTTGGGGCTTCCCGCCTGAAAGAGCTGACGAAACGCACGACGTTTATCCGCGTTCAGGAGCAGGAAAACCGTGTATTTAATAGCCTCTGACGGCTACGGCTGGCGCGCGTCCGTGCGCCAGCATTACCCCGCGCTCATTGCATCCCCCAGATGGAAAATTGGCAGATACATCGCCACCACCAGCGTGCCAATAATCAGACCTGTCACGACCAGTAGCAAAGGCTCAAGAAGCGCCGCCAGATTGTCTGCCTGCTGAAATGTCTGTTCCGTATGATGGCGGGCCAGATTCATCAGCATCACATCCAGTGAACCCGACACTTCTCCGGTGCGAATGAGCTGAATACACAGTGGTGTAAAAACAGAGGCCTTCTGGAAGGAGGACCACACGGGCATCCCCTGTTCGATATCGCTGCGTATCTCACGGAGTTTCTCCTGCCAATAGCCACTCTCAACGGTCTCCTCCACACTCTCCACTCCTTGTAAAAAAGCAATTCCAGCCTGCTGGGTTAATGACAGCACGGTAAAAATTTGCCCCAGTTTTTGCCCACGCATCAGCGTGCCCATCACCGGTACATGTAACAGGACGTACTGCCAGCGCGGATGCCGCCGCAGCTTACAGGCGATGACAACCATTGCCACGATCAGGGCCAAAAGGGTGAGCATATGCGCCTGAACCAGGGCCGCCAGCCCCATGACTGCCTGCGTGAGCAAAGGGAGCGGGGTGTTGAACGTTTTGTAGATTGCAGCAAACTCAGGCAACACCAGCGTGACCATCGCCAGCACCACGAAAACGGCCAGCGTCAGGATGATCAGCGGATAGCGCAGCGCTTTCTTCACCTTTGCACTGAGCTGCTGCTGGGATTTTTGTTGCTGCGCAAGCTGACGGCAGCAGGCTTCGAGCTTACCCGTCAGCTCACCCGTCTTCACCATCGAGACATAAAGGGGGCTAAACACCTCTGGCCATTTCTTCATGGCCTCTGACAGGGCGCAACCTTCGCTCAGGTCATCAGCAAGACTGTGCAGCAGCGCCTGCCAGTGCTTCAAAGGATGCTGTTCCGCCAGCATGTGCAGGCTTTGGGACAGCGTGAGTCCGGCCTGTAGCAGCGTGGCGAGCTGGCGAAAAATATCGTAGCAGTGTTGCACCTGCCATCGGTGTCGCTGCTGGCAGCGTTTTAGCGCCAGCGGGTGCAGCTGTTTAAGCACCAGAGCCGTGTAAGCTGCGTTACGGTCGATGGCCCAGAGGGTGCCGGTTTGCACCTCCCCCTCGGTGGTCAGGGCACGCCAGCGCCAGAGCGAATTAGCAGCCATCGGGCATTCCCAGGACGCGCAACAGCTCTTCGAGCGTGGTCAGCCCTTGCTCCACGGCCATGCAGCCGTGCTCAAACAAAGATGTCATTCCCGCCTGACGAGCGCTTGAACCAATCACCTCCGTGCTTGCTCCGCTGGCGATGGCCTGCCGCAGCGTGTCGTCGATGACGAGCACTTCAAAAATGGCTACGCGACCATAAAAACCGTGGTAGCAGCGTTCGCAACCGGTGGGTTGCCAGCGAGGAAGCGGCCGGGGCCACAGCGTGCGAGGTAATTCGGTGTGGCGGCTGGCTTCCTGTCGGCAGTACGGGCATAAACGACGCACCAGCCGCTGGGCAATCACCATCGAGAGCGCCGAAGAGATCATCCAGCGCGCGACGCCCATCTGTTGCAACCGTACCAGCGTTTCAGTCGTCGAATTAGTATGAAGGGTGGACAGCACCAGATGCCCGGTTTGCGCCGCCTTAATGGCAATTTCTGCCGTTTCGCCGTCACGAATTTCACCCACCATAATGATGTCAGGATCCTGCCTGAGCAGGGCACGCAGCACGCTCTGGAAGGTCAGCCCCGCGCGCGGATTAATCTGCGTCTGGTTTAAGCCTGCAAGCGGGATTTCAACGGGATCTTCCACGCTGCAAATATTAACGTCAGGGGTATTTCGCGCCTGTAACGCACTGTACAGCGTCACCGTTTTCCCGCTACCGGTCGGGCCGGTGACCAGAATCAACCCCTGAGGGCTGTTAAGCGCCCCGGCAAAACGGGCCTGCTGGTCTGCACTCATCCCCAGCAGTTCAAGCTCCAGTGCCTGCTGTACCTGGTGAAGCAGACGAAGCACGATTTTTTCTCCACCGCTACAGGGAAGGGTTGCGATACGAAAAGAGACGGGGACGCTTGCCAGCTCCACCGTAAACTGACCGTCCTGCGGCAGGCGGCGCTCCGCAATATCCAGTTGGCCCAGCACCTTCAGGCGTGCGGCAAGCGTCGTACCGAGGGCGGCGGAAACCGGCGGTTGCGGGTAGAGAACACCGTCGATTCGCAAACGGATCTGGTAGCCGTGCTCAGTCGGTTCAATATGGATGTCAGAAGCCCGCTGGTTCACTGCCTGCTGCAACGTTGTACTGAGCACGTCAGCGGCTGAGTTTGGCACTATTCCCGGCAGGTGTGATGATGAGAGGGACTGAAGCCGTTTTTCCATCCGTTCGGCCGTCCAGCACTCAATATCAATACGTTTCTGCGTGGCGAAGCGTAACGCTTCCATCAGCTCAGAGGCAGGATTACCCACCACCGCAATGCTGATCATCTCGGTGTCGCTTGCGAGTAGCAGTGCGTGATGGCGCTGACAGAGCGTCATAAGCTGTTCGGTGTTCATTGTCCACTCCTGTCAGTTGTTGTCGAAGCGGAAAACATCTTCACAGGCTTGTCTGAGCGCCGTGTCGGACGCAATGTTGCAAGCACGCGTCCAGCCCGTCATACCGTTACCGTCGCTCCAGATCGGTGTCATGAGCACTTCAAGTCCGTTAAGGCTTTCCTGCCCTGTTAACGATACGACCCCCTTCGCCACGCTCATCGCTGAAACGTAACGCGTGGTAGTCGGGGAGGGGATGCCATTGGTTCCTGCGTCGCAGCGATCCACACCACCACGATCCAGGGCGCAAAGCTCAATAGCGGTGCGGTAGGGAATGAACGTTTGCAGCATATCGGTGAGCGCTGCTTTTCGCAGGTAGTTCTGATAGGCCGGGATGCCAATCGCGCTCAGGATGGCAATAATGCCAATGACCACCATTAGCTCAATCAGGGTAAATCCTTGTTGTCTGTTCATATCTGCTCCTTACGTTAAGTGGCGCTACTGTGGCAGTACCGGCGCGCAGAAAAGAGGGGCAAAAGCGCGAACGTGAAAGGACTTTCAGGGAAATGATTCAGTGTTGCAGAGAAGGACAGCGTAATTGCGAGCGGTTTCGTATTTCCCCTCTCCGGGCGGAGAGGGGAAGAACAGTTATTTGAAGCGCATCGAGAGGTCCAGGGCACGTACGTGCTTGGTCAGGGCGCCAACGGAGATATAATCGACGCCGGTTTCAGCAAATTCGCGGAGGGTGTCGAACGTCACGTTGCCGGACACCTCAAGTTGCGCCTGGCCGTTTGTGCGTTTGACCGCTTCACGCATCTGCTCCGTGTCGAAGTTATCGAGCATGATGATGTCAGCCCCCGCTTTAATGGCCTCGTCCAGCTCATCCAGCGTTTCCACTTCCACTTCGACCGGCACATCCGGATGCAGCCAGAAGGCTTTTTCCACGGCCTGACGTACCGAGCCAGAGGCAATAATGTGGTTCTCTTTGATCAGGAAGGCATCGGATAGCCCCAGACGATGGTTGGCGCCACCGCCGCAGAGCACGGCGTATTTCAGCGCGGTGCGCAGGCCCGGCAGGGTTTTACGGGTATCCAGCAGCTGCGTGCGGGTGCCTGCCAGCAGGTCAACGTAGCGGCGTACTTCACTGGCAACGCCAGAGAGCGTTTGCACAAAATTGAGCGCGGTGCGTTCACCGGTCAGCAAGACGCGGGACGGGCCGTCCAGCTCGAACAGTGGCTGATTTGCCGTGACCGCATCACCGTCCTCAACGTGCCATGTTACCTGCACCTCGTCGCCCGCCAGCTGGGTAAAGACCTCCTCAACCCAGCGTTTGCCGCAGAAAACCCCCGCTTCGCGGGTGATGACTACCGCGTGCGACCGTGTCTCTTTTGGCAACAATTGGGCGGTAATATCGTTATCGGCACTGACGTCACCGCCGAGGTCTTCTCTCAGGGCATGGGCAACGCTTGCCGGGATATCACTATTAATACGTTCCAGAAGCGCGTCACGTCGGTGGTCGGGGTTATAGCGGCGAGGCGGCATGATAAAACTCCAAATTGGTAACGAATCATAATATTGAAACATGCTACTCTGAACCGAGTAACAGCACCATAGATAAGGAGTTCCAGCATGTTGTTAGAAAACGGATGGCTGGTGGACGCGCGACATGTACCGTCGCCGCACCACGATTGCCGCCCGGAGGATGAAAAGCCCACACTGCTGGTGGTTCACAACATAAGTCTCCCGCCAGGTGAGTTTGGCGGTCCGTGGATCGACGCGTTATTCACAGGAACGATAGATCCCGATGCTCATCCTTACTTTGCTGAGATTGCGCATTTGCGCGTATCGGCGCACTGCCTGATCCGCCGTGATGGCGAAGTGGTTCAGTATGTTCCTTTTGATAAGCGAGCCTGGCATGCCGGCGTGTCGATGTATCAGGGGCGCGAACGGTGCAATGATTTCTCCATTGGAATTGAACTGGAAGGAACGGACACCACGCCTTACACCGATGCGCAATATCAGAAACTGGTTGCTGTGACGCAAACTTTAGTGGGGCTTTATCCCGCCATTGCAGACAATATTACGGGGCACAGCGACATCGCCCCCGAAAGAAAAACCGACCCCGGCCCGGCGTTTGACTGGTCCCGGTTTCACGCCATGCTTACCACGTCGTCAGATAAGGAGATAACATGACGTTGTTTACCATGCTGCTGGTTATGATCGCCGAACGCCTGTTTAAGCTCGGCGAGCACTGGCATCTGGATCATCGGCTGGAAGTGTTATTCCGCCGGATCAGACATTTTTCCATGCTACGCACGCTGCTTATGACGGCAGGTGTGATGGTGATTACGTTCCTGTTGCTACGCTCACTTTACGGCCTCTTTTTCAACGTGCCGCTGCTGGTGGTATGGATACTGCTGGGCGTGTTGTGTATTGGCGCGGGCAAGGTGCGTTTGCACTATCACGCGTATCTGAAAGCTGCTTCCCGGGATGATGTCCACGCGCGCGGCGCGATGGCGAGCGAGCTGACGATGATCCACGGCGTACCGCCGGACTGCGATGAACGCGAATTTCTGCGCGAGCTACAAAACGCGCTGCTGTGGATTAACTTCCGTTACTACCTGGCGCCGCTGTTCTGGTTTGTGGTGGGCGGTCAATGGGGACCGGTACTGCTGATGGGCTATGCTTTTCTGCGCGCCTGGCAGACCTGGCTTGCCCGCTACCTTACGCCGCATGAACGTCTCCAGTCCGGCATTGATGCCATTCTGCACGTGCTCGACTGGCTTCCGGTGCGACTGGTCGGCGTGGTCTATGCCCTCATCGGTCACGGTGAAAAGGCGTTGCCAGCGTGGTTTGCCTCCCTTGCAGACCGCCATACCGCGCAGTATCAGGTCTTAACCCGACTGGCTCAATTCTCGCTGGCTCGCGAGCCGCACACGAACAAAGTCGAAACGCCTAAAGCTGCCGTCTCGATGGCGAAAAAAACGTTGTTTGTGGTGGTGGTGATTGTGGCGTTGCTGACGATTTACGGCACGCTGGTCTGACCCAGCGCGCCGAAGCCGTTACAGCGTATCCGCAGGCGGGATGCCGAAATCAGGCATCCCGTTGTCGTCCCAGCGGACGAGCTTCAGGCGAGTGTGGCGATTCGGATCGTAAAGCGGATCGCCTTCAATTTCAGTGTAGTTTCGCGCGTGGTAGACCAGCACATCGTCGCCTTCCGGCGTCTGCGTAAAGCTGTTATGGCCTGGTCCATACTGAAGGTTTTCGTAGCTGGTGACGAACACCGGGCGCGGGGATTTATGCCAGTTAGCCGGGTTTTGCGGATCGGCATCTACGTCTATCCACAGTAATCCCATGCAGTAATTCTCGTCGGTGGCGCTGGCGGAATAGCTGATAAATAGCTTATCGCCATGGAACAGCACCGCCGGGCCTTCGTTGACCCAGAATCCGCGGCACTCCCAGTCATATTCCGGTTTACTGAGCATCACCGGCTCGCCTTTCAGCGTCCACGGATTTTCCATTTCACACAGGTAAAGATTGGAGTTACCGGAAATGTCCGGGGCTTTTTGCGCCCACAGATACCAGCGTTTGCCCTGATGCACAAGGGTAGTGGCATCCAGCGCGAAGGTGTCAAACGGGGTTTTGATTTGCCCTTTTTCCACCCACGTACCGGTGAGCGGATCGCGATCTGCGCATTCAATGGCGAACATGCGATGCTGGAACATCCCGAGTTCGTCGAGCGCCTGGGTATGTGTGGCGGCAAAGTAGATGTACCACTTGCCGTCGATATGATGCAGTTCCGGTGCCCAGATCAGCTGGCTCATCGGGCCGGTGTCGGGCTTGCGCCAGACAACTACCTCTTCGGCATTGCGTAAACCTTCCAGCGAGTCCGCGCGGCGGATCGCCAGCCGGTCATACTCCGGCACGGAGGCGATAAAGTAATATTGCCCATTGTGACGCAGGATATACGGGTCGGCGCGTTGTTCAATAAACGGGTTTGGCCAGGTTTGCATTCGGCTTTCCTTATTTAGTCTCAGCGGCTTTAAATTCCTGATAGTCGCTCAGTTCACGATAGTTGGTGCGACGCTTCTCCAGATCGGACTGGATTTGCTTCATGGTCTCACGGTCCACTTTCAGCAGACGTACAACGCCCGCGGTAATTAAATATCCAATGCCAGGGATGACGGTAAAGAGCAGCACAATGCCGTTGATGGCATCCGCGCTCTGCGCTTTTGCGCCCGCGTCATAACCGTACCAGGAGAGCAGGAAGCCAACCATCGCCCCGGCAATCGCCAGACCCAGCTTCAGGAAGAAGATGTTGCCGGAGAAGCTGATCCCGGTGATACGTTTCCCGGTTTTCCATTCACCGTAGTCGTCCACGTCGGCCATCAGTGACCAGTGCAGAGGGGATGGGATCTGGTGCAGGATATTCAGCAGGACGTAAAGCACAACAATGGTTGTCGTCGCTTTCGGGTCGAAGAAGTAGAAGGCGCAGGAGAAAATCGCCAGCGCGATGTTGGTCCAGAAGAAGACCTTCAGCTTGCACCAGCGGTCGGTCAGCACTTTCGCCAGCATACTGCCGAACATCATGCCGACAACGCCCAGGCTGATAAACAGCGTGGCGAAATGGGTGCTTTGCCCCATTACCCAGGTGACGTAATACATGGTGGCCGCCATGCGGATAAAGCCCGGGCAGACGTTGCAGAGCGTCAGAAGCAGAATGCGCACCCACTGGTCATTCTTCCACACATCCTTCAGGTCGTTTTTCAGTTCGTCGTGGGTTTGTACCGCCGGGCGAACGCGCTCGCGCACCGTGGCGAAGCAGAACAGGAACATGCAGGTACCAATCAGCGCCAGCACGGTCATCGCCATCTGGTAGCCTTTGGCTTTGTTATCCCCACCGAACCAGTCGGCCATTGGCAGGAGCGTAAGCGACAGCAGCAGCGTGGCGATACCGACCATAACAAAACGATAGGACTGGCAGGCTACGCGCTCTTTTGGGTCGTTGGTGATCACGCCACCGAGCGAGCAGTACGGAATGTTGATGGCGGTATAGGTCAGCGACAGCAGGAAGTAGGTGACAAATGCATAGATAACTTTGCTGTTATAGCTCCACTCTGGGGTGGTGAACATCAGGATGCTGAACAGCGCATAGGGGAAGGCAATCCACAGTAGCCATGGACGAAATCGACCATATTTGCTGCGGGTACGGTCGGCAATCGCGCCCATGATTGGGTCCGTTACGGCGTCAATCACGCGAACGGACAGCAGCAGTACGCCAACCAGCGCAGGCGCCAGACCAAAAATATCCGTATAAAAATAGTTAACAAATAACATGATGGCGCCAAAGATAATGTTGCATCCGGCGTCACCCATGCCATAGCCGATCTTTTCTTTTACTGACAGTTTGTTGTTATCCATCGACAGATCTCCGGGTTTCGGTATGGAGAGAATTATTCGCTGGCAAACGGATATATGCGTTGCAATATAAGGGCGGTGATATGGAGGATTTTGCTGTTGGCGTGAATTTGTGAGGAAGGTAACAAGACGCTGTACCCGCAACCGCGGGTACAGCGAGAAAACACTTAGTGCGCTTTCACCGTTTTGGCATTTTTCTGTTTCACCATATAGCCCACGCCGAGGATCGCAATCCACACCGGGATGAGGTAGACGGAAATCGCCATGCCTGGCGTGATGAGCATGATGACCAGCACGGCCGCCATGAACAGCAGGCAAACCCAGTTCCCCAGCGGATAGAGCAGGGCAGGGAAGCGCGTGGTTACGCCCTGCTGCTGCTTGGCGCGGCGGAACTTGATGTGCGCGAGGCTAATCATCGCCCAGTTGATCACCAGCGCGGAAACCACCAACGCCATCAGCAGGCCGAAGGCCGATTCCGGTGCCAGGTAGTTAATCAGAACGCAAAGCGCCGTCACGACCGCCGACACGATAATGGTGTTAACCGGTACGCCACGTTTATCAACGGTAAGCAGCGCTTTCGGTGCGTTGCCCTGTTGCGCCAGGCCGAACAGCATACGGCTGTTGCAGTAAACGCAGCTGTTATAAACAGAGAGCGCGGCGGTCAGCACTACGACGTTGAGCGCGTTCGCCACGAAGGTGTCGCCCAGCTCGTGGAAGATCAGCACAAACGGGCTGGTATCCGCCGTGACGCGTGTCCATGGCAGCAGGGAGAGCAGGACCGCCAGGGAGCCCACGTAGAAGATCAGAATACGGTAGATAACCTGATTTGTGGCTTTCGGGATGCTCTGCTCCGGGTTGTCGGCTTCCGCGGCGGTGATGCCCACCAGCTCCAGACCGCCGAAGGAGAACATAATGATCGCCATCATCATTACCAGGCCGGTCATGCCGTGCGGCAGGAACCCGCCCTGTTCCCAGAGGTTGCGCACGGTTGCCTGCGGGCCACCGTTGCCGCTGAAGAGCAGCCAGCCGCCAAAAATGATCATCGCTACAACGGCAATTACTTTGATAATGGCGAACCAGAACTCCATTTCCCCAAACACTTTCACGTTGGTCAGGTTAATGGCGTTGATCAGCACGAAGAAGACTGCCGCAGACGCCCAGGTGGGGATCTCCGGGTACCAGAATTGAATGTATTTACCGACGGCGGTGAGTTCCGCCATAGCAACCAGCACGTAAAGGACCCAGTAGTTCCATCCGGAGGCGAAGCCCGCAAAGCTGCCCCAGTATTTGTAGGCAAAGTGGCTAAAAGAGCCTGCAACCGGCTCCTCAACGACCATTTCCCCTAACTGGCGCATAATCAAAAACGCAATGAAACCTGCAATCGCGTAACCCAGAATGATGCCCGGACCGGCCGACTGGATAACGGACGCACTGCCCAGAAACAGGCCAGTACCAATAGCACCGCCCAGGGCGATGAGCTGAATATGGCGGTTTTTAAGGCCGCGCTTTAGCTGATCGCCATGCTGTTGAGCTTCCATTTGAAACCTCGTGTGTGGTTGTTATGTTCACGCTGTGCGTGTGTAATTATGAAAGTCCATATTCTGTATTTATTTCTTTACGGTTAACGATACCGAAAAAAGCGGAGATGGCTTCCGTTAGCGCCAGAATAGTGGTAAGTGCCAGCGAATGCACCTGCTTTATGAAGGGATGATGACGACTTGAATAAAAAGAAACCAATTGTAAATCGGTACGTTAACCCCTCATACCCCAACCTATAGAATAGAAATGCGTCATAAGTGGACGAATTTTCATATTTTGCCTTGTTGAATCGCTTCAGATTGCAAAATCCCTCGTTTAAATATGGTTAAAACTGCCCCTTTGGGAGTAACCATTTCATTTGTGCAAAGTTACATTCCTGAAACGTTAGTTCTGTAAGGTTGTTAAAATGTGCCGGGTTTCCTGATTTCAATCAAAACCAATATGGACAGAAGGTGAATACTTTGTTACTTTAGCGATACGAACATGAAATTGGTAAGACCAATTGACTCCGGGCAAAAAGGCGTAAGACAGGGAATATGGCCTACAGCAAAATTCGCCAACCAAAACTTTCCGATGTGATTGAGCAGCAGCTGGAGTTTTTGATTCTCGAAGGGACACTGCGCCCGGGCGAGAAACTCCCGCCAGAACGCGAGCTGGCAAAACAGTTCGACGTTTCACGCCCCTCTCTGCGTGAGGCGATTCAACGTCTCGAAGCAAAGGGCCTGTTGCTCCGTCGTCAGGGTGGCGGAACCTTTGTGCAAAACAGCCTGTGGCAGAGCTTCAGCGACCCGCTGGTAGAACTTCTCTCTGACCACCCAGAATCCCAGTTTGATCTGCTTGAGACCCGTCACGCGCTGGAAGGTATCGCGGCCTATTACGCCGCCCTTCGCAGCACTGATGAAGACCGCGTACGTATTCGCGAGCTGCATCAGGCCATTGAACGGGCACAGCAGTCCGGCGACTTAGACGCCGAATCCAGCGCCGTTGTCCAGTATCAAATTGCCGTCACCGAAGCAGCGCACAACGTGGTGCTCCTCCATCTGCTACGCTGCATGGAGCCCATGCTGGCCCAGAACGTTCGTCAGAATTTTGAATTGTTGTATGCCCGTCGGGAGATGCTCCCGCTGGTAAGCAACCATCGCACCCGAGTATTCGAGGCGATAATGGCCGGGGAACCGGAGCAGGCGCGTGAAGCGTCGCACCGCCATCTGGCTTTCATTGAGGAAATCTTGCTGGACCGCAGCCGTGAACAATCGCGTCGCGAGCGTTCATTGCGCCGCATACAGCAACGAAAGGATTAAGCGCCAGGTACTTTTAGAGCGCGGCAACTAAACGCAGAACCTGTCTTATTGTGTTCTTAACCGAGAGCACAATGGGACAGGTTCCAGACAAATCAACGTATTAGATAGATAAGGAATACCCCCATGTCAGAACGTCTCCAAAATGACGTGGATCCGATCGAAACTCGCGACTGGCTACAGGCGATCGAATCGGTCATCCGTGAAGAAGGTGTTGAGCGTGCTCAGTATCTGATTGATCAGCTGCTTTCAGAAGCGCGCAAAGGCGGCGTGAAAGTGGCTTCAGGTGCAGGGGCTAGCAACTACGTAAACACGATTGCCGTCGAAGACGAACCGGAATACCCGGGCAATCTGGATCTGGAACGCCGTATCCGTTCTGCTATCCGCTGGAACGCTATCATGACCGTTCTGCGCGCATCCAAGAAAGATCTGGAACTGGGTGGCCACATGGCGTCCTTCCAGTCCTCTGCGACCGTTTACGAAGTGTGCTTCAACCACTTCTTCCGTGCAGCCAACGAGAAAGACGGCGGCGATCTGGTGTACTTCCAGGGCCACATCTCTCCGGGCATCTATGCACGTGCCTTCCTGGAAGGTCGTCTGACTGAAGAGCAGATGAACAACTTCCGTCAGGAAGTTCACGGTAAGGGTCTGTCTTCTTATCCGCACCCTAAACTGATGCCTGAGTTCTGGCAGTTCCCGACCGTATCTATGGGTCTGGGTCCAATTGGTGCAATCTATCAGGCTAAATTCCTGAAGTACCTGGAACACCGTGGTCTGAAAGACACCTCTGAGCAGACCGTTTACGCCTTCCTGGGCGACGGTGAAATGGATGAGCCAGAATCTAAAGGCGCGATCACCATCGCGACCCGTGAGAAGCTGGACAACCTGTGCTTCATCATCAACTGTAACCTGCAACGTCTGGATGGTCCGGTAACCGGTAACGGCAAGATCATTAACGAACTGGAAGGCATCTTCGCGGGTGCAGGCTGGAACGTGATCAAAGTCATGTGGGGCGGTCGTTGGGATGAGCTGCTGCGTAAAGACACCAGCGGTAAACTGATCCAGCTGATGAACGAAACCGTTGACGGCGACTACCAGACCTTCAAATCCAAAGACGGTGCCTACGTTCGTGAGCACTTCTTCGGCAAATATCCTGAAACCGCAGCCCTGGTTGCAGACTGGACTGACGAGCAGATCTGGGCGCTGAACCGCGGTGGTCACGATCCGAAGAAAGTTTACGCTGCACTGAAAAAAGCGCAGGAAACCAAAGGTAAAGCGACTGTGATCCTGGCCCACACCATCAAAGGTTACGGCATGGGTGATACCGCAGAAGGTAAAAACATCGCTCACCAGGTTAAGAAAATGAACATGGACGGCGTGCGTTATATCCGCGACCGTTTCAACGTTCCAGTGACCGATGAGCAGGTAGAAAACCTGTCTTACATTACCTTCCCGGAAGGGTCTGAAGAGCATAAATACCTGCACGAACGTCGTCAGGCACTGAAAGGCTACCTGCCTGCTCGTCAGCCTAACTTCACCGAGAAGCTGGAACTGCCAGCCCTGGAAGACTTCTCTCAGCTGCTGGAAGAGCAGAACAAAGAGATCTCTACCACTATCGCTTTCGTTCGTGCCCTGAACGTGATGCTGAAGAACAAGTCAATCAAAGATCGTCTGGTTCCAATCATCGCCGACGAAGCGCGTACTTTCGGTATGGAAGGTCTGTTCCGTCAGATCGGTATCTACAGCCCGAACGGCCAGCAGTACACCCCGCAGGACCGTGAGCAGGTTGCATACTACAAAGAAGACGAGAAAGGTCAGATCCTTCAGGAAGGTATCAACGAACTGGGTGCAGGCGCATCCTGGCTGGCTGCTGCGACCTCTTACAGCACCAACAACCTGCCGATGATCCCGTTCTACATCTACTACTCCATGTTCGGGTTCCAGCGTATCGGTGATCTGTGCTGGCAGGCAGGCGACCAGCAGGCTCGCGGCTTCCTGATCGGTGGTACTTCTGGTCGTACGACCCTGAACGGTGAAGGTCTGCAGCACGAAGATGGTCACAGCCACATTCAGTCTTTGACTATCCCTAACTGTATCTCTTACGACCCGTCTTACGCGTACGAAGTGGCAGTCATCATGCATGACGGTCTGCAGCGCATGTACGGTGAAGCGCAAGAGAACGTTTACTACTACATCACCACCCTGAACGAAAACTACCACATGCCGGCAATGCCAGCAGGTGCCGAGGAAGGTATCCGTAAAGGTATCTACAAACTCGAAACCATCGAAGGTAGCAAAGGTAAAGTTCAGCTGCTGGGCTCCGGTTCTATCCTGCGTCACGTTCGTGAAGCAGCGCAGATCCTGGCGAAAGACTACGGTGTGGGTTCCGATGTGTACTCTGTGACCTCCTTCACTGAACTGGCGCGTGATGGCCAGGATTGTGAGCGCTGGAACATGCTGCACCCAATGGAAACCCCACGCGTTCCGTACATCGCTCAGGTGATGAACGACGCGCCAGCGGTGGCGTCTACTGACTATATGAAACTGTTCGCTGAGCAGGTTCGTACTTACGTTCCAGCTGATGATTATCGCGTACTGGGTACTGACGGCTTCGGTCGTTCTGACAGCCGCGAAAACCTGCGTCACCACTTCGAAGTTGATGCTTCCTACGTGGTTGTAGCAGCACTGGGCGAACTGGCTAAACGTGGCGAAATCGATAAGAAAGTGGTTGCGGACGCAATCACCAAATTCAACATCGATGCAGATAAAGTTAACCCGCGTCTGGCGTAAGAGGTAAAAGAATAATGGCTATCGAAATCAATGTACCGGACATCGGGGCTGATGAAGTTGAAATCACCGAGATCCTGGTCAAAGTAGGCGACAAAGTTGAAGCTGAACAGTCGCTGATCACCGTAGAAGGCGACAAAGCCTCTATGGAAGTCCCGTCTCCTCAGGCTGGCATCGTTAAAGAGATCAAAGTCTCTGTTGGCGATAAAACCGAGACTGGCAAACTGATCATGATTTTCGATTCCGCCGACGGTGCAGCAGCTGCTGCACCTGCGCAGGAAGAGAAGAAAGAAGCCGCTCCTGCTGCTGCTCCAGCAGCGGCCGCGGCAGCGAAAGAAGTAAATGTGCCTGACATCGGCGGTGACGAAGTTGAAGTTACCGAAATCCTGGTGAAAGTGGGCGACACCGTTGCGGCTGAGCAGTCACTGATCACCGTAGAAGGCGACAAAGCCTCTATGGAAGTGCCAGCACCGTTCGCCGGTACCGTTAAAGAGATCAAGATCAACACCGGCGACAAAGTGTCTACCGGCTCGCTGATCATGGTCTTCGAAGTGGCGGGTGCAGCACCTGCCGCTGCGCCTGCTCAGGCTGCTGCTCCGGCTCCGGCCGCTGCACCAGCGGCTGCTGGCGGCGCGAAAGACGTTAACGTACCGGATATCGGCGGTGACGAAGTTGAAGTGACCGAAGTGATGGTGAAAGTGGGCGACAAAGTTGCCGCTGAACAGTCACTGATCACCGTTGAAGGCGACAAAGCTTCCATGGAAGTGCCTGCGCCGTTCGCCGGTACCGTTAAAGAGATCAAAATCAGCACCGGCGACAAAGTGTCTACCGGCTCTCTGATCATGGTCTTCGAAGTGGAAGGCGCAGCGCCTGCAGCCGCTCCGGCTGCCGCGGCTGCTCCGGCACCTGCTGCTGCACCGGCTCAGGCTGCTAAACCTGCTGCTGCCCCTGCTGCTAAAGCAGAAAAATCTGAGTTCGCTGAAAACGACGCTTACGTCCACGCGACTCCGCTGATTCGTCGCCTGGCGCGCGAATTCGGTGTGAACCTGGCGAAAGTGAAGGGCACCGGCCGTAAAGGTCGTATCCTGCGCGAAGACGTTCAGGCTTACGTGAAAGACGCGGTGAAACGCGCCGAAGCTGCACCTGCGGCAGCCGCTGGCGGCGGTATCCCGGGCATGCTGCCATGGCCGAAAGTGGACTTCAGTAAGTTCGGTGAAATCGAAGAAGTGGAGCTGGGCCGTATCCAGAAAATCTCTGGTGCTAACCTGAGCCGTAACTGGGTGATGATCCCGCACGTTACGCACTTCGATAAGACCGATATCACCGATCTGGAAGCGTTCCGTAAACAGCAGAACGCCGAAGCTGAGAAGCGTAAGCTGGACGTGAAGTTCACCCCAGTGGTCTTTATCATGAAGGCCGTTGCCGCTGCCCTTGAGCAGATGCCACGCTTCAACAGCTCCCTGTCCGAAGACGGCCAGAAGCTGACGCTGAAGAAATACATCAACATCGGTGTTGCGGTTGATACGCCAAATGGTCTGGTGGTTCCGGTCTTCAAAGACGTGAACAAGAAGAGCATTACCGAGCTGTCCCGTGAACTGACCACCATCTCCAAAAAAGCGCGTGATGGTAAGCTGACTGCCGGCGAAATGCAGGGCGGCTGCTTCACTATCTCCAGCATCGGCGGCCTGGGTACCACCCACTTCGCGCCGATTGTAAACGCGCCGGAAGTGGCTATCCTCGGTGTGTCTAAGTCCGCGATGGAGCCGGTGTGGAATGGCAAAGAGTTCGTGCCGCGTCTGATGATGCCAATCTCTCTCTCCTTCGACCACCGCGTAATCGACGGGGCTGATGGTGCGCGTTTCATCACCATCATCAACAACACCCTGAGCGACATTCGCCGCCTGGTGATGTAATCGAAAAGCCGGCCAGTCGGCCGGCTTTTTTCTGATAATCTCATGGGGTTTTTGAGGTTATTGGTGAAAGCGATAATTCGTGAGCCGTTTGTTGTTTCAAAATTGTTAACAATTTTGTAAAATACGGGCGGATAGAACGACCCGGTGGACGACGGGTATACATTAAGAGGTCATGATGAGCACAGAAATCAAAACTCAGGTCGTAGTACTTGGGGCAGGCCCGGCAGGTTACTCCGCAGCATTTCGCGCCGCGGATTTAGGTCTGGAAACCGTCATCGTAGAACGTTACAGCACCCTCGGCGGTGTTTGTCTGAACGTCGGCTGTATCCCTTCTAAAGCGCTGCTGCACGTAGCGAAAGTTATCGAAGAAGCCAAAGCGCTGGCTGAACACGGTATCGTCTTCGGCGAGCCGAAAACCGATATCGACAAAATTCGTACCTGGAAAGAGAAAGTTATCACTCAGCTGACCGGCGGTCTGGCGGGTATGGCCAAAGGCCGTAAAGTGAAAGTGGTAAACGGTCTGGGTAAATTCACCGGTGCGAACACCCTGGAAGTGGAAGGCGAAAACGGCAAAACCGTGATCAACTTCGACAACGCGATCATCGCGGCAGGCTCTCGCCCAATCGAACTGCCATTCATTCCACATGAAGATCCACGCGTGTGGGATTCCACCGATGCGCTGGAGCTGAAAACCGTTCCTAAGCGTCTGCTGGTTATGGGCGGCGGTATCATCGGTCTGGAAATGGGTACTGTGTACCATGCGCTGGGTTCAGAGATCGACGTGGTTGAAATGTTCGACCAGGTAATCCCGGCAGCCGACAAAGATATCGTTAAAGTCTTCACCAAACGCATCAGCAAGAAATTCAACCTGATGCTGGAAACCAAAGTGACTGCCGTTGAAGCGAAAGAAGACGGTATTTACGTTTCCATGGAAGGCAAAAAAGCCCCATCCGAACCACAGCGTTACGACGCCGTGCTGGTGGCTATCGGCCGTGTGCCGAACGGTAAAAATCTCGACGCGGGCAAAGCTGGCGTGGAAGTGGACGACCGTGGCTTCATCCGCGTTGACAAACAGCTGCGTACCAACGTGCCGCACATCTTTGCTATCGGCGATATCGTCGGTCAGCCAATGCTGGCGCACAAAGGTGTTCACGAAGGTCATGTTGCCGCTGAAGTTATCGCCGGCATGAAGCATTACTTCGATCCGAAAGTGATCCCATCTATCGCGTATACCGAGCCAGAAGTTGCATGGGTTGGTCTGACTGAGAAAGAAGCGAAAGAGAAAGGCATCAGCTATGAAACTGCCACCTTCCCGTGGGCTGCTTCTGGCCGTGCTATCGCGTCCGATTGCGCAGACGGTATGACCAAACTGATCTTCGACAAAGAGACTCACCGCGTCATCGGTGGTGCGATTGTCGGTACCAACGGCGGCGAGCTGCTGGGTGAAATCGGTCTGGCTATCGAAATGGGCTGCGACGCAGAAGACATCGCGCTGACCATCCACGCACACCCGACTCTGCATGAGTCCGTGGGCCTGGCGGCTGAAGTGTTTGAAGGTAGCATTACTGACCTGCCAAACGCGAAAGCGAAGAAGAAATAAGTTTCTTCAGATGAAAAAAGCGGCCTCAGGCCGCTTTTTTTATGCGCTGCGTTCAGGGTGTGACAGGCTGCCAGGTCTTATCCGGCTGGTATTCACTAAGAGCCTGCGCTTTCTGCGCCGAATCGTTGCCGAGATCTGCCTGATAAACCGCGTCATCCTGGTTAATTACAAAGCTCATTACCCCCGTCTGACCGTAGTTCACCGGCCAGGCGACCATGGCAAAGCCATTTTTATCCGGCAGGATGCGGAATCGGTAACCATGGTAACCCGCCCCCGACTGTGGAGGACTGAACGCCGGACCCAGTGGGCTGGGCGTTTCACCGGGAGCGACGGGCCAGTACAGTCCATCCTTTTTACCTTCAGAACTGACTATCTTCTGCGCGTACTTTTGGTTCATCGCAAAATAGCTCTGCTGGGCATCAACATAGGCGTGAAGCGCTTCGATGGCTGCGAGTTCGTTGCGCCCGATTTCGCGGGTCAGGATCTCTTCTGCGGCTTCCTGCATATCAAACTGCCAGCCAGATGCCGTTTTGACCACCGGGATCGGTAGCTGCCAGCCGTTATCGCCCACCACCAGGTGCGCCACGTTGCCACTGATGACGGTTTTATGATGAACGTTCCAGTCGCGCAGGAAGCGATCGACCGCATCAGGATCAACGCCTTCGGGCGGCAGGAAATCGCGCCAGTTTTCACCGAGCAAATTGTTCATCGCACTTTCATTTTGCTCGCTGATGGCGCTTGCCAGCGCACTGGTCGCCTGTTCTGGCGAACTGAACGATTGCTGTGCCATGACGGCCGCCGAGACCATGAACAACACCATTCCACTGAGTAATTGACGTTTCATGTCGGCTCCCTTAACGATGACGGAATTCATGGCGTTCAGCGCGTTCGCCAGTGAGCTGGCGCGGCTGATGTTGACGAGTAGCGAGCTGCCGGCTTTGCGCCCCGCGCTGCTGCTGGGCTTGCCAGTTCGCGGAGCGGCTGTCGTTGCCGCTCAGGGCATTGGCCCGATGCAGCCTGGCTGGCTGCTGTACCGTCTGTGAAACCCGCTTCTCCTGTCTGTGCATGTCAGTCTGATGATGTTCACGCTGCGGCGTGCTCGTCCGTTTTACGGCCTGTGGCCTGGTGTCATATCCACGATAGTTATTTCGCTGCGAGATCTGCTTCAACTGTTGCGTTGAGGCCAGACGTTGTGCGTCCCGCGTGGCTGTATGTACTGAGTGTGGGAGGGTTTTACCCGTTGATTTTTCCATCTGGCTGAGAGCGGCCTGGCGCTGGCTGTCGCGATTGACTGGATTTTGCTGCGTCGCGCTTAGCCCGGTGGCTGTCTGTGTAGAGTGGAAGCGGTTAGCCAGCTGGTTATTCGGGTAAGGCACGCCTTCACGATAGGCAGGATTGTGCTGCCAGGTGTGGTTATTACCGTTCAGGTGCTGCCCGCTGATTCTGTTGAAATTATCCACGTTGATATTGATGTTGTTATCACCGTTGCGGTTATAACCGCCGTGATTGTCCCAGTCATCATCGTGATGATGGTGATCCCAGTCGTCGTCATCCCAGTCAATATTGCTGAAAATGGCGTAGGTTGTAGCGACCCCGAGGCTAAAACCTAATCCTTTAACCAGACTGTCCGTGAATTGCTCGCCGGGTGAGGGCGGAAGATAGACCGGCGGGTAAGCGGTGTTAGGCCAGCTACCATAAACCGTATTCGGGTTATACGTGGGAACATACACCACCTGCGGATCGGCGGATTCAATCTTGATCACCGTTGGGCTGGTAGGCGTTGCGGTTGTCGTGGTTTTTGTCGATGCAGGTTTCGTGACGGTGGTGACCGTCTGCTGCGGTGTGGATTGTAGCGCACCCGTTTGTTGGGCCAGCAGGCGCAGCCGCTGTACGGAATCCATCACATCTTTCGGCTGTGCAAGGAAAGCGTCTCCCAGATTTTGTACCCATGGCGGATTTTCGCCCATCAACGACATCAGCTGAGGAAACGCAACCAGGGATTTTACGCTGGGATCCCACGGCTGGGTGGCTACCGCCTGCAGGGCGGCATCACCCTGCATTTTAGGATTATCTTTCGACCACTGCGCGGCCTGAATAACATTTGACGGGTAAGTCGACGCCATCAAGATTTGCGACAGCAGGGCATCCGGGTAAAGCGCGACAGGGGCAACCCATTGGTCGATTTGCGCCGCAGTGTAGACCGGGGCAGCGACGGGCACAGGCTGGGCTACCGGTGCGCCAGGTTGTTGTGTAACCGGAGCAGGCGTAGCAGGTTCCGTTGCGCGGCTTTTAACGTACATGACACCCGAGGCGGCAAACAGCCCCGCACTGCAAAGCAGAACAAGAAGATGTGGCTTAAAAGGCAACTTCATAGATTGACTCCAACGAGACGAGTGCAGTGCCGTGAGGCGTTGCTGTTGCCGCGAGTATCATTCACTCGTGTTTTACAGTTTTGACTATTGTTGGGAAACCAACCGGAGCGTCCGGATAAAGAGTGTGAGTATTTATTACACAATTATATCGGATAGCTGAAAAGGCGACGGGAAAGAGGACAAGATTCGCCTCGTCTCCCCGCTACACCATGCTTAACGATTCAGCAAATAATTTAATGTTGCTTTTTTGTAAACAGATTAACACTGTGCAGAAATCCTGCTATGCTGCCCGACGCGGTATCGGGCATTTACCCTACAAACCGCTGTCTCACAGGAGCGTGAAGAGAACGCCCGCCGCATATGACAATGAGAGCGAGGAGAACCGTCGTGCTAGAAGAATACCGTAAGCACGTAGCAGAACGTGCCGCCGAGGGAATTGTACCCAAACCTTTAGATGCAACCCAAATGGCCGCGCTCGTCGAGCTGCTGAAGAACCCGCCTGAGGGCGAAGAAGAATTCCTGTTAGATCTGCTGATCAACCGCGTACCGCCTGGCGTAGATGAAGCTGCCTACGTAAAAGCCGGATTCCTTGCTGCTATCGCCAAAGGCGAAGCCACCTCCCCACTGGTTACTCCTGAAAAAGCCATTGAACTGCTCGGCACCATGCAGGGCGGCTATAACATTCATCCGCTGATTGACGCGCTGGACAACGAAAAGCTGGCACCGATTGCTGCCAAAGCGCTCTCTTCAACGCTGCTGATGTTCGATAACTTCTACGATGTAGAAGAAAAAGCCAAAGCAGGCAACGTTTACGCGAAGCAGGTGATGCAGTCCTGGGCCGATGCCGAATGGTTCCTGAACCGCCCTGCGCTTGCTGAAAAAATTACCGTGACCGTCTTTAAGGTTACCGGTGAAACCAACACCGATGACCTCTCTCCGGCTCCGGACGCGTGGTCTCGTCCTGATATCCCCCTGCACGCCCTGGCGATGCTGAAAAACGCCCGCGAAGGCATCGAGCCGGATCAGCCGGGTAGCGTTGGCCCGATTAAACAGATCGAAGCGCTTCAGGAGAAAGGTTTCCCGCTGGCCTACGTCGGTGATGTGGTTGGTACCGGTTCTTCCCGTAAATCCGCCACCAACTCCGTGCTGTGGTTCATGGGCGACGACATTCCGCACGTGCCGAACAAGCGCGGCGGCGGCCTGTGCCTCGGCGGCAAAATTGCGCCAATCTTCTTCAACACCATGGAAGATGCGGGCGCTCTGCCAATTGAAGTGGACGTGAGCAACCTGAACATGGGTGACGTGATTGACGTTTACCCGTATAAAGGCGAAGTGCGCAACCACGAAACCAACGAACTGTTGGCAAGCTTCGAGCTGAAAACCGACGTGCTGATCGACGAAGTGCGTGCCGGTGGCCGTATTCCGCTGATCATTGGCCGTGGCCTGACCACCAAAGCGCGTGAAGCGCTGGGTCTGCCGCACAGTGACGTGTTCCGTCAGGCGAAAGACGTGGCGGAAAGCAATCGCGGCTTCTCGCTGGCACAGAAAATGGTCGGTCGCGCCTGCGGCGTCGCTGGTATCCGTCCTGGCGCGTACTGCGAGCCGAAAATGACCTCCGTGGGCTCTCAGGACACCACCGGTCCAATGACCCGTGATGAACTGAAAGACCTTGCGTGCCTGGGCTTCTCATCTGACCTGGTGATGCAGTCCTTCTGCCACACTGCGGCATATCCGAAGCCGGTTGACGTCACTACGCATCACACGCTGCCTGACTTCATTATGAACCGTGGCGGTGTCTCCCTGCGTCCGGGCGACGGCGTTATCCACTCCTGGCTGAACCGCATGCTGCTGCCGGATACCGTGGGTACCGGCGGTGACTCCCATACCCGTTTCCCGATTGGTATCTCCTTCCCTGCGGGCTCCGGTCTGGTGGCGTTTGCCGCAGCGACCGGCGTGATGCCTCTCGACATGCCTGAATCCGTGCTGGTGCGCTTCAAAGGCAAAATGCAGCCGGGCATCACTCTGCGCGATCTGGTGCACGCAATCCCGCTGTATGCCATCAAACAGGGTCTGCTGACCGTTGAGAAGAAGGGCAAGAAAAACATCTTCTCTGGCCGCATTCTGGAAATTGAAGGTCTGCCGGATCTGAAAGTTGAGCAGGCGTTCGAGCTGACCGATGCCTCTGCCGAGCGTTCTGCGGCGGGCTGTACCATCAAGCTGAACAAAGAGCCGATTATTGAGTATCTGACCTCCAACATCGTGCTGCTCAAGTGGATGATTGCGGAAGGCTACGGCGACCGCCGTACGCTGGAGCGTCGTATTCAGGGCATGGAAAAATGGCTGGCGGATCCGCAGCTGCTGGAAGCTGACGCTGACGCAGAGTACGCGGCGGTGATCGACATCGATCTGGCGGATATCAAAGAGCCAATCCTGTGTGCGCCAAACGATCCGGACGATGCGCGTCTGCTCTCTGACGTACAGGGCGATAAGATCGACGAAGTGTTCATCGGCTCCTGTATGACCAACATCGGCCACTTCCGTGCTGCCGGTAAGCTGCTGGATACTCACAAAGGCCAGCTGCCGACCCGTCTGTGGGTGGCGCCGCCAACCCGTATGGATGCGGCGCAGCTGACCGAAGAGGGCTACTACAGCGTGTTCGGTAAGAGCGGGGCGCGTATTGAAATTCCGGGCTGCTCCCTGTGCATGGGCAACCAGGCGCGCGTGGCCGACGGTGCGACAGTGGTCTCCACCTCCACCCGTAACTTCCCGAACCGTTTGGGTACCGGGGCGAACGTCTACCTGGCTTCTGCGGAGCTGGCAGCGGTTGCGGCGCTGATTGGCAAACTGCCAACGCCGGAAGAGTACCAGACCTTTGTGGCTCAGGTAGATAAGACGGCGGTGGATACCTATCGCTATCTGAACTTCGACCAGCTCTCTCAGTACACCGAGAAGGCTGACGGGGTGATCTTCCAGACCGCGGTATAAAAAACCAACCCCTCACCCCTAACCCCTCTCCCCAAGGGGCGAGGGGGATTTTATTCCCTCTCCCTTTGGGAGAGGGCCAGGGTGAGGGGTATTTTTTTTATTTTCATTCCTCCCACCTCTCCCGCTTTTTTTCTTCCTCTCTGCTGCGATAATTACCCTAATGGCTTTGCAGAGGAAAACGCTATGGATTACGAATTTTTGCGCGACATCACCGGCGTGGTGAAAGTGCGAATGTCGATGGGGCACGAAGCCGTTGGACACTGGTTTAACGAAGAGGTGAAAGAGAACCTCGCGCTGCTGGATGAAGTCGAACAGGCAGCGGAAACGGTGAAAGGCAGTGAACGCTCCTGGCAACGCGCCGGGCACGAATACACCCTGTGGATGGATGGCGAAGAGGTGATGGTGCGTGCCAACCAGCTTGAGTTCTCGGGTGATGAGATGGAAGAGGGGATGAGCTACTACGACGAAGAAAGCCTGTCGCTGTGCGGTGTGGAAGATTTCCTGAAAGTGGTGAACGCCTACCGCGACTTTATGAAACAGAAGTAACTCCCCGAAGCGTCCCTGCTTCGGTCCACGATTACACGGTCGGAATGTTACGGCCGTAGTAAATTTCGCGCATCTCTTTCCAGAGCAGGTCGGTAATGACCTTACGCTCTTCTTCGCTTAAATCTTCCGGCTTCGTGTGGAACATGTAGTGCTTAAGGTCGAATTCTTTAAGTAACATTTTGGTGTGGAAGATATTCTCCTGATAGACGTTCACATCCATCATGTCGTATAGCGACTTCATGTCGTCGGACATGAAGTTCTGAATGGAGTTGATCTCATGATCGATGAAGTGCTTCATGCCGTTGATATCACGGGTAAAACCGCGTACGCGATAATCAATAGTGACGATATCGGATTCCAGCTGGTGGATTAAATAATTCAACGCATTCAGCGGTGAAATCACGCCGCAGGTCGACACTTCAATATCCGCGCGGAAGGTACACAGTCCGCCTTCCGGGTGGCTTTCCGGGTAGGTGTGCACGCAGATATGGCTTTTATCCAGGTGGGCGACAACCACTTCTGGCAGCGGGCCGGGGTGCTCGGTTTTGTCGATAAGCTGCGGGTCAACCGGCTCTTCACTGACCAGAATGGTGACGCTTGCTCCCTGCGGCTCGTAATCCTGGCGCGCGATATTCAGGATGTTGGCGCCGATAATCGAGCAGGTCTCTGTCAGGATCTCGGTCAGACGGTTGGCGTTGTAGAGTTCATCGATATAGGCGATATAACCATCGCGCTCTTCTGCTGTTTTGGCGTAGCAGATATCGTAAATACAAAAACTCAGGCTTTTGGTCAGATTGTTAAAGCCATGCAGTTTAAGCTTTTTCAATTAGTTCACCTCCTTTGAGGACAGCGCGTCTTGCAGATATTGAGGCAACGCAAAGGCTGCGGTGTGGATCGCCGGGTTGTAGTATCGGCATTTGAGTCCGGCCTGGTGGAAGCGGGCCTGGATAATTTCGGTGGAGAGATGGCGCAGGACGTCGTTATCCGTCGCCCAGGCAAAGGTCATGATCCCGCCGTAGTAAGTGGGGATCGCCGCCTGGTAGAAGCTGACGTCAGCAAAATAGGTGCTCAGCTTACGGTGGCTATCAAGCGCTTCATCCTGTTGCAGGAAGCAAACGCCGTTTTGTGCCACAAAAATCCCGCCAGGCTTCAGGCAGCGCTTGCAGCCTTCGTAAAACGACGAGGTAAACAGCGACGCGCCGGGGCCGATAGGGTCGGTACAGTCAGAGATAATGACATCAAACGTTTGCGTGGTCTGGTTAACAAAATTGACGCCATCGTCGATAACCAGATTAAACCGCGGATCGTCATAGCTGCCGGCATTGTGGTTGGGCAGATACTGGCGGCAGAACGACACCACACCGGCGTCGATTTCCACCATGGTGATGGTTTCGACATTCTGATGACGCGAGACTTCACGCAGCATCGCGCCGTCGCCGCCGCCGATAATCAGCACGTCCTTCGCGTGGCCGTGGGCCAGCAGCGGGACGTGGGTCATCATTTCGTGATAGATAAACTCGTCGCGCTCGGTGGTTTGCACCACGCCGTCCAGCGCCATCACGCGGCCAAAGGCGGCGTTTTCAAAGATTATCAGATCCTGATGATCGGTTTTCTCATGATAGAGCACGTTATCCACGGCAAAATACTGACCAAACTGGTCATGCAGCGTTTCTTGCCATACCGTTTTTTCGGTCACGGGGAGCACCTCCTTCGTTAACATCCATTACAGCCGGCAGATGGGCGCAACACAACACCGCCGTGAAGCGGTTAGCGGGTCAACAAGGGGCGTCGGGAAGGTTACTTCACGTAGGCGAGCAGGCTGAGTGAATCGCGAGCCAGCGCTTTGCATTTTTTAGCAGTGGGAATGCCAATACCGCTTAAATCACGGTAGCTGTCTTCACCGAGCGCCTTCATGTCGAAGCTGTCGTAGTTGCTGAGGTCCCATTGGTTCTGCTGGGCAAAAAAGACCAGTGCGCGACGAATTTGCCCATTGGGTAAATTCTGGTAACCACAATCGTTTTTCAGAAAAACAAAAACTGCCGTCAGATCGGCCATATCTTCCGCTTCGTTTTCACTTAGCGCGTAACTGTTCGCACACATCGCCATCAGGCTGGCGAACAAAATTGTTCTGAAAAACGTCTTCATTGCCTTTACCACTGCATCACGGAAAATTAACGTTAGCATACTTGATGCCAGGCCGACGATCTTTATTATTGCCGCCGTGCTTGACCTTCCGGTAAGGGGAGGGTTTATGCTCAAAAGATCGCCTGCTGGAAATAAGGAAATGCACATGCAACGTCGTGATTTTTTAAAATTTTCTGCCGCGCTGGGGGTTGCCAGCGCGTTACCGCTCTGGAGCCGCGCCGTTTTTGCCGCCGACAGACCTGCTTTACCCATACCTGAATTACTCGCCGCAGATGCCCGCAGCCGCATTCAGCTTGTGGTGCAGGCCGGTAAAACCACGTTCGGTCAGCACGCCGCCACGACGTGGGGTTATAACGGCAATTTGCTCGGCCCTGCGTTGCAGTTACGCAAAGGGAAGGCGGTGACGGTAGACATTCATAACACGCTAGCGCAAGAGACCACGCTGCACTGGCATGGGCTGGAAGTCCCGGGCGAAGTGGATGGGGGGCCTCAGGGCGTCATCAGGCCTGGTGGTAAACGCAGCGTCACCTTTACTCCTGACCAGCGTGCGGCGACCTGCTGGTTCCACCCGCATCAGCATGGCAAAACGGGCCATCAGGTGGCGATGGGGCTGGCCGGTCTGGTGCTGATTGAAGACGATGAAAGCCGCCTGCTGCGCCTGCCAAAACAGTGGGGGATCGACGATGTCCCGGTGATTGTGCAGGACAAAAAATTCAGCGCTGACGGGCAAATTGACTATCAGCTGGACGTAATGAGCGCGGCGGTAGGATGGTTTGGCGATACGCTGCTGACCAACGGCGCAATCTACCCGCAGCATGCCGCGCCAAAAGGCTGGCTGCGTTTACGCCTGCTAAATGGCTGTAACGCTCGCTCGCTGAACTTCGCCACCAGCGATAAACGCCCGCTGTATGTGGTGGCAAGCGACGGCGGCCTGCTGCCGGAACCGGTGAAGGTGAGCGAGCTGCCGATGCTGATGGGCGAGCGCTTCGAGGTGCTGGTGGATATCAGCGATGGCAAAGCGTTTGACCTGGTGACCCTGCCGGTCAGCCAGATGGGGATGGCCGTTGCGCCGTTTGATAAACCCCATCCGGTCCTGCGCATTCAGCCGCTACAGATCGCCGCTTCCGGTACGCTGCCGGACGCCCTCACCACGCTACCCGCACTCCCGTCGCTGGACGGGCTTACGCAGCGTAAACTTCAGCTCTCCATGGACCCGATGCTCGACATGATGGGCATGCAGGCGCTGATGAAGAAGTACGGCAAGCAGGCCATGGCGGGAATGCACCACGGCCAGATGATGGGCCATATGAATATGGACCACGGTAAAATGGGCGGCATGGATCACGGCGGCCATGGTTTCGATTTCCACAACGCCAACCGCATCAACGGCAAAGCGTTCGATATGAACACGCCCATGTTCGCCGCCACGAAAGGGCAGTTTGAACGCTGGGTGATTTCAGGCGAAGGCGACATGATGCTGCACCCGTTCCATATCCACGGCACGCAGTTCCGTATTCTCTCTGAGAACGGTAAAGCGCCGGACGCGCATCGCCGGGGCTGGAAAGATACGGTGAGGGTGGAAGGCGGTGTCAGCGAGGTGCTGGTGAAGTTCGACCACGAAGCGCCGAAAGAGTTTGCCTATATGGCCCACTGCCATCTGCTGGAGCATGAAGATACGGGGATGATGCTGGGCTTTACCGTATAAAAAAAGCCGGGTGGCGGCTTCGCCTTACCCGGCCTACATAGGACACCCGAAAGCCCGGTAAGCGTTAGCGCCACCGGGCTTTTTCATTACTTAGCGTCGTCAGGCAGTGCATACGCGACAATATAGTCGCCCATCTTCGTGCCAAACGAACCGTGACCACCTGCGGAGATGACAACGTACTGTTTGCCATTCACTTCATAGGTCATCGGCGTTGCCTGTCCACCGGCTGGCAGACGGCCTTGCCACAGTTTTTCACCGTTGGTCATGTTGTAGGCGCGCAGGTAGTTATCTGCGGTTGCCGCGATGAACAGCACGTTACCGGCGGTGGAGATTGGGCCACCCAGCATTGGCATACCCATATTGAACGGAACTGGAACAGGCATCGGGAACGGCATGCTGTCCTGTGGCGTACCAATACGTTTCTTCCAGACGATCTTGTTGGTCTTCAGATCCAGACCGGAGATGTAACCCCAGGCAGGCTGTTTACACGGCAGACCGAACGGAGAAAGGAAAGGATTCAGGGTCACACCATAAGGAACGCCATACTGCGGCTGGATACCGGCTTCGGTACCGCTGCCTTTCGCATCTTTCGGCTGCTCCATTGGGTTACCCGGACCACGAGGGATCAGACGGGAAACGAACGGCAGCGCCATTGGGTTAGCGATGGCGACCTGACGGTTAGGGTCAACGGAGATCCCACCCCACTCGAACATCCCCAGGTTACCCGGGAAGACCAGCGTGCCCTGCTCTGACGGCGGCGTGAAGATGCCTTCATAGCGCAGCTGGTGGAACATCACCCGGCATACCAGCTGGTCAAACATCGTGGCACCCCACATGTCTGCACCGCTGAGGTCTTTCTCCGGACGGAAACTCAGATCAGAGAACGGCTGCGTTTTGGTGACGTAGTCGCCTTTGGCCGCACCCTGCGGAACCGGTTTTTCCGGCGCAGGAACAACCAGCTTACCGTTGCTGCGATCCAGCACGAAGATGTTGCCAGTTTTGGCCGGGGCGTAAATCACCGGAACGGTTTTACCGTTAACGGTAATGTCCGCCAGCGTTGGCTGGGACGGCATATCCATATCCCACAGATCGTGGTGAACGGTCTGGTAGCTCCATGCCAGTTTACCGGTCGTTGCGTTCAGCGCCACGATGGAGCTGGCGTAACGTTCCTGCTCCGGCGTACGGTTACCACCCCAGATATCCGGCGTGGTCACGCCCATCGGCAGGTAAACCAGGTCCAGCTTCGCGTCATACGCTGCCGGTGCCCAGGAGTTCGGTGAGTTAAAGGTAAAGGTGTGTTCATCCGATGGGATCGCGTTGGGATCTTTCGCGCCCGGGTCGAAGGCCCACAGCAGTTTACCGGTGTTCACGTCGAAACCACGGATAACGCCGGAGGTTTCGCGGGTAGAGAAGTTATCCGTTACCGAACCGGCAATCACGATGGTTTTATCGGTAATGATTGGCGGGGAGGTCGGCTCATACAGACCCGGCGTAGTGTCCGGCATGTTGGTCTGAAGATTCAGAATGCCTTTGTTAGCGAAGGTTTCGCACAGCTTACCGGTCTCAGCGTTGATGGCAAACAGGCGGCCATCGTTCACCGGCAGCATAATGCGGCGAGGACAGTCGGCAATGACTTCCGGGCTGGCATTATCAGCGCGCGCTTCGTGGTAAGAGACGCCGCGGCAGGTGATGTGCTGGAACGACGGGTTGGAGTTCAGCTGTGGATCAAAGTGCCATTTCTCTTTACCGGTGGCCGCGTCGAGCGCGAACAGACGCTGGTGCGCCGTACACAGGTAGAGCATGTTGCCCACTTTAATCGGGGTCACTTCGTTGGTCAGCTCACCCGGATCGTTCGGCATTTTCAGGTCGCCGGTACGGAATACCCAGGCTTCCTTCAGGTTTTTCACGTTGTCCGCGTTGATCTGCTTCAGCGGGGAGTAACGTTGACCTTCCTGATTACGACCATAGGCTGGCCAGTCGCCGTCAGCCACCTGCGAAATAGCCGCAGCCGGTGTGGATTCAGTGTTCAGCGTACCGTGGATCTCCTGCGGGTCGTTGAATCCGGCCCAGGTCAGGATGCCGCCACTAATCAGCAGGGCAACGACCAGACCGGCTACAGCACCACTGGAAGGGACGATCAGACGACGCCAGACAAACGGCAGGATCAGCCAGATACCGAAGAAGACCAGAATGTCGCTGCGCGGCGTCAACGCCCAGAAGTCGAACCCGACCTCCCAGACGCCCCAGATCATGGTTGCGAGCAGTAACGCTGCGTACAGCCACAGAGCAGATTGTTTTCTGCGTAAAAGCAGGACGGTTACGCCAACCATAACCAGACCCGCAATCGGGTAGTACCAGGAGCCGCCAATCGCGACCAGCCATACGCCACCGATTAACAAATACAGCGCGCAGAATGCGGCAAACGCGGCTGTTAATGTCACCAGTAGACGCGGCTGTTTAGTTTTTGTTTCAGCCATAGAAAAGTACTCGTCAGTTTTGTTAATTATTTGCTAGCAATTAATTATAGGTATTAACAACTGTGATCGGAATCACAAATATTGCTTTTTATAACTCATACGCCAGGGCAATCCATTTACTGGTATAATGGCTGGCTTGCGTATCGATGCCGGAGCGAGAGTCATCCGCATTGAGAGATTTTCACTAAAATCATTTGGTTAGTAATATGAAACATACTGTTGAAGCAAAAAACTTCGTGTTTTCATGCTTTTACATGATTTCGTGAATTCTCCATTTTGATTTTTATTATCAGTAAGATACGATTGTTTTCGTTCGTATGTTTATGCGGTTTTTTCGACTGTAGCAACGAACGGTGTATCAATCGGTGTATCAATCGGTGTATCAATCGGTGTATCAATCGGTGTATCAATCGCAATCACGAATCCAGGTGGGGCGGGCTATGGCGGGCACTAACAAGCTAAGTGATAAAAAGCTCAAGGCACTCCAAGGGGCCAGCCGTGATGCGCCAGAAATGTATGCTGATGGTGAAGGTTTAAGCGTCAGGGCATCAAAACAGGGTCAACTGAGCTGGGTATTCTCGTACCGGTTGGGTGGAAGAGGTAGCAAGCTCGAACGTTTAACGCTAGGCCGTTACCCGGATTTGTCGCTAAAAGCTGCGAGAGAAAAGCGGGAAAAGTGTCGTCAGTGGTTGGCTGGTGGTCTCGATCCAAAAACAGAGCTTGAACTGAGCACTGAAGAAACGCTTAAACCTGTGACAGTAGAGGATGCTCTAGAATACTGGCTGGTGAATTACGCCAGGAGAAAGCGTAGCGATGAGGAACTGGTGAGGGCACAGCTGCGTAAGCATATTTACCCGCGTCTCGGACGTTATCCACTCACACGATGTGAAACCCGCCATTGGGTGGCCTGTTTTGACGAAATAAACCAGACCAAACCCATGACCGCCGGTCGCATGTTCCAGATATCCAAACAGGCGTTACGTTTTTGCAAGGTTCGCCGCTATGCCGCCAGTGATGCTCTGGCCTTTCTTACCATTCAGGATGTGGGCCAGCCATCCGGCCAACGTGACCGCGTATTGTCAGATAGCGAGCTGGCTGATGTGTGGCGCTGCACAGACAGCGATGATCAGCAGCCGTATTATTCACGCCTTCTCAAAATGCTGGTGCTCTTTGGTGCTCGAACGATGGAAGTTCGCCTGTCTCGATGGTCAGAGTGGGATTTTACATCGTGGATTTGGACTGTACCGAAAGAGCACAGCAAAACCCGCGAGAAAATCGTGAGGTCGATACCCGAAGCTATACGCCCGTGGCTGGAAGAGCTAAAGCGTGAGACAGGTAAAACAGGCCTGTTGCTGGGCGAAGATCGTACCCGTCAGGCTGTTTCATTGAAAGGGCGCAGGCTTTGTAAAGATTTTCACCATAACGAGCCGTGGACATTGCATGATTTACGCCGCACGTTCTCCACAGGGCTGAACAATATGGGTATAGCGCCGCATATAGTCGAGCTGCTGCTGGGCCATGCCTTGCCAGGCGTTATGGCGGTTTATAACCGTAGTCTGTACTTGCCTGAGAAGCTGGATGCGCTGAACAAGTGGTATGATCGGCTTGAAGTATTAGCAGAAAATCACAGTAATGTTGTATTACTTAAGGCTGGTGGAAATGAATAATTACCCAAATTACATACCATCTGAGTTCATCCGTTATTACGAATTTGAGCTTACAAGCGATATTGAAAAACCAATTATTGAAAAATTAATTTTCGATGAGAGAATGGCCCTTATCTGGAGTGCTCTAGAGAAAAGAGCTAATGAAATGACAGTTCCATATTTCTTCTATCAGTCTCTTATTATAAATATATCTTTTTTTGTTGAGGGGCCTAATGATTGGGAGTTATTAACTCACAAAGAGAAAAAACAAAAAATTGAAAAAATATCAAGTTTATCAAAGCTGCTTTCGCATGAGCTGGAAGGAACGCCTTTAGATACGGCTACGACAGAGTATTCAAATAACAAATACTATATAGATTGGTTTCTGAACCATAGCAACGATGATTTTGCAAAAAGAAGAATGAATACTTATCTTGGTAAATTCTTCGAATTAAAAAATAGAGAGTATTGTAAAAAGGATAATGTTGATATTGATTTTTCTTCTGTTTGGATGGTTGCAGGTGTAAGTGCACCAAGAACAAGCGTTTTGTTAAATGAATTACACATAAAAGCAGATGGGTATGAGGTTAAATCCGTTATAAAAAGGAAAACGAACCCTAAGAAAAGTTATTTTATAAGGAGACTAGCTGCTTTTTTTGATGAGTGTTTTGGACAAAAACTGTACAACATTACAGCTGCTATCAGCAGCGTTTTTCTTGATGAAGAGGTTACTCAGGAGGATGTTGTAAGCATTACGAAATAATGCATTGGCGTAAAACTCATTACAAACAATCATTTTATGCCAATGTTAGTAAACCATAATATTTCTCTGTTTAGTGCAAATGTCATAAAACAGCGAAATATTAGTCAATTAGTGCAAATTATATCCTCAAGCGGGATTTGGCAGAATCCAAACAACACAAGAACAGTTAGGAAAGTGTCCTTCTGAATGTGTGAAGTGGAGGAAGCATGTCAAATACTCGTTTTACCCCGCCAACACCTGATCAACGCCGCACCATTCTCGCAGAATATGGCATTAAGTTTGATCGCCGTATTCGTGAAAGTGAATGCTTCGAAATAACCAGCCTTTCTCGTTCCACCCGCTGGTATATGGAGAATGAAGGTAAATTCCCGCCACGCTGCCACTTTGGCCGTAATAGTTGCGCATGGCTTTTGTCAGATGTTCTTTGGTGGGTTCGCAATCCACCTGCTGTTGAGAACGTCAATACCCCTTACAACCGTAAATCTGCGTAGGGGGCGCTATGCAAAAATTAAATGAGCTGGTTCCAGTTAATCCCGGAAATATTGGCGGCGTGACGGTATCGCTGGTCAGTGCAAAAAAACTCCATGAGTTTCTCGGCGTTGGGCGTGATTTCACCACCTGGATTAAAGGGCGTATCAGCCAGTATGGTTTTACTGCTGGCGTGGATTTTACTGTGGTTGAAAATTTGAGCGCCCCCGTTTCGGGGAGCGCAAAATATCGCCAACAAATTGCACATGATTACCTGATCACCATCGACATGGGTAAAGAGCTGGCAATGGTTGAGCGCAACGAAAAAGGGCGGGAGGTGCGCCGCTACTTCATCAACTGTGAACGCCAGGCAAAAGCCGCCGCTAATCTCCCCCAGACGTTACCAGAAGCCCTGCGCCTTGCTGCTGATCTGGCAGAAAAGGCCAGTGAACTTGAAAGCCAGCTGGTGGCCGCTGCGCCAAAAATTGATTTCGCTGATCGCGTGGCGGAGATCAGCAAGGGTATTTCCATTCAAAACTATGCCAAAGCCGTAGGGCTTGGCCCCATCAAATTATTCGGCTGGATGAGACAACAGGGGATTCTCATCAACGGCGGCCAGCGCCACAACCTGCCTATGCAGCGTTATATCGACAGCGGTTATTTTGCCGTTCGCCAGAGTACATATGAAACGAATGGCGAGGTAAGGGCCTCATTCACAACGATGCTGACGGGCAAGGGGGAGCAGTGGTTAACGAAAAAGTTGATCGCTGGTGGTGTATTGCCGGAGGTGCCGAATGCTGACGCTGAATAAAACAAAGGCAGCTTTGCAGAGCTGCCAATGTCACTACGAAAAACCGAAACAGATTAAGCATACCAGGGTTAATGCTGGTGGTCAAAGTCTAAACAGAGCGCAAGAATACGCTTTGCAACGAAATCAGAGAGTTAAAAAAAATATCACATCAAACGAACAATGTTCGTTATTTGATGCGATCTTTCTTAATAAATTCAATGCCTTTTATCAGCCTTTCCTGAATTATAAAATCTGTGCGATTTATGGAAAAAGGCCCAATACGTTCATCACTGTTTTCGGAAAGGTAAACACAAAAGGAAATCGGATCACCCTCATTAGTATTTCCATCGTCTATCACTTCAAGTGGAAGGAAATAATTTTTAATAATTTCAATTGCTTGATTACGGGTAATCTTAGCCATTGTAATTTTTACTCCGTTGTAGATTTTTTTGACAGCTTGCGCTGGCGGCGTTTGATCTCGCCCATGGCGGCGGCGATAAGAAAACCGGCGGTACTCTCACCGTTATCTTTCACTGACTCGATATCCTCTAACACTTCATGCGGAACTCGAACATTTACTTGTTTTGATTTGTTGTTTATTGAACCCGTTGCCATTACTGGATCTCCATGCGTTAGGTGCTATTCACTATACGCAAAAAAAAATCATATTCAATGCTTGACGTGCTATTCACCTAGTAATATGGTGAATAGCACCTTGATTAAAGCAAGGTGCAGAAATGGCAACGCCCCGGACTGTTGGAGCAGTACCGAGGCGTCTAACCACAAACCGTTAAGTGAGGTAACAGTTATGGCTGACAATCAGTCTACCCAAACTCGCCCGGAATTTACATGGTTATTCCTGGCAACCCCCGATCACACTCCTGAATGCACACCAGTAGTGCTTCGCTTTGATGCTGACACGGAAGCTAAAGCCCGCGCCGCTTTCCCCGGCTGGGATTTAGTTTTTGCCGCCAAAATCCGCGCTCAGGCTCCTTGCCGCGTTGCGTTCTTCGATTACACCACCCGCCGTGGCTGGGAGTTCGACAGTGCCGTGATTCAGGAGGTGCGCCATGCGTAAGGTCAAATGGTCGGAAATTGACATTGAAGATGAACTGCGCCGCCTGGAAACGTTGCTCTCAACATCGCTGTATATGAATTTTGATGATGAAACCGAGTACAGCGTTGCGATGGATCTGATCAGTATGTCGTTGTCCCGCATTCGTGAACTAAAAGCGGCAAGTGAGGTGACCCATGCGTGATATTTACCATCAGCTTGTTAAGAGCACTCCTGATTTTAAAAACTTCACTGATGAGGCTTTGGCTGAATCCAGCGATTTATATTCTGCTGGCGCATTTGCCATCAATAGTGCGCTCACACTGATCGGCAATCTAGCGTTCGACGCTACCAATGCCGAAGACTACTCAGATGAAGATGCCAGACGTGACTTGGTTCTGGTAAGTCATGCGCTGCGGCACCTTCCGAGAATGGCACAGGCTCTTAATCAGAGCGGTGATGCTGCTGAATATGTGCGCGGGCAACGTAAAAAGACGGGAGAGAAATCATGATCAGTCACGTGAAGTTTAACGAGCTGGAAAACCGTCTTGATTTACTGGTTAACCGTGTCCTTGAGTTGGAGCAGCAGATTCGCACACTAACTGAAAGTCAGGGGGGAGATATTCCTCCCGGTATGGCGCCAGTCGCCACGCTGGCGGCTGAGTTCGGCATATCAACGAAAAAGGCTGAGGAATTGGCAAAAAACACGGGCGTTATGCTGGTCAGAATGAAAGCTGGTGGCTTTATCGCGCCGGATAGCAAGTTCAGAGAAGCGGCGAGGCAGGTTCTGCGCAGTGCGAAGCGCAAATATGGATCGGCGTACTGGTATCACCCATTACTTGGCAAATTTCAGATGAGCGGAGGTATCCCGCAATGACCGATATTTTTGAAGTGATAGGCCCATTGTTCCGCAAACTGACCGAAACATGTATTGCTCACCAGATAGCGGAAACCGGTTCGGCAACCTTGCTGGTGGAAAGCGATAAGTATATGGCCCGCTATCGCTTCACGCTGGAGCCGCGCGTAACTGAAAACGTATTGATGAAATATATGATTTTTGGCTGTTTTGAAGAATTCGGGCGCGATGAGGGGTTAAGGCGTTTGCGGGATATTCTGCTGACCTGCTTTACCGACGATGGCGATATTAACGAAATGGGGTTGCAGATAGTGAAAAGCTGCCACCTTGAATACCTGCATGAAGATTTGGAAGCGGATCTTTCCAATAAGGTGCTGCACTGATGAAGATGAAAAACGCCCCAAACATTAAGTGTCTGCCAAAGGACAAGTTTACTGAGGCGATTATTTTTGCGGGGGAAGATGCTTATTCACACGCGCAGCACTGGATCGAGAGCGAGGGGAAAAGGGCGGGGGATGATGTGCCGCCTGTGTATCTGGGGAAAAAGCAGCTGGAGGAGCTTGAAAGGCTGAATATCATCGATCAGGGGCGTCGTTGCGTACGCGTGATTAGAGCTGGTGAGCTTTCAGAAACTCAGGTGAGTATCATTGCTACCAAACTGGCGCTGTCTGATGTGAAAGAGGCACGCTTGTTTAATGGCATGTTTGAGCCTCAGCCAAAAGAGAACTGGACGGATGTACTCCCACGGCTCAGGGAAGATGCCGAGCGTGGGGAAAGTATTGTGGTAAATCTGCCTGTGAAAAAAAGGGAGCCAAAGCCTGAACCGGGTGATGAACTGAAACCCCGCGTAGAGAGCCGTAACGATGGCCTGTACTGGATCACGCCAAAGGTGGATAAGGACAGCGGAGAAATAATCAATAACGAAACGTGGCTGTGTTCGCCGCTTGAGGTGGTGGGTTCCGGTAGTGACGGGGCCGAGCGCTATCTCGTTTTGCGCTGGTGTTCGCCACGTGGCCATGAAGATATTACCAGGGCGATCCCCTGTGCTGATATCGGTGAGCGTGACGGCTGGCGCTCTCTAAAGGCTGGTGGGGTAAACGTAACGACTAAAAGTACATTCCGGGCAATTCTTGCCGACTGGCTACAGCAATGTGGTGCAGGGCAGGAATGGATTATTAGCCATACCACCGGCTGGCATCACGGCGCATACATCATGCCAGATGGTGAAGTTATCGGTGATCCGGAAATGCCTATTCTCTTTAACGGTCGCAGCGCTGCATCTTCCGGTTATGCCGTGGCTGGAACTGCTGAAAGTTGGCGGGATTCAGTGGCATATCTGGCAGGAGGCAACCCATCGATGATGCTGGGTGTGGCTGCGGCATTGTCTGCGCCGCTGATCGGGCTGGTGGGCGCTGATGGCTTCGGCGTCCATTTGTTCGAACAGTCCAGCGCCGGTAAGACTACCACCGCAAATATTGCGAGCAGTATTTGGGGCGAGCCCGACGCTTTGAGGTTGACTTGGTACGGTACCGCGCTTGGTATTGCTAACGAGGCAGAGGCGCATAACGACAGCCTGTTACCACTTGATGAGGTAGGGCAGGGCAGCAGTGCTAAAGATGTCGCCACGTCTGCTTACACTTTGTTTAACGGGGCTGGGAAGTTGCAGGGGGCTAAAGAGGGTGGCAACCGGGAGCTAAAGCGCTGGCGAACTGTTGCGATCAGTACCGGGGAAATGGATATTGAAACATTCCTGGCTGCTGGTGGAATTAGGGTGAAAGCTGGGCAACTGGTGCGCCTGCTGAATATCCCCATGGAGAAATCCACGGCCTTTAACGGGCTGGCTAACGGAAAGGCCCACGCCGATGCACTGAAAGAGTCATGGATTGATAACCACGGCGCAGCAGGGCGTGAGTGGGTAAAATGGCTGGCAACCCACCAGCAGGAGGCTAAACAGGCTGTGCGGGATGCGCAGACGCGCTGGCGCAGTCTTATTCCGGCTGATTATGGTGAACAGGTTCATCGTGTGGCTGAGCGCTTCGCCATTCTTGAGGCTGCGCTAGTAACTGGTTCGCCGATAACTGGCTGGAGTGAACAAGCCAGCCGGGATGCTATCCAGCATAGCTTCAATGCCTGGGTAAAAGAATTCGGAACAGGTAACAAGGAGCACCAGCAGATCATCGAGCAGTGCGAGGCCTTTCTGAACGCGCATGGTCTGAGCCGCTATGCTCCGCTGCCATACTGCCCGTCAGATATGTCAATTCGTGATATGGCTGGATACCGCGAAAGGGGCAAGCATGATGATTCGCCTATGGTGTTTTATACCTTCCCTTCTGCGTTCGAAAAGGAGATGGCACAGGGATTCAATGCGAAGCAGTTCGCGCGCGTTCTTGCCGAATCTGGAATGCTAACACCTCCAGCAAGCGGCAGGGGATACCAGCGTAAATCACCGCGTATAGATGGGAGACAGATTAACGTTTACGTCATTCAGTACCAGCAGGAGGGAGCAGAAGAATAATTACACGTGAGGGTTTATTTTGTTGGTTCAGTTGGTTCAGTGTCTTTTGGTTGTGTTCATATGGCTGTTTTATATGGGGTTAATGTCAAAAAAAATGAACCAACACTGAACCAACAAATAGCAGTTTTGAACCAACAAACGGGCAATTTGAACCAACACTTTAGAACCTCATGGACTGAACCGACATGAAAATGCCCAATGTTGGTTCAAATCGGGGCTTTGTTGGTTCACCTATCTGAAAATAATCCTTATAAAACAATAATCTTTACAAATTGAACCAACTGAACCAACTGAACCAACATAGTTTTGTTTCTATACACAAAAAATAGAGGGTGTTATGAACATGAAAAGCAGTGACGACCTTATTTATTCGAAGGTGCTGATCCAGAAACTGGTTGAGCATAAAGATATGTTTGGGGTTCCAGACAGCAAAACAGATTTGCAGCTTATGCCGCTTAGTGAATACCGGGAACTGGTGAAGCGAGAGGCTTACTTTTTTGTGGATCACAATGGCTTTCTGCGTCACCAATTCTCTGGTGATGTCATGGCCGCGAGCAAAGAACAACTGGATATCCTCATCGGGGAACTTAAAGCAAAGCGTGAGCTGCTTGATGACGCTCTGGATTGTGCTAAGGAATAATTTTGTAAATTATTTGTACTCATGCTTACCCATTCTTACCCCTGTCTCTGACGGGGGTTTTCTTTAAATTTTTCATGTATATCTTGAGAAGTGGCACTCAGACGTGAGCCGCCACTGGCCGTTAAATCAAGCTGTAGCGAGTACAGCCTGCGAGAGGCAGAAAAAGATTTAACGGCCTCCCCTCCAAGCGCTGGTTTCACGTCTTAACATTAATTGTTACGGAAACCACTCCATGAAGAAATTACTCGAATTACGCCAGCAAAAAGCCGCACTCAAAACTCAGATGCGTTCCATGCTGGACAAAGCCGACACCGAAAAGCGCAGCCTGAACGAAGAAGAGGGCAAAAAGTTCGATGAACTCCGCGCCCAGGCTGATGCCCTCGAAGTTGAAATCACCCGTCTTGAAGCCGTCGCCGACGATCAGCGCAATCTGCCTGGTACTTCCGTTGAAGGTGAGCCAGTAAGCAACGACGAGCTGCGCCACTACATCATGACAGGTGATACCCGTTCTCTCTCCACACTGGTGCAGGCTGACGGCGGTTATACCGTTATCCCTGAGTTGGACAAAGAGATTATGCGCCAGTTGCAGGATGATAGCGTGATGCGCTCCATCGCAACGGTGAAGACCACTAAAACCAACGAATACCAGAAGCTGGTATCTGTGGGCGGTACTACCGTTAATCGCGGCACCGAAGGTGAACCTCGCACCGAAACCAGCACGCCGAAGATGGAACGCGTTGATATCAAACTCAACCCGATCTACGCCTACCCGAAAACCACCCAGGAGATTCTCGACTTCTCCGAGGTTGATATTCTGGGCTGGCTGTCTTCCGAAATCACCGACACCTTCACTGCTACCGAAGAAACCGACTTTGTGAACGGCGACGGTGATAAAAAATCCAAAGGGTTCCTGTCCTATCCGCGTGCGGCCACCAGCGATAAAACACGTCCGTTCGGCACGCTGGAGAAGATGGAAGCTGCTGCCGTTTCCTCTGATGGTCTGATCGACCTGCTGTATAAGCTGAAAGCTAAATACCGCAAAAATGCCGTATGGGTGATGAACTCCAACACTGCCGCTACGCTGCAAAAGCTGAAAAACGGCAACGGGGATTACATCTGGCGCGATCGTCTGGTTGCCGGTTCTCCCGATACGCTGCTGGGCCGTCCTGTTCAGTATCTGGAAACTATGCCGGATGCGGAGGCAGGTAAAGCATTCCTCGCGGTAGGCGACTTCAAGCGCGGCTATTTCATCGTGGATCACACCACTGGCGTGCGTACCCGCCCTGACAACATCACCGAACCGGGTTTCTACAAGGTGCATACCGATAAATACCTGGGCGGCGGCGTGGTGGACTCCAACGCCATCAAGGTGCTTGAGCTTTCCGGCTCCGGTTCCTGATTTGACGTTTAAGGGGCTGCGGCCCCTTTTTGCCCTCTGTGGAGTCCAGTAATGAAAACAATCGATTTTGAAATCCGTACCTCCGAAGTGAGCGCCAGCAACAAAAAGCTGGTGGGCTATGCCGTGCGCTGGAACAGTCTCTCAGAAATTATCTGGGACGAGTTCCGTGAGCAGTTTGCGCCGGGAGCATTTAAAGACAGCCTGGCATCCGGTAGCGATGTGCGTGCGCTGTACGAGCATAACTATACCCAGCTGCTGGGCCGCACTAAATCCGGCACGCTGGTGCTGTCCGAAGACGATACCGGGCTGCGCTTCGAGCTGACCCCGCCGAATACCCAGCTTGGCAACGATGTGCTGGAGCTGGTGGAGCGCGGGGATATCTCCGGCATGAGCTTCGGTTTCCGTGCGCTGAAAGAGGCGTGGGATATTGCTCAGTCTCCATATCTGCGCACTGTTACCGCTGCCGAACTGCGGGAGATTACCGTTACCTCTATGCCTGCTTATCCTGAGTCTGGCGTGGAAATCGCGCACCGTTCTCTTTTCTCCCAACATCCTGAACTGCGCCGCGCTGGCGATAACCGTCGCCGCTGGGCTGAATTAGCGGGGCTCTGATATGTGGAATATCTGGCCGTTTGGCCGTAAGTCTGAACCCTCTGAGCAGCGCAGCATGACCATTGATGAGTTTCTGGCGATGGCAGGGATTCCAAATACCGGATCAGGCGAGTATGTGTCTGCGGGTACTGCGGAATCTCTGCCGGCGGTCATGAACGCCGTGTCAGTTATCAGTGAGGCGGTGGCAACAATGCCCTGCTACCTCTACCGCGTGCGCAACGATAACGGGCGTGAGGCGCGAGAATGGCTGAGCAATCACCCGGTGGATTTTCTGCTGAACGAGCAGCCGAACGACTGCCAGACACCTTACCAGTTTAAACGCACGATGATGCGCCATTGTCTGCTGAATGGTAACGCCTATGCGGTGATCCAGTGGGGCCTCGACGGCCAGCCGCAATCCCTGCACCCGTATGCGCCGGGGGCGGTTGTTCCTGAGCGTATCGGCCAGCATAAGTACAAATACACCGTTACTGAGCCGTTTACCGGGGCTGTGCGCACCTACCTGCAGGAAGAGATTCTGCACCTGCGTTACTCGACCGATGATGGTTTTCTGGGGCGTTCGCCTATCACCGTCTGCCGTGAGGCGCTGGGGTTAGGTCTGGCCCAGCAGCGCCACGGTGCCAGCATTATGAAAGATGGCATGATGGCGGCTGGCGTGGTCACTACTGCTGAGTGGCTCGACAGCGTGAAGGGCAAACAGGCTCTGGACGCACTGGAGCGCTACAAAGGTGCCAGAAACGCCGGGAAAACGCCGATCCTTGAAGGTGGCATGGACTACAAGCAGCTTGGCATGAGCAATCAGGATGCCGAATGGCTGGCCTCCCGTCGCTTCACCATTGAAGACATTGCCCGCATGTTCAACGTGTCGCCTATCTTCCTGCAGGAATACAGCAACAGCACCTACAGCAATTTCAGCGAAGCGAGCCGCGCCTTTCTCACCATGACGATGCGCCCGTGGCTGGCAAACTTCGAACAACAAATCAAATCTGCGCTGCTGGTGGCCTCTCCGGTTCCGGGAACCCGCTATCAGGTGGAATTTGACTCTGCTGACCTTCTCCGCGCCACGCCAACCGAACGTTATGCCACTTATGAGCGCGGCATTAAGAACGGGATCATGAACCCGAACGAAGCCCGTGAACGTGAGGGGATGCCGCCGCGTGAAGGTGGTGACGAATTCAGCCAGGCATGGAAGCAGGAAGTGAAGATCAGTAAGGACGGCAAGGAAGGTGACGCATGAGAGCCGGAAAGATGAAACGCCGCGTTACCTTTCAGAAGTCGGAATCTCACCGCGACCCGACTGGTCAGGTTATCTATGAATGGGCTGACCTTGCCACCGTCTGGGCCGAAATCCGCGCTATCAGCGGGCGTGAGCGCATGTCTTCCGGGGCACTTTACTCCGAGGCTACAGTGCGAATCTGGACGCGCTACCGCGACGATATAACCACCGCAAACCGCATTCTTTACCGCTCTCCAAACGTCCGGGGGCAGGTTTACGGCATTGTGGCCGTAATTCCTGATGTGGATCACACCCGGCTTGAGCTGCTGTGCAAGGGAGGCATTTTCAATGAGTGAGTTAATCGGACTGGAAGAAGCAAAGCTGCATTGCCGTATTGATGATGATTATGAAGACACGCTGATACAGGCGTACATCGAAGCTGCGCTGGAGGTCTGCCAGAAGCATATTGGCAAGCGATTTGATAACGGTCTGGAGTTCACCCCTGCTATCAAGATCGGCTGTCTGATGTACGTTTCTCAGTTGTACGAGTATCGCACGATGATTGGTGACACCGACGCCAAAGAAATACCGATGGCTGTCTCTGCGTTGTGGTCTGTCTACCGAGATGTGGGGGTGTACTGATGCCGTGGCAACCACTACGCCGGTGCACAGAGCCGGGATGCAATAAACGGGTGAAGTCTGGCAAGTGTGACGAGCACAAGCGGGAAGCGTGGCGGGCAGAGGATGCCAGACGCGGCCACCGCCGCGCGCGTGGTTACTCAGCCTCATGGGAGAAGTACCGCGCTCAGTACCTTAAGCGCTATCCGCTGTGCGTTGAGTGTCAGAAGCTGGGTCTCTACGTGCCTGCAAAGATTGTCGATCACATCATCCCTATCAACGGCGGTGATGATGTTCTGTTCTGGCCTGAGTGGAATCACCAATCGTTATGCCAGGCGCATCATAACCAGAAGACCACACAGCAAGACCCAACCACCAAAGCGAAGCGCAAAGCAGGGCTATACCGTGAGCAGGAAGATCGTGCAGCCCATCGCAATGACTGGATGTATGAGGCTGACAATGACTGAGCAGGAACAGCAGCGGCTGATAAGTGGGCTGATAAAGCAGCGCGAGGCATGGCAACCATCCAGACAGAGAGCGCACACGAAGCCCGTAGCAAAGCGCATGAGCCAGCGTGACCGGGAGCTTATGGAATGCTTCCGCAACCGCTGACAGGCGGCATGGGCGGGGTGGGGGAGGTTTTAAAGACAAACCCCCTGCTGCAAGGCACCGACTGCCCCCTCAAATTTTTACGCACGGTGATTTTTTTGAAAATAAAACAGACAGGAAAACAGTAAGTTATGGCAAGACCACCCAAATCGCCCGCCTACCTTGATGAAATCGCGGCGCAGCAGTGGAAAGCAAAGGCGAAGCAGCTGGCGGAGCGCGGTGATCTGACGCCTGCCGACTGGAACAACCTTGAGCTGTACTGCGTCAATTACTCGATGTACCGCAAAGCCGTGGAAGACCTTGCCACGCGGGGATTCAGCATAGTGAACAGCCAGGGCGGTGAGAGCCGTAACCCGGCACTGAGCGCAAAAGCGGATGCCGAAAAAATTCTCATAAAAATGTCGTCGCTGCTGGGCTTTGATCCGGTAAGCCGCCGCCGCAATCCGGTGGAAACGGAAGAGGAGGACGAGCTTGACCGCCTGGAATGATTACGCAAACGCCATTAAATCGGGTGAAATTCCGGCCTGTAAGCGAGTAAAACAGGCCGTCGAGAGGTACTTTTCAGACCTGAATGACCCCCGTTATGAGTTCGATACGGCGATCGTGGAGCGGTTTATTGCCTTCTCCCGGCTCTGTCCACACGTCAAAGGCCCGCTTAGGGGCCAGCCAATCGAGCTGGAGCCGTGGCAGCAGTTCGCCTTTGCTAACCTGCTGGGCTTTAAGGTCAGGGAGTCAGGCCGCCGCAAGTACAGCAGCGCCTTTATTGAGGTACCGCGTAAAAACGCTAAATCCACCGTGGCCGCCATGCTGGCTAACTGGTTTCTCGTAATGGAGAAGGGCCAGCAGGATATCTACACGGCGGCGGTGAGCCGGGATCAGGCCCGAATCGTATTCGACGATGCCCGCCAGATGTGCCTGCTGTCCAAACCGCTGAAAAAGCGCGTCAATATCCAGGCGCATAAGGTCATTTTCCCGAAGAGCAACAGCCTGTTAAAGCCGCTGGCGGCGAAAGCGGCCACCATTGAGGGGACTAATCCCAGCCTGGCGATTGTCGATGAGTACCACCTTCACCCGGATAACGGCGTTTATTCCGCGCTTGAGCTGGGTATGGGCGCACGTCCTGAGGCGATTTTGTTCGCCATCACGACCGCCGGGAGTAACGTTGTCTCTGCCTGTAAACAGCATTATGACTACTGCTGCCAGATTCTGGCCGGGGAAGAGAGCAACGATTCGCTGTTTGTCCTGATCTACGAACTGGACGACGAAAGTGAGGTTGAGCAGCCTGAAATGTGGATCAAGGCTAACCCTAACCTGTATGTGTCCGTTGACGCGGCGAAACTGGAGTCCACCATCCAGAAAGCGCGGGGCATACCGTCGCAGTGGGTGGAAATGCTGACCAAGCGTTTCAATATCTGGTGTCAGGGCTCCACGCCGTGGATGGGCGCCGGTGCATGGGATGCCTGTGCGCTCGACTATACCGAAGACGATCTGGCCGGAATGGAGTGCTACGCCGGATTTGACCTGTCCTCTACCAGTGATATTACCAGCGTAAGCTACGCGTTCCCGTTCGACAGGGAGATCAGACTCCTTACCCGTCATTATCTGCCTGAAGCGCAGCTGCTTAACGTCGCCAACAAAAACCGCGCCATATACCGCCAGTGGGTAAAAGCGGGATGGATACGCACCACGCCCGGCGACTGCATCGACTATGACCGCATCCGTGACGATATTCTGCGCGACGCTGAAACCTTCAATATCCGGCTGGTGGGCTTCGATACGTGGAACGCCACACATCTGCGCACCCAGCTACAGGGGGCGGGCCTCGATGTGGAGCCGTTCCCGCAAACCTATCTCAAGTTCAGTCCTGTGGCGAAATCCTTCGAGGTGTTCGTTAACCGTAAGGTGGTGCGCCATCGTGGCGATCCGGTTCTGGCCTGGGCGATTGGAAACGTGGTGATGGAGTCCGACGCTAACGCCAACATTAAGCCCAACAAAAAGAAATCCTCAAACAAGATAGACCCGGCGGTATCTGCGCTGATGGCGTTCGGCACCTTCCAGGCCGAGCATGAGGATTTTGCTTTCGATATGAGCGACAACCACAAACAACGGTTGGCGACATTTAACGGTATCTGACAGGGGGTAATATGCAACAGGTATTAACTACTATGAAAACCACGATAAAACTCAGCGGCTCAATGGCTCAGCGATTTGGCAGGACACATCGCCGCGCGTTAACGTCTGCCAATGAAGTATTCAGGGCGCTATCTAACACCATTGATGGCTTTGATGCTTACCTGCGTGAGGCTCGGGCAAAGGGGCTGGATTTTGTTATTTTCCGGGATCGCCGCAATATCGGACACGAAGAGTTTGAACTCCTGGGGCCGGGTGATGAGCTGAGAATTATTCCGGTAATACGAGGAAGTAAGCGGGCAGGTCTGTTCCAGGCTGTTCTCGGTGTAGCATTGATTGCTGGTGGTATAGCTCTTGGTCCAGCAGGTGCCGCACTGATTGGGAAGGGCGCTGCATTAAACATTGGCCTTGTTGGAGCATCAATGGCCTTGGGTGGAGTAGTCCAGTTACTTTCCCCGCAGGTATCAGGCCTGCGAATGCGTCAGGAACCTGATAACAAACCCTCCTATGCGTTTGGTGGGCCCGTTAATACAACAGCATCCGGTAATCCCGTCCCCCTGCTTTACGGGCAGCGCGAAATAGGTGGCGCGATTATCTCTGCCGGAATTTATGCGGAGGATCAGCAGTAGAGGCTCATATGAATAAAAATTTACTCATCGCCGCCCTGGAAGAGATTGCTAGTCGCGAGGGCCATGAGCTCAACGGGCAGGATAAGCTGGTAATCCGAACTAAAACAGCTATGGTTTTGGCCGCTAAACAGCGGCACCGCCAGCGCATGAAGTCTCCTCCTTATCAGTGGCGTAAACCGGAAAATCCAAGACGATAAACAACCATTAAAGCACCGGCATCATGCGGTGCTTTTTTTATTATTTTTCTCGATGCTGTATACTCGCCGCCTTTCCTCGGTGCTCATGCTTTCGCATTTTTTCTGATTTGTGCGATAATCCGTATATCAATCGGTGTATCAATATTAACTGAATTGCATAGTGTGAGAGTGAATTTAACTGATTAAAATCAGTGAGATATATAGATTATGAAACATATTGTTGAAGTGATGATCCCGGAAGCCGAGATCAAAGCGCGTATCGCCGAACTGGGTCGTCAAATCACCGAACATTACAAGGACAGCGGCAGCGAAATGGTGCTGGTCGGTCTGTTGCGTGGTTCTTTCATGTTCATGGCAGACCTGTGCCGTGAAGTGCAGGTGCCGCACGAGGTCGATTTTATGACCGCCTCCAGTTACGGCAGCGGCATGTCCACAACCCGTGATGTGAAAATCCTGAAAGATCTGGATGAAGATATTCGTGGCAAAGATGTGTTGATTGTTGAGGACATCATCGACTCCGGCAACACGCTCTCTAAAGTTCGTGAGATCCTGAGCCTGCGTGAACCAAAATCACTGGCGATTTGTACCCTGCTGGATAAGCCTGAGCGCCGTGAAGTGCAGGTGCCGGTGGAGTTCGTTGGTTTCTCCATCCCGGACGAATTCGTGGTGGGTTACGGCATTGATTACGCGCAGCGTTATCGCCATCTGCCGTATGTTGGGAAAGTAGTGATTCTGGACGAATAATTGCGGGCTGATGCCCTCACCCCAGCCCTCTCCCACAGGGAGAGGGTGAAAACCCCCGGCTTTGTTATTTATGGTTCACATGCTTAAGCTTGAGGTTGGCAATTCCCGAGCGGTAACGCTGTTCCAGCGTTTCGCGGTTGGTGGCGGTCACTTCCAGATTGCGCAGCAGACCGTCGTGAATACCGTACGCCCAGCCGTGGATGGAGACCTTCTGCCCGCGTTTCCAGGCAGACTGCATAATCGTCGAATGGCCCAGGTTATAGACCTGCTCCATCACGTTCAGCTCACACAGCGTGTCGAGACGGCGCTCCTGCGGCATTTCGCCCAGCAGTGAGCTATGTTTGAACCAGATATCACGAATGTGCAGCAGCCAGTTATCGATTAACCCCAGCTCTGTGTTTTCGACCGCCGCCTGCACGCCGCCGCAGCCGTAGTGGCCACAAATAATGATGTGCTCAACCTCAAGAACGTCAACGGCGTACTGCACAACCGAAAGGCAGTTGAGATCGGTATGAATAACCAGGTTAGCCACATTGCGGTGAACAAACAGTTCGCCAGGTTCAAGACCCGTCAGACGTTCGGCGGGGACACGGCTGTCAGAACATCCAATCCAGAGAAAGCGCGGGTTCTGCGCTTGCGCGAGTTTTCCAAAAAATCCGGGGTCTTCCTCCACCAGCATTTTTGACCATAGTGCATTGTTGCTGATGAGTGTATCTATGTCGTTCATGGAGGTTAGCGACCTGTAACCAAGTGATTGCGTTGCGCTACTATAGGGTAACCCGACTTTTAATGAAACCACACAACGTGTGTCAGAACTTAAGGTAAGTTGAATTCATGGCGATTGCACTGGAGCTTGAACAGCTCAAAAAAACCTACCCGGGGGGCGTTCAGGCGCTGCGCGGGATAGATCTTAAAGTCGAAGCGGGAGATTTCTACGCGCTTCTGGGGCCGAACGGGGCGGGGAAATCCACCACCATCGGGATCATCAGCTCGCTGGTCAACAAAACCTCCGGCCGCGTCAGCGTGTTTGGCTACGATCTGCAAAAAGATGTGGTCAACGCCAAGCGTCAGCTGGGGCTGGTGCCGCAGGAGTTCAACTTCAACCCGTTTGAGACGGTACAGCAGATTGTTGTTAACCAGGCGGGTTATTATGGCGTTGAGCGCAAAGAGGCGCTTGAGCGCAGCGAAAAGTATCTGAAACAGCTCGACCTGTGGGAGAAGCGTAACGAACGCGCGCGGATGTTGTCCGGGGGGATGAAGCGCCGCCTGATGATTGCCCGCGCGCTGATGCACGAGCCAAAGCTGCTTATCCTTGATGAGCCGACCGCTGGCGTGGATATTGAACTGCGTCGTTCCATGTGGGGCTTCCTGAAAGATCTGAACGATAAAGGCACCACCATCATTCTGACCACGCACTATCTGGAAGAGGCGGAAATGCTGTGCCGCAATATCGGCATCATTCAGCACGGTGAGCTGGTGGAAAACACCTCGATGAAGAATCTGCTCTCCAAGCTCAAATCAGAGACCTTTATCCTCGATCTGGCGGCGAAAAGCGCGCTGCCGAAACTGGAGGGCTACAACTATCGCCTGGTTGATACCTCGACGCTGGAGGTAGAAGTGCTGCGCGAGCAGGGTATCAACAGCGTGTTCTCACAGTTGAGTGCGCAGGGCATTCAGGTATTAAGCATGCGTAACAAAGCAAACCGACTGGAAGAGCTGTTTGTCTCTCTGGTGCACGACAAACAAGGAGACAAGGCATGACGCATCTTTACTGGGTCGCGCTGAAAAGCATCTGGGCAAAAGAGATTAACCGCTTTATGCGTATCTGGGTGCAAACCCTGGTGCCGCCGGTGATCACCATGACGCTCTACTTCATCATTTTCGGTAACCTGATTGGCTCCCGCATTGGTGAGATGCACGGTTTTACCTATATGCAGTTTATCGTGCCGGGCCTGATCATGATGGCGGTGATCACCAACGCTTACGCGAACGTAGCGTCGTCGTTCTTTAGCGCCAAGTTCCAGCGCAACATTGAAGAGCTGCTGGTGGCCCCGGTGCCAACGCATGTGATCATCGCCGGTTACGTGGGCGGCGGCGTAGCGCGCGGGCTGTGCGTGGGGATTCTGGTGACGGCGATTTCGTTGTTCTTCGTCCCGTTCCAGGTGCATTCGTGGCTGTTCGTGGCGCTCACATTATTGCTGACGGCGATCCTGTTCTCCCTCGCCGGGCTGCTGAACGCGGTGTTTGCTAAAACGTTTGATGACATCAGCCTGATCCCGACCTTCGTGCTGACGCCGCTGACCTATCTGGGCGGGGTGTTTTACTCCCTGACGCTGTTGCCGCCGTTCTGGCAGGCGCTGTCGCACCTGAACCCGATTGTCTACATGATCAGCGGCTTCCGCTTTGGCTTCCTCGGCATTGCCGATGTCCCGCTGTTCACCACCGTTGTGGTGCTGGTGGTGTTTATCGTGGCATTCTATCTGCTGTGCTGGTATCTGATCCAGCGCGGACGCGGGCTGCGTAGCTAACCTTCTGCCCGGCGACGTTCTGTTTGCCGGGCACTTTCTTTGACAGTTATCACCGTAAACTAACCTTCACCTGGATAAACTACTCGCCTGCTAAGGAGAGACGTTATGCTGGGATGGGTGATCACCTGCCACGATGAAGAGGCACAGGAAATGCTGCTTAAGCTGGAGGCCCGATTTGGCCCCCCGGCGCAATGTCGTGCGGTAAATTACTGGCGAGGGCTGAGCACCAATATGCTCAGCCGGATGATGTGTGACGCGCTGCATGAAACCGACACCGGCGATGGCGTGATTTTTCTCACTGACAGATCCGGCGCGGCGCCATACCGTGCGGCTGCCCTAATGAGCCATAAGCACGATAACTGTGAAGTAATCTCCGGTATCAGCCTGCCTTTACTCGAAGCGATGTATCCGCTGCGCGCAACGTTGAGCAGCGCTGAGTTTCGTCACGCCATTGTGGCGCAGGGCTCGCCGGGCGTGAGCAGCTTGTGGCACCAGCAGCAGAAGAACCCGCCTTTTGTTCTGCTTCACGATCTGTATAAGCATTAAACATTGGTATTGATGCCGCTTTTGTTACAATGGCGGCTGATTTTCTGTGTCGATTTATATTCCATGCTCAAGCGCGTTATCTTTATCCTTCTGCTCGTGGTTTCCGGTGGTGCGTCTGCCAGCCTGACCAGCCAGCAAGGCCTTCCTGCTCAGTATATGCAAACCACCGAAGATGCGGCCATCTGGGCGCAGGTGGGAAATGCCGTTGTGAATGTGGGGAATGTCCGCGCCGGGCAGATCCTCGCTGTCTTTCCGGCCGCGGCGGATTACTATGAATTTCGTTTCGGATTCGGTACGGGGTTTATTGATAAAGACCACCTTGAAAAAGTTCAGGGCAAACAACGCGTTGAGGATAGCCTGGGTGACTTGAACAAGCCGCTCAGTAATCAAAACCTCATTACCTGGAAAGACACGCCGGTTTATAACGCCCCCAGCAGCGGAAGCGCGCCCTTTGGCACCTTAAGCGCTAATCTTCGCTATCCGATTCTGAATAAGCTGAAAGACCGCCTGAACCAGACCTGGTTCCAGATCCGTATCGGTAATCGTCTGGCATGGGTAAGCAGCCTGGATGCGCAGGAAGATAACGGGCTACCGGTTCTGACCTACCATCATATTTTGCGTGATGAAGAGAACACCCGTTTTCGCCATACCTCCACGACGACCAGCGTACGTGCGTTTAATAATCAGATGACATGGTTACGCGATCAGGGCTACACCACGCTGACGATGTACCAGCTTGAAGGGTACGTGCGTAACAAGATGAACCTGCCCGCGAAAGCGGTGGTGATCACCTTTGATGATGGCCTCAAATCGGTGAGCCGCTATGCGTATCCGGTGCTGAAAGAATATGGCTTCAACGCGACGGCGTTTATAATTTCATCCCGAATCAAAGGCCATCCGCAGAAGTGGGATCCAAAATCGCTACAGTTTATGAGCGTTCAGGAAATCAAGGGCATCCAGGATGTGTTCGACATTCAGTCTCACACTCATTTCCTGCATCGCGTGGATGGCTATAAACACCCCATCCTGTTGAGCCGTAGCTATCACGTGATCCTGTTTGATTTTGAACGCTCACGTCGTGCACTGGCGCAGTTCAACCCGCGCGTGTTGTATGTGTCGTATCCGTTTGGCGGCTATGACAATAAAGCGATAAAGGCAGCGAATGACGCTGGTTTTCATCTGGCAGTGACGACGATGAAGGGGAAGGTGAAGCCGGGGGATAATCCGTTCCTGTTGAAGCGTTTGTATATCTTAAGAACGGATTCACTGGAGACGATGTCGCGGCTGATCAGTAATCAGCCGCAGGGATAGCGGTTAGTCGTATGAAAGGGTGAATACGCCGGTGGCTTTAAACGACCCCGGTTTCACTGTGTTTCCGTTTGCTACCAGTTGAGCAACATAATTAATTTGCTTGGATTCAGGGGTTTGGTAATCCGTTATGACATAGGATGAGTCAGGATTATTCGGCAGAAGTTGAGAGGTTCCGTTATACATGATTTTCACGCCTGCGCCCTCAGCTCCGGACGAAAGCGTATTACCAAGAAGATCATTATTTTTTCCGGTTAGCTTTGAGGTGGTGAGTTTGGTTGTGATATTTGCCACACCGGTACAATTACTTAAGCTAATTGAAAAAGGGATATCCTTAACCCGATTGTTTTTAATGTCTGAAACATAATATTCCCCCAGGTTAACATTATTAGTCCCATCCGATAGCATGGCCATGTCGCAGGTTGGAAGAACGATCGGGATCTGGAATGAGTCCTCGTTGACCACAAATGTCCATGGTTGGTTGTCACTATCATTTGGATTACCAATACCCATTTTACCCAGAGTGCCGGGTTTGGGTCTGATTGAGGTTTCTTTGTTCGGGTTGCCTCTGTAACCTTCATCAATATAAATTTGAACTGAGGTGTTTATCCATTTTTCATCCCAGGGGTCAGACTTTCCGGAGGATGCAACGGTAGTCCAGCCAGTTGTATTCATAGCGAAATAACCACCCATGCCTCCAGTGCTTTCTACGGTGTGGACCCTTACGGAATAATAAATCCCAGGAATATTTGTTTCAAACATAGCCCTGCCATAACTGCTCCCCATCAGCAAGGTCGGGTTTGTTTGTGACACGAGGTTAAAACCATCGTCCCCCGGACCACATTTGGCCTGAATGCCCGGTGTCAGGTTAACATTAAAAAGAGTACTGGCGTAGTTACCCGGAGGGGGAAGACGTACGGTGCCACCTGAGTATTCGGAATTGATCAGCGTGGTTGTGCCGCCTTTTCCATTATTCATTTGGCACTCCCCTGCCCAGCAGGAGTGGCTGAGGGTAAATAACACGCTCGCCATGGCAAACGCCATTGTGCCTTTCACGTTGAAACCCTGTCTTATAAAGTTGAACATTCTCATCCTTTTTCCTGTTCTGATTATTATTCGTAAGTGACGTCAACTAATACTTTACTGGTAACGACACCACCAGCCACTACGCCAATATTTTGATATCGGGCATAGAACTGATAATCCGTTAAAAATGCAGTATCCTGATCGCTTACGTCATAAGTGATTTTTGACGTGCCGTCGTTGTTTAAAACATTCTTTTTATATTTTTCAGAGAAAACGACGACGCCGACATTTTTTGCCGCGCCTGCGGCGGTATCATCACTTTTGAAAACCTGATTTTGTCCTGGCCAGAAACCCGACTGCGGCGAAAAGCTAAAACTCAGCTTTTTAGCCGTACTGCTGTCTCCATAGCAATCATCTACATGGATCTTAAAAGGCGTACCGCCTGCATCATCGGTTGCAGTAAAACGATCGCTACCATCCGGGTTATAAAACCAACTGCGCATCGCATTGGGGAGATAAATTTCGCCGGCATTTTCCACGGTCATCTTACAGGTGCTATTAACAATGTTAGCGGTAATATTTACGTCTAATCCTGAGCTTGCCTGGCTTACACCAGGCAAGATGCCACCAGCCAAGCCCATAAGCAACACAAGACCGGGCTGGTATAAAGTGAACGGTGATTGTTGCATACTGGTTCCTGGTATTATGGATAAGCGATAGTAAACGTGACTGGCGCAGTAACCGCCCCCGCGCCTACATCAGCAATGGTTTGGCCTTGCCCGATAACGATACGGGAATTCATCGGGAATTCACCGGTACCATCAGTAATGGTGACATCCTTAGCAGCCGGAGGCGTGTTACAGCTCATAAGCTCGCCAGTATCGACAACACCCGACCAGATCTCAAAGCCCGTTGCTAAGCCGCCAGAGTAAGAATCACCCGTCTTGTTGACGCCACTGCATTCACCACCAGCGCCTTTCGCAGCGGACACCGTTGCCTTGGTTACTCCAGAACAGTTGGTGAAACTAATCTTGAGCGGCTCGACACGGGTTTTGTTCACCAGATCGGATTTGTATACGTCGCCGAACGCAATTTCAGTGGAGGCTGTTCCTGCATCGTTAAGTACTTTTGCGGTACATGTGCCTGATACAATTTTTGATTTAATCGTTAATTCGACACTAGGGGTGCCTGTAATTGCTGCGCTTGCCATTCCCGAGAACAGAAGGGCAGAAACGGACAGGGCGATAAAAGTAGAATTGAATTTCATAATGTTGCTCCGTTTTCCTGCACTAATCACTCGTAGATAAATTCAAAGGTCGCCACGGCCTGAAAATCACCTATGGTCATCCTGTTTTCCTGTGTTTCACGTAAGGTGGCCACCAGAGCAACTTCCTTATTCTGGATTTCTGTTGGACTCCAGACCAGGCGCTCTGAATCCAGGGTTGAGTTAATGATAAAAGGAGTATTTGGTGCATCGGCTCTGGCGATTTCAGCCGCAGAGTAATCAGCGCCACCGTTAGTTTTTGCAATCTGGTTAACAAGGCCGCTAGCTAAATAACCTGATTTGGTTCCTTTTACGGTTGTTTTTAACGAGGTCAGCGACGCCGGGCATTCAACGAGCACAATTTTGAAATTGGCATTTGCCGTTCCGGCTTTGACATCATCTAAACGTACCTGACCGTTATTACCGATAGTCAGCGTTTGCTGCGTATCTGAACCCGTACCGCCGACCAGTTTCATATCGCAGGTGGTTTCGCGGATATTGGCAGTGAAGTTAACATTGAGATCGGCTGCCGCAGCAGAACCTGACATCGCTAACATTGCTAATGCGATTAATGAATAACCGCAATGATTTTTCTTCATATTATTTCCCATGGGTGTGATTCCCTGTTTTAACATCATTACATTTGGCACTGTTGATTACTCAGAATCGTGGTTAAGCCTGCTTTCTTCGCATTTTCAGGAATCTGATAATGCACCGTGCAAGAGCTGGATCCATCGCTTCCCCATACCACCCGGAGAGCGCCTTTGTCTTCCACACCGCGTACATAAGCTTGTCCTGCCTGGCCTACCGTTCCGATAGATTCGTTTTTCTCATTCAGAACGTCTGCACCTAACGGAATAAAGCCGTTATCAGAACGTTGTAATTCCAGAACAAGCGAACGACCTTCATCCGTTTCAAAATTCACTAATACAACGGAGCCATTGCGAGGTACGGCAACAGCGCTGGTATTTTTGATTTCAACGTCTGCTTCGAGAGTGCTGATATCGAGCGATACTCGGTTTTCTCTGTAGGCTGACATATACGGCATAATCCCGTACCCGGAGCTGTTAATGCGGCTTTGGCCGTAACCCAGCCGAGCACCCGTTGCGCCACTTGCTTTTACCAGCGCAAGTGAATCCGTTTCGCCGATACTGCCGGATGTAAATACAACGCCACCCGAGTGAACAACCATTCCGCCGTTATAACTCGCGGAATACTGTTTACTATTGTCATCGCCAAAGGACGCTGAGACACCGAGCGGCCCGTAAGGACTGTTCCATGAGCTATAGCCACTGACCTGGTTCAGGTTGCCGTAGTTGCCCCCGCTTGATGAGGCGCTAACGGAATAGCTCACTTCACTGTTTTTGGAGTTGCCGCTTGCCGTAGAGTTAAAACTGGTACCGCCTTTTAAATCAGTGCGCAGGCTCATGTTGACGTTATTAAATCCGCCTGACTGCGCGCTATCTTTATTGAATATGCTGAATGGAATACTGACGTTTAAATAAACGCTGTCATCCTTTTCCCCTGTTTCGTTGTACGTGCGTTGCACAGAAACGCTATAGCTACCGTAAGCAAAACTATTGTTGTAACCCACGCTGTAGTCGGAGGTGGAGCTAGAGTCATTCCAGTAATCCTGCCAGGTACCGCTAATATAGAGTGAGCCGTATTCATCACCGTTAACATTCAATGGCTGGTTCAGGCTGACCTGTATCTGGTTTTTGGTACGCTGATAATCAGCATAAAGCTCGGCATTGCTGTCATAAGATCGATTGCCATATTCCTCGTGATGAATACTGTCCTGCAATGAGGCGGCATCGTTAAGGCTGAGATAATCTTCTGTAGAGAAGCGATAAGCTGCCACGTTAAGAGATGTGTTAGTAGCTTCAAGCATTTTGCTGTAGGTCAGCCGATAACTTTGCCCTTTAAGCGTGTCCAGCCCGTCGATATCGGCATAGGACCCGGTAACATCTAATGCGAATGCACCAATACGGGTATTCATAGCCAGACCAAGCAGGCCGGCGTAGAAATCCATATCCGTATATTGCGCACCCACGTAACCGGTAAAGGTATTATTCAGACCATACGCGTAAGTTGCGTAGCCAACGTTTGGCTTATCGTGCAATGAATCATCATTCAGCTCACCTAAACCCACATCCCAGCGGCTGGAGCCTGGGCGGAGCATTTGTGTAACTGAGGAGAACGGAACGGTAAACGTCCGTTTACTTCCATCGGCTTCCTCTACAGTGACAATCAAATCATTGCCATAGCCTGTTGTACTGAGGTCATTGATCTCGAAAGCACCGGGTGGAACGGTGGTTTCATAAATTTTATTGCCGCTTTGCGTTACGCTAACTTTGGCGTTACTGTTTGCCACACCACGAATTACTGGCGCGTAGCCAGAGGTGCCTTCCGGGAGCATGCGGTCATCGTTATACATACGCGCACCACGCAGGCTCACCGAGTCAAAGACATCACCGCGTGTGTAGGAATCACCCATTACCATCTGTGCGTTAAGTGGTGTGATGTCTCGCTGGAGGTAGATATCCTGGCTGGAATAATGTGTGCCATTATCGCTGTCCCAGTTCAGACTGCCGCGAGAACGTAAACGCCACGGCCCCACGTTCAGGCCATAATGCAAGCCCGCATAAGCGGTATCTGAATTGGTGCCGTTTGACTCGCTGTGCCAGGTATTAAGATCGTATGAGAGTAATCCGGCCGGAACACCATTATCCCATAATGAAGGATCGACATACCCTGCTGGAAGTTTAAGCACGTAGATTTGCGGGAAATTAAGATCCATTTCCTGCTTGCTACTATCAAAATTTTCAGAAGCACCGGGATAATATTTTTTGATATCTACGCAAGACGTTTCGTCGTTTTTAACATCATCGCCTAATATGCTGGTATCAACGCCTGCCTGTGTCAGCGTGAATTTAGTCAGACATGCTGAGGCACGTGGCGTTTTGTTATCAATGAATGTCATCTCGACCGTGGATTTTGAATTGCCATTCAAATTCACTTTTACACGGTAAGTACCTGGCAGAACTGGGTTGCCATAAGCATAACGATCGACATTGATACCTCCACCATTATCGATAAGGAACTGGTCATTAAATTCAATGGCCGATTCTGTTTCGGATGAGGTGTCTACAGCTTTTTTTTCAGTCTCGCTGGCATGCAGAGGAAATGCTGCACAGATTGCGAGACATAAAATTGATCGTTGAAATAGCATGCTTCATCCAGACAAGTCGTCGTATGAATGCTATGAATCATTCATACGTGTTATATTTATAATGTGGCGGTGGTGCGGTTATTAATTTACTTTGCTTTCAAAAGTATCAGAGCCGCCATTGTCATTAATGGTTTCGTAAGCAACAGTGCCGGTGGCAGTACTACCTAAACCTTTTACCTGCATAATTTGAGTACTAAACGGTGAAATAGATTTATGCTCAACCTGGTACTCTTTATTTGCTGATTTCAGCTTTACATTTGAAATAGAAACGTTGTAAGGGGAATCATTGTGTGCGATCAGGTTTAGCGTATTACCTTGTTTTTGTTGTGACCACGTTACTTTGGCTGCTGCATCTCCTGGCGTACCTTTCAGGCCGTCAGGTCGGAAAAAGAGTTTAATACGTGTGCGGAATGCCAGCTGGAGCTGGTTAGGATTTTCACCGTCTTTCACTTTTGACTTCGGTGGAATCTCGAGCACATTGAACCAGAATAGGGATTCGCGATCTTGCGGCAATGAACCACCCAGGTATGAGATCCGAACGGATTGACCTTTTTGCGGATCAATTCGGGATACTGGTGGAGTAATAATAAACGGTAGTTTTAATTCCTGTGGGTTGGTGTCATCGCGACCGTCATCGAGCCATGATTGAACTAATAGTGGCTTTTTGCCACGGTTGTCTAAAGAAACGATGACATCTTTTTGCGACTGCTGATAAACAATACGTGTTCCCGAAATAACGATATCTGCGCTTGCCTGGAATGACGCGACAGCAGCAGCTGTAAAGCAGGCAGCTTTAAATCCTTTATAAAATGATGTGCTTAACATTTTTCCACTTCCTGTTGGAATGATATCAATAGTCCCCTGACGTACGTCAGGGGATAATATGAGCATTTTATTTATGCGCTTAAAATTACTCGTAGATCATGGTGAATGCAGCTTGTGCCTGAACCACACCAGCTGACACTGGGTTGTTGGCCGCATCCCAGTTCTGACCCTGGGTATACGCTACACGGTAGTAAAGTGCGCCTGCGCCTGTGGTATCAATCGTTGCTTTCTGGGTATTGTTGGTCTGATCCAGTTTGATCTGATCGGTAGCGGAGTTGCCATCGTTTGACAGTACCAGATTGACGTTTTTAGCGGCGCCTTGAGTATTTGATGGTGGAACCAGCAGACCGCCGGAAGTTGAAGAAGAACCCGCCCAGGAATCAAACTGAGCAGATGCCTGGTTGACGGTAGCAGAATCACAACCTGTCAGGGTGAGGGAAAATTTCTTTTCTCCCAGGGTGCTGGTGGTACCCAGCGCATTAGCGAAGTCTTTTACAAACACGGTATCCAGGTTAACGTCAAAATCATTACCATCCTGGTCAATCTTCTGATCCAGGGATACTTTACAGGTGTTATTAGAAACCATACCGTGGAAAGTAATAGTGCCTGTATCTGAAGGAATATCAGCTGCCATTGCAGAACCCGCACTCAGAACCATTGCTACTACAGTTGCCAGACCTAATTTATTAAAAGACATTTTTTATATCCATATTTAAATGCTAGAAAAGTGAACATAAGCAAGGCTTATGTTCGTTCCGAACAGATGCTTCGGGAAAAGGATTCTAAGTGATGAGTAATGGTTGTGAGAAGCCGTTAGGCGTTAGAAATACTTAAACGATCTTTAAGTCAATATGATTATTTAATAGTGAATGATAATAATTGTTCATCATTTTGATGAGCAGGTGTTCGGCAGGGTGACTTGAATATATTAATAAATATATATAAAAAGAACGCTATTCATTTTAATTATGTATAAATTACCCAACCTATTTGTCGGGTAATTTATAACAGTACTATTGGCTTAGGCAACCTGAACCGGAATTGCCTTCGCAATACGTTTCATTTCATTATCGCCTTCAAAGTATGCCACTTTTGGCTGCCAGCGACGTGCCTCTTCGTCAGACATCATCACAAAGCTGGCAATAATGACGATATCACCCACGTCCGCGCAGTGCGCCGCTGCCCCATTAACGGAGATGATTTTAGACCCGCGTTCAGCGGCAATCGCGTACGTTGAAAAGCGTTTGCCGTTATTAACGTTCCAGATATCAATAGCTTCGTTTTCGAGAATACCCGCCGCGTCGAGAAAATCCTGGTCGATCGCGCAGGAGCCTTCATAGTGCAGGTCGGCCTGGGTGACTTTCACACGGTGAAGCTTACCTTGTAGCATTTTGCGAATCATTACGTTTACCTTTCACTTCCGGGTAGTAAAACTACGCCAGTTCAACCACTTTGTTGTCGATAAGGCGGGCCTGGCCGAGCCAAGCCGCCACCAGAATTACCGCACGTTTGCTGGTATCTGAGAGTTCCAGAAGCGTATCGGCATCCCGAATTTGAACGTCGTCAGCACGAAGACCTTTCTCGTTCAGCGCCTGTTCAGCCAGAGCGATGATTTCTTCTGCGGTTAATTCTTTTGCCAGCAGTTGCTCTGCCATGGTATTCATGACTTTGCTTAAGCCTGGAGCAATTTTACGCTGTTCCGCAGTCAGATAGCCGTTACGGGAGCTAAGCGCCAGGCCATCTTTCGCACGTACAATCGGCACGCCGACAATCTCTATGTCGTAGCCCATATCGGCAACCATTTTGCGGATCAGCGCCAGCTGCTGGAAATCTTTCTCGCCAAAGCAGGCGATGTCCGGCTGCACCAGGTTAAACAGCTTGCTGACGATGGTGGAAACGCCGCGGAAATGGCCCGGACGGCTGGCACCCTCCAGCATGGTCGAAATACCCGGTACGTCGACGTAGGTCGCTTCAGTGGTACCCTGAGGATAAACATCTGCGGGGGCCGGTGCGAAGACGATATCTGCATGACGTTTTTTGAGCTTCTCGCAATCTTCCTGCAAGGTACGTGGATAGCGCGCCAGATCGTCTTCGCGATCGAACTGCATCGGGTTAACGAAGATACTGACTACCACGATATCTGCACGGGCTCTCGCTTCATCGACCAGCTTCATATGGCCGTCGTGCAGATTGCCCATGGTCGGGACGAGGGCGATACGTTTACCTTCCTGACGTGCACGGCGGATATGCTGGCGCAGCAGCGGCAGAGTTTCTATGATTAGCACACCTGGACTCCTTAATGGAAACTGTGTTCTTCGCCCGGATAAACGCCGGACTCAACCTCGGCAATATACTGCCGCACAGCAGCACGCATGTCGCCTGCTTCTGTCAGGAAATTTTTAGCAAATTTTGGAATGTGACCGCCGGTGATCCCGAAGGCGTCGTGCATGACCAGAATCTGGCCATCGGTGACGTTGCCCGCGCCGATGCCGATCACCGGAATCGACAGTGCCTCAGTGATACGCTTAGCCAGCTCAACCGGCACACACTCCAGCACCAGCAGCTGTGCACCAGCGGCTTCCAGCGCCAGGGCATCATCAAACAGCGTCTGCGCCGCATCGCCACGCCCCTGAACTTTATAACCGCCAAAGATATTCACGGATTGCGGCGTCAGCCCTAAGTGCCCGCAAACTGGCACGGCCCGTTCGGTGAGCATTTTCACCGTATCGACCAGCCAGTCGCCGCCTTCGATTTTGACCATATTGGCGCCGGCGCGCATCACAGTTGCCGCATTTTCAAAGGCCTGTTCCGGGGTGGCATACGCCATAAACGGCAGATCGGAAAGTAGCAGGCAGGCGGGCGCACCCCGGCGCACGGCGCGGGTATGGTAAGCAATATCCTCGACCGTGACCGGCAGAGTAGAATCATGTCCTTGTACCGTCATCCCTAACGAGTCTCCGACCAGCATGACGTTGATCCCTTCTTCGGCAAACAGTTTTGCGAAGCTGTAGTCATACGCGGTGATAGTGGCGAAGCGTTTCTTTTCCTGTTTGCATTTCTGCAATAAGGAGATGGTAGTTGGTTTCATACTGTTTCCTGATGGCCCAAAAGCGGATCTTTGCGCATTCTAACAGTAACATTCGAGGGAACAATGATTTTAGGCAATCGATTAACCATATTTGACACATGGCTAATCGGGGGTGACACGGGATTACCAGCGGACCGGTTTTTCCGCGTTGAGGCTTTGCAGAACGGCGTTCAGCGAGGTGCCGTCAGGGAAGGTGAGATCGGGGGCGACTTCAAACAGCGGCCAGAGCATAAACCCACGGTTTTTCATGTCATAGTGCGGAACGGTGAGGCGCTCGGTGTTAATCACCTTGTGGCCGAAAAGCATAATATCGAGGTCGAGCGTGCGCGGTCCCCAGCGTTCGGCTTTACGTACGCGACCCTGCTGTAGCTCAATACGCTGGGTATTATCCAGCAGTGTTTCTGCGTCAAGGGCTGTTTCCAGCACCACGGCGGCGTTCAGATAATCAGGCTGATCCTGCGGGCCGAGCGGGGGCGTACGGTAAAAGGAGGAGACCGCCACGATACGGCTTTGCGGGATCTCCCCCAGCGCCTGAACGGCAGCGTTAACCTGCTCAAGCGGAGAGGCCAGATTGCTGCCGATGGCAATATACGCAAGGGTCATGCTGTGCCTTCACGACGCGGCGCGCGCTTGCGCTGGCGACGGTGACGACGGCGCGGTGCCGGCTCGTCATCCAGATCCGTGAGCATATCTTTTTGCTCCGGTGGTGCAGAGACCTGAAATTCTCCCCACCACTGCGCCAGGCGCTGTAGCTCCTGGTTTCTTTCGACTTCAGCACGCAGAGAGAGCAAATCGAACGCGGCGCGGAACTTAGGATGCTCCATCAGTTTCCAGGCACGTTTACCCTGACGGCGGGACATACGCAGCTGAAGCTGCCAGATATCACGCACCAGCGTGGTAATACGTTTCGGGATCGCCAGCGTGCGACAGCCTTCGTCCAGCACGTCGTTAGCCGCCAGCGCGAACGCATCATAATAGGCGAGGCCGCTCTCCTGGGTAATGCGCTGCGCCGTTTCCAGCAGCGGATACCAGAACATGGCCGCGAACAGGAACGCCGGATTCACGCGCATATCGTTATGAATACGGGTATCCGTGTTCTTCAGCACCTGTGCAATCATCCGCTCCATTGCGCTGTCACCGTTTTCGGTGAAGTAGCGGGTAATGGTCGGGAACAGCGGCTGGAACAGGTTGTATTCACGCAGCAAATTGTAGGTTTCAAACCCGTAACCTGCCTGGAGCAGCTTTAACGACTCCTCAAACAGACGGGCAGGGGGGACGTCGTTAATCAGCGTCGCCAGGCGCGGGATCGGCTCTGCGGTTTCCGGGCTGATACGCATGTTTAGCTTGGCGGCGAAACGCACGGCGCGCAGCATTCGGACCGGATCTTCGCGATAGCGCGTTTCCGGCGTGCCGATCAGGCGAATCAGGCCGTCTTTCAGATCCTGCATACCGCCGACGTAATCGCGCACGGTAAAATCCGCCACGCTGTAGTAAAGGCTGTTGATGGTGAAATCGCGACGCTGAGCATCTTCTTCAATAGAGCCGAAGATGTTGTCGCGCAGCAGCATGCCGTTTTGGCCGCGCTGGGAAGTTGTGCGATCGTTGACGCCCGCTTCGTGGTGACCGCGGAAGGTCGCCACTTCAATAATTTCCGGTCCAAACATCACGTGCGCCAGACGGAAACGGCGGCCAACCAGACGGCAGTTGCGGAATAATTTACGCACCTGTTCAGGCGTGGCGCTGGTCGTCACGTCGAAATCTTTTGGTTTTTTGCCCAGCAGTAAATCGCGCACCCCGCCGCCGACGAGATAGGCCTCGTAGCCTGCTTTATTCAGACGATAGAGCACCTTGAGGGCATTTTCACTGATATCTTTGCGGGAAATATTGTGCTGCTCACGCGGAATGACCGACATGTGTGGCTGTGCAATAGCATCATTCGCCATGCTCTCTTCGCGGCTCAGCACTTTACGGCAAAAATTAGCGACTCGGGTAAAAATAGTACACCTCGTAGTGTGTTTTGTTATCAAAAAAGCGGCTAATCATAGCTCAGCGCAACGCATTTGAGAATGCTGGATTTTTGGCACGGCCATAAGCGTCCAGTCAGCAATGGCCGTTTTCAGCAATTCATCCAGACTCAGATCCTGCCATTCCTGCGTTACATTCTGGTTGAGAAATCGCAGCGCGTCGATCAATACCGGGCGCGGATCGCCGTCAGGCAGCGCCGGGGCATGATTCTGTTTTGACAGCTTACTCCCCTGTTCATTGACCGCCAGCGGCAGATGGATGTAATCCGGCACCGTCCAGCCAAACTGCTGGTAAAGCGATATTTGCCGCACGGTAGGCTCAACCAAATCCGCCCCACGCACGATTTCCGTGACGCCCTGGAAATGGTCATCGACAACCACCGCCAGGTTATAGGCAAACAAGCCATCGCGACGGTGAATAATAAAATCTTCACGCGCCAGACGATCATCCGCCTGAATGGTTCCTGAGAGGACATCGGTAAACTGCGTCACCGGAGCGCGCTGTATCAGCCGTACGGCGGCATTCTCAGGGCCGTTGTGCCGCGTACGGCAGTGGCCGTCGTAAACGCCACCCACGCTCTGAATTCGCGCACGCGTGCAGGTGCAGTTATAGGAAAGGCCCTGTTCAGCAAGCCACGCCAGACGTTCACGGTAGGCATCATGGCGTTGAGACTGCCAGAGTACGTCGCCGTCCCAGTGAAGACCGTAATGTTCCAGCTGACGCAGAATAGTTTCTGCCGCACCGGGAACTTCACGCGGAGGATCGATATCTTCAATGCGAACCAGCCATTTACCCTGACGGGCGCGAGCCTGTAGGTAGCTGCCGAGCGCGGCAATTAATGAGCCGAAGTGTAATTCACCGGAGGGAGATGGCGCAAAGCGCCCGATATAGTGAGATTCAGACATATCAACGGTAACAAGGCGGGAGAAACTCCCGCCTTAGCAGAGTAGTGAGAGGGAAGGCGTTAGCCAGCCATCTGTTTTTCGCGGATTTCTGCCAGCGTTTTACAGTCGATGCACAGATCGGCTGTTGGACGCGCTTCCAGACGACGAATACCGATTTCAACACCGCAGGATTCGCAGTAGCCAAAATCTTCGTCCTCGACCTTTTTCAGCGTTTTCTCGATCTTTTTGATCAGTTTGCGCTCGCGGTCACGGTTACGCAGTTCGAGGCTGAACTCTTCTTCCTGAGCGGCACGGTCGACCGGATCCGGGAAGTTAGCAGCTTCATCCTGCATATGTGTAACGGTGCGATCGACTTCATCCCTGAGTTGATTACGCCATGCTTCAAGAATACGCTTGAAGTGCGACAGCTGGGCTTCGTTCATATACTCTTCGCCCGGCTTCTCTTGATACGGCTCCACCCCAGCGATGGCGAGAATACTCAGGGACGATGTTTTACGGTTTTGCCCTTCTTGCATGTTGCTTCTCCTTAACACGCACTATCGATCCCCGTGTTGGGGGAAAAATCAGGTCGCTATAAATAGCAGATGCTTTTCCGTATGGCAATTATCTAAACGTAACACTTGACAACCCTGTGAGGAAAAGCGTATTTGCGCACGCGGCCAGAACACTTATTAGTCAATCGTCTAATCCCTTATAGGACAATGGGAAGAGAGGATCTCAGAGTCATATTATCGGCAGAAAGTTCCGCTTTATAAGCGAAAATCTCTACCCCCTGCTTTTGTGCCTCATTCAACAATTGCGCGTATTTAGGATCAATATGACGGGCCGGGGAAAACCGTTCAATGGCTGAATGCAGAACCGCAAACAGCAACACGGCGCGCTTGCCCGCCGCCGCTACACTCATTAGCTCCCGCAGATGCTTCTGGCCACGTAGCGTTACCGCATCCGGAAAGAAGCCGTTTTCCTCTTCCGCTAACGTCACTGATTTCACTTCAATATAGCACTCAGGGCGGTCTTCCGCCTGTAACATAAAATCAATTCTGCTGCTTTCATCGCCATATTTCACTTCGCTTTTTTGCGTGCCGTAACCCACCAGTTCAGGAAGGATTCCATTTGTCAGGGCTTCCTTAACCAGCTGATTTGCGCGCAGGGTATTAACGCAAATAAATGCCCCGCTTTGCGTCTCGGTCATTTCCCAGGTATGAGGATATTTGCGTTTAGTATTTTCTGATGTGGAATACCAGACCGTGTCACCCGGCGTGGCGCAACCGGTCATGGCGCCGGTGTTAGGACAATGCAGCGTGAGCGTTTCGCCCTCAGGCGTGATCACGTCAGCGAGAAAGCGTTTGTAACGCTGGATCAGCGTGGCGGACTGGAGTGCAGGGCTAAACTTCATCAGGATTCCTTAACGTGTCGCCCAGCGACCAGCGCTGGAGCGGAGTGTAGCGGGTGCGTCCTTGTACAAAGGCAGATTCGTATAGGGCAAATTCATTCACCTGAAAGGACCAGTGAAAGCCCGGTGGCGGGATGGCAACAGCCTGACCCGCATCGCGCAGCAGGGTAATGTGGGGATGAAACGGCTGCGGGCTCTGATAACAGCCGCTGCGCGCGGCCTGCGCCCGCAGCATGTTGGCGAGCTGGAGCAGTCCGCGGGGGGGCTGCCGCGTCCCCAGCCAGACCACCCGAGAGCGCAGCCATTGCCCGGCATCGTCAAGATGCAGCGTAAAACCCGGCTGAGAAATGCGTCCGGCCATTGCGCTTAACGCGCGCTGCTTTTCTGCGCTCACCTCGCCAAGAAAAGCTAACGTCAGGTGCATATTGGCGGCGACGACAGGGCGGCCCGCTTCCGCGGGGAAGTGGCTGGCGCGCCAGCGAACAATTTGCCGTTGAAGCGTGGTGGGTAATTCAATGGCGAAGAATAGCCGTTTTGACTCAGACATGCGCAAGACTCGGTAATGATATGCGCCGATGCTACAATGTACGCCGATTAATGTTAACCCTCTGGAGCCGTAAGTGTCCTCTTTGCCCGTCGCCGTCGTCCTTCCTGAGCTTCTCGCAGCCTTAGAACATGCGCCACAGGTTTTGCTCAGCGCGCCCACCGGAGCGGGTAAATCCACCTGGCTGCCCCTGCAAATTCTGCGCGAGGGGAGCATCAGCGGGAAAATTATCCTGCTGGAACCGCGCAGGCTGGCGGCGCGCAATGTGGCGCAGCGCCTGGCGGAACTGCTGAATGAAAAACCGGGCGAGACGGTAGGGTACCGGATGCGCGCCGAAACCTGCATTGGCCCGTCTACGCGGCTGGAGGTGGTCACTGAAGGCATTCTCACCCGTATGCTGCAAAACGATCCGGAGCTGAGCGGCGTCGGGCTGGTGATCCTTGATGAATTTCACGAGCGCAGCCTCCAGGCCGATCTGGCCCTTGCGCTGCTGCTCGACGTTCAGCAGGGGCTGCGCGACGACCTTCGGCTGCTGATTATGTCGGCGACGCTGGATAACGAGCGGCTCCGGCAGACGCTCCCTGACGCGCCGATGATCTCCTCTGAAGGGCGTGCGTTCCCGGTCGAGCGCCGCTATCAGCCGCTGCCTGCCCATCAGCGTTTTGACGAAGCCGTTGCCATCGCCACCGCCGAATTGCTCCGTCAGGAACCCGGCTCGCTGCTGCTGTTTTTACCCGGCGTAGGCGAAATCCAGCGCGTACAGGAGCAACTGGCATCCAGGGTGAGCAGTGACGTTATGCTGTGCCCGCTCTACGGCGCGCTGCATTTGGCTGACCAGCGCAAGGCGATCCTTCCCGCACCGGCGGGGCAGCGCAAAGTGGTACTGGCGACCAATATCGCCGAAACCAGTTTGACCATCGAAGGCATTCGCCTGGTGGTGGACAGTACGCAGGAGAGGGTGGCCAGTTTTGATCCGCGTACCGGGCTGACCAGGCTACTGACGCAGCGCATCAGCCAGGCCTCAATGGTGCAGCGCGCAGGCCGAGCTGGGCGTCTTGAGCCGGGTATTTGCCTGCATTTAACCAGCGCCGAGCAGGCGGAGCGTGCGGCATTGCAGAGTACGCCTGAGATTTTACAAAGCGATCTCTCCGGGCTGGTAATGGATCTGATGCAGTGGGGCTGCCCGGACCCTGACCAGCTCACCTGGCTTAATCCTCCGCCTGTTGTGAACCTTTCCGCCGCGCGCAGCCTGCTGACCCAGCTTGGCGCGCTGGAAGGCGAGCGACTGACGGCGCGCGGCCAGAAAATGGCGGCGCTGGGCAACGATCCGCGTCTGGCAGCGATGCTGGTGGCAGCACAAGGCGACGATGAAATTGCCACGGCGGCAAAACTGGCGGCTATTCTTGAGGAGCCGCCGCGCGGTGGCAGCAGCGATCTGGGACAGGCCTTTTCACGCCAGCAGGGAAACTGGCAACAGCGCGCGCAGCAGTTGTGTCACCGCCTGAAGAGCCGGGGAGGATCGCCTGACAGCGATAAAGTTATCCCTCTTCTGGCCCAGGCCTTCCCGGACAGGATCGCGCGCCGTCGCGGGCTGGATGGTCGTTATCAACTGGCAAATGGGATGGGCGCGATGCTGGACAGCGATGATGCTCTGACGCGTCATGAATGGCTGATCGCGCCGCTCTTACTCCAGGGCAGTCACTCCCCGGATGCGCGCATCTTGCAGGCGGTTGCCGTAGATATTGACGCCCTGACGCGTGCCTGCCCGCAGCTGCTTCAGCAATCTGACATTGTCGAATGGGATGATGCCCAGGGCACGCTGAAGGCGTTCCGTCGTAGCCAGGTTGGCAAACTGACGCTCGGGACAAAACCGCTGGCGAAGCCGTCGGAGGAAGAGTTACACCAGGCGATGCTGAACGGCATTCGGGAAAAAGGGCTGAGCGTATTGAACTGGACGCCTGAGGCTGAACAATATCGCATTCGCCTGCACTGCGCCGCGAAGTGGCTGCCGGAACAGGGGTGGCCAGCGGTGGATGATGAGACGCTGCTCGCGACGCTTGAACAGTGGTTGTTGCCGCAGATGAGCGGCGTACACTCCCTGCGCGCCCTTAAGGCGCTTGATGTTAAGGCAGCGTTACAGAATTTACTGGACTGGTCGTTACGTCAACGTCTGGATAGTGAACTGCCTGGGCATTACACTGTGCCAACCGGGAGCCGGATTGCCATTCGTTATCATGAGGATAATCCGCCAGCGCTGGCGGTTCGGATGCAGGAGATGTTTGGTGAGGCCACCACGCCGTCCATCGCTGAAGGGCGCGTGCCGTTAGTGCTTGAGCTGCTTTCGCCTGCGCATCGTCCCTTGCAGATCACCCGCGATCTGGGTGCGTTCTGGGCGGGGAGCTATCGTGAAGTGCAGAAAGAGATGAAGGGGCGATATCCCAAACACGTCTGGCCGGACGATCCGGCGAATACCGCGCCGACACGGCGCACGAAGAAATATTCGTAATGGGGGAGTGCGGCCTGAAAGGGAAAGTGCGGCCTGATGCCCTCACCCCGGCCCTCTCCCACAGGGAGAGGGAGAAAACACTAAAGACTTTCCTGTCAGGAAAGTCTTGCTGTTTATTTTGAGAGATTTCTTCTTTCACTGACCTGTGCAAGATAAGAAAATCTGGCCTTTGCGCCTGAATGTTGCGGAGAAAAAGCATGGCGGGGAATGACCGCGAGCCAATAGGACGTAAGGGAAAGCCGACGCGTCCGGCGAAAGAAAAGGTAAGCCGTCGTCGCCTCAGAGATGAGGAGTATGACGATGACTATGAAGACGATTATGAGGATGAAGAACCGATGCCGCGTAAAGGGAAAGGCAAAGGGCGTAAGCCTCGTGGTAAGCGCGGCTGGTTCTGGCTGCTGCTGAAGCTGTTTATTGTTTTTGTTGTTCTGATCGCGATTTACGGCGTTTATCTGGATCAGAAGATCCGCAGCCGTATTGACGGGAAAGTCTGGCAATTGCCTGCGGCAGTGTACGGCCGCATGGTGAACCTTGAGCCGGACATGTCCATCAGCAAGAATGAGATGGTGAAGCTGCTGCAAGCCACGCAGTATCGTCAGGTCACGAAAATGACCCGTCCGGGTGAATTTACCGTCCAGGCGAAAAGCATTGAGATGATCCGCCGTCCGTTCGACTTCCCGGACAGTAAAGAAGGGCAGGTGCGCGCGCGTCTGACCTTTGACGGCGATCGCCTGGAAACCATTGAGAACATGGATAACGATCGCCAGTTCGGTTTCTTCCGTCTCGATCCGCGTCTCATCACCATGCTGTCGTCCGCAAACGGCGAACAGCGCCTGTTCGTGGCGCGTAACGGCTTCCCGGATCTGCTGGTGGATACCCTGCTGGCAACCGAAGACCGCCACTTCTACGAGCACGACGGGATTAGCCTCTACTCCATTGGTCGTGCGGTACTGGCGAACCTGACCGCGGGGCGTACGGTGCAGGGGGCGAGTACCCTGACCCAGCAGCTGGTGAAAAACCTGTTCCTCTCCAGCGAGCGCTCTTACTGGCGTAAAGCCAACGAAGCGTACATGGCCGTGCTGATGGATGCGCGCTACAGCAAGGATCGTATTCTTGAGCTGTACATGAACGAGGTGTACCTCGGTCAGAGCGGCGATAACGAGATCCGCGGCTTCCCGCTGGCGAGCCTGTACTACTTTGGCCGTCCGGTAGAAGAGCTGAGCCTTGATCAGCAGGCGCTGCTGGTGGGCATGGTAAAAGGCGCGTCGATCTACAACCCGTGGCGTAACCCAAAACTGGCGCTGGAGCGTCGTAACCTGGTGCTGCGTCTGCTGCAACAACAGCAGGTGATTGACCAGGAGCTGTACGACATGCTGAGCGCGCGTCCGCTGGGCGTTCAGCCGCGCGGTGGGGTGATCTCTCCGCAGCCTGCCTTTATGCAGATGGTACGTCAGGAGTTGCAGTCTAAGCTCGGAGATAAAGTGAAAGATCTCTCCGGGGTGAAGATCTTCACCACCTTTGACTCCGTGGCGCAGGATGCGGCAGAAAAAGCGGCGGTTGAAGGTATTCCGGTTCTGAAGAAGCAGCGTAAGCTGAGCGATCTGGAAACCGCGATGGTGGTAGTTGATCGCAACACCGGCGAAGTTCGCGCCATGGTGGGCGGCGCCGAGCCGCAGTATGCGGGCTATAACCGCGCGATGCAGGCGCGTCGTTCGATTGGTTCTCTGGCAAAACCGGCAACCTACCTGACCGCGCTGAGCCAGCCGAATCTCTATCGACTGAACACCTGGATTGCCGATGCGCCAATCTCCCTGCGCCAGCCTAACGGCCAGGTGTGGTCTCCGCAGAACGATGATAAGCAGTTCAGCGGTCAGGTGATGCTGGTGGATGCGTTAACCCGTTCCATGAACGTGCCAACGGTTAACCTCGGCATGGCGCTGGGCCTCCCCGCCATCACCGACACCTGGCAGAAGCTGGGCGTACCGAAAGATCAGCTGCACCCTGTGCCAGCGATGATCCTGGGGGCGCTTAACCTGACGCCAATCGAAGTGGCCCAGGCGTTCCAGACCATCGCCAGCGGCGGTAACCGTGCTCCGCTCTCCGCCCTGCGTTCGGTGATTGCCGAAGATGGCTCCGTGCTGTATCAGAGCTTCCCGCAGGCTGAGCGCGCTGTTCCGGCGCAGGCGGCCTATATGACGCTGTGGACCATGCAGCAGGTGGTCCAGCGCGGTACCGGGCGTCAGCTGGGGGCGAAGTATCCTGGTCTGCATCTGGCAGGTAAAACCGGGACTACCAACAACAACGTCGATACCTGGTTCGCCGGTATTGATGGCCGTGAAGTAGTGATCACCTGGGTGGGCCGCGATAACAACCAGCCGACCAAACTGTATGGTGCGAGCGGCGCGATGTCGATTTACCAGCGTTATCTGGCAAATCAGTCTCCGGTGCCGCTGAACCTCGTTGCCCCGGAAGATATCGTCGATATGGGCGTGGACAGCTCGGGTAACTTCATCTGTGGCGGCGGCGTGCGTTCGCTGCCGGTCTGGACGACCAACCCGGATGCGCTGTGCCAGCAAAGCCAGCCAGAAGAACCGACAGGTAACCCGTTCGATCAGTCTTCTCAGCCTCAGCAGCCGCAGCAGCAGCCGCAGCAGCAGAACGAGAAGAAAGACAGCGACGGCGTCGCCGGCTGGATCAAGGATATGTTCGGCGGCAACTAGCCTTTATGACACCCCCTTCCCTGGAAGGGGGTATTTTTTCACCTCAGCAACTCATTTCCTTAACCCTGTTTTCAATCCTTATTAACGACCCGTTTTCCGTTGATTATTTCTTAAACCCTCAATTCTTGTAGGGCCGCATATCGCTTGCTATGCCGTCAGCGTTTCGCATATTATTCTGCGGTCATAATAATAATTCTCGTTTACGTTATCATTCACCTTTTTCATCAGAGATCCATCATGGCGCTTTCCAATACTGCTCAGCCAATTAACACGTCGCTGCGTAAAATCGCAGCCGTCGTAGCCACAGCGGTTGCCGGCATGTCTGCTTATGCACAGGCCGCTGAAACCCCCAAGAAAGAAGAAACCATCACCGTGACTGCCGCACCGGCTGCACAGGAAAGTGCCTGGGGTCCTGCACCGACGATTGCGGCAAAACGCACTGCAACGGCGACGAAAACCGATACACCCATTGAGAAAACCCCGCAGTCTATTTCTGTTGTGACTCGTGAAGAGATGGACATGAAACAGCCGGGGACGGTTAAACAGGCCCTGGCCTACACCCCAAGCGTTTTCGCAACGCGCGGCGCCTCAACAACTTACGATGTGGTTTCGATTCGTGGTTTCACGACCTCCAGCACCGTGAATACCAACCAGTATCTGGATGGTATGAAGTTGCAGGGAGACAACTACTCTGAAGCGTCCATGGACCCGTACTTCCTTGAGCGCGTAGAGCTGCTGCGTGGCCCGACGTCTGTACTGTATGGCAAAAGCCATCCGGGCGGCGTAGTGAGTATGGTCAGTAAGCGTCCAACCACGGAACCGTTGAAAGAAATTCAGTTCAAAATGGGGACGGATAACCTCTGGCAGACGGGGTTTGATTTCAGCGACGCGATTGACGATGACGGCGTGTGGTCCTACCGTCTGACCGGTCTGGGACGTAGTGAGAACGCGCAGCAGGAAATGGTGAAGTCTACTCGTTACGCGATTGCGCCGTCTTTCAGCTGGCGTCCTGATGATAAAACCGATTTCACCTTCCTGAGCAACTTCCAGAGCGATCCGGATGCGGGTTACTACGGCTGGCTGCCACGTGAAGGTACCGTTGTGCCTTACTATGATGCTAACGGAAAAGCGCACAAACTGCCGACCGACTTCAACGAAGGTGATGAAGACAATAAGATCTCCCGTCGTCAGAAAATGGTGGGTTACAGCTTCGCGCATGAATTCAACGACACCTTCACCGTGCGTCAGAACCTGCGTTATACCAAAATCAACACGCTGTACCGTTCAGTTTACGGTAACGGCTATATCGCCCCGGCCCAGATCAGCCGTGCCTACGTGCGTTCAGATGAAGACCTCAACTCGTTCACGGTTGATACACAGCTCCAGTCGAAATTCGCGACCGGCGCCGTTGACCATACCCTGCTGACGGGTGTGGATTACCTTCGTATGCGAAATGACATTGATGCTGACTACGGCACCGCCGATCCGATCAGCATGAACAATCCTCAGCACGGCAATGCGAACGTCAATGTGAACTTCCCGTATGCCATGCTCAATCGTCAGGAGCAGACCGGGCTCTATGCGCAGGATCAGGCTGAATGGGATAAGTGGGTACTCACCTTGGGTGGCCGCTATGACTTTGCGAAAACGTCTGCCTTTAACCGTAATAACGGAACCACCGCGGAAATTAACGATCAGGCATTTACCTGGCGCGGGGGGATTAACTACCTGTTCGACAACGGGATTACACCATACTTCAGCTACAGTGAATCCTTTGAACCGCTCTCTGGCACCACCCAGGGCGGCAAACCGTTCGATCCGGCGCGCGGCAAGCAGTATGAAGCGGGCGTGAAGTATGTTCCAAAAGATCTGCCTGTTGTGGTGACGGCAGCGGTATACCAACTGACCAAGAACAATAACCTGACCGCCGATCCGGCGAACCCGACCAGCGGCTTTAGCGTGCAGGGCGGTGAAATTCGCTCCCGAGGCTTTGAGCTGGAAGCGAAAGCGGCGGTGTCGGCTAACGTGAACGTGACGGCGGCCTACAGCTACACCGATGCGGAATACACCCACGACACCTGGTATGAAGGTCGTCGTCCGGCAGAAGTACCGCGCAACATGGCATCACTGTGGGCGGATTACACCTTCCACGAGACGGCGCTAAGTGGCCTGACCGTTGGTGCGGGTGCTCGCTACATCGGTAACACGGTGACGTACTACTCCTCAGCGTCGCCTAAAGCCTATGAGTCCTTTAACGTCGCGGGTTATGCCCTGGCGGATGCGACCGTGAAATACGATCTGGCGCGCTTCGGTCTGCCGGGCTCTTCCGTCGGCGTCAACGTGAACAACATCTTTGATCGTGAATACGTCTCCAGCTGCTACAGCGAGTATGCATGCTACTGGGGAGCAGGACGCCAGGTTGTTGCCACGGCGACCTTCCGCTTCTAACCTCTTTATGGGCACGGTTCGCCGTGCCCTTTTTATTTAAGTTGGCTGACATGCAGGATACTAAAACGCAATCCGACTCCACCTTCACGCTCAACAATCTCTCCTTTCGCGTACCCGGGCGCACCTTGCTGCATCCGCTCTCTTTGACGTTTCCCGCAGGTAAAGTGACCGGTTTAATCGGGCACAATGGTTCCGGTAAATCGACGCTGCTGAAGATGCTGGGCCGTCATCAGCCGCCGTCCGAGGGCGACATTCTGCTGGATGACCAGCCGCTGGCGAGCTGGAGCAGTAAGGCCTTTGCCCGCAAGGTGGCCTATCTGCCGCAGCAGTTGCCGCAGGCGGAGGGGATGACGGTGCGCGAGCTGGTGGCGATTGGACGTTATCCGTGGCACGGTGCGCTCGGGCGTTTTGGCGTTGCTGACAGAGAGAAAGTGGAAGAGGCGATCGCGCTGGTTGGGTTAAAACCGCTGGCGCACCGTCTGGTGGATAGCCTGTCCGGTGGCGAGCGTCAGCGCGCATGGATCGCAATGCTGGTGGCGCAGGACAGCCGCTGCCTGCTGCTCGACGAACCCACTTCAGCGCTGGATATTGCTCATCAGGTTGACGTCCTGGCGCTGGTGCATCGCTTAAGCCAGCAGCGCGGCCTGACGGTGATTGCCGTTCTGCATGATATCAACATGGCGGCACGCTACTGCGACTATCTGGTAGCGCTGCGCGGCGGTGAAATGATCGCTCAGGGTACGCCTGCCGAACTGATGCGCAGCGAAACGCTGGAACATATCTACGGTATTCCTATGGGCATTCTGCCTCACCCGGCCGGGGCTGCACCCGTGAGCTTTGTCTACTGATGCTGGATCCAACATTAATTAGCCGCCGTCGCCTGCTAACGGCCATAGCGCTCTCACCGCTGCTGTTAAAGATGGGCCCGGCCCGCGCTGCCGCGGTCGATCCGCACCGCATCGTGGCGCTGGAGTGGTTGCCCGTCGAACTGATGATGGCGCTGGGCGTGACGCCTTACGGCGTGGCCGATATTCCCAACTACACCCTGTGGGTGAATGAGCCAAAACTGCCGGACTCCGTCATCGACATCGGTCTGCGTACGGAGCCGAACCTTGAGCTTCTCACCCAGATGAAACCGTCTTATTTATTCTGGTCTGCGGGGTATGGCCCGTCGGAAGAGACCATGGCGAAGATTGCGCCCGGACGGGGCTTTTCCTTTAGCGACGGTAAAAAGCCGCTGACCATGGCAAAAAATTCCATCCACGAGATGGCGCAGTTCCTCAACCGTGAGGCTGAGGCGAAAAAACATCTCAATGAATTTGATGCGCTGATTGATTCCCTTAAGCCGCGCTTTGCCCACCGTGGCGATCGGCCTTTGCTGATGGTGACCCTGCTGGATTCCCGCCATATGCTGGTCTTTGGAAATAACTGTCTGTTCCAGGAAGTACTCGACAGCTTTGGCATTCGCAATGCCTGGGAAGGCGAGATGACATTCTGGGGCAGTACCGCCGTGGGGATTGACCGTCTGGCGGCGTTTCGTGATGTGGACGTGCTGTGCTTTGACCACGGCAATGAGCGCGAAATGCAAACCCTGATGGCGACTCCGCTCTGGCAGGCAATGCCGTTTGTCCGCGAGCAGCGCTTCCTGCGCGCGCCAGCGGTATGGTTCTACGGCGCGACGCTGTCGGCCATGCATTTTGCCCGCGTGCTGGACAATGCACTGGGAGGCAAGGCATGAGCACGCGTATGGCCCGTTTCCCGATGTTACTGTTAGCGCTCATTTTTCTGGCTGCCCTGGCATTAACCGGCTTTAACCTGACCACGGCGTTACCGCGCGATCAGTGGACAGCCGCGTTTGCCGCACCGGATATCGACAATATTCAGCAAATGCTGTTCCACTACAGCCTGCTGCCGCGTCTGGCTATCTCCCTGCTGGTCGGGGCGGGACTGGGACTGGTGGGCGTACTGTTTCAGCAGGTGCTACGTAACCCGCTGGCGGAGCCAACCACGCTGGGCGTGGCGACGGGGGCTCAGCTGGGGATCACCATCACCACGCTCTGGACCCTGCCGGGAGCGTTAACCTCGCAGTTTGCCGCGCTGGCAGGCGCATGCGTGGTCGGTGCGCTGGTCTTTGGCGTAGCCTGGGGAAAACGTCTCTCACCGGTTACGCTGATCCTCGCGGGGCTGGTCGTCAGCCTCTACTGTGGGGCGATCAACCAGCTGCTGGTGCTGTTTCACCACGACCAGCTGCAAAGCATGTTTATGTGGAGTACCGGCACGCTCACCCAGACCGACTGGAGTATCGTCCAGCGTCTGTGGCCGCAGCTGTTCGGCGGCGTGGTGCTGACGCTGCTGCTGCTGCGTCCGCTCACGCTGATGGGCCTGGACGACTGCGTGGCGCGCAATCTCGGGCTGGCGCTGTCGCTGGCCCGTCTGGCGGCCCTGACCCTGGCGATTGTGCTGAGCGCGTTACTGGTTAACGCCGTCGGCATCATCGGTTTTATCGGCCTGTTTGCGCCATTGCTGGCAAAAATGCTCGGCGCGCGCCGTCTGCTGGCGCGTCTGATGCTGGCGCCGCTGATTGGTGCGCTGATACTCTGGCTTTCCGATCAGCTCATTCTCTGGCTGGCGCGCGTCTGGATGGAAGTTTCCACGGGCTCGGTGACGGCCCTGATCGGCGCGCCGCTGCTGCTGTGGCTGCTGCCGCGCCTGCGCAGCATTAGCGCTCCGGCGATGGATGCCGGCGATAAAGTGCATGCCGAGCGTCAGTCGGTGGTGTGGTTCAGCCTTGCCGGGCTGGCAGTGCTGGTTATCGCCTCGTTTGCCGCACTCTCGCTGGGACGCGACGCCACGGGCTGGCACTGGGCAACGGGGGATTTGCTGCATGAACTCATGCAGTGGCGCTGGCCGCGGATTTTCTCCGCGCTGATTGCGGGCGTCATGCTGGCGGTGGCGGGCTGTATTATCCAGCGTCTCACCGGCAACCCGATGGCAAGCCCGGAAGTATTAGGGATTAGCTCCGGGGCCGCGTTTGGCGTAGTGATGATGTTGTTCCTCGTGCCGGGCAATGCGTTCGGCTGGCTGATGCCTGCCGGGAGTATCGGTGCGGCAGTCACGCTGATGATTATCCTGATCGCCTCCGGGCGAGGTGGTTTCTCACCTCACCGCATGCTGCTGGCCGGGATGGCGCTCAGCACCGCGTTTACTATGCTGCTGATGATGTTGCAGGCGAGCGGCGATCCGCGCATGGCGCAGATCCTGACCTGGATTTCCGGTTCAACATACAACGCCAACGGCAGTCAGGTGGTGCATACCGGGATTGTGATGATCGTGCTGCTGGCGATTGTGCCGCTGTGCCGCCGCTGGATGACCATTCTGCCGCTGGGTAGGGATACCGCCCGCGCGGTCGGGGTGGCGCTGACGCCAACGCGCATTGCGCTGTTGCTGCTGGCCGCGTGCCTGACGGCGACGGCCACCATGACTATCGGCCCGCTCAGTTTTGTCGGATTAATGGCGCCGCATATCGCCCGTATGATGGGTTTCCGCAGGACTTTGCCGCATATCGTGATCTCTGCGCTGACGGGCGGGGCGATCCTGGTCTTTGCTGACTGGTGCGGAAGGATGGTGCTGTTCCCGTATCAGATCCCGGCGGGCCTCCTGTCGACCTTTATCGGCGCGCCTTACTTTATTTATCTGTTGAGAAAGCAGAGTCGGTAATAAAAGTAAACGGCAATCCTTAGATTGCCGTTTTAGTGTTTGCTCCCTCTCCCTGTGGGAGAGGGTTGGGGTGAGGGCATCAAGCCGCACATTTTACAGCTTCGCAAATACCTTACGCGCTGCGTCGATGGTGTTATTGATATCTTCTTCGCTGTGCGCCACGGACATAAAGCCCGCTTCAAACGCTGACGGGGCAAGATACACGCCTTCTTCCAGCATCAGGTGGAAGAAGCGTTTGAAGCGTTCCACGTCGCATTTCACCACGTCCTGATAGCAGGTCACGGTTTTCGCATCGGTGAAGAAAATCCCGAACATCCCGCCCACGTGGTTCACCACCAGTGGAATACCCGCATCTTCTGCGGCTTCCAGCAAACCGTTTGCCAGTTGCGTCGTCCGGTCCGTCAAGGTTTCGTGGATACCCGGCTGCGCCACTTCGGTCAGACAGGCAAAGCCCGCCGCCATCGCAATCGGGTTACCGGAGAGCGTACCCGCCTGGTAAACCGGACCGGTTGGCGCCAGCACGTCCATGACGTCCTTACGGCCGCCAAACGCGCCGACAGGCATGCCGCCGCCAATGATTTTGCCGAGGCAGGTCAGATCCGGCTCCACGCCATAATAAGACTGGGCACCCGCCAGCGCCACGCGGAAGCCGGTCATCACTTCGTCGATGATCAGCAGCGCGCCGAACTCATCACACAGGGCGCGCAGGCCCGGCAGGAAGTCAGGCTGCGGTGGGATACAGTTCATGTTGCCCGCAACTGGCTCAACGATGATGCAGGCGATCTCCTGCGGATACTGCTCGAACGCGGCGCGAACGGTGTTCAGATCGTTATAGGTGCAGGTCAACGTGTGTTTCGCGAAATCAGCCGGCACCCCCGGGGAGTTCGGCTGGCCGAGGGTCAGCGCGCCGGAACCAGCTTTCACCAGCAGACAGTCGGCATGGCCGTGATAACAACCTTCGAACTTGATGATCTTGTCACGGCCGGTAAAACCGCGCGCCAGACGGATAGCGCTCATGGTCGCTTCGGTACCGGAGTTCACCATACGCACCATGTCCATCGTTGGCACCAGTTCGGTGACCAGCTCCGCCATTTTGACTTCCATCTCGGTTGGTGCGCCGAAGCTCAGGCCGCGCTGAGCGGCTTCAATCACCGCATTGCGGATCGCCGGGTGGTTGTGGCCCAGTACCATCGGGCCCCAGGAGCCGACGTAATCGACATAGGCTTTACCATCCACATCATACAGATATGCGCCATCCGCACGTTCGATAAACAGCGGGGTGCCACCCACGCCGGTAAAGGCGCGCACGGGTGAGTTCACGCCGCCTGGGATTAGCTCGCGGGCTGCGCTGTAGAGGTTTTCAGACTTGCTCATGGCGTCGTTCCTGGTTCGTAGAAATGAGTTAAGGCAACTATTCTAAGTGATTCGGAAGAGGTTATAAAATTTTTGCCCCATAGAAGGCTTAACAATTGTTAAGTATTTTTCAGGGGACGAGGGGATTGTCTCTGGTAGAATCCCTGCGGCCTTTTGTATGACGAAACAGAACAGGTAATGAACGAGAACACGCCTTCTTTTGAACAACAACAGTTTACGCGCGCGAAGCACCGGGTCAGTATCCGGCGGCTGCTCAACCGTGACAAAACCCCGTTAGCCATTCTGGTGGCAGCCGCCGTTGTGGGCACGCTGGCCGGGCTGGTAGGCGTCGCGTTTGAGAAAGCCGTCAATGCGGTGCTCAACTGGCGCATAGGCACCGTCGCCAGCTTCGCGGATCGTGAATGGCTGGTCTGGGTGTGGGCCTTTGGCCTTTCGGCCCTGTTTGCCATGGTGGGCTATTTTCTGGTGCGTAAATTCGCACCTGAAGCAGGCGGCTCGGGGATCCCTGAAATTGAGGGGGCGCTGGAAGAGCTACGCCCGGTTCGCTGGTGGCGCGTGCTTCCTGTGAAATTTATCGGCGGGATGGGAACGCTCGGGGCGGGCATGGTGCTCGGTCGGGAAGGGCCAACGGTACAGCTGGGCGGTAACGTCGGGCGCATGGTCGGCGATCTGTTCCGTATGCGCAGCGCTGAAGCGCGCCATACGCTGCTGGCGACGGGGGCGGCGGCCGGGCTGTCTGCCGCGTTTAACGCGCCGCTGGCGGGTATCCTGTTTATCATTGAAGAGATGCGCGCCCAGTTCCGCTACAACCTGATCTCCATTAAAGCGGTGTTTACCGGCGTGATTATGTCGAGCATTGTCTTTCGCGTCTTTAACGGCGAAGGGGCGGTGATTGAAGTTGGCAAGCTAACCAATGCGCCGGTCAATACTTTGTGGCTGTATCTGATTCTTGGGATGATTTTTGGCGTCGTTGGCCCGCTTTTTAACACCCTGATTTTACGGGCTCAGGATATGTTTCAGCGCATCCATGGCGGAAATACCACGAAATGGGTGCTGGTGGGGGGCCTGCTTGGTGGCGTGTGCGGGATCCTCGGTTTTATCGAACCGAATGCGGCGGGCGGCGGTTTCGGTCTGATTCCCATTGCCGCGGCGGGGAATTTCAGCGTAGGCCTGCTGCTGTTTATGTTTATTTCACGCGTCATCACCACGGTATTGTGCTTCTCCTCTGGTGCCCCGGGCGGCATTTTCGCCCCGATGCTGGCGCTGGGGACGCTGCTGGGTACGGCGTTCGGGATGGCGGCGGCGGCAGGCTTCCCGGCCTACCATCTGGATGCGGGAACGTTTGCGGTGGCGGGAATGGGGGCGCTGCTGGCGGCCTCCCTGCGTGCGCCGCTGACCGGGATCGTGCTGGTGCTGGAAATGACCGACAATTACCAGCTCATTTTGCCAATGATCATTACCTGCCTCGGCGCGACACTATTAGCCCAATTCCTGGGTGGAAAACCGCTATACTCCACCATTCTTGCCCGTACCCTGGCGAAACAGGAAGCTGAACAGGCCCTGAAGCAGAATACTTGAATGAATTACCAGGGTATTAGATAATGACAAAAAGAATTGGGTGATTTTTACCCAATAGCAGTCGCAGTATTCATGGGAGCATAAGATGAGTGATGACGTAGCGTTGCCGCTGGAATTTACCGAAGCAGCAGCGAAAAAAGTGAAAACCCTGATTGCCGACGAGGACAATCCGGATCTGAAACTGCGTGTTTATATTACCGGCGGCGGCTGTAGTGGCTTCCAGTATGGTTTTACCTTTGACGACCAGGTTAACGATGGTGATATGACTATCGAGAAACAGGGCGTCGCGCTGGTGGTTGATCCGATGAGCCTGCAATATCTGGTGGGCGGTTCAGTGGACTACACTGAAGGTCTGGAAGGTTCGCGCTTTGTGGTGACTAACCCGAATGCGACCAGCACCTGCGGGTGTGGTTCTTCATTCAGTATTTAACCTGAATGCAAATTGTAGGCCCGGTAAGCGAAGCGCCACCGGGCTTATAAACGACACCTATCTTGAATTTTCATCCAGTGCAAACGTCGGCAGCTTCAGGTGCCAGCGTATCGCCGCTAAACGGATCACCAGCGTTACCACCATCCCCAGCATCGCCGCGTTTTCCAGTGGGACAGCAAAGGTGTAATATGCCGTGGCGTGAACAATCCCCCCGATGATACAGGCCGTCGCGTAGATTTCCGTTCGCAGGATCATCGGGACTTCTCGCGCCAGAATGTCGCGAATAATCCCTCCGCCCACGCCGGTCAACACGCCCATACAGATCGCCACCAGCGGGCCAGTCCCGGCAATAAAGGCTTTATTCACGCCTATTCCCACAAAGACCGCCAGACCGACGGCATCCAGCACCGGCAATATCCATTTTGGTAGTCTGCGAGGCTGACGAACCAGCACGATGGTTAACAGGCAGGTGACCATCGCCACCACCAGATCCGTTGGATCTTTTACCCAGAATACCGGGCCGTTTGCCAGCGCCATATCGCGAATCGTTCCGCCGCCTACCGCCGTAACGACGCCGAGCACCAGTACGCCAAAAGGATCCATGCGTAGTTTTCCGGCAAGCAAAACGCCGGAGATAGCAAAAACGGCTGTGCCAAGAATATCCAGCCAATACACGAGCATCGTTAAATCCTCGAATAGGGTATTTATCTGTTTGAGTGACTCTCTGCCAGTTCGGCGCAGAGTTGTTTTGCGGCGAGGATAATACGCGGGCTGGCGCGTTCAAACCAGTCGCTGTTGAGTGCGATGACCGGAATTTTAAGCTGCCGATGCCAGAATTGTTCTATTTTAGGAATCTCGCTCGCATTTCCGACCACCACAATGGCCTGCGGTTGTCGCGCCAAAACCTGCTCACGACTGACCTGCGGCCAGGGGACCCGGCTTTCAGCAAAGATATTTTCACCTCCACAGATCTCAAGCACCTGGTTCTGGATCGAGCCTTTCCCGGTAGTGAACAGCGGCTGGCTGCCAAATTGCAGAAAAACGCGTTGTTTCGGTTGCGTGCCGTATCGGGTTTTTAGCGCAGCATAGTCGTTGAGCATCTGCTGTGCAGCGTGCTCGGCGCGTTGGGGGGTAGGGCTGAAGGGCGCGAGGTCACGGAGGGTTTGCGCCACCTGTTCGATGCTCACCGCATCTACCCATTTTACCGTTATTCCCAGCGAAGAGAGCTGGTTCACCTGTCGTTCGGCATTACCACCGCGCCAGGCAAGAACCAGATCGGGCTTCAGCGCCACGATGCGTTCCAGGTTCATTCCCTGCCAGGTGGCAACCTGTTCGATTTGGGCGGCCTGCGGTGGATAATCGGAAAAGCTGCTCACCGCAACGGGCGTAATCCCGGCGGCAAACGCCAGTTCCGTATTGGCAGGGGAGAGTGTGATCACCCGCGGCGCGGCGATGAGCCAGGCCGGGGCGAGCAGAAGCAGGGCGACCAGCGCCCTGAATGACACCTTACCCACGCGCCAGTTTCTGCACCAGGGTTTCCACCATCACGGTGGACTGTTTGGCCGCAACGGCCAGGAACTCGTCGAAGCTGATGTGGGACTGCTGGTCCGCCACGTCAGAGATCGCGCGAACGACCACGAACGGCACGCTGAAGTTATGGCACACGTGCGCAATGGCCGTGGCTTCCATCTCAACGGCCACAGCCTGCGGGAAGTTATGACGGATTTTCGCCAGACCAACAGAGCCGTTGATAAAGGCATCGCCGCTGACGATCAGGCCACGCACCGCATTGAGGTTCAGCTCGTTAATGCAGCTTTCAGCGGCGGCAATCAGCTTATCATCCGCTTTAAACCCGGCCGGGCAGCCCGGAAGCTGACCATATTCGTAGCCGAATGCGGTGACATCTGCATCGTGGTAACGCGCTTCGTCGGAAACCACGATATCGCCCACTTTCAGCGTCGGCGCCAGACCGCCCGCCGAACCTGTATTAATGATAACGTCAGGCTTGCAGCGCTCAAGCAGCAGGGTCGCGCCCAGTGCCGCTGCAACTTTACCGATGCCTGATTTCAGCAGAGCCACGTCAACGCCGTTCAGCTGGCCGGTGTAGATCTCACAGCCACCAAGGGAGAGGGTCTGACGGTTCTCAATTTTGTCACGCAGCAGCGTAACTTCTTCTTCCATTGCACCAATAATGCCGATTTTCATAGATTTACTCGCGATGTGCCTTGTTAAGATGCATAGTCTATCATGCGGTTAAGGGGAAACGCATTCTCACGCGGGGGAGCACATGGCACCAATCGATTTTCGCACCAAAATTAACTGGCACCGACGTTTCCGTTCGCCACAGGGCGATAAGAGCGAACATGAGATCCTGCGCATTTTTGAAAGCGATCGCGGACGCATCATCAATTCGCCCGCCATCCGCCGGTTACAGCAAAAAACCCAGGTGTTCCCGCTGGAGCGTAACGCCGCGGTGCGTACGCGGTTAACGCACTCCATGGAAGTGCAGCAGGTGGGGCGCTACATTGCGAAAGAGATCCTCAGCCGTCTTAAAGAGCAACGTCTGCTGGAAACCTACGGGCTGGATGAACTGACCGGGCCGTTCGAAAGCATCGTTGAGATGGCCTGCCTGATGCACGATATCGGCAATCCTCCCTTTGGTCATTTCGGCGAGGCCGCCATCAATGACTGGTTTAAACAGCGGCTTTTTCCCTCTGACGCCATAAGCCAGCCGCTCAGCGATGACCGCTGTGTGGTACGCGATTTACGCCTGCGTGAGGGCGAAGATAGCCTGAACGATCTGCGCCGCAAGGTGCGTCAGGATCTGTGTCATTTCGAAGGTAACGCGCAGGGGATCCGTCTGGTGCACTCCCTGATGCGCATGAATCTGACCTGGGCGCAGGTGGGCTGTATTCTTAAATACACGCGTCCCGCGTGGTGGATGGGGGAAACGCCTGCCACCCATAGCTACCTGATGAAAAAACCGGGCTATTACCTGTCGGAAGAAGCGTACATTGAACGGTTGCGTAAAGAACTTTCGCTAACGCCGAATGGCCGTTTTCCATTGACGTGGATTATGGAAGCGGCTGATGACATTTCTTATTGCGTGGCCGATCTGGAAGACGCAGTGGAAAAAAGAATATTCAGCGTCGAGGAGCTGTATCAGCATCTTCACGATGCCTGGGGAGAGCATGAAAAAGGTTCTCTGTTTGCACAGGTCGTCGAGAATGCCTGGGATAAATCGCGTTCAAATTCGCTGAGCCGCAGTACCGAAGATCAGTTCTTTATGTATTTGCGGGTCAATACGCTGAATAAACTGGTGCCGTATGCGGCCGCCCGTTTCATTGATAATTTGCCGATGATATTTAGCGGGGAATTTAATCACGCCCTGCTGGAAGATGAGAGCAGTTTTAGTCAGCTGCTTGAATTATATAAAAACGTGGCTGTTCGCCATGTTTTCAGCCACCCGGATGTCGAACAGCTGGAGCTGCAAGGATACCGGGTTATCAGCGGGTTGCTGGAAATTTATGGCCCGCTGCTCCAGCTGACGGTCGAAGAGTTTTGCGAGCTGGTCGAAAATGAACGTGTTCGCCGCCTGCCGATTGAATCTCGTCTCTATCAGAAGCTTTCAACCCGTCACCGGCTGGCATACATTGAGGCCGTCAGTAAAATAGATCGTCATTCTTCCCAATGGCCAGTCATGGAATATTATTATCGCTGTCGTCTTATCCAGGACTATATCAGCGGGATGACAGATTTGTATGCCTGGGATGAATACCGCAAGCTTATGGCCGTTGAATAAGCCATGAGTTTTGTAAAGACGACCAATAAATTTTTACTTTTTCCATAAACTTAATCCCGGAACTAAGCGGTATAAAACGAATCTGAGTTACACAGCAATTTTGCGTTATCTGGTAAATCGAGATTGAGAAACATGAAAAAAACCACATTAGCAATGAGTGCACTGGCTCTGAGTTTAGGTTTAGCGTTGTCCCCTCTGGCGACGGCGGCCGAGACAGCTTCCTCGGCAGCGACTGCACAGCAGATGCCAAGCCTGGCCCCGATGCTCGAAAAAGTGATGCCATCGGTGGTGAGTATTAACGTTGAGGGCAGCACAACCGTCAATACGCCGCGTATGCCGCGTAATTTCCAGCAGTTCTTCGGCGACAATTCGCCATTCTGCCAGGACGGTTCGCCATTCCAGAGCTCCCCGTTCTGTCAGGGCGGCGCAGGGGATGACGGTCAGGGCGGCGGCCAGCAGCAGAAATTCATGGCACTCGGCTCGGGCGTTATTATTGATGCAGCGAAAGGCTACGTGGTGACCAATAACCACGTGGTAGATAATGCTAACACCATTAAGGTTCAGATGAGCGATGGCCGTAAATTCGATGCCAAAGTGGTCGGTAAAGACCCGCGCTCCGATATCGCACTGATTCAAATTCAGGATCCGAAGAACCTGACGGCGATTAAGCTTGCCGACTCTGACGCGCTGCGCGTGGGTGACTACACTGTCGCCATCGGTAACCCGTTTGGTCTGGGCGAAACCGTGACCTCGGGTATCGTCTCCGCGCTGGGACGTAGCGGCCTGAATGCGGAAAACTATGAAAACTTCATCCAGACGGATGCGGCCATTAACCGCGGTAACTCCGGCGGTGCACTGGTTAACCTGAACGGTGAACTGATCGGTATCAACACCGCTATCCTGGCACCGGACGGTGGCAACATCGGTATCGGCTTTGCTATCCCGAGCAACATGGTGAAAAACCTGACTGCGCAGATGGTGCAATATGGACAGGTGAAACGCGGTGAGCTGGGTATCATGGGGACCGAGCTGAACTCCGAGCTGGCGAAAGCGATGAAAGTGGACGCTCAGCGCGGCGCATTCGTGAGCCAGGTCATGCCGAACTCTTCAGCGGCGAAAGCCGGCATTAAAGCGGGTGACGTGATCACCTCTCTGAACGGTAAACCGATCAGCAGCTTTGCCGCCCTGCGTGCGGAAGTGGGTTCTATGCCAATCGGCAGTAAAGTGACCCTCGGCCTGCTGCGTGAAGGTAAGCCAGTTAACGTGAGCCTGGAACTGCAACAGAGCAGTCAGAATCAGGTGGATTCCAGCACCATCTTCAGCGGTATTGAAGGTGCTGAGATGAGCAACAAAGGGGCAGATAAAGGCGTGGTGGTGAACAACGTGAAAGCGAACTCACCTGCTGCCCGTATCGGCCTGAAAAAAGGTGATGTGATCATGGGCGCTAACCAGCAGCCGGTGAAAAACATCGCTGAACTGCGCAAAATTCTCGACAGCAAGCCGTCCGTGCTGGCACTGAATATTCAGCGTGGTGATACCTCTATTTATCTCCTGATGCAGTAATCTTCTTAAGCCCCTGTTCGCAGGGGCTTTCTCTTTTCTGTGACCTTTCCCACAACTCCATACATCTCTCTCTGCCTTTGGGCATCTGCACAATGCAGCCTTAGCTGAACTTCCCTATGCTTGAGCTCTGCTCACGGGAGGGTTATATGGCTGGCTGGCATCTTGATACCAAAATGGCGCAGGATATCGTGGCGCGCACCATGCGAATCATCGATACCAATATCAACGTAATGGACGCCCGAGGGCGCATTATCGGCAGCGGCGATCGTGAGCGTATTGGTGAATTGCACGAAGGGGCGTTGCTGGTGCTCTCTCAGGGGCGCGTGGTCGACATTGATGACGCCGTGGCGAAACATCTGCACGGGGTCCGTCAGGGGATCAACCTGCCGCTGCGTCTGGAAGGAGAGATTGTTGGCGTTATCGGTCTGACCGGCGATCCTGAATCGCTGCGTAAATACGGCGAGCTGGTCTGCATGACGGCGGAGATGATGCTGGAGCAGTCGCGTCTGATGCACCTGCTCGCCCAGGACAGCCGCCTGCGTGAAGAGCTGGTGATGAATTTGATCCAGGCGGAGGAGCACACGCCTGCCCTGAGCGAGTGGGCGCAGCGTCTGGGTATCGACCTGAATCAGCCGCGCGTGGTCGCCGTTATTGAGGTGGATAGCGGCCAGCTTGGCGTGGACAGCGCCATGGTGGAGCTACAGCAGCTGCAAAATATGCTGGCGACGCCGGAGCGTAACAACCTGGTGGCAATCGTCTCTTTGACGGAAATGGTGGTGCTCAAGCCTGCGCTTAATCAGTTTGGCCGCTGGGACGCGGAAGATCATCGTCGCCGCGTTGAGCTGCTCATCGAGCGCATGAAGGAGAACGGACAGCTCCGTTTTCGCGTCGCGCTGGGAAATTACTTTACCGGGCCGGGAAGTATCGCCCGTTCATGGCGAACGGCGCGCACCACCATGATGGTGGGTAAACAGCGCATGCCGGAGAGCCGCAGTTATTTCTATCAGGATCTGATGCTGCCGGTCCTGCTCGACAGTTTGCGCGGTGGCTGGCAGGCCAACGAGCTGGCGCGCCCGCTTGTGCGTCTGAAAGCGATGGACAACAACGGGCTGCTGCGCCGCACGTTGCAGGCGTGGTTCCGGCATAACGTGCAGCCGCTGGCAACGTCAAAAGCGCTGTTTATTCACCGTAATACGCTGGAGTATAGGTTAAACCGGATCTCGGAACTGACGGGGCTGGATTTAGGGAATTTTGACGACCGGCTACTGCTGTATGTGGCGTTGCAGCTGGATGAACAAAGATGATGCTGTTTGCCGGGTGGCGGCTTCGCCTTACCCGGCCTACATGCGTTCGTAGGCCCGGTAAGCGAAGCGCCACCGGGCAATAAAACGGCTCATTTGTTACGCGTCAATTTCTCAAGATCAGCTTCAATTTCGCTGATCTTATGGGTAACAACACTTTCCAGGTGACGCAGGTCGTCAAGGATCTTACGTTTCAGATCGACTTCGCTGCGATCGCGCTGGCAGATTTGATCGAGTTCGTCGATAACGTAGCGCAGGTTAGGGCTGATTTCCTGTACTTCTTTATATCCCTGACCGATACCGTCAGCGACAACGGTCTTACGCTGGCGTGGGTATTTAAATTTCACGCTTTTGGCGAAGAACTCTCCTTTGTCCTTGTGAAAATAGATTTTCAAAATATCGTTATTGGCTTCCTGGCGGAGACTATAACGATCAATTTCATCAGGATTGGTAATGCCCAGACTTTTCAGATTATCGTACATAGCGGTACCCTTGATCTCAACATAACCTATGAATAATTAACGAAAAAATCTATTTTCGCCACCTTCGGATATAAAAAAAGCGGGGTTGCCCCCGCTTTTTGTTATACCCGATTAATCGATGGTGCGCAGCAGTTCATTGATGCCCACTTTACCGCGCGTTTTCGCATCCACTTTTTTCACGATGACCGCGCAGTACAGGCTGTATTTGCCATCTTTAGACGGCAGGTTGCCGGAAACCACAACGGAACCGGCTGGAACGCGGCCGTAGTGAATTTCACCGGTTTCGCGATCGTAAATACGGGTGCTCTGGCCAATGTACACGCCCATGGAGATCACAGAACCTTCTTCGACGATCACGCCTTCAACCACTTCGGAACGTGCGCCGATGAAGCAGTTGTCTTCGATGATGGTTGGGTTAGCCTGAAGTGGCTCCAGAACGCCACCAATGCCGACGCCGCCGGACAGGTGAACATTTTTACCGATCTGCGCGCAGGAGCCGACGGTAGCCCAGGTGTCCACCATGGTGCCTTCGTCAACGTAGGCGCCGATGTTCACGTAGGATGGCATCAGCACGGTGTTGCGTGCGATGAATGCCCCCTGACGAACGGCTGCCGGTGGTACTACGCGGAAGCCCTCTTTCTGGAAGCGCGCTTCGTCGTAATCCGCAAATTTCATTGGCACTTTATCGAAGTAGCGGCTTTCTGCTCCGTCGATAACCTGGTTATCGTTGATACGGAAAGAGAGCAGCACAGCTTTCTTCAGCCATTGATGAGTAACCCACTGACCGTCGATTTTTTCTGCCACGCGCAGCGCGCCGGAATCCAGCAGGGAAATAACCTGGTTTACCGCTTCACGGGTCACGGTATCCACATTTGCCGGAGTGATGTCGGCGCGACGCTCAAAAGCGGACTCAATAACGTTCTGTAACTGCTGCATTGTTTACTCTTTCCATTTCACTAAAAAACACGTCACCCTTTATCGTTTGGATTGAGGGCTGCTGTCAACCGTTGTTGCACTTCAAGTTGCAGGTCATTATTAAGGGCACGCCGGTCGGCCGTCGCGATTATAAATAAATCTTCTACTCGTTCGCCAATGGTTGTAATTCGGGCGCCGTGAAGCGAAATTCCCAGATCGGCAAAAACCTGGCCGACGCGGGCGAGCAGCCCTGGCTGGTCGAGCGCAATCAGCTCAAGGAACGATTTACGGTCGGTATGGGTCGGCAGGAAATTGACCTCGGTATCGACGGTAAAGTGGCGCAGTTTTGCTGGCTGACGTCGCGGCTGCGGAGGTTGCCAGCTGCGCTGCGTAATCGCCTGCTCGAGGCCAAAGCGTATCCCCTCATGCCTGTCCGACGACAGCAGACTGCCATCCGGCTCCAGTACAATAAAGGTGTCCATCGCCATGCCGTCGCGGGTGGTAAAAATCTGCGCGTCGTGAACGCTCAGGTTACGCCTGTCCAGTTCGGCGCAGACCGCCGCAAACAAATAAGGCCGGTCCGGGCTCCAGATAAAGATCTCCGTTCCGCCACGCGTGGCCTGCGGGCTGAGCAGAATCATTGGTTTCGTCAGGTCGTGCTTCAGCAGATGCCGGGCGTGCCAGGCAAGCTGGTTTGGGCTGTGGCGCACAAAGTAGTTGGCGCGACAGCGCGCCCAAATCTGATGTAGTGCCTCTTCGTTAATGTTATCCATGCGCAACAGGGCAAGCGCCTGCAACTGGTGGTGGCGCACGCGCTCGCGCATATCCGGGGTGTTCTGCATCCCGCGACGCAGCTGTTTTTCGGTGGCGAAGTACAGTTCGCGCAGCAGGCTCTGCTTCCAGCTGTTCCACAGGGTTTCGTTGGTAGCGCAGATATCGGCTACCGTCAGGCAGACCAGGTAGCGCAGGCGGTTCTCCGTTTGCACTTCCTCGGCGAACTGCTTGATCACTTCCGGATCCTGAATATCACGACGCTGAGCGGTAACCGACATCAGCAGATGATGGCGAACCAGCCAGGCAATAAGCTGCGTCTCACGTGAGTTCAGGCCGTGCAGCTCGGCAAATTTCAGCACGTCCTGGGCACCGAGTACGGAGTGGTCGCCGCCGCGACCTTTGGCAATATCATGGAACAGGGCGGCGATCAGGATCAGTTCCGGGTGAGAGAGGCGTGGCCACAAATCAACGCACAGCGGATGGCGGGAGCGCGTCTCTTCTCTGGCAAAACTTTCCAGCTTCAGCATGACGCGGATCGTGTGCTCATCCACCGTATAGGCGTGAAACAGGTCGAACTGCATCTGCCCGACAATATGCGACCACTGTGGCATATAGGCCCACAATACACTGTGTCGGTGCATCGGCAGCAGACCGCGGCTGACGGCGCCCGGATGACGAAGCATGCTCAGGAATAGCGAGCGCGCCTCCGGGATGTAACACAGCGGCTGCTTCAGATGACGCCGCGCATGGCGTAAATGGCGAAGGGTGGTGGAGTAGATCCCGGTGATCGTGCTGTTGCGCACCATGGTATAGAACATTCGCAGGATCGCTTCCGGTTCGCGGATGAACAGCGTTTCGTCGCGAAGATCGATCAGCGTGCCGCGCAGCTGAAATTCGTCATCAATCGGACGCGGTTTTTCGTCTGCCGTCAGCGCGAGGATCGCCTCATCGAACAGCTGTAGCAGCATCTGGTTCAGCTCAGAGACGCGGCGAGTGACGCGGAAGAAATCCTTCATCATTTGCTCGACCGGCTCGTTGCCCTCGCCCTGGTAATTCAGGCGCTGCGCCACACTAAGCTGCCGGTCAAACAGCAGGCGGTTATCGTAGCGGGTGACCTCCAGGTGCAGCGCAAAACGGATGCGCCAGAGCAGATGCAGGCACTCGTTGAGTTCGTTACGTTCGGCTTCGGTCAGAAAACCAAAACCGACCATTTCGTCCAGCGAGGTGGCCCCAAAATGGCGACGGGCGACCCATTGCAGCGTGTGGATATCGCGCAGGCCACCGGGGCTGCTTTTAATATCCGGTTCGAGATTATAGCTGGTGCCGTGATAGCGCTGGTGGCGCTGGTTTTGTTCTTCGACTTTCGCGGCGAAGAATTTTTCTGAAGGCCAGAAGCCGTCGCTAAAGATGTGCTTTTGCAGTTCGAGGAACAGCGCCACGTCGCCAATCAGCAGGCGGGTTTCAATTAAATTGGTGGCGACGGTCAGGTCAGATAACCCTTCCAGCAGACACTCTTCCAGCGTGCGCACGCTGTGACCCACTTCCAGCTTCACGTCCCAGAGCAGGGTCAACAGCTCACCGATTTTCTGCGCCCGATCGTCCGGCAGTTTTTTACGGCTTAAGATTAGCAGGTCGATATCAGAGAGCGGATGCAGTTCACCCCGGCCATATCCGCCGACAGCAACCAGCGCGACGTCGCTCACCTGCCCGAAACCGTAGTCGATCCACAGACGTTGCAGGAGCTGGTCGATAAATTCGGTGCGCGCTTCAATGAGCTGTTCGGCTGAGACGCCTGCATCAAATGCGCTACCCAGCCAGCGATGGAAAACCGCCATATGGGATTTGATATGCGCGCAGGTCAGCTCATGCGGTGGCCAGACGCCCGGGTTATCAGGCTGGTCGGGGAGGGTGGGAAGTGCTGTGTTAGCATACTGTTCGGGTAAGAGATTACTCATCGTGCGCCACCCATAAGAAAAAGCTATCGCCATTAAAAAAGCCGGCATTCGCCGGCTTCTTATCACTCAATGTTCGTCAGTATCGCCGGGATGGTGTCATCCTTGCGCAACGTCATAATTTCGCAGCCGTTGTCTGTAACCACAATAGTATGCTCGTACTGGGCAGACAAGCTTCTGTCTTTGGTTTTTACCGTCCAGCCATCTTTCATGGTACGGATGCGGTAATCGCCCGCGTTGACCATTGGCTCAATAGTGAAGGTCATGCCCTTTTGCAGCACTACGCCACCGTCGTCTGCATCATAGTGCAGAACTTGCGGTTCTTCATGGAACACACGACCAATACCGTGACCGCAATATTCACGCACCACGGAGAAACCTTCCGCTTCCACAAACTTCTGGATTGCGGCGCCAATGGTGCGCAGGCGGATGCCTGGCTTCACCATTTTCAGCGCCAGGTAGAGGCTGTCCTGGGTGACTTTACACAGGCGCTCGCCCAGAATCGTTGGCTTGCCAACGATGAACATCTTAGAGGTGTCACCGTGGTAGTCGTCTTTAATGACGGTCACGTCGATGTTGACGATATCGCCATCTTTCAGCAGCTTCTCGTCATCCGGAATGCCGTGGCAAACCACTTCATTAATAGAGATGCAGACGGATTTTGGAAAACCGTGATAGCCAAGGCAGGCGGAGACCGCGTGCTGCTCGTTGACGATATAGTCGTTACAGATGCGATCCAGTTCGCCGGTGCTGACGCCCGGTTTCACAAACGGTTCGATCATTTCCAGCACGTCAGCGGCCAGACGACCGGCGACGCGCATCTTTTCAATTTCTTCAGGTGTCTTAATAGAGATAGCCATGTAATCTGTCCATCGGTGTCGATTTTTTCGACAATACTAGTGTAAGTGTTGTCAATGGTATCAGTCAGGCGCACCCCGTGCCAAATTGAGAATCATTAACAGCACACTCCGCCAACAATTATTGGTTTCTGGCCGTGTTTTGTGATATAAAGCGCGCCGGACTTCCGATCCATCTCAGATACACAGGCTGGACGGGAGCGACAAATCTCACTTTGTGTAACAACACACACGTATCGGCACATATTCCGGGGTGCCCTTCGGGGTCGGTAATATGGGATACGTGGAGGCATAACCCCAATTTAATCTATAGAGGTTTTAAACATGGCAACTGTTTCCATGCGCGACATGCTCAAGGCTGGTGTTCACTTCGGTCACCAGACCCGTTACTGGAACCCGAAAATGAAGCCTTTCATCTTCGGCGCACGTAACAAAGTTCACATCATCAACCTTGAGAAGACTGTACCAATGTTCAACGAAGCCCTGGCTGAGCTGAGCAAGATCTCTTCCCGTAAAGGTAAGATTCTGTTCGTTGGTACTAAGCGCGCTGCAAGCGAAGCTGTGAAAGATGCTGCTAACAGCTGCGACCAGTTCTTCGTGAACCATCGCTGGTTGGGCGGCATGCTGACCAACTGGAAAACTGTTCGTCAGTCCATCAAGCGCCTGAAAGATCTGGAAACCCAGTCTCAGGACGGTACTTTCGATAAGCTGACTAAAAAAGAAGCGCTGATGCGCACTCGTGAACTGGACAAGCTGGAAAACAGCCTGGGCGGTATCAAAGATATGGGCGGCCTGCCAGACGCGCTGTTCGTAATCGATGCAGACCACGAGCACATCGCAATCAAAGAAGCTAACAACCTGGGTATCCCGGTATTCGCTATCGTTGATACCAACTCCGATCCGGACGGTGTTGACTTCGTTATCCCGGGTAACGACGACGCAATCCGTGCTGTTAGCCTGTACCTGAGCGCTGTAGCTGCTACCGTTCGTGAAGGCCGTTCCCAGGATCTGGCTTCTCAGGCGGAAGAAAGCTTCGTAGAAGCTGAATAATAAGGTTTTACCCCTTATTAGTACCGTGTATGAATAGGGGCCCATTATCGGCCCCTTTTTTCAATTTATACTGTTTGGCTCCCGGCCGGGCAGTTCACATCTCCCGAGGATTTAAGAATGGCTGAAATTACCGCATCCCTGGTAAAAGAGCTGCGTGAGCGTACTGGCGCAGGCATGATGGATTGCAAAAAAGCGCTGACCGAAGCGAACGGCGACATCGAGCTGGCAATCGAAAACATGCGTAAATCCGGTGCGATCAAAGCAGCTAAGAAAGCAGGCAACGTTGCTGCTGACGGCGTGATCATCACCAAAATCGACGGCAACTACGGCATCATTCTGGAAGTTAACTGCCAGACTGACTTCGTTGCTAAAGATGCTGGTTTCCAGGCATTTGCTAACAAAGTTCTGGACGCAGCGGTTGCAGGCAAAATCACTGACGTTGAAGTGCTGAAAGCACAGTTCGAAGAAGAGCGTGTTGCGCTGGTTGCTAAAATCGGTGAGAACATCAACATCCGTCGCGTTTCTTCCCTGGAAGGCGATGTTCTGGGCTCTTACCAGCACGGCGCGCGTATCGGTGTTCTGGTTGCGGCTAAAGGCGCTGACGAAGAGCTGGTTAAACAGCTGGCAATGCACATCGCTGCAAGCAAACCAGAATTCGTTAAGCCAGAAGACGTGTCTGCTGAAGTGGTAGAGAAAGAGTACCAGGTTCAGCTGGACATCGCGATGCAGTCCGGTAAGCCGAAAGAAATCGCAGAGAAAATGGTTGAAGGCCGCATGAAGAAATTCACCGGCGAAGTTTCTCTGACTGGCCAGCCTTTCGTAATGGATCCAAGCAAGTCTGTTGCTCAGCTGCTGAAAGAGCACAACGCTGACGTGACTGGCTTCATCCGCTTCGAAGTGGGCGAAGGCATCGAGAAAGTTGAGACTGACTTCGCAGCAGAAGTTGCTGCCATGTCCAAGCAGTCTTAATGATTGAAAAGGAGCCGCCTGAGGGCGGCTTCTTTTTGTCACCCGTCTCACGAAATCAGACAGGCTCCAGTATCGCTGTGCTGATTTGCGACATATCATGTCGCCAGAATTAACCCCATCTTAATCGTTGACAGTCTCAGGAAAGAAACATGGCTACCAATGCAAAACCCGTGTACAAACGCATTCTGCTTAAGCTGAGTGGCGAAGCGCTGCAAGGATCGGAAGGCTTCGGTATTGACGCAAGCATCCTTGATCGCATGGCACAGGAAATCAAAGAACTGGTCGAACTGGGTATTCAGGTTGGCGTGGTCATTGGCGGTGGCAACCTTTTCCGTGGTGCTGGTCTGGCGAAAGCGGGGATGAACCGCGTAGTGGGCGACCACATGGGGATGCTGGCAACCGTGATGAATGGCCTGGCGATGCGTGATGCGCTTCATCGCGCCTATGTGAACGCTCGCCTGATGTCCGCTATTCCTTTGAATGGCGTATGCGATAACTACAGCTGGGCAGAGGCTATCAGCCTGCTGCGCAACAACCGCGTGGTGATCCTCTCCGCCGGTACGGGTAACCCGTTCTTTACCACCGATTCCGCAGCCTGCCTGCGCGGTATCGAAATCGAAGCCGATGTGGTGCTGAAAGCGACCAAAGTAGATGGCGTGTTTACTGCCGACCCGGCAAAAGATCCTTCAGCGACCATGTACGATCAGCTGAGCTACAGCGAAGTGCTGGATAAAGAGCTGAAAGTGATGGATCTTGCCGCCTTCACGCTAGCTCGCGACCATAAACTGCCGATCCGTGTTTTCAACATGAACAAGCCTGGCGCGCTGCGTCGCGTCGTGATGGGCGAAAAAGAAGGCACTTTGATCACGGAATAATTTCCGTCGGCGATAAATACAGGTAAGATTCCGCTTTACTTTGTAGTGGTATCTTACCTGGACGCGCCTTTGGCGCTGTCATGAATTAAACGCGACTATACTTAGCACACCTGTAGCGCTGTGCTGGCGGATAGTCTGCCTGAGACAAGTTTTCAAGGATTCGTATCGTGATTAACGACATCAGAAAAGATGCTGAAGTACGCATGGACAAATGCGTAGAAGCGTTCAAAAACCAAATCAGCAAAATCCGTACTGGCCGTGCTTCCCCAAGCCTGCTGGATGGCATCATCGTAGAATACTACGGTACGCCTACGCCACTGCGTCAGCTGGCGAGCGTGACGGTAGAAGATACCCGTACCCTGAAAATCAACGTGTTCGATCGCTCAATGAGCCCGGCCGTTGAAAAAGCGATCATGGCATCTGACCTGGGTCTGAACCCAAGCTCAGCGGGCGCGGATATTCGCGTTCCACTGCCTCCGCTGACGGAAGAGCGTCGTAAAGATCTGATCAAAGTCGTTCGCGGTGAAGCAGAGCAGGGTCGCGTTTCCGTGCGTAACGTGCGTCGCGATGCGAACGATAAAGTGAAAGCCCTGCTGAAAGAAAAAGAGATCAGCGAAGACGACGATCGTCGTTCTCAGGACGACATTCAGAAAATGACCGACGCGGCGATCAAGAAAATTGATGCGGCGCTGGCAGAAAAAGAAGCGGAACTGATGCAGTTCTGATTTTCGCTATACACTGATAAACGCCGTTCAGAAGGACATTGAGTCTTGCTGGCGGCGTTTTGCTTTTATCTGGTCTAACTTTTGGGCATCTCATGAAGCATCTCACTCTCCTCGGCTCGACCGGCTCTATCGGTTGCAGCACTCTCGACGTCGTACGTCATAATCCCGACAGCTACACCGTGACCGCACTTGTGGCCGGAAAAAACGTGCAGCGAATGGTCGAACAGTGCATGGAGTTTACCCCTCGTTTTGCGGTGATGGATGATGAAGAGAGCGCCCGCCAGGTGAAAGCGCTGTTGCAGGAGAAGGGCTGTCGTACCGAAGTGCTCAGCGGGCAACAGGCGGCTTGCGATATGGCCTCGCTTGATGAAGTTGATCAGGTAATGGCGGCAATCGTCGGGGCGGCGGGTCTTCTGCCGACGCTTGCCGCTATTGATGCGGGAAAAGATGTTCTGCTTGCAAATAAAGAGTCGCTGGTCACCTGCGGACGCCTTTTTATGGAGGCGGTAAAACAGCGTGGGGCGCGTCTTTTGCCGGTCGATAGCGAGCACAACGCGATTTTTCAGAGTTTACCCCAACCTTTTCAACAAAACCTGGGGTACGCTGACCTGGAGCAGAATGGCGTTGTGTCGATTCTGCTTACCGGGTCTGGTGGCCCGTTCCGTGAAACGCCACTGTCTGAATTGAGCGCAATGACGCCGGATCAGGCGTGTCGTCATCCGAATTGGTCAATGGGGCGTAAGATCTCCGTCGATTCGGCCACCATGATGAATAAAGGTCTGGAATACATTGAAGCTCGCTGGCTGTTCAATGCGTCGGCGAAACAGATGGAAGTGCTGATCCACCCGCAGTCGGTGATTCACTCTATGGTGCGCTATCAGGACGGCAGCGTGCTGGCCCAGTTGGGCGAGCCGGATATGCGTACGCCTATTGCTCATACGATGGCGTGGCCAAACCGCGTAAAATCGGGCGTTAAGCCTCTCGATTTTTGCAAGCTGAGTTCACTGACGTTTAGCGAGCCTGATTACGACCGTTATCCCTGCCTGAAACTGGCGATGACGGCCTTCGATCAGGGGCAGGCGGCGACAACGGCGCTTAATGCCGCCAATGAAGTGACCGTTGAAGCATTCCTGAATCAGCAGATCCGCTTTACTGATATCGCCGCGTTGAATTTATCCGTGCTGGAGATGATGGATTTGCGTGAGCCGCAGAGTGTGGAAGAGGTGCTGGCCGTGGATGAACAGGCACGTATTGTTGCGCGTAAACAGGTGACACGTCTCGCAAGCTGGTGATAAAGCAAGCACTAGTCGTCGTGCTATTTGTTAGCGTTGGGCTTCAGTGATATAGTCTGCGCCACCTGATCGCAGGTATTTGGCTTTAAGTGGTCAGGTAAGCCGTGGTATGACACGGCTTTTTTATGTATAGGCTTCAGTATTCCTGTGTACCGTTAAATCCTTTCAGGGACTAAAAACGCGTTATGTTGTCTGCGAATCAACCAATAAGCGAAAACTTGCCAGCACATGGCTGTCGCCATGTTGCAATCATCATGGATGGCAATGGCCGCTGGGCGAAAAGACAAGGGAAGATACGAGCCTTTGGGCATAAAGCCGGGGCGAAATCTGTTCGCCGCGCCGTTTCTTTTGCCGCCAATAACGGCATTGATGCGTTAACGCTCTATGCTTTTAGCAGTGAAAACTGGAATCGACCTGCGCAAGAAGTGACTGCGTTGATGGAACTGTTTGTGTGGGCGCTCGATAGTGAAGTAAAAAGCCTGCACCGCCACAACGTCCGCTTGCGTATTATTGGCGAAACCAGTCGTTTTAACTCACGTTTGCAGGAACGGATTCGCAAAGCTGAAGCGCTGACGGAAAATAATACCGGCCTGACGCTCAATATCGCGGCGAATTACGGCGGACGCTGGGATATTATCCAGGGGGTTCGGCATTTGGCTGAGCAGGTTCAGGAAGGGCTGTTAAGACCCGACCAGATTGATGAAGAGGCGCTGAGTCAGCAAATCTGCATGAATGAACTGGCTCCCGTGGATTTGGTTATAAGGACAGGGGGGGAGCATCGCATAAGTAACTTTTTGCTGTGGCAAATTGCCTACGCTGAACTTTACTTTACGGATGTTCTTTGGCCAGATTTTGATGAACAAGACTTTGAAGGTGCGCTGCATGCCTTTGCCAATCGAGAGCGTCGTTTCGGCGGCACCGAGCCTGGTGGCGATAACGCCTGATGGGGGTAGCTTTTGCTGAAGTATCGCCTGATTTCCGCTTTTGTATTAATACCCGTCGTTATCGCAGCGCTGTTTTTACTGCCTCCGGTGGGATTCGCTATTGTTACGCTGGTGGTGTGTATGCTCGCCGCGTGGGAATGGGGGCAGCTTAGCGGCTTTACCTCGCGCACTCAGCGGGTATGGCTGGCGGTACTCTGTGGTTTTTTACTGGCCCTGATGCTGTATACCTTGCCTGAATATCATCACGATGTTCACCAGCCGCTGGTTGCCGGATCCTTATGGATATCGCTGGCCTGGTGGATTGCTGCGCTTGTTTTAGTGCTTTTCTACCCGGGCTCTGCGGCGATCTGGCGTAACTCTAAAGTGTTGCGCCTTATTTTTGGTCTGCTCACGATTGTTCCGTTCTTCTGGGGTATGGTTGCGCTGCGCGCCTGGCACTATGACGAAAACCACTACAGCGGCGCAATATGGCTGCTTTATGTGATGATTCTCGTCTGGGGGGCTGACTCCGGAGCCTATATGTTTGGTAAACTGTTTGGCAAACATAAACTGGCGCCAAAGGTTTCTCCGGGCAAAACCTGGCAAGGCTTCATCGGCGGCCTGTTTACGGCAGCGATTATCTCCTGGGGCTATGGCGTCTGGGCGAATCTTGAGGTTGCCCCCTCCACGCTGCTGATATGTTCGATTTTCGCGGCGCTGGCATCGGTACTGGGTGATTTAACCGAGAGCATGTTTAAGCGTGAAGCAGGGATTAAGGACAGTGGTCACCTGATTCCAGGACATGGCGGAATACTGGATCGCATTGACAGCCTTACCGCGGCTGTTCCCGTATTTGCTTGCCTGCTTTTACTGGTGTTTGGGACGATATAACGGAAGGTTTTATGCTGAGCATTCTCTGGAATCTGGCGGCGTTCATTGTTGCATTGGGTGTACTGATTACCGTGCATGAATTTGGCCATTTCTGGGTTGCCCGGCGCTGTGGTGTGCGGGTAGAGCGATTCTCGATTGGCTTTGGCAAATCGCTCTGGAAGCGCACCGATAAGCATGGCACCGAGTTTGTCATTGCTCTGATCCCCCTGGGCGGCTATGTCAAAATGCTCGACGAACGCGTTGAGCCTGTCGCCCCGGAACTTCGACATAGCGCGTTCAACAATAAAACTGTTGGCCAACGTGCTGCCATCATCGCTGCCGGACCGGTAGCCAATTTCATCTTCGCTATCTTCGCCTACTGGCTGGTGTTTATTATCGGCGTGCCTGGCGTACGCCCGGTTGTGGGTGAAATCACCACGGGTTCCATTGCGGCAACGGCGCAAATTACACCGGGAATGGAACTTAAAGCGATTGATGGTATCGAAACCCCTGATTGGGATGCCGTGAGGTTACAACTGGTTGCAAAAATCGGTGATGAGCAGACAACCGTCAGCGTATCGCCTTTTGGTTCCGACCAGCGGCAGGAAAAAGTGCTGGATTTACGCCACTGGCGCTTTGAGCCAGACAAAGAGGATCCAGTCGCTACACTGGGGATTCGCCCGCGCAGCGCGCAGATCGAGCCGGTGTTAGCCGAAGTACAGTCTAATTCGGCAGCGAGTAAAGCAGGTTTACAAGCGGGTGACAGGATCGTTAAAGTCGATGGTCAGCCATTAACACAATGGATGACCTTTGTTACTCTGGTGCGCGATAATCCAGGCAAGCCGCTCGCGCTGGAAGTGGAAAGGCAGGGGAGTTCGCTCTCACTGACCCTCACCCCGGATACCAAATCGGGCGGCGGTAAGGCGGAAGGGTTTGCCGGCGTTGTGCCGAAAGTGATCCCACTGCCAGATGAGTACAAGACAATACGCCAGTATGGGCCGTTTAGCGCCATCGTTGAGGCCACGGATAAAACATGGCAGCTGATGAAGCTTACGGTCAACATGTTGGGGAAATTGATAACCGGTGATGTGAAACTGAACAACCTCAGTGGGCCAATTTCGATTGCTCAGGGGGCTGGGATGTCAGCGGAGTTCGGGGTGATTTACTATCTCATGTTCCTTGCGCTGATTAGCGTGAACCTGGGGATAATCAACCTGTTCCCGCTTCCCGTATTAGATGGGGGCCATCTGCTGTTTTTAGCGATTGAAAAGCTAAAAGGCGGACCGGTATCCGAGCGAGTTCAAGACTTTAGTTATCGCATTGGCTCGATTTTGCTGATGCTGTTAATGGGGCTTGCACTTTTCAATGATTTCTCTCGGTTGTAAGAGAGTTAGTTAGGAAGAACGCATAATAACGATGGCGATGAAAAAGTTGCTCATAGCGTCGCTGCTGTTTAGCAGCGCGACCGTATACGGTGCTGACGGGTTCGTAGTGAAAGATATTCATTTCGAAGGCCTTCAGCGTGTCGCCGTTGGTGCGGCCCTCCTCAGTATGCCTGTGCGCCCCGGCGATACGGTTAATGATGAAGATATCAGTAACACCATCCGTGCTCTGTTTGCCACTGGCAACTTTGAGGACGTCCGCGTCCTGCGCGATGGTGATACGCTGGTGGTTCAGGTAAAAGAACGTCCAACGATTGCCAGTATCACTTTCTCCGGCAACAAGTCGGTGAAAGATGACATGCTTAAGCAGAACCTTGAGGCATCGGGTGTTCGTGTGGGGGAATCTCTGGACCGCACAACCCTTGCAGACATTGAAAAAGGTCTGGAAGATTTCTATTACAGCGTCGGTAAATACAGCGCGAGCGTTAAAGCGGTTGTTACACCGCTGCCACGTAACCGTGTTGACCTGAAACTGGTCTTCCAGGAAGGTGTTTCTGCGAAGATCCAGCAGATCAACATCGTGGGTAACCACGCGTTCAGCACCGACGAATTGATCTCCAACTTCCAGCTGCGTGACGAAGTGCCGTGGTGGAACGTGGTAGGCGATCGTAAATACCAGAAACAGAAACTGGCGGGTGACCTTGAAACCCTGCGCAGCTACTATCTGGATCGCGGTTACGCCCGTTTCAACATCGATTCAACTCAGGTGAGTCTGACTCCGGACAAGAAAGGTATCTACATTACCGTTAACATCACAGAAGGCGATAAATACACGCTTTCAGGTGTTGAAGTCAGCGGCAACCTGGCAGGACATTCTGCTGAAATTGAATCTCTGACCAAAATTCAGCCGGGCGATCTGTATAGCGGATCTAAAGTCACCAAAATGGAAGACAGCATTAAGAAGCTGCTCGGCCGTTATGGTTATGCGTATCCGCGTGTGCAAACGCAGCCGGAAATTAACGACGCGGATAAGACTGTTAAGCTTCACGTTAACGTTGATGCGGGCAACCGTTTCTACGTGCGTAAAATCCGCTTCGAAGGTAACGATACCTCTAAAGACTCCGTTCTGCGCCGTGAAATGCGCCAGATGGAAGGGGCATGGCTGGGAAGCGATCTGGTCGACCAGGGTAAAGAGCGTCTGAACCGTCTGGGCTACTTCGAAACGGTTGATACCGATACTCAGCGTGTACCAGGTCGTCCGGATCAGGTGGATGTTGTTTATAAAGTTAAAGAACGTAATACCGGTAGTTTCAACTTCGGTATTGGTTACGGTACTGAAAGTGGCGTGAGCTTCCAGGTCGGCGTTCAGCAGGATAACTGGCTGGGTACGGGTTACTCTGTCGGTATCAACGGGACGAAAAACGACTACCAGACCTACTCTGAGTTCTCCGTTACCAACCCATACTTCACCGTGGACGGTGTAAGCCTGGGTGGTCGTATCTTCTATAACGACTTTAAAGCGGACGACGCGGACCTCTCCTCGTATACCAACAAGAGTTACGGTCTGGATGGTACACTCGGCTTCCCGGTTAACGAATACAACACCCTGCGTGCAGGTTTAGGGTACGTGCATAACGACCTGTCTAACATGCAACCGCAGGTGGCGATGTGGCGTTACCTGGACTCCATCGGTCAGTCTGCAAGTACGTCCAGCGATGACAACGGTTTCGCCGCGGATGACTTCACCTTCAACTACGGTTGGACCTACAACCGTCTTGACCGTGGCTACTTCCCGACGGAAGGTTCACGCGTTAACCTGAACGGTAAGGTGACGATCCCGGGATCGGATAACGAGTTCTACAAGGTCACGCTGGATACGGCGTCCTACTTCCCAATTGATGACGACCACAAGTGGGTCGTACTGGGTCGTACCCGCTGGGGCTATGGTGACGGTATCGGAAGCAAAGAGCTGCCGTTCTATGAGAACTTCTACGCCGGTGGTTCAAGCACCGTTCGTGGCTTCCAGTCCAATAACATTGGTCCGAAAGCGGTTTACTACGGCGGTAATGACGAAGATAACTGCGCAAGCCGCGATTCAAAACAAGTCTGTAGCTCTGATGATGCGGTAGGCGGTAACGCCATGGCCGTGGCGAGCCTCGAGTTCATCACGCCGACGCCGTTTATCAGTGATAAGTACGCGAACTCTGTCCGTACCTCCTTCTTTATGGATGCAGGTACGGTGTGGGATACCAACTGGGAGAATACCGCCCAGATGCGTGCAGCGGGCGTTCCGGACTACAGCGATCCGGGCAACATTCGCATGTCCGCAGGTATCGCATTACAATGGATGTCACCGCTGGGGCCGTTGGTCTTCTCCTACGCCCAGCCGTTCAAGAAATACGATGGAGACAAAGCGGAGCAGTTCCAGTTTAACATTGGTAAAACCTGGTAATAATCCGCTGCAATGGAATGCGTTGGCAGTGTAGCGCTGACAACCGGCGATCGGTAAAACGGTCGCCTTGCCACGCAAAGAACGGCACCCCTCGGGTGCCAATGGGATGGTAAGGAGTTAATTGTGAAAAAGTGGTTATTAGCTGCAGGTCTCGGTTTAGCGATGGCAACTTCTGCTCAGGCAGCGGACAAAATTGCAATCGTCAACATGGGTAATTTGTTCCAGCAGGTTGCACAGAAAACGGGCGTTTCTGCAACGCTGGAAAACGAATTCAAAGGCCGTGCGAGCGAACTGCAACGTATGGAAGGTGATCTTCAGTCCAAGATGCAGCGTTTACAGCGTGATGGTTCTACCATGAAAGCGAGCGAGCGCAGCAAACTAGAAAAAGATGTCATGTCTCAGCGCCAGACCTTCTCTCAGAAAGCGCAGGCTTTCGAGCAGGATCGTCAGCGTCGTTCTAACGAAGAGCGTGGCAAGCTGGTGACGCGTATTCAGTCTGCCGTTAAAGCAGTAGCAGCCGATCAGAGCATCGATCTGGTTGTTGATGCGAACGCCGTTGCATTCAACAGCAGCGATGTTAAAGACATCACCGCTGATGTTCTGAAACAGGTTAAATAAGTAATGCCTTCAATTCGACTGGCTGATTTAGCTCAGCAGTTGGATGCAGAATTACACGGTGATGGCGATATCGTCATCACCGCTGTTGCGTCCATGCAATCTGCTAAAGCAGGCACTATTACCTTCATGGTAAGCCCTAAGTACCGTGAACACCTGGCTCAGTGCCAGGCGTCTGCCGTTGTTCTGACGCAGGACGATCTTCCGTTTGCCACTAACGCTGCACTGGTAGTGAAAAATCCCTACCTGACCTATGCACGCATGGCCCAAATTCTTGATACCACGCCGCAGCCGGCGCAGAACATTGCAGCCAGCGCTGCGATTGATCCAACGGCTCAGCTGGGTAACAACGTGGCAGTCGGCGCAAACGCCGTTATCGAATCCGGCGTTGTGCTGGGTGATAACGTGGTGATTGGGCCAGGCTGCTTTGTTGGAAAAAATACGAAAATTGGCGCAGGGACTCGTCTTTGGGCCAATGTTTCTGTCTACCATGAGGTTGAGATTGGCGAGAATTGCCTCGTACAGTCCAGCACGGTGATTGGTTCTGATGGATTCGGTTACGCCAACGATCGGGGTAACTGGGTTAAGATCCCGCAGCTGGGTCGCGTGATTATCGGCGATCGCGTTGAGATCGGAGCTTGCACAACCATTGACCGTGGTGCACTTGACGACACCATTATTGGTAACGGTGTTATCATAGACAACCAGTGCCAGATTGCACATAACGTTGTGATTGGCGACAATACCGCAGTTGCGGGTGGTGTTATCATGGCAGGCAGCCTGAAAATAGGCCGTTACTGCATGATAGGCGGTGCCAGCGTGATCAATGGCCATATGGAAATATGCGACAAAGTCACGGTGACGGGGATGGGTATGGTGATGCGTCCCATCACTGAGCCCGGCGTTTATTCCTCCGGTATCCCGCTGCAACCGAACAAGGTATGGCGTAAAACAGCTGCACTGGTGATGAATATTGATGATATGAGCAAGCGACTCAAAGCGATTGAGCGCAAAATCGATCAACAAGACTAAGCGTTCATCCGTTTAACGCTAAATTTCCCGGCCTGTCGGCTTTGTTTATAAACCGGCAGGCCGTGTTATTATTGCTACTTAGTACATTTGACAGGAAGAGTATTTTGACTACTGACACTCATACTCTGCATATTGAAGAGATTTTAGAACTTCTGCCGCACCGCTACCCGTTTTTACTGGTAGACCGTGTGCTGGATTTTGAAGAAGGTCGTTTTCTGCGCGCAGTGAAAAATGTCTCCGTTAACGAGCCGTTCTTCCAGGGGCACTTCCCTGGTAAACCTATCTTCCCGGGTGTGTTGATCCTGGAAGCGATGGCACAGGCTACCGGTATTCTGGCGTTTAAAAGCGTAGGTAAACTGGAGCCGGGTGAACTCTATTACTTCGCGGGTATCGATGAAGCGCGCTTCAAGCGTCCGGTCGTGCCTGGTGATCAAATGATCATGGAAGTCACTTTTGAAAAAACGCGTCGCGGCCTGACTCGCTTCAAAGGCGTAGCTATGGTTGACGGCAAAGTTGTTTGCGAAGCGACAATGATGTGTGCGCGTAGCCGGGAGGCCTGATACGTGATTGATAAATCCGCCTTTATTCATCCTACCGCCATTGTGGAAACGGGTGCCATCATTGGCGCAAACGTCCACATTGGCCCGTTTTGTATTGTTGGACCCCATGTCGAAATTGGTGAGGGTACAGTACTGAAATCTCACGTTGTCGTGAATGGTCATACCACCATTGGCTGCAACAATGAGATCTATCAGTTCGCCTCCATCGGCGAAGTTAACCAGGATCTTAAGTATGCTGGCGAACCGACCCGCGTGGAAATCGGCGATCGTAACCGCATTCGCGAAAGCGTCACCATTCATCGTGGTACAACGCAAGGCGGTGGATTGACGAAGGTGGGCAGCGACAACCTGTTTATGGTTAATGCGCATATTGCGCACGACTGTACCGTGGGTAGCCGCTGTATTCTCGCCAACAACGCAACGCTGGCGGGGCACGTATCGGTCGATGATTTCGCAATTATTGGCGGCATGACCGCAGTCCATCAGTTCTGCATCATCGGTGCACACGTGATGGTCGGCGGGTGCTCCGGTGTGGCGCAGGACGTCCCACCGTTTGTGATTGCGCAGGGCAACCATGCCACGCCGTTTGGCGTGAACATTGAAGGCCTTAAGCGTCGTGGCTTTAGCCGCGAAGCGATTACCGCGATCCGCAACGCGTACAAATTGCTGTACCGTAGCGGTAAAACGCTGGAAGAGGCGAAGCCGGAAATTGCCGAGCTGGCGAATAAGCACCCTGAAGTGAAAACGTTCATGGAATTCTTTGAACGTTCAACCCGTGGTCTGATTCGTTAATGGTCGACAGTCGTCCGCTTACTATCGCCCTGGTCGCCGGAGAAACCTCCGGCGATATTCTTGGTGCAGGTCTTATCCGCGCGCTTAAAGCCCGTGTACCCAATGCCCGCTTTGTGGGCGTGGCTGGGCCGCTGATGCAGGCCGAAGGCTGTGAAGCCTGGTATGAAATGGAAGAGCTGGCTGTGATGGGCATCGTCGAGGTGCTGGGCCGCCTGCGTCGCCTGCTGCATATTCGCGCCGATCTTACCCGCCGCTTTACCGACCTCAAGCCCGATGTCTTTGTCGGCATTGATGCACCTGATTTCAATATTACCCTTGAAGGGAACCTGAAAAAGCAGGGGATCAAAACTATCCATTACGTCAGCCCGTCCGTGTGGGCGTGGCGACAGAAACGCGTTTTCAAAATCGGACGGTCGACCAATCTGGTGCTGGCTTTTCTGCCTTTCGAAAAAGCGTTTTACGACAGGTTTAATGTCCCGTGCCGTTTTATCGGTCATACCATGGCGGATGCCATGCCGCTGGACCCTGATAAAAATGCGGCGCGTGACGAACTGGGCATCCCACATGATGTGCACTGTCTGGCGCTGCTGCCAGGGAGCCGGGGTGCGGAAGTTGAAATGCTAAGTGCCGATTTCCTGAAAACGGCGCAAATTCTCCGCAAGACGTACCCAGACCTTGAAGTGGTCGTGCCGCTGGTGAATGCCAAACGCCGCGAGCAGTTTGAGCGTATCAAAGCCGAGGTTGCCCCGGATCTTCACGTCCGCCTGCTGGACGGGAAAGGGCGGCAAGCTATGTTTGCGAGCGATGCCGCACTGCTGGCTTCCGGCACGGCTGCGCTGGAGTGTATGCTGGCAAAATGCCCAATGGTGGTCGGTTATCGCATGAAACCGTTTACCTTCTGGCTGGCAAAACGTCTGGTAAAAACAGACTACGTATCCCTGCCAAACCTGCTTGCAGGTCGCGAGCTGGTGAAAGAACTCTTGCAGGATGAATGCCAGCCGCAGGCACTGGCTGATGCATTACTGCCGCTGCTGGCCAACGGTAAAACCAGCCACCAGATGCATGATACTTTCCGTGAACTGCATCAACTGATCCGCTGTAATGCTGATGAGCAGGCGGCCGATGCGGTGCTGGAGTTAGCACAATGATGGAATTTATTTATCCCCATACCCACCTCGTTGCCGGTGTGGATGAAGTCGGTCGTGGTCCGTTAGTGGGTGCCGTTGTGACCGCGGCGGTGATCCTCGATCCAGCCCGCCCGATCCCTGGCCTGAACGACTCGAAAAAACTGAGCGAAAAGCGCCGCCTGGCGCTGTTCGATGAAATTAAAGAGAAGGCGCTGGCCTGGTGTCTCGGGCGCGCAGAGCCGGATGAGATCGACGATCTGAACATTCTGCACGCTACCATGCTGGCGATGCAGCGTGCCGTTGCGGGCCTGAAGATTGTGCCTGAGTATGTGCTGATCGACGGTAACCGTTGCCCGACGCTGCCGATGCCTTCAATGGCTGTTGTTAAAGGCGATAGCCGCGTCGCAGAAATCAGTGCGGCGTCAATCATTGCCAAAGTGACGCGCGATGCCGAAATGGCCGCGCTGGACCTCACTTATCCCGCGTATGGTTTCGCCCAGCACAAGGGATATCCAACGGCTTTCCATCTGGAAAAGCTGGCTGAACATGGCGCAACTGAACATCATCGGCGCAGCTTTGGCCCGGTGAAACGCGCGCTGGGACTGGTGTCCTGAATCAAGACGCAAGCAATTAAGTAACGCGGGATCTGAAGATGGCTGAACCACGTTTCGTACACCTGCGGGTGCATAGCGACTACTCCATGATCGATGGGCTGGCAAAGACCGGGCCGCTGGTAAAGAAGGCGGCCTCGCTTGGCATGCCTGCGCTGGCGATCACCGATTTTACCAACCTGTGTGGCCTGGTGAAGTTCTACGGAACGGCGCATGGCGCAGGATTAAAGCCCATCGTCGGCGCGGATTTCCACGTGCAGAGCGACCTGCTCGGCGATGAGATGACGCAAATTTCCGTGTTAGCCATGAATAACACGGGCTATCAGAACCTCACTCTGCTGATCTCAAAAGCCTACCAGCGCGGCTACGGCGCGCTGGGTCCATGGATTGACCGCGACTGGCTGGCGGAGCTGAACGAAGGTCTGCTGCTGATCTCCGGTGGCCGTATGGGTGATGTCGGCAAATGTCTGCTGCGCGGGAACAACGCGCTGGTGGATCAGTGCGTCTCGTTCTACGAAGAGCATTTCCCGGATCGCTATTACCTGGAGCTAATCCGTACCGGGCGTGCAGACGAAGAGAGCTATCTGCATGCGGCCGTCGCCCTGGCGGAAGCGCGTGGCCTGCCTGTGGTAGCCACCAACGATGTGCGCTTCCTTGAGCCGGGCGATTTTGACGCACATGAAATTCGCGTCGCTATCCACGACGGCTTCACCCTCGACGATCCGAAACGTCCTCGCAACTACTCATCGCAGCAGTACATGCGCAGCGAAGAGGAAATGTGTGAGCTCTTCTCCGACATCCCGGAAGCGCTGGAAAACAGCGTAGAGATTGCCAAGCGCTGCAACGTCACCGTGCGTCTCGGCGAATATTTCCTGCCGCAGTTCCCGACGGGCGACATGACCACGGAAGATTTCCTGGTCATGAAATCGAAAGAGGGCCTTGAAGAGCGTCTGGAATTCCTCTTCCCGGATGAAGCGGTCCGTAAAGAGAAGCGTCCTGAATATGACGAGCGTCTGGATATTGAACTCCAGGTGATCAACCAGATGGGGTTCCCTGGCTACTTCCTGATCGTAATGGAGTTCATCCAGTGGTCGAAGGATAACGGCGTACCGGTTGGCCCGGGCCGTGGTTCAGGTGCCGGCTCGCTGGTGGCGTATGCGCTGAAAATCACCGACCTCGATCCGCTGGAATTCGACCTGCTGTTCGAACGTTTCCTTAACCCGGAACGTGTCTCCATGCCCGACTTCGACGTCGACTTCTGCATGGAAAAACGCGACCAGGTGATTGAGCACGTGGCCGATATGTACGGTCGTGATGCGGTTTCACAGATCATTACCTTCGGTACGATGGCGGCGAAAGCGGTTATCCGCGACGTGGGCCGCGTTCTGGGCCACCCCTACGGTTTTGTCGATCGAATCTCTAAGCTGGTGCCGCCCGATCCGGGCATGACCCTGGCGAAAGCCTTTGAAGCTGAACCTCAGCTGCCGGAAATCTACGAAGCCGACGAAGAGGTGAAAGCGCTGATCGACATGGCGCGCAAGCTGGAGGGCGTCACGCGTAACGCCGGTAAGCATGCGGGGGGCGTGGTTATCGCCCCGACCAAAATCACTGACTTCGCGCCGCTGTACTGCGATGAAGCGGGCCAGCATCCGGTCACCCAGTTCGACAAGAACGACGTTGAATACGCCGGGCTTGTGAAGTTCGACTTCCTTGGTTTGCGTACGCTGACCATCATCAACTGGGCGCTGGAGATGATCAACGCCCGCCGTGAGAAGAACGGCGAGCCGCCGCTGGATATTGCGGCTATCCCGCTTGATGACAAGAAAAGTTTCGACATGCTGCAACGCTCCGAGACGACAGCCGTCTTCCAGCTTGAATCCCGCGGCATGAAAGATTTGATTAAGCGTCTGCAACCAGACTGCTTCGAAGATATGATCGCGCTGGTGGCCCTGTTCCGTCCGGGCCCGTTGCAGTCGGGGATGGTAGATAACTTTATCGACCGTAAGCACGGGCGCGAAGAGATTTCCTATCCGGATGTGCAGTGGCAGCATGAAAGCCTGAAGCCGGTACTGGAGCCAACCTACGGCATCATCCTGTATCAGGAACAGGTCATGCAGATCGCCCAGGTGCTTTCTGGTTACACCCTTGGCGGCGCAGATATGTTGCGTCGTGCGATGGGTAAGAAAAAGCCGGAAGAGATGGCCAAGCAGCGTTCCATCTTTGAAGATGGGGCGAAGAAAAACGGCGTCGATGGCGAACTGGCGATGAAAATCTTCGACCTGGTGGAAAAATTCGCCGGGTACGGATTTAACAAATCCCACTCCGCCGCCTATGCTTTGGTTTCGTATCAGACGCTGTGGCTGAAGGCTCACTATCCCGCTGAGTTTATGGCGGCGGTAATGACCGCCGATATGGACAACACCGAAAAGGTGGTTGGCCTGGTGGACGAGTGCTGGCGCATGGGGCTGAAGATCCTGCCGCCGGATATTAACTCGGGCCTGTACCATTTCCACGTCAACGATGACGGGGAAATCGTCTATGGGATCGGCGCGATCAAGGGCGTGGGTGAGGGGCCGATCGAGGCGATCATCGAAGCGCGTAACAACGGCGGCTATTTCCGCGAGCTGTTCGACCTGTGCGCCCGCACCGATACCAAAAAACTGAACCGGCGCGTGCTGGAAAAACTGATCATGTCCGGTGCGTTTGACCGGCTGGGGCCACACCGCGCCGCGCTGATGAACTCGCTCGGCGATGCGCTGAAAGCGGCCGATCAGCATGCTAAAGCGGAAGCCATTGGCCAGGCGGATATGTTCGGCGTGCTGGCGGAAGAGCCAGAGCAGATCGAGCAGTCGTATTCCAACTGCCAGCCCTGGCCAGAACAGGTGGTGCTGGATGGGGAGCGTGAGACGTTAGGCCTGTACCTGACGGGACACCCGATCAACCAGTATCTGAAAGAAATTGAGCGCTATGTCGGCGGCCACAGGCTTAAAGACATGCATCCGACAGAACGTGGTAAAATCACCACGGCTGCGGGGCTCGTGATTGCTGCAAGGGTAATGGTCACCAAGCGCGGCAATCGTATCGGCATCTGTACCCTGGATGACCGTTCCGGGCGTCTGGAGGTTATGTTGTTCACCGACGCGCTGGATAAATACCAGCAATTGCTGGAAAAAGACCGCATACTTATCGTCAGCGGACAGGTCAGCTTTGATGACTTCAGCGGGGGGCTTAAAATGACCGCCCGCGAAGTGATGGACATTGACGAAGCCCGGGAAAAATATGCTCGCGGGCTTGCTATCTCGCTGACGGACAGGCAAATTGATGACCAGCTTTTAAACCGACTCCGTCAGTCTCTGGAACCCCACCGCTCGGGGACCATTCCAGTACATCTCTACTATCAGAGGGCGGATGCACGTGCGCGGTTGCGCTTTGGTGCAACGTGGCGTGTCTCTCCGAGCGATCGTTTACTGAACGATCTCCGTGGCCTCATTGGTTCGGAGCAGGTGGAACTGGAGTTTGACTAATACAGGAATACTATGAGTCTGAATTTCCTTGATTTCGAACAGCCGATTGCAGAGCTGGAAGCGAAAATCGATTCTCTGACAGCCGTAAGCCGTCAGGATGAAAAACTGGATATTAACATCGACGAAGAAGTGCATCGTCTGCGTGAAAAAAGCGTAGAACTGACGCGCAAAATCTTTGCCGATCTCGGCGCATGGCAGATCGCCCAGCTGGCGCGTCATCCACAGCGTCCGTACACCCTGGATTATGTCCGCCTTGCGTTTGATGAATTTGACGAACTGGCAGGCGACCGCGCATACGCTGACGATAAAGCTATCGTCGGCGGTATCGCGCGTCTTGATGGACGTCCGGTGATGATCATTGGTCACCAGAAAGGCCGTGAAACCAAAGAGAAGATCCGTCGTAACTTCGGTATGCCAGCACCAGAAGGCTACCGTAAGGCCCTGCGTCTGATGGAGATGGCTGAGCGTTTCAATATGCCAATCATCACCTTCATCGACACACCGGGTGCTTACCCGGGTGTTGGCGCAGAAGAGCGCGGTCAGTCTGAAGCCATCGCACGCAACCTGCGTGAGATGTCTCGCCTGAAAGTGCCGGTCATCTGTACCGTTATCGGTGAAGGTGGTTCCGGCGGTGCGCTGGCAATTGGCGTGGGCGATAAAGTGAATATGCTGCAGTACAGCACTTATTCCGTTATCTCTCCGGAAGGCTGTGCCTCCATTCTGTGGAAAAGTGCCGATAAAGCGCCGCTGGCTGCGGAAGCGATGGGCATCATTGCCCCACGTCTGAAAGAGCTGAAGCTGATCGACACCGTTATCCCTGAACCGCTGGGTGGCGCGCACCGTAAGCCGGAAGTGATGGCTGCTTCCCTGAAAGCGCAGCTGCTGGCAGATCTGGCGGATCTGGACGTGCTGAGCACAGAAGATCTGCTCAACCGTCGTTATCAGCGTCTGATGACCTACGGTTACGCGTAAGCCTCACAATTATCCTAAAAGCCGCACATTGTTGCGGCTTTTTTTATACCTGCCGTTTACCTTAACTATGCTTATCTGATGTTTTTCAAGGAGGTAAACCATGAACATCATTGCCATCATGGGGCCACACGGCGTCTTTTATAAAGACGAACCCATCAAGGAGCTGGAGCAAGCCCTTAAAGCACGCGGATATCAGCTAATCTGGCCGCAAAACAGCGCCGACCTGCTGAAATTCATCGAACACAATCCGCGCATCTGTGGCGTGATATTCGACTGGGACGAATACGACATGGAGTTGTGCAGCGAGATCAATAAGCTCAACGAATATCTTCCGCTGTACGCCTTTATCAACACTCACTCGACCATGGACGTCAGCGCCCACGATATGCGTATGGCGCTGTGGTTCTTCGAATACTCACTCGGCGTTGCCGAGGACATTGCGACCCGCATTCAGCAGTACACCGGTGAATACCTTGATAACATCACCCCGCCGTTTACGCGTGCGCTGTTCACCTATGTGAATGAAGGGAAGTACACCTTCTGTACGCCAGGCCACATGGCGGGAACGGCCTATCAAAAAAGCCCGGTAGGGTGCCTGTTCTACGATTTCTTTGGCGGCAATACGCTGAAGGCGGACGTGTCGATTTCAGTGACCGAGCTGGGCTCGCTGCTGGATCATACCGGCCCGCATCTGGAAGCCGAAGAGTACATCGCCCGGACCTTTGGTGCCGAGCAGAGCTACATGGTGACCAACGGAACCTCGACGTCGAACAAGATCGTCGGGATGTATGCCGCGCCTGCCGGTAGCACCCTGCTGATTGACCGGAACTGCCATAAATCACTGGCGCATTTGCTGATGATGAGTGACGTCGTGCCGCTCTGGCTGTCTCCCACGCGTAATGCGCTGGGGATCCTCGGCGGCATTCCTCGCCGTGAGTTCGCGCATGAAGCCATTGAAAATAAGATCGCGGCGATCCCCGAGGCAAGCTGGCCTGTGCATGCGGTGATCACCAACTCCACCTATGACGGGCTGCTTTACAACACGAACTGGATCAAGCAGACGCTGGACGTGCCGTCGATTCACTTTGACTCCGCGTGGGTGCCTTACACCAATTTCCACCCGATTTACTCGGGTAAAAGTGGGATGAGCGGCGAGCGGGTGCCGGGTAAGGTGTTCTTCGAGACGCAGTCGACGCACAAAATGCTGGCCGCGTTTTCCCAGGCGTCTCTCATTCACATCAAGGGTGAGTACGACGAGGACACCTTCAACGAAGCCTTCATGATGCACACGACCACGTCGCCCAGCTACCCGCTTGTGGCGTCCATCGAAACGGCGGCGGCGATGCTGCGCGGTAATCCCGGGAAACGCCTTATTAATCGTTCGGTGGAGCGGGCGCTGCATTTCCGAAAAGAGGTTCAGCGACTTAAAGATGAAGCGGACGGCTGGTTCTTTGATATCTGGCAGCCGGAAGAGATTGATGAAGCAGAATGCTGGCCCGTCGCGCCGGGGGAGAGCTGGCACGGTTTTCGGGATGCTGATGCAGACCACATGTTCCTCGATCCGGTTAAGGTGACGATCCTGACGCCGGGTATGGATGAGCAGGGTGTGATGGGTGAGGAAGGGATCCCGGCTGCGCTGGTGGCGAAGTTCCTTGATGAGCGCGGCGTGGTGGTGGAGAAAACCGGCCCCTATAATTTGCTGTTCCTGTTCAGTATCGGGATCGATAAAACCCGCGCGATGGGGCTGCTGCGCGGACTGATGGAGTTTAAGCGCGCATACGATCTTAACCTGCGGGTGAAGAATATGCTGCCGGATCTCTACGCGGAAGATCCTGACTTCTACCGCAATATGCGTATTCAGGATCTGGCCCAGGGGATCCACAGGCTGATCCGCCAGCACGATCTGCCGCGCCTGATGCTGCAGGCATTTGATGTTCTGCCTGAAATGAAGCTCACGCCGCACAGGGCGTGGCAACGCCAGGTGAAAGGGGAGGTTGAAACCATTGAACTGGAGAACCTGGTCGGGCGGGTATCAGCCAACATGATCCTGCCTTATCCGCCGGGCGTACCGCTGCTGATGCCGGGCGAGATGATCACCGAGGAGAGCCGGGCGGTGCTCGATTTCCTGCTGATGCTCTGTTCGATAGGGCGCCACTATCCGGGCTTTGAGACGGATATTCACGGTGCGAAACGCGATGATAACGGCGTGTACTGGGTGAGAGTCCTAAAATAAAAGGGGCCGCTTGCCAGGGGCGGGTTGTCGGTTGTAACGTTCAGGGCACCATAAAAAGGAGAAACTATGCTGGGTTTAAAAGCTGTTCATCATATTGCGATCATTGCCACCGATTACGCGAAAAGTAAGGCTTTTTACTGCGACATTCTCGGCTTTACGCTGTTGAGCGAGGCCTACCGCGAGGAGCGCGATTCCTGGAAAGGCGATCTGGCGTTAAACGGACAATATGTGATTGAACTGTTCTCTTTTCCTTTCCCGCCAGCGCGTCCTTCGCGCCCGGAAGCCTGCGGCCTGCGCCACCTGGCCTTCAGCGTCGATAACCTGGACAGCGCGGTAAAGCATCTGGAAGCCCACGGCGTGGCCTGTGAAGCAATTCGCATCGATCCCTTCACCGATAAACGTTTCACTTTTTTCAACGATCCGGACGGTCTGCCGCTGGAGCTTTATCAGCAGTAATCGCCGTCATGTGTGATAATGCCCGTTCAGTTCGGGCATTTTTTATGTGTAATTTCCTATGACCTTACCCGCTATCGCGCACGCCGTTTCACCCTACCGCCAGCTGCTGGTGGGGTTCAGCGGTGGCCTGGATTCCACCGTTTTGCTGCACCGTCTTAAGCTCTGGCGCGACCGTGAGCCTGACGTCCAGCTGCGGGCGATGCATATCCATCACGGCTTAAGCCCCCATGCCGACGACTGGGTGGCGCACTGCGAAGCGGTGTGCTCAGGGTGGGCGATCCCGCTAATCGTTGAACGCGTCACGCTTGAGGATGAAGGGCTGGGTATTGAGGCGCAGGCGCGCAAAGCCCGCTACGCCGCGTTTTCCGGCGCGTTACAGCCTGGAGAAGCGTTGGTCACCGCGCAGCATCTGGACGACCAGTGCGAGACGTTTTTACTGGCGCTCAAGCGGGGCAGCGGGCCTGCGGGTTTATCCGCCATGCCTGAGCGTGCTGGTTTTGCTGAAACAGAGCTCATCCGCCCGCTACTGGGTGAGACGCGCGCATCACTGGAAGCCTGGGCGCAGCAACATCATCTGCGCTGGATTGAAGACGAAAGCAATCAGGACGACAGTTACGACCGTAACTTCCTGCGCCTGCGCGTCTTACCGCTGCTGAGTGAGCGCTGGGCCCATTTTTCCGAAGCGGTGGCCAGAAGTGCCATGCTTTGTGCTGAACAGGAAAGCTTGCTGGATGAGTTGCTGAGCGGGGAGCTGAATACGCTGACTACCGCTGACGGTGCCCTTAACATTGCGCCGTTGAAAGTGATGAGCCCCGTGCGTCGGGCTGCTCTGATTCGTCGCTGGCTGGCTTCCCACCGTGCGGTTATGCCGTCCCGGGCGATGCTCAACCGTATCTGGGAAGAAGTTGCACAGGCGCGGGAAGATGCCGCACCGTGTATACGCCTGAATGGTTATGACGTCAGGCGCTATAAAGAGCAACTCTGGTGGGTGAAATCTGTGCCGTCGCTGGCTGACGTTGTGCTTGACTGGCCGTCGCCGGAAAAAGCATTAACGCTACCGTTGAATGCCGGTGTCGTTGCGTTAAGCCATTCGGGCAATGTGCGTCTACCTGAGCCGGACGAGAACGTCACCATACGCTTCAGGGCCAGCGGCATGCTGCATATCGTTGGGCGTAACGGCGGGCGTAAACTGAAGAAAATCTGGCAGGAACAGAACGTTCCGCCCTGGCAACGTGATACCACGCCGCTTCTGTTTTACGGCGACACGCTCATCGCGGCGGCAGGTGTGTTTATTACCCAGGAAGGGTGGGCTGAAGCGGGTGTCAATTTTGAATGGAAAGCGTAACGGGCAGCCTGGCTGCCCGTTGGTTATCAGGATTCGCTCACCACGACGGTGCCGATTTCCGGATGGCTGAAACTGGCAATTTTGTCGAGGCGTAGCTCACGCGTTGCACCTGCATCTTCCACAACCAGGTATTCCACATTTTTACGGGAAACCAGATCGCTGGCCTTTGCCTTTAGCACTTCGCCATCTTTTAGCTCCAGCGTCAGTATTAAATGATGCTGGCAGGCGAGTTCGAGGTTGTCATAGTCATCACAATTGATGGGTTGATAGATATCATTCATCGACATAATCGCTCACCAGTAAATTCGCTGCAGCATACGCTGCTTTTTCCCTGACCGATTCAGAAAGGCTCTCATCAGAGGCCACTTCATTCAGCACGTTCAATACACAGCCCAACGCATCCGGGATGTACCCCAGATCTCCGCTGGCAATTTCCGCATACCGTCTGCGAATCAACTCACAATAATTATTCACATCACCTCCTGCCAGCGTACTGACTTACTGTGAGATATCATTAAGCCTACGAAGTTAAACTCGGTTTAGCAAGGTGACTATACCATACTCATTTAAGCAATATCAGCGCCTTGATAATGGGGTACCACCACCTCGTAACAGCCTTTTGCTGCGGTTTTCGCTACAATGTACGCCTGATTCGAAAGGAGTTCTCTCATGGCGCTGAAAGCGACAATTTATAAAGCTGTGGTCAATGTGGCGGATCTTGACCGTAACCAGTTTCTGGATGCGTCATTGACGCTGGCGCGTCACCCTTCTGAAACCCAGGAGCGCATGATGCTGCGCCTGCTGGCGTGGATTAAGTATGCCGACGAGCGTCTGCAATTTACCCGTGGTTTAAGCGCGGAAGATGAACCGGAAGCCTGGCTGCGCAACGATCATCTGGGTATCGATTTATGGATTGAGCTTGGCCTGCCGGATGAACGCCGGATCAAAAAGGCGTGCACCCAGTCAGCTGAAGTGGCGTTGTTTGCCTATAACCAGCGCGCGGCGGAGATCTGGTGGCAGCAAAACAAAAATAAATGTGCGCAGTTCAAAAATCTTACCGTCTGGTATCTGGATGATGAACAACTGGCACAGCTGAGCGCATTCGCCAGCCGGACAATGGCGCTTCAGGCAACGATTCAGGACGGCGCCATCTGGCTTTCCGATTCTCAGAATAATCTGGAAATTCATCTCACGGCCTGGCAGCCCGTATCATGATTGAGTTGTCCCGAAACGTCAGCATCCCTGATCACGAGCTGGAGATCACCGCCATCCGTGCTCAGGGCGCAGGGGGGCAGCACGTTAACAAGGCCTCAACGGCTATCCATTTGCGCTTTGACATCCGGGCCTCCAGCCTGCCAGAGTATTATAAAGAAAGCCTGCTCGCCGCCAGCCATCATCTGATCACCAGTGAAGGTGTGATTGTGATTAAAGCGCAGGAATATCGCAGCCAGGAAATGAACCGGGAAGCGGCACTTTCCAGACTGGCGGCGGTCATAAAAGAGCTGACGGCTGTACAAAAAAGTCGCCGGGCAACACGTCCAACGCGGGCATCGAAAGAACGTCGGTTGTCATCGAAGGCGCAGAAATCCACCGTAAAGTCACTGCGTGGCAAAGTCCGTCACCCGTAATGTGACGAAAGGGACACACTTTTTCATAAGGAATGTATTGTGAAAAAAGCATTATTATCAGCGCTGGCCGTGACAAGCCTGTTCGCGCTTTTTGGCTGTAACAACCGTTCAGAAACACAGGTACTACAGCCAACGCAAAACGAAGAATTGAAGCCGATGCAGCAGAGCTGGCGCGGCGTATTGCCATGTGCAGATTGTGAAGGCATCGAAACCTCTCTGTTCCTGCAAAAAGATGGCACCTGGGTGATGAACCAGCGCTATCAGGGGGCGAAAGAGCCGTCTTCTTTTGCAACATACGGAACATGGGCGCGTACGGCTGAAAAGCTGGTATTGACTGATACCACGGGCGATAAAACGTATTTCCGCGCCAAAGGCGAGGGGATGGAGATGCTCGATCGCGAAGGCAATCCGATTGAATCCCAGTTCAACTATACGCTGGCCCCGGTAAAAGCGACCCTGCCTGCAACCCCAATGGCGATGCGAGGGATGTATTTCTACATGGCGGATGCGGCGATCTTCACGGACTGTGCAACCGGGAAGAAAGTCAGCGTGGCGAACAATGCCCAGCTGGAGCGTGACTATGCCGTCGCGCGCGGTAACGACAGCAAACCAGTGTTGCTGACGGTTGAAGGGCATTTTACGCTGGAGCCAAACCCCGATAGCGGTGAGCTGGTGAAAACGCTGGTGGCAGATAAAGACGCGAAGTTTGCTGCGGGTAAAGACTGCGAAAGCAAATAAGTTATAGCCATTAAAAAACCCCGCACTGGCGGGGTTTTTTTGTTTCTTAGCCTTTGATGGCTTTCACCAGGTAATCAAGAATGTCGCCCGTCTTGATCATCTGTTTTTCGCCGTTGCGACGGTACTTGTATTCAATCTCATCGCTGTCGAGGTTACGGTCGCCGATGACGATGGTGTGTGGAATACCGATCAGTTCCATATCAGCAAACATCACGCCAGGACGCTCTTTACGGTCATCCATCAGCACGTCGATACCTTTCGCGCTCAGCTCAGCGTAGAGTTTCTCTGCCAGCTCCTGCACGCGGTAAGACTTGTGCATGTTCATTGGCAGGATCGCCACCTGGAACGGCGCGATGTTATCCGGCCAGACGATTCCGCGTTCGTCATAGTTCTGCTCGATAGCGGCCGCAACAACGCGCGTTACCCCAATGCCGTAGCAGCCCATGGTCAGAACCTGGTTACGACCATCTTCGCCCTGAACGGCAGCGTTCATTGCGCGCGAGTACTTATCGCCCAGCTGGAAGATGTGGCCTACTTCGATACCGCGTTTGATCATCAGGGTACCCTTGCCGTCCGGGCTTGGATCGCCTGCGACCACGTTACGGATGTCAGCCACTTCCGGCGTCGCCACGTCACGATCCCAGTTGATGCCGAAGTAGTGTTTACCGTCGATGTTTGCGCCTGCAGCGAAGTCGCTCATCGCCGCAACGGTGCGGTCAATCACTACAGGAACAGGCATATTCACCGGACCCAGAGAACCTGGGCCTGCGTTCACCACGGCGCGGATTTCGGCTTCCGTCGCGAAGGTCAGCGGGCTGGCAACCTGCGGCAGCTTCTCGGCTTTCACTTCGTTCAGCTCGTGATCGCCACGGACCAGCAGGGCTACCAGCGGGTAAGCGCTGCCTTCAGCCGATTTCACCAGCAGGGTTTTCACGGTTTTTTCGATCGGCAGATTAAACTGTTCAACCAGCTCGGCGATGGTTTTCGCGTTTGGCGTATCAACCAGCGTCATCTCTTGCGTTGCCGCGCCGCGTGGTTCTTTTGGTGCCAGCGCTTCTGCGAACTCAATGTTGGCGGCGTAATCAGAGGAGTCAGAGAAAATTACATCGTCTTCGCCGCTCTGCGCCAGAACCTGGAATTCATGAGAGGCGCTACCGCCGATTGAACCGGTATCAGCCTGTACAGCACGGAAATCCAGCCCCATGCGGGAGAAGATTTTGCTGTAGGCCACGTACATTTTGTCGTAGGTCTCTTGCAGTGATTCCTGAGAAGTATGGAAAGAGTAGGCATCTTTCATCAGGAATTCGCGAGAGCGCATCACGCCAAAGCGTGGGCGCACTTCGTCACGGAACTTGGTCTGGATCTGGAAGAAGTTCAGCGGCAGCTGTTTGTAAGAGCTCAGCTCGTTACGGATCAGATCGGTGATCACTTCTTCATGCGTTGGGCCGAGGACGAATGGACGATCGCCACGATCGGCAATACGCAGCAGTTCAGGACCGTACTGCTCCCAGCGACCGCTCTCCTGCCACAGTTCAGAAGGCTGAACGACCGGCATTAACACCTCGATAGCACCGGCGTTGTTCATCTCTTCACGCACGATGTTTTCGACTTTTTTCAGGACGCGCACGCCGGTCGGCAGCCAGGTGTATAACCCGGAGGCCAGCTTGCGGATCATCCCGGCGCGCAGCATCAGCTGATGGCTGATTACCTCGGCGTCGGCAGGTGTCTCCTTCAGAGTGGAGAGCAGATATTGGCTAGTACGCATGTTGTTACGGTTCCATTTCGACGATTGGAACAGGCTGAAACACCAGCCTGACACAAAAAAAGTGGTTTAGTTTACCAGTGTGGCAAAGATGCCAAAAGAGAGGAGAACAAAATTACCTGGGTTCCAGGGCAAACACTTCAAAACCTGCATCAGTTACGCGCCAGCGCACGTTAAAGTCCAGCAGCCAGACGGCGTACGTTTTTCCTGCGTCTTCCTCTTTGCGATAGGCGGGACGAGGGTCCTGCGCCAGGACTTCGACGATAAAGTCACGCAGACGAGGATAGCGCTTTTCCAGCTGGCTGATTTGCGTCGTTATTTCAGATGTGAAGTAAACCGGCATCTCTGCCTGTGGGGCGTCCTGAGCATAGCTTGCACGGGCATCCGGCAGCGCTTCGGCGAAGGGCAGGTAAGGTTTAATATCGATGACCGGCGTGCCATCAACCAGGTCAAGGCTACCTAACTCCAGGATCACCCGATCTTTCTGACAGCGTATCCCTTTCAGTTCGACCAGCGACATCCCGACTGGATTCGGTCGGAACGTTGAGCGGGTGGCAAAAACTCCCATTCTGGCATTTCCGCCCAGACGAGGAGGACGCACGGTAGGACGCCAGCCCCCTTCCATGGTCTGGTGAAACACAAACACCACCCATAAATGGCTGAATGCCTCAAGCCCGCGCACTGCGTCGGCCTGATTATACGGCGCGACAAGATGCAGCTCGCCGCCGCCGTTAAGGACCAGTCCCGGCTGACGCGGCACGGCGAACTTTTCTTTATAAGGGGAGCGGATAACGCCTATCGGCTCGAACTGAAATGAACTCATTTCGCCGTGATGTTAAGCGCAGAACCGATACATACCGCCTGACGGTAGCAGCCCGGCGTACCACTGGTGACCTCGCAACTGTGCAGCAGCACCGCGTTGGCTTTCATTTTCGACGCGTTGATTTGCATACGCTTGCGGGCTGTTGGGATATTTGGAGGGGAGTCCTGATTCGTTGCCTGGCAGGATTCGCCGCTCACTTCGCCCAGTTCACGGAATGGCTTACCGACCAGCTCGTCGGCTTTAGTAATAATACGTACCGGCGCAGCGCGAGGCGCTTTCGGTTTTGCTGGCTCCGCTTTTGGCGGGGTTGCAGTGCTTTGAACGGGTTCAACAGGAGATCTGCTTAGCATAGAACAGCCGCTCAGCATCAGTGCTAAAAGACAGATCGGTAAAGCACGCATAATAGTTCCTCAGTGGATAATCAAAACGTCAGATATTGAAGCAGTTGACCGCACAAATGACAAGACGGGCAAATGCCCGTCTTGATGATATTACACTGAGGTGAGATTACCAGCCTTTAACCGCGCCGCCGTTAAACACCTTATTGGCTTCCTGGTAAACTTCTTCAGACTGATATGCCTGCAGGAATTTCTTCACGTTTTCCGCGTCCTTGTTGTCTTCGCGAGTCACGATCAGGTTGACGTACGGGGAATCTTTGTCTTCAACAAAGATGCCATCTTTCGCAGGGGTCAAACCGATCTGGCTGGCGTAAGTGGTGTTGATAACGGCCAGCGCGATCTGTGCATCGTCCAGAGAACGTGGCAGCTGAGGGGCTTCCAGCTCAACAATTTTCAGATTTTTCGGGTTTTCGGTCACGTCCAGAACGGTCGGCAACAGGCCAACACCTTCTTTCAGTTTAATCAGGCCCACTTTCTGGAGCAGAAGCAGCGAACGGCCAAGGTTGGTTGGGTCGTTAGGGACGGCAACCTGTGAACCCGGCTGGAGTTCATCCAGAGATTTAATTTTCTTGGAATAACCGGCAATCGGGTAAACGAAGGTGTTACCGACAGCAACCAGCTTGTAGCCGCGATCTTTGATCTGTTGATCCAGGTACGGTTTATGCTGGAAGGCGTTAGCGTCAATGTCGCCTTTGCTCAGCGCTTCGTTCGGCAGAACGTAATCGTTGAAGGTCACCAGCTCAACGTCCAGGCCATATTTTTCTTTCGCGATTTTCTGCGCGGCCTCAGCAACCTGCTGCTCTGCACCGACGATAACGCCTACTTTGATGTGGTTCGGATCTTTTTCGTCCTGACCGCAACCCACCAGTGCCAGCGAACCAATCAGTGCGCCTACTGCTGCAAAGGTCTTAAATTTAAACGCCATGTTATATCCTTAACTCGTCGAGTTTGTGTTGTTTGTAACGTTATTTATGCGTAACAGCCCGGACGATACGATCGCCAGAGAATTGGATTAAGTAAACCAGCACAACCAGCAATACCAGAACGGTATTCATTACGGTAGCGTTATAGCCAATATAGCCGTACTGATATCCAATCTGGCCTAAACCGCCAGCACCCACGGCGCCGCCCATCGCGGAATAACCGACCAGGGTGATAAGCGTGATGGTTGCTGCATTCACCAGCCCAGGCAGCGCCTCAGGCAGCAGAACTTTGCGAACGATCTGCATTGGCGTCGCACCCATAGCGCGGGAAGCTTCAATCAGGCCTGTTGGGATTTCCAGCAGGGCGTTTTCCACCATACGGGCGATAAACGGCGCGGCGCCTACGGTTAGCGGGACAATTGCCGCCTGCAAACCAATCGACGTCCCGACAATAACGCGTGTAAACGGAATCATCCACACCAGCAGGATAATAAACGGTATAGAACGGAAAATGTTCACCAGCGCAGAGAGCGTGCGATACAGCTTCGCGTTTTCAATAATTTGACCCGGGCGCGTGACGTACAGCAGTACGCCGACCGGCAGCCCAATCACAAAACCAAAAAAGCCCGATACGAAGGTCATTGCCAGCGTTTCCCAAACGCCGCGAACCAGTAGCCACATCATCGGCTCAGACATAACCCAGCACCTCTACTTTTACGTGATGTTCTTGCAGCCAGGCAATTGCCGCCTGGGTTTCTTCCTGTGTGCCGTGCATTTCCGTCAGCATAATGCCGAACTTCACGCCACCGGCGTAGTCCATCTGCGCGCTAATAATGTTGTTATTCACGTTAAAGCGACGCGCGGTTTCGGACAGCAGCGGTGCGTCAACGGACTGGCCCGTGAACTCCATGCGCAGCATCGGGACGCTGTCAGGCGTTGCGTCTGCTTTTAAACGTTCCAGATAATCTTCCGGAATATCCAGATGCAGTGTGGACTGAATGAACTGCTGAGCCAGAGGCGTTTTCGGGTGCGAGAAGACTTCGCTGACCGTGTCCTGCTCAATCAGCTCACCGTTGCTGATGACGGCGACGCAGTCACAGATACGCTTCACCACGTCCATTTCGTGCGTGATAAGGAGGATAGTCAGGCCCAGACGACGGTTAATGTCTTTCAGCAGTTCCAGGATAGAACGCGTGGTGGCCGGATCTAACGCGCTGGTGGCTTCATCACACAGCAGCACTTTTGGGTTGCTTGCCAGCGCGCGAGCGATTGCTACACGCTGCTTTTGCCCGCCTGAGAGGTTGGCCGGGTAGCTGTCATGCTTATCACCCAGCCCAACCAGATCCAGCAGTTCGGTGACGCGTCGGGTAACCTCTTCTTTTGGTGTGTTATCCAGCTCCAGCGGTAACGCCACGTTTCCAAAAACCGTGCGTGAGGCCAGCAGGTTAAAGTGCTGGAAAATCATGCCAATCTGGCGACGCGCTTTGGTGAGTTCTTTCTCTGAGAGAGCGGTAAGCTCCTGGCCGCCAACTTCTACGCTGCCCTGGGTCGGGCGCTCAAGCAGGTTAACACACCGGATCAGCGTACTTTTACCCGCACCCGATGCGCCAATGACGCCATAAATCTGACCAGCAGGCACATGCAGGCTGACGTTGTTCAGCGCCTGAATGGTTCGGTTCCCCTGCTGGAACACTTTGGTGATATTGGAAAGTTTAATCATTAGATTATTTTTATCGTATGTAAGTTAGCCGTGGCATTTTCTTCTGCCAGATACGGGGAATGACCGTAAACAAAATGGATGTTAAGGCATCCAGACGTCTAAATCAATCCACCTCTGTGCGATGAGCACTTTATTGCGCTGCGATTCATGAGATACTAGCTGAACAAGCCTTTTTCAGGAGCAAACCGGTGGCAAAATCTGTACCCGCAATTTTTCTCGATCGTGACGGCACAATTAATGTGGATCACGGTTACGTCCATGAGATTGATGAGTTCGAATTTATTGAGGGCGTAATAGATGCCATGCGCCAGCTGAAAGAGATGGGCTATGCGCTGGTGGTGGTAACTAATCAGTCCGGTATCGCCCGGGGTAAATTCACCGAAGCGCAGTTCGAGACGCTGACGGAATGGATGGACTGGTCTCTGGCCGATCGTGGCGTCGATCTTGATGGCATCTATTATTGTCCGCATCATCCACAGGGAACAGTAGAAGCGTATCGTCAGACATGTGATTGCCGTAAGCCACACCCGGGCATGTTTATCTCTGCACAGGAATTCCTGCACATTGATATGGCCGCGTCTTTTATGGTGGGCGATAAACTGGAGGATATGCAGGCAGCGGCGGCGGCAGGTGTGGGAACCAAAGTATTAGTGCGGACCGGTAAACCAGTCACCCCAGAAGCAGAAAATGCAGCTGACTGGGTGATAACTAGTCTGGCAGATCTGCCAAAAGAGATTAAAAAGCACCAAAAATAGACGTTTTGGTGAAAAGGTGAGCGGTTGAAATAAAAATGCATTTTTCCGCTTGTCATTCCTCGGCGGCTCCCTATAATGCGCCTCCATCGACACGGCGGATGTGAATCACTTCACAGACTACCCGGTCGGTTGAAGAGAAAAAATCCTGAAATAACGGGTTGACTCTGAAAGAGGAAAGCGTAATATACGCCACCTCGCGACAGAGCG